>Ga0209581_1001792_pt1 | contig 23235 bp, 18 predicted proteins | sample Coa_R2_FD_187160 | JGI IMG/M metagenome (GOLD analysis project Ga0209581, IMG submission 187160) | Surface soil microbial communities from Centralia Pennsylvania, which are recovering from an underground coalmine fire - Coalmine... | ecosystem: Environmental > Terrestrial > Soil > Unclassified ...
CTAAAGCAACTGTACGGGTCAAAAGGCATCAGCGGTGAAAAGGAAGTGATTGCCTACTGCCGGATCGGCGAGCGGAGCTCGCACACGTGGTTCGTGCTGAAGTACCTGCTCGGCTACGAGAACGTGCGAAACTACGACGGATCGTGGACCGAGTGGGGCAACCTGGTAGGAGCGCCGATCGAGAAGGAAATTTCCGCGGCCGCAGCCAAGTAAGCCCGCAAAAAGACGGCTTGAACAAAAGGAGCGCCGGAGCTTGGCGCTCCTTTTCCATTTTATGCCGTGCCCAAACCGAAGTGAGCTTACTGGGAATTTCAGGGCAGGTTCAGGTCGAGGGCGTACAGGTCCGTGCCGCCGTGGTCGATTGTGGCGTAAATGGAGCCGTCAGGCCCGACGCCGGTGAAGTGACATTGCGCCGCGCCGTTAATCAACCAGGGACCAAATCCAAGCACCTTTTCCTTGAAATGAGAGGACATGCGCACGCGGAACACGGATTTTTCCTGGTCGGCGGCGTCCTGAAAATAGAGAGCGGTTCCATCCACGGACCAGTAAAGTCCCGCAGGATTCTGAACGTCGGCCAGGTAGGACCATTCCTTCCCCTGGGCATCGCTCAGCAGAATGCGATGCGCGCGCTGCTCGACCGCGGCCAGATGCTTGCCGTCAGGAGACCAGCGAGGCTGGCTGAAGCCTTCCGTTCCGGCGAGTTTTTCGATGGCTCCGGATTGCACGGTCAGGATCTGGAGCAGCGATTCCTTGCCGGAGTCGTGGTTCCTGTAATCCATAATGATGCGCGCGCCATCGGGAGACCAGTCGCCGGAAAGAGTCATGCCCGGCGTGCCGGCAGGCAGCACGGAGCGCGGAACCCCGCCGCCGCTCGAAACCAGGTAGAGCTGCGGCTGCTTCCCCAGCAGGAAAGCGGTGAACAGGATATCTTTTCCATTAGGAGACCAGGACGGGGCGTAAGCGCCCGGCGAAGTGGTGGTCAGCTCGGCGCGGCTGCTGCCGTCCTTGCGGCTTTTCCACAATGTGCCGTTTTGCCGCAGTGCATAGACGATCCATTCTCCATCCGGCGAATAATCCACCTGCGTCGCACCGGCGTCCTCGAGAATCCGGAAGCTCTTTCCATTGTTCGCTTCGAAACGAATCAGCTGATATTGGGGATGAGAGCCGAGCGCAAAGACTCGCTCGCCCGTTCGCAAAGCGGCCACTTGCGTGAAGGAGACCGGGCCGTGCGTAATCTGCACCGGAACGGGAGATCTCGTGCCGAAAAAGCCGCTCCGCTCACGCGCGGCCCAAAGATTGGAAACGGTGTCCACGGCCAGATTGATTTGCGAATCGGATCCCGCTGTGAATAAGAAATAGCGCCCGCCTTCCGCCCAAGCGCCTGAAGTCTCGTGAAGACCCCTGCCTGCCTGGGAAAATACTCGTTGAGGCGCTCCGCCGTCCGCGGCAATTTCCCAGATTTCATCGGTGCCCAATGCGAGGTCGGTCTGGGTGAAGCGCAGGGATTTTGCATCGGGAGACCAGACGAGCGAATGAGGGGCGGAACCGAAGCTTCCGATTTCGCGAAGATCCGTGCCGTCGGACTTGACGGTGAAGAGTTTGTCCGCTCTTACAAACGCGATGAGATTGCCCGTCGGAGCCCAGGCGGCCTCCTGCGCGGAAACGTCGCCGAGCCGGTGCGGCGCTCCTCCGTGCGTGGACCAGAGCCAAACGGGCATGGGCTCGCCGGTGCGAGGCGAGGCTCCAATCAGAAATTGCAGGCGATCCGGGGAAATGTCCAGGACGACGGTGTTGTCAAAAGGCGTCGAAAGTTTTTCCGCGCTTCCGCCGTGAATCGAGGATTGCATGAGGCGAAGCGTACCGTCCTCCTCGGACACAAAGTAAACCCTTGTGCCGTCGGTGACGATCTTGCTTCCGGGTACAACCTTGCCCGTATGTGTAAGCTGCGTGACCAGCCGAATGCGCGCTTCGGCCCGCGGCCAAATCCTCCAGAGGAAGCCGGCCACAACGGCAAGGGCGCACACCAAGACCAGAACCGCCCGGAGCTTGCGCGTCGAAGAGACTTGGGCAGGAAAGGCTTTTGGTAATCCCAGCGGTGCGCCAAGCCTTTGAGAACTGGCTTGCCCCTCGGCGGTGGCCAGCCCGTTCTGGCGGGTCGCGTCCCCGGCCTCAGAGTTCGAGCCGTCCGGATTGATGACTTGAACCGGTGCGATAAAGCGGTATCCCCTCCGGGGAAGCGTTTCAATGAACCTTGGGTTGTCCGGGTCGTCGTTTAAGGCCGCACGCAGTTTCATCAGGGCGGTGTTGAGGCTGCCGTCGAACTCGACAAAGGTACCCTCGGGCCAAAGTTCCTTGCGCAACTCATCCCGAGTGACCATTTGTCCGGCACGCTCGAGAAGGATCGAGAGGATCCGAAAAGGCTGGTCTTGCACCTTGACGGGGTTGCCTTCCTTGGTCAGTCGGGCCGCGCCTGAGTCCAATTCATAGAGCCCGAAGCGCCAGATGCGTCTTTCCTTTGCCGTGGAGTCATTCATGCAACTACCATCCCTTAGAACGAGAGCCTCGGAAAGCCCGAATCTTGTCTATGTATTTCCATAAGTCCTTACAAAACTTTCTGTTACGAGTTGATTCGCCGTTGACTCTCAGTTCGTTTGACCCCATGCGATGGTGGCTTCAAGCTGCAGCCAAAGCTGGTTGACTTTCATCCTGGGACACCAGGTCGTCCCGGGATGCTCTTGAAGCGGAAGAAAGCCCCTGCCAGAGAGGGTTTATCTTCCGCTTCTGTGTTTTTGGAAGCAGCTTGTTCTGGAAGCCGGTCAGGTTTCGTCCCACGTCTCTCCCCCCTGCGTGTGAACATGCACAAACCTGCGTCTACCAACTCCGTCGCGTGATCTGTCTCTACGGAAATTCCGACACTCAACCTGGTGAGAGTCTGCAAGGTCGGTTAAACCCAGGAGCGATTTGGCTCTCAGATCTGCTGGAGGTTTCCGCTACAGACCCGTACAAGAGTGTAAAATAAAGCCGGACTGCAAGGGAAGCGTACAGTTTTGCAAGCAAGGACAGACAGTGATCTCTAAGCAAACTCGTACGTACGGGATTCTGCTCACCGCGCTTATGCTCCTTGCGGGGGCGGCCTTTGCCCAAAATTCGCGAGACGCATACGATTTGAGCGGAAAGCCCGTCGATCCCTTCAAGGCATCCGAGGGCAAGCTGGTCGTCCTGCTGTTTGTGCGCACGGATTGCCCGATTTCCAACCGCTATGCACCCACGATTCAGCGGCTTAGCGCAGAGCATTCCGCGGCAGCGCGTTTTTGGCTCGTCTATCCGGACAAGAACCAAAACGCGCAACAGATCCGCGCGCACCTCCGAGACTACGGATACACCATTTCCGCGCTTCGGGATCCGCAGCATGGGCTGGTCAAACTCGCCCGCGTCACAATCACACCCGAGGCGGCGGTGTTTACGTCGGACGGGCGGCTCGTGTATCACGGGAGAATCGACAACTGGTTCGTCGAAATGGGCCGGGCGCGTTCCGCGCCGACGACGCACGAACTCGAGAACGCCTTGCGTGCGGCGGAACGGGACGCGCAGGCTTCCTTGCCGCCGGAGCCCGCGGTCGGTTGCTACATTTCCGATCTCGACTGAGCGATGCGAGGATTTCGCACAGCCGCGCTGAGTTTTCTCGCTCTCTTCTGCGCGGCGGCGCTTGCGTGGAGTGAAGCCGCTTCCTCCCGTGGCCGGGCTTTGCCGGATCGCGCCAGCTCCGAAGCAAAAGTCACTTTCAATCGCGACCTCGCTCCCATAGTTTTCCGGACCTGCGCTCCGTGCCATCATCCAGGCGAATCGGCGCCGTTTCCATTGCTCACCTATGGGGACATGAAATCACACGCTCGCCAGATTGCCTACATTACGCGGAAGAAAATCATGCCGCCGTGGTTGCCTGCGCCAGGTGACTACGCATTTGCGGACGACGACCACTTGAGCGCGGCGGAAATTTCGCTTTTCCAAAGATGGGTGGATGACGGGCTGCTTGAGGGCGATCCGAAGGATTTGCCGCCGGCTCCGCAATTTGCGTCGGGCTGGCAACTCGGAAAACCCGACCTGATTCTTCGCGCGGAGACTCCCTACATTCTGCCTGCCAGCGGCAGCGACCAGTACTGGAATTTCATTTTCCGTGTTCCGGTTCAGCAAACGCGCTGGGTCAAGGCCATCGAAATTCATCCGGCGGAAAAGCGGCTGGTGCATCATGCGAATCTGCTCGTGGACCGCTCGCATTCCGCCCGGCGCCAGGAAAAATTTCCCGGCAGCGGATTTCCCGGCATGGAATTGCAAATCGAGTCGGAGACGTTCGATCCGGACGGGCATTTCTTCTTCTGGAAGCCGGGCACGATTCTGGAGCCGGAGCCGCCGGATATGGCTCTGCGGCTCGATCCCGGGGACGACCTGGTGCTCAACACGCACCTGCAACCCTCCGGAAAACCGGAGGAGGTGCTGCCGAGTATCGGAATCTATTTCACAAACGAGCCGGCGAAGCAGTTCCCGGTGCTGCTTCAGCTTGAGAACGACCGGATGCTCGACATCCCTCCCGGAGATCCCCGTTTCGTGGTGACCGACGAATTCAAGCTGCCGGAGCCGGTGGAACTTCTGGCAATCTATCCGCACGCGCATTACATCTGCCGCGAGATGTTTGCCTACGCGACATTCCCTGATGGAACTCGGAAAACGTTGCTGCACATTCCCCGATGGGATCAGAACTGGCAGGCGGTGTTCCGTTATGCGAGCGCGATTCCACTTCCGCGCGGAACCACGCTTTCGATGCGTTACATTTATGACAACTCGAGCGACAATGCGCTGAACCCGAACAATCCTCCGAAGCGCGTCCGCGCGGGAAACCTGGCCACCGACGAGATGGCGCATCTTTGGCTGCAAGTGCTGCCGCAACCTTCTCCTGGAGAGGCGGGAGACCCGCGGATGCCGCTGCTGGAGGCGCTCGCGCGGCATCACGTGGAAAACAATCCGGGGGAATTCGAAGCACACTACAATCTTGCCGCTCTGCTGCAGGCGCAAGGCGATTCTTCCGGCGCGATTCCTCAATATGAGGAAGCTCTTCGCCTCAAGCCGGGCGACGCCACCGTCGAAAACGCATTGGGCGGAGCCTTGCTGGCGAACGGCCGAGCACAGGAATCGATTGCGCATTTGCGCGCGGCGGTGAACGCGCGGCCGGATTATTTCGACGCGCACTACAACCTGGGCAACGCGCTGGCGTCAGCCGAAGATTACGCGGGAGCCGCCGCGGAGTTCGGCGAAGCCGTGCGGCTGAAGCCCGAAGACGCCGACGCGCACGCAAATTACGGCAGTGCCCTGGCGCTTACAGGAAGAGTGCAGGAAGCCAGGCAACAGTTCGAGCGCGCGCTGCAACTGAATCCCAATCACCGGCTCGCGCGCGAAAATCTCGATTCGCTCGAAAAGAATCCTGAAAAGCCTTAGAAGCTCGCAGAATCAGCAAGGGCCGAACGGGCGGGCGAGCCTACGGCCCGGAGGCGGCGGAAGCGGACGCCGGCGGCTGGCGTTCAAGCCGGGCAAGCTCGGAGCGGAGCAAAGGCAGAGCCTCGCGCGGAGGTCCGACGCGGCGGTAGTTCGTGTAGTACGTTCTTTCGTGGATGGAAATGCTGGAAAAAAATTTGCGCCCGTCGAAATCGTATTGCGTGACGGACGGCAGCCACACGCCCGAAGGGTCGGGATAGCGCTCCTGCATGAAATGGCTGCCCTTGTAGATCTTGCCGAGGAAGATCCCGAAGGAAATGTCGTCGATCACTTCGCCTTCCACCTTGGCGAGCTGCGAGGTGGCTTCGTCAATCCAGACGTATCCTTTCACCTTCGTGAAAAACGCCGTGGTCCGGTTTGTCGGTTTGAAGGAAGGGTTCGGCTCCATCCGGTATTTCAGCAAAGGGCGCCCGTCGCGGAACTCCCGGCCAACATAAGTGAAAACGAACGCGGAGCGGGTCGCGTCGATCAGTTCAAAGCGGTCCTTAAGCTTCTTGTCGATCCTCGCGTACGCCTTCTTCTGGTCGCCGCCGTCTTGTGCGGCCCATTCCACGGACTTCAGCAGTTTCGCGAGTTGCTCTTTGTAGGTCGCTTCGCGGGGCGGCTTGCCGTCCTCGCTCAGGACGATGTGTCCGATGCCGGTTCCTGCCGGGAAGACGCGCATGACCTTGATGTGCTCGGGTTGCGGATCTCGCGGGTCCTTCCAGTCTTCCTCGCGTTCGGTGCGCTCGAAGAGATACATGGCCTTTTCGGATTGCTTCAGGCCTTCAATGGTTTGGGTGAGGCGCTGGGGAGCCAGGGGCTCGACGTCGCGGGAAGCGGGACCTTCTGAAGACCCTCGGCCGGAAGCGAAGACTCCCGCGAAGAGCATGAGAAAGAGAAGAATGGAAGCTCTCCCGAAGGGTTGGAGGGAAGGTACTCGCATGGGTCTCTGAAAGGTTGGATTCCGCCTGGAATTGGACTGTTGCACAGGCATGGCCCGTCCTGCCTAATGGGCGCTGTTGAGCCCAGTTTACCTCGGAAAAGGGATCCACGGGCCATCCGTTGTGTCCACAAGAGGAATACTCCCCCGCCTCCGAACTTAATCTGTTGAAATTAAAGCAAATACCCGAAGATAGCCGGGCACCTGCCGGGCAGAAGAGGTAAAATAAAAACCAGCTTGCACACCACGCAAAGCCACATTTTCCGCGTCTAAATAGGAACGAAAGCATGGGCTCGCGCGTACTACAAGAGAGAAGAGAAAGAGGGCGGGTGTGGGCGTAGCACCGATAGAAAGCCTGGGCGGAATCCGGCCCGCTGACACGGCGGCCGAGGGCGAGGCGCGCCTGAGCCGCACGCGCCGCTCGCTGGTCACGTTCGTCGAAACGCTGCGGTTGGCGCTCGATTCGCTGCGGGCGCACAAACTGCGCAGCTTTCTTACCTTGCTGGGCGTCATTCTGGCGGTGACCACGCTCGTGGCGGTGATGAGCGTCATCGCCGGGCTGAACATGTACGTTGCGGACCGCGTGGCGAACCTGGGCGCGAACGTCTTCATCATCGACCGCTTTGGAATCATCACCAGCTACGACGCGTTCCTCAAGGCGCAGAAGCGTCCTCTGATCAACATGGAGGATTTTGTGCGTCTCCGGGACAGCATGGGTACGGCGAAAGCGGTTGCGGCGGAAGAAGACCGCAACGTCCAGACGCGCAGCGGCGACCAGATCATGGAAAACACCAGCGTAATGGGTGTCACCCCGAATTTCGCCGACGTGCGCAGCATCAACGTAGCCTCTGGCCGCTTTTTGACGCCGGCGGACGACGAGCACCGCTCCGAAGTGGTATTCATCGGCGCGGATTTGGCGCAGAAGTTTTTCCCAAACGTGGATCCCATCGGAAAGACTATCCGCGCGGAAACCCACAGCTACGAAGTGATTGGAGTCGCGGAAGCGATCGGAAGCGCCTTCGGGCAGTCGCAGGACAACTTCATGATGATGCCCCTCGGCACCTATCGCAAAGGCTGGCACCGGCAGACCGACTGGCTGACCATCTTCGTGCAGGCCCCCAGCACGGAAATGATGCAGGCCTCCGAGGATGAAGCCCGCATGCTGTTCCGCGCCTGGCGGCATGTGCCGTACGACGCGCCCGACAATTTCGCGATTCTCGGATCGGATTCGATCATGGCCCTGTGGCACGACCTGACGGGCAACCTGGCGTTCGTGGCCATGGCCCTGGTAAGCGTGTTTCTCGTGGTCGGCGGCATCGTGATCATGAACATCATGCTGGCGAGCGTCACGGAACGAACGCGCGAGATCGGCATCCGCAGGTCGCTGGGCGCGCGGAAAAAACACATTTTGTTGCAGTTCCTGACGGAGTCCGGTGTGCTGGCGGCCACCGGCGGCTTGATCGGCATTCTCTGGGCTTACCTGATTGTGTTTGTCGTGAAGGCGGCGTTTTCCTTCCCCATGGAGACGCCGCTGAGCGCGGTCATTCTCTCCTTGTGCGTTTCAACGGCGGTGGGCCTGTTTTTCGGGATTTTTCCGGCAATGCGCGCCGCCAAGCTCGATCCCATTGAAGCGCTGCGGGCGGACGGCTGAGGAGCGCGGAACATGGCGCAGGCACACGGCGAAAATCTGAAACAAGCGCTCGATACGTTGCGCACGCACAAATTGCGCAGCGCGCTGACCGTCTTCGGCGTGGTGCTCGGGGTCAGCGTGATCATGCTGGTGGCGGCGCTGATCACCGGCTTCGACCAGAAAATCCAGGAACAGATCAAGCAGTTCGGAGCGGATACGGCCTTCATCACCAAGTGGGACCAGGGGAGGCACAACGGTCCTCCGCCGCTCGAGGAACGGCAGCGCAAGCCGCTGACGCTCGAGGATGAAAAGGCGATTCTGGAATCCTGCCCCGCGGTGAAGAATGTGACCGCTTTTCTCACGACGCGCTGGGACCAGGCCCACAGCGTGCGCACCAAGGCGGGAGAAGTGACCGGCATCGATTTTCGGGGCGTGCAGGCGAATTTCGGGCAGGTGTATGCCAACGCGGCGACGCTTGAAGGAAGATTCATCAGCGAAGGCGACGACCTGCATCGGGAAAAAGTCGTCATGCTGGGCGAAAACGTGGCGCCGGTGCTGTTTCCCGAGGGGCACGCGGTCGGCAAGGACGTCATGATCGACGGCTCGGATTTTCTCGTCATCGGCGTGGTGGAAAAGCCCAAGGGCGGATTCGGCATGGGCGACGAAGACCGCCGCGTGCTCATCCCGTTCAACACTTTTAAGAAGACCTATCCCGCCGCGGACGAAGTGCAGATGCGCATGCAGGCCTACCCGAAGATGCTGGATCAGGCCGTGGACCAGGCGCGGGAAGTGCTCGAGCGGCGGCGCAACGTGCCGTTCGGCGGCAAGGATAACTTTTCCATATCGACCGCGGAGCAGCAGATCGAGGAGTTTCACAAGATTGTCGGCATGGTGGCGCTCGCGACCGTCGTGCTGAGCTCGATCGGGCTGCTGGTCGGCGGGATCGGCGTCATGAACATCATGCTGGTGAGCGTGACGGAGCGGACGCGCGAAATCGGGGTACGCAAGGCGATCGGCGCGAAGAGCAGCGACATCACCTGGCAGTTCCTGCTGGAAGCGATGACCCTGACCGGGGCCGGCGGCGTGCTTGCGCTCGTGCTGGTGAACGGCCTGGTGCTGCTGGTCCGTGTGACGTTGGAGTGGCCGGGAGTCGTCCCGGTGTGGGCCGCCGTCGTAGGGATCGCCGTGAGCGTCAGCATCGGCCTGATCTTCGGCGTCTGGCCGGCAATGAAAGCCGCCAAGCTGGATCCCGTGGAAGCCCTCCGCTACGAGTAGACAACGTCTATTTCCCTCGGTGACCCTCCGACTTCTCTTGCGATAGCGAAGCGTCGAAGTCAGCGAATTTCTAGATGACCGGTTGCGGCAGCTTCATCATCTTAGGTGAAGCAATTTATGAAGGCTTACGCGGAGCGGAGCAGGCGCGCGGCGCGGTCCCGCAAGGTGGAAGAGGGGGCAGGAGCCGGTGGCTGTGCGTGCGGAACGGTCTTGCGCCGCGCCAGCGGATAAAGCGCTTCCGCAAGAGCATCCGCGAACTCGAAGCGCACTTCGGGCTGCTTGGCCAGGCAGCGCGAGATGATTTCGTCGAAGTTCGCCGGCAGCGACGCAATCGCGTGCGAAGGCGGCGTGGGCGTCGAGGAAAGAACGCGGTGACAGATGCCCTGCAGGGAATCCGCGTCGAACGGGCGGACCCCGCAGACCAATTCGTACAGAACGATGCCAAGAGAAAAAATGTCGGAACGCGCGTCCTGCAGCTTTCCAAGGACCTGTTCCGGGCACCAGTAGGCAGGCGTGCCGAGCAGCGCGCTGCCTGCGCCGTCGCGGCGCGCGAGGCGCGCCATGCCGAAGTCGGTCAGCTTCACGCGGCCTTCTGAGGTGATGAAAATGTTCGCGGGCTTCACGTCTCCATGGATGATGCCGCGGCGATGCGCGACTCCGAGGGCTTCCGCGACGTGTCCCACCCAGGCGCAAGCGCGCGGATAGGGGACGGTTCCCTTTTCAAGAATCTTGTCCAGCGGCTGGCCGTCCAGGAACTCCATGACGAGATACGGAGTGGAAGTGGACTCCTCGATGCCCATGTCGTGAAGCGTGATGATGTTCGGATGCGAGAGTTGTCCGACGGAGCGGGCTTCCTGCAGGAAGCGTTCCCGGCCTTCTCCGCGGGCCAGGTCCGGGGAGAACAGTTTGATGGCGACGGTGCGACCAATGAGCGGGTCGAAGGCTCGGGCCACGCGGCTGAAAGCGCCTGCGCCGATGGTGTCGAGGATCTGGTAGCGGCCGACTTGCACGGGCAATGTCCCTTTCCCAAGCGTTCAAGCTCATGCGAGCGTAAGAAATTTCTCCGCTCTTCAAAATGAAGCAACAGTCCCGTTCCGCCTTGTACTTTGGTACTGGGAAGAAGAGTTTGGTAAGTCCAGTGAAACTAAGGAGTTAGAGATTCTTCGGGGGGGGCAGCGTTCAAGCATTCTACTGCGCGGACGAAACCGTGTGCGCACGCAAGACTTGCAACGCAGGCGTGGATTGCAGACGCCCGGGAAATGCGTACACATAGGACTTCATCGCCGGATGCCAGAAACCGTGGAAGCCGAAGAAGTACATCTCGTTCACGGCCTGGTCGGCGGTCCATTCATCCCGGGCGATCCGGTAAGCGGCGACGAACACGCCGGTGCGGTCTTCTCCGAAGCGGCAGTGGACGAAAACTTTTTGCTTTGCGTCGTCGCGGAACAGAGCGAGAAACTGCGCGACTTGTTCGTTCGCGGGAGAAGACCAGCCGCTTACGGGAATGTTGATAAAGCGAATGCCCAGCGATTCCGCTTGCTGCCGTTCCCAGGCGATTTTCCCGGGATCCTCGGAGCGCAGATCCACGATGGTCGTAATGCCCAAGTTCTTGAGCTGCGAGAATCCTTCCGCGTGCGGTTGCGCGCCGCGGAACAAGTTGTCGTCAATCTTTCCCGCATTGGGAATACCCGCGAGCTTGAGTTTTTCTCCGAACGCGGGGCGCGCGACGGCAGCGTGCGTGGCAGATTGCGCCAGCGCCGCATGCGGCAAGGACGTTGCGGCAAGGAGCAATGCGGTTGCGAGGAAGCGCGACATAGCAAGTTGGATGCAAAGAGTTTAGCGCGTGGAAGCGAAAAAGAAGAGGTGCGGGAAAACAGTGCGGTTTTGAAACAGCACCACTAGATATAGATGTGGTACGAAAAAGTCATCGACATTTTGCGATTTTCTCTTGACAGATTTTTCGCATGCGCCGATACTGCGACTCCAGATTCGGGGGTACGTGGAAGCGCCAGACGGACCGAGTCGAGGCTGTGACGAGTCCGTACGACAAAACCCACGAAGCCATCCCGGGTTTTAAGCGAAAAAACCGAGCGCGCCGACCGTTCCGCGGTCGCACGTAGTGAAGTTCCTGCTCTCCCGCGAAGGGAGATCAGGGCGCCTGCTTTGAGGCTGCGTGGATGACGAACCAGCCCAGGGCAGGGCGTTCTCTTTTTCCGGCCGCGATACGGTCTTTCGCTTTTGGGGACGCTCGGAAGTTGCATGCGCTTCCCGCGGTCTTCCATTGTCGGAAGGACAAGCCAGCCTGCGGACTTTTTGGCTTGGGGATTTTTGGGTTGCACACACTCTGCCTCGCGCAGAGGAGTAAACTATAGGGGTTCCCCGCACGTGGCGGAACTCCGGCGTGTGGAGGAATAGGATGGCTACGGTGAAGCCAGTACTCAATGGGAAATCGCTCGAAGCGCAAGCCTCCCCGGACACCGGCGTCCGAACAGGACTGGTGTTCGAACGGTTCTTCACCGATGGAAAGATCTCCCCGTTCGACAAGGTCGAATGGGAAAAACGAACCGCGCTGATCGGCAATGAAAAGGGCGTGACGATTTTCCGCCAGGAAGACGTCGAAGTGCCCAAGAGCTGGTCGCAGACGGCCACAAACATCGTCGCCAGCAAGTACTTCCACGGCAAGCCGGGCACAAGCGATCGCGAAGGCTCGGTGCGCCAGCTCATCGGCCGGGTGGTCAATAGCATCGTGCGCTGGGGCGAACAAGGCGGCTATTTCGCGGACGCCTCCTCCCGCGACGCGTTCAAGGACGAGCTGACGCATCTGCTGGTCGAGCAGAAGATGGCGTTTAATTCGCCGGTGTGGTTCAACGTCGGCGTGCAGCCGAAGCCGCAGTGCTCGGCCTGCTTCATCAATTCCGTGCAGGACAGCATGGACTCCATCATGAACCTAGCAAAGACCGAGGGCATGCTGTTCAAGTGGGGCTCGGGCACGGGAACGAATTTCTCCACGCTGCGCGGAAGCAAGGAAACGCTCTCCGGCGGAGGAATCGCGTCGGGGCCGGTGAGCTTCATGAAGGGGTTCGACGCGTTCGCGGGCGTGATCAAGAGCGGCGGAAAAACGCGGCGCGCTGCGAAGATGGTCATCCTCAACGTGGACCATCCGGACATCGTCGAATTCATCGAATGCAAGATGAAGGAAGAGCGCAAGGCTCACGTTCTGATCGAACAGGGCTACGACAGCTCGATTGACGGCGACGCCTACAGCTCGGTTTTCTTCCAGAACGCCAACCACTCCGTGCGCGTCACCGACGAATTCATGCGCGCGGCGGAGCAGGACAAGGACTGGTGGACGAAAAACGTCGCGGACGGCCAGCCGGCGGAAAAGCTGCGCGCGCGCGACCTGCTCTACAAGATCGCTGATTCGACCTGGCACTGCGGCGATCCGGGCATGCAGTACGATACCACGATCAATCGCTGGCACACCTGCAAGAACACCGGCCGCATCAACGCCAGCAATCCCTGCAGCGAATACATGTTCCTGGACGACACCGCGTGCAACCTGGCTTCGCTGAACCTGATGAAGTACGTCAACGCGAGCGGCCAGTTTGACGCGGAAGCGTTCAAGCATGCCGTGGACGTCACCATCACCGCGCAGGAAATCCTGGTGGACAACGCCAGCTACCCGACCGAAAAGATCGCCAGGAATTCCCACGACTTCCGCCCGCTCGGCCTCGGCTACGCCAACTTGGGCGCGCTGCTGATGTCCATGGCGCTGCCGTACGATTCGGATGAGGGCCGCGACATGGCCGGAGCGGTCACCGCGCTCATGTGCGGCGAGGCTTACGCCCAGTCTTCCCGTGTTGCGGAGCGCATGGGGCCGTTCCCAGGTTATGCCGTGAACCGTGAGTGCATGCTGGACGTGATTCGCATGCACCGCGAGGCGATGCGCGGCATCCGGCCGGAGCACGTGCCCGGCGACCTCTACATGGCGGCGCAGGAAGCCTGGGATACGGCGCTGGCGCAAGGCGAAAAGTTCGGTTTCAAGAACTCCCAGGTGACCGTCCTGGCTCCGACGGGCACCATCGGCTTCATGATGGATTGCGACACCACGGGCATCGAACCCGACCTCGCTCTCGTGAAACACAAGAAGCTCGTGGGCGGCGGCGTCATCAAGATCGTCAACAACACCGTGCCGCAGGCGCTCATGAAGCTGGGCTACACCCCGGAGCAGACCAGCGAGATCGTCGCGCACATTGACAAGAACGGCACCATCGAGGGCGCACCTTATCTCAAGCCGGAGCACCTGCCGGTGTTCGATTGCTCGCTCGCACCCGCGGGCGGCGGCCGCTCGATCTCCTGGACCGGCCACGTAAAGATGATGGCGGCCGCGCAGCCGTTCCTTTCCGGAGCGATCTCGAAAACCATCAACATGCCCGAGGAATCCACGATCGAAGACATCATGAACGCCTACATCGAAGCGTGGAAGCTCGGTCTGAAGGCTGTGGCGATCTACCGCGATAATTCGAAGCGTTCACAGCCGCTGAGCGCCTCCGGAAAGAAGGAGGAGAAGAAGCCGGAAGCCGCGGCGGCCGAGGCCCTTCTCGAACCCGTGCAGCGCGAACTCTTCGCGCGCGCGCAGCGGGAAAAGCTGCCCGTCGAACGCGCTTCGGTCACCCACAAGTTCAGCGTCGGCGGCCACGAAGGCTACATCACCGTCGGAACGTACCCGGACGGTCGGCCCGGCGAAATTTTCATCAAGATGTCCAAGGAAGGCTCGACGCTCTCCGGCGTCATGGACGGCCTGGCCTTGACGCTTTCCCTCGGCTTGCAATATGGCGTGCCGCTGAAGGTGTTCGTGGACAAGCTCGTGAACACGCGCTTCGAGCCGATGGGCATCACCGCGAATCCCAACATTCGCTTTGTTTCTTCCATCCTGGATTATGTGGCGCGCTGGCTCGGCGGAAGGTTCATCTCCGCGGATTATCTCAAGCTTAACGGCTCCGCGCCCGCGGAAGCGAGCGCCGCGGCTCTGCCTGCGCCGTCGCCTGCCGCGCTGCCGGCGATGCCCGCTCCCAAGGGAACGACCGCGCCGAGCAACGCCTTCGAAGGCGCGCCGACCTGCAGTGAGTGCGGCATGCTCATGATCCCGAACGGCGCGTGCTTCAAGTGCGAAAATTGCGGGAGCACCAGCGGATGCAGTTGAGCCCGGTTGGCAAGGAGCGAGCGACGCGATGAGCGCACCCGCAACCCGCACCGCACTCGAACAAGCCGCATCCTCCGCCGCCCCGCGAGCCCGGGGCTTCGTGCACATCGTCCGGCACGGCGCAGGTCCGGGTTCGATGTACGTCGTCACCTATCAGCGGCTGGACCGGCATGGCGTGACACCCCGGCCGGTCCTGGCCGAGGGTGCGCAGGCGCTGATCGACCTACTGGAAAAAATCGGCGTGGACTTCCGCTTAAGCGAAGTGCGCGGCGCGCTTGAGGACATTCTCCGGCTCGGCTCTGCCAATATCCCGGGCCTCTGGCTCAGCGACGAAGAAATGGCCGAAAAAGGCCTGGTCGAGCAGTAGTTCCGGGCCGCAAGGCACTTCTGCCTTCCGTTCTTTCCCGCGGTTCAGTGGTTCAGAGCAAAAGTGACGTCGATGGTGGTATCGACTTCGACGGGATTCCCTTGAATCATTGTCGGCCGGTAGCGCCATTCCTTCACCGCGTCCACCGCCGCCTTGGCCAGCGAGCAAGCCCCTCTCATCACGCGGAGCGAGCGAATGCCGCCGTCCTTGCCAATGATGGCGTGGATGCGGACGGTTCCTTGCAGGTGCTCTGCGCGCGCGACTGAGGGATATTCCGGAATGACACGGTGAATGAGTAAAGCGGCTTGTACTTTGCCGCCCCTCATGACGCGTTCCACCGATTCGGATGAATTATCTTCCTCATTTTTTGTGCCGGTGCCGGAGTGCGGAGTGTATGGAGGCGTCTTTTCCAAGTTGGGAGGAATAAGAAAGCGAAAGGCTCCATCCGCATAGACGAACGCAAAGAGGCGCGTAAAGCTGGTCCCGTTGAAAAACCGCAGTTCGTAAAGCGGTACATCCTGAAGGCGCGATTCGAGGATTCCGAATGTCTGGTCGCCGGCATTGTCGTCGCACGTCTTGTCGAATCGAACTGCTTCTATGCGGTTTTCATTGCGCGCATGAGTCGCAATGAATACCTGCGCGAGCTGAATCGGCAATGTCTTGAGATTGGACTCGTATGCGGCCTCGGCGTTTGCCGCGGCGCGCCCGTCAAAATTCTTTGAATACCAGTTGCGAAAGTCGGGCAGAACCAGGCTGTTCAGGAGCGCCGAAGCGCGAACCGCGTCATTCTTCTCCTGGGCCTTCAGGGTGTCTTTTGCGAGATGTTCTAGGCCCGAAGTGGAGTTCGGATAATTCAAGTTGGGATTTGGTAAGGCTGGACTCGGAGCAGGAAAGGACTCCTGAGCGGACGCCAAGCCGCGCAAACTCGAAACCGTTAACAGGCCGACCAAAAAAAGGAGCCGCAAGCCTATTTTCATGGAGGAATGATTTCGGAAATTTTCGAAAATGACAAGTCCCGCTGGCACACACTCTACACGCCGCGCGGTTTCTTGCTGAGTGCGTTCAGCGCGGGCGGGGGCGCAGCGGCGGTCGCGCGCTCAGCGGACGCGGCCTCATACGGAGCCGCGGCCCGATCGGCGGCGGCACTGCCTGAAGCGTGCTCCCGCACGTAGGGCAGTGCTCGAGCCCCGCGTTGGGGCCGGAGAGATGCGCGCGCAGCCAGTGTCCTCGCGCGGCGCACTGCGGATTGATGCATTGCACGGTCCAGCCGGGCAGATATTGCATGGCTTTCCCCTCAGTGGCCGCCGGCTCGGGCAAAACCGTTTCGCGGTTCGGAAGGGGAACCCGAGCCCCCCAGGCGGCAGAAGTCCGCATGAACGCGTTGGATTCTCCCGCGGCGCGCATGTGGTGTCAAGAGGATTCACTACAATATATAGGGGTAGGGTTCTTCCTCTGCTTTCGCGCATGAATCGTTCGGCTCGAGGGTGCTATTGTGGAAGCGGTGCCGCCGGTGGGGAAATGCGAATGCCCTACAGCAAACAGCCGAAATCAAGCCGCATTGAGGCAAAAATGAGATGGATCAACGTGGCCGCGCTGCTTCTTCTCGCGCTTCCCGCGCCGGCGCAGCAGGACGGCACCCTGCGAAGCGCTCTTCATGAGGAGGGCCTGCCGCTCGATTCGCCGGTTCTTCCCGCTCTCGATCAGAAAATTACGGGCGGGGCGGAGCTGGACAGCCCCGAGCAGTTCGCCATCGCCTATTATCTGGACAAGGGAACGAGAAACCTCGTCCCGCCTCTCTATGTTCTTCGGTTCGACCGAAAGACGCGAACCTGGCAGAAGGGCGAAATCGGAGATTCCGCCGAAGCCGTGATCGATCCTTGTCTTAGCCAGGTGCTGGATGTCCGTTCCTTTGGCGAAGGACTCGTCATCGAAACGCACATTAATCCCTCGGCCGGTTGCGCGCTGCTTCTCTCCGGGAACCTCAAGCTGGAGGCCACTCTGGATGGATGGGTTCTGGATGCGTTCTCCGATGGCGCGCTTCTCTACCATCGCAGCCAGGTTCACTTCGCCACTGTTCATCCCGCGGAAATCGCTGTCTTTGACCCGCGGGCGAAAAAGGATTTCACCATTTTCCCGCCGAAAGCCGAAACGCCTGTGCGCCAGCGGCTGATCGCCGAACTGCGCGAATTTTTCAAAACCCATCAGGACTATTGCCGCGCGGCGAACGATCCGTGCGATCCGCTGCGGTTCGACAGCGCCCTCGACGGAAAAGTCGCTCTCGACAACCGCGAGCACGCCCTCGCGTTTTCCATCTCCTACCGCTTGCAGGGATACGGGCAGGAGGAGAGCAAGCCCGCCGGCCCGGGAAGCGTGATCTACGTCTATCGCAATGCGGATGACGAATCGAAATGGGAAGTGCGCGAACTCCTGCCCGCGGAACTCAGGGCTCAGTTCGGTGAAATCTCGCTTTCGGAACTTCTCGAGCCCGAGCGCCTGAAGCTGATTTTTCAAAAGTGAAGGAAGCAAGCCCGGCAAGTCAACTCGCGTCAACCGTGGGCTCAGCGAAGCTGCCCCAGCCGAACTGCCCGTGACAATTTCGAGGGAAACTGGCCCGCCGGGAGCGAGCGGTTACTGTTGTTGCGGCGATGGCGCGGGAGCTTCTTTTTCCGCGGAAGGACCCAGAAGCTCCTGCAGCGCCGCGATCCTGGTCTTTAGCTCCTCGACCTTCTGTTGCGTGCCGCTGATCTGCTGCTGCAGGGCATCGAGCTTCGCTTTTCCGTCCGTATCGTGCGCGTAATCGGGATTCGAATAATAGGTATCGCGTTGAAGCGCAAACTGCCGCTGGTAAAGATCCAAATCGCTCTGCGCCGCGGCCAGTTGCTTTTTCAGTTCCGCGAGTTTCGCCGCCTGCGCTTTCTTTTCCTCTTCGGCATCCTTCGCTGCTGCTTTTTGTTCCGCCGGAGCCTGAGCCTGCGCGGATGGCGCCGTGGATGGAGCCGCCTTGGCTTCCGGAGCGCCGCCTTCCGCCTTCTGCGCAGCCGTTTCGGCCGGAGCCGCCGGCGTTGCGGGCTTCAAATCGTCGTTCGTATAAACCTTCGCGGGCTTGGCTTCGGGCTTTTTCTTCTCGCGGGCCCGCCGCGCGGCCTCCGCGACGGATTGTTGCGTGCTTTGCTGGGATTGAGCTGCAACCGCAACAGGCAGACCCGCTCCGAGAAGCAGGGCGCAGGAAGAGAAAATGGCGAAGCGTCGCAGTTTGTCGTTCATTTGAGTTCTCTCGGCTGGGCTCAAGAATGAGAATACGCCCCGGTTCGCAGCGAGGCAATGGCGGGAGCCCCGCTGAAGTGCGAATTAATCATGCCCGGCTGACCGCAGCGGCGCACGGCCGCCCAGCCGGTGTTCAGAGTCCCAAGCCGCCTGCGCTCTTCTCGACTGGATTGCTTCCGCTCAGCTCCCGAAACGAAAAGCGCGTCTGCAGGTTCTTTATCGGCTGCCCGTTTGCTTCTGCATAGGGATAGATGAAATAGTTCAGCGGCTCGCCTTTCTGCTCGGCTGAAAGCTGAATGTCGCGCCCATAGGTGAACACCACACGGTCCGCATCCACCGTTCCGAAAAAGTACTCGCGCTTGGCCGGATTCCGCGAAGCCTCTGAAGCGTCCACCGGAATCCAGCCCGCTCCGCTCACGTAGAACTCCGCCCAGCAGTGATACCCGGGAATCTCTCCCTCCCTCTTGTCTTCGGGAATCTGGAAGCCGATTTCGAATCGCGCCGGAATGCCGGAGGAGCGCAGCATCCCGATCAGCACGGAATGAAAATCCGTGCAATTGCCGCGCTTCGAATCGCACGCCCACATTTCGTCCCCGCGGCCCCAGCCGTCGCCTGACTTGTCGTAGCGCATCGTGCTCGCGACGTACGTGAAAAGTTCGCGCGCCTTTTCGAGCGCCGTCGCCGCCCCCTTCGTGTGTTCCTTTGCGAGTTCGGCGATCGTCGCGTTCAGCGGCACCAGCTTGTCCGGCTCGAGATACCGCTGCAGCAGTCTGTCGCCGCTGGGGATTCTGGCCGGCGCGTTCCGCAATGCCGGAGCGTGCAAGTTCACTCCGTACTCGCGCCGCGTCACGTGGAACGTCATCACTACGCGATAGCCTGCCGCCGCAAGTGCCGCGTCCGGACTGAACATGGCGAAGGTGTCTCCATAGAGCGAATCCCCTCCCATTTTGTAAGACGCTTCGCTCGTGATCTTGAGATCGCGGATGGTCTGGTGCGCGTCCGACCGCGGCACGGGAATCCATAAATGGGCGCCCCGTTCTGGGTTCGGGGGAACCGTGACCTCGTAGCGGAAAAGAAACGACCGCTGATGACGTTGCCCCGCTGCCGCCGCGGAACTCGTGCCGCGCGCCGCGAGCATTGCCCCGGCGCAGAAACAGAGCACAGCCAAAATACTTAAGAGTCTTGCTTGTCGCATAAACCTCCTTTGCTTAAGATTGCTTTCCGAAGAAGCGACGAAGGAAGATTGTACGTCAAGCGAGATAAACACCGTGTTGCGAGCCGGAACCGGTATTGGATGGAGCTTGCGTTCCTTGGGGTTGTTTTTGCTGCTTTCGCTTGCCTCCGGCGCGATGGCCCAAGAAAGAATCGACGCTCCTCGGCCGAAAGCCGCACCGCTGCTTCGCTCTGAACCGACTTTCTGCCACAAATTTTGGAACAAGCAAAACACCTGGCTCTTCGCGGGCGTCGGCGCCTCCCGGGCGCTCGATTACTTTTCCACGCTGAACATGCGTCGCCGGGGCCGGCAGGAAATTCTCCTGACCAACGACGTCGTGGACAATCACGCTGCTTTTGCGCTTATCGAAGCCGCGGCCACAGGCGCCTCGATCGGCGCTTCTTACCTGTTTCATTGCTATGGCCATCACAAGCTAGAGCGCTGGACTTCGCTGATCCATTTCAGCGTCGCCACGACCGGAGCCGTGCGCAACTACTGCCTCAAAACCGCCCATCCCGCCGCTCCCGCGCCTTAGACAAAGCGATCAGGCCGCTTTTCTTCGTTTGCTTTCCTTCCTGGGTGCTCGCGCATCTAACGTGTTTAGGCTCGCGCGAGTGTGCCGGAAAGGGATGGGTTGCGCGTGGAGGGAAACTGCTGCATACTCGCGCCGCGTATCGGGCGTGGTGGCCCGGCGTACTTGGCGCGAAAAAAGCCAAAGCGAGGAGGTCCTGGGATGCGCCGGAGCTTGTGCTTCGGTCTTGTCTCGTTCTTTATTCTTCTGACTTGCGGTATTTCTTCCGCTCGCCCCGCCGCTTCCGTTTTCCATCCTTCTCCGTCGTTTTCCGCATCGACGGCTCAGGACGTCCCCGCCATTTCTCCTCCGAATCCCCAGCAGAATGAGCCGGCCGTCAATCCTCCCGTTGGCCAGGCCGCCAGCGAGACGCAGCGTTACACTCTTTCGCACGAACGCTACGAAAAAGCCGTGGCCTATTCGCGCGCCGGCTACACCCTTTATTTCGTTTCCGTCTTTCTCGACATCGCGATTTTGCTCCTCGTCCTTAAAACCGGATTCGCCGCCAGGATTCGCGATTTTGCCCTGCGCCGGAGCGACAACCGCTTCCTGCAGGGGCTCGTCTTCATCCCGCTGCTTCTCCTCGTACTCGACGTCCTGGATCTGCCCCTGCGTCTCTACTGGCATTCCCTCTCCTTGCGTTACGAGCAATCGGTTCAGCGCTGGGGTTCGTGGTTTTGGGACTGGTCCAAGGAAGAATTGCTCAGTATCGTTGTGCTGGTCCTGCTGATTCAAATTCTCTTTCTGGTGATTCGCAAGAGTCCGCGCCGCTGGTGGTTCTATTTCTGGCTCGCGGCTTTGCCGATTCTTTTCTTCATCTTCTACATCAGCCCGTGGTTCGTCTCCCCCCTGTTCAACAAATTTGAGCCGCTGGAAAAGCAAAATCCCGGACTGGTCGCGGCCATCGAAAAAGTCGCGCAACGCGCCGGGCTCCACATTCCGCCCGAGCGCATCTTTCTCATGAAGGCCAGCGAGAAAACCAACCAGATCAACGCCTATGTGACCGGCGTCGGCGCTTCAAAGCGCGTCGTGGTGTGGGACACCACGATTCAGAAAATGACGCCCAACGAAACCATCTTCATCTTCGGCCACGAAGCCGGACACTATGTCCTCGGCCACGTTCGCAACGGCCTGCTCTTCTTTGCCGCTGTCCTCTTTGTCGCGCTGTACCTCTCGTACCGCGGCCTGCATTTGCTGCTCGGCCGCTGGGGCCAGGCCTGGAAGCTTTATGGTCCTCAGGATTGGGCTTCGCTCGCGGTTTTCTTGTTAATCCTGCAGGTTCTGGTGTTTGCCTTTTCGCCCGTGGGGAACGGCTTCAGCCGCTGGCAGGAACACGAAGCCGACGTCTACGGCCTCGAAGTCATTCACGGCATCGTTCCCAATTCTTCCGAAGTGGCTTCGCGCGCTTTCCAGGTGCTCGGCGAAATCGACCTGGCGGACCCCAATCCTTCCCCCTTTATCACCTTTTGGCTTTACAGCCATCCCCCGCTCGCGGACCGGCTCGTCTTCGCCCATTCCTACGATCCCTGGTCCAAGGGCGAGTCGCCGAAGTTTGTAAAATGAAAGCTTACGCTCCCTGCCGGCGGCCGTGCTGACGCCGCGCGAAGGCCGCCACTTTGCTGCGGTTTCCGCAAAGCGTCATCGTGCACCAGCGCCTCCTGCGCGTCCGGGAATCGTCGTAGAAAAACAGACTGCACGAGGGATTCGCGCAAATCCGCAAACGCGCCGCGCTCCCCTCGGCCAGAATTTCCGCCGCCGAGCGCGCAATCGCCGCGAGCAGCCACTCCAGGCTGTCTTCCCGCGCGACGAATTCCAGTCTCCACTCGCCGCTCCGCCAGGCCAGCTCATCGTGCCCTTCGGTTATGCGTAGCACCGCATTGATTGGTTCGACCCATTCCCCGGCCACCCGCTTGCCGTTTGCCATCGCGGAAAAGGCATGCCGCAACCCGTCCCGCAGCCGGTTGGCCTGCAAGAGCAACTCTTCCGCGGCTCCCGGGTCTGCCTGCGGCAACACCCGCAGCCGGCCGCCGCGTTCCGCCGTCACAATTCGCGCCGCTTCCAGAAACGCGATCAGCTCTTCCCAGGAAATTGCCGTTGCCGGGCGGGCGGCAGGAAGTGTCGCCACATTCGCAAAATCGATGCTCAGGCGTCCTCCAATCCGGAGTGCCCTGTCGCCGTCGCCCATCATCCCTGGCCCTCCTAACCGGTTAACCCTATGTTAGAAGTTAGACCGTGTCAACCGCCCTTTACCCGTGCGACAATCTCCGCGTCTCCTTTGTCCAGCAGTTGCATCCTATACTTTGAACAACTCGCAAGCAAAAGGAACCGGTATGAGGCTCTTGTCCGCCGCCGTCGGCGCATTCGTTCTCTCGACAGCCACTCTTGGGCTGACGCTCCGCCACACGGAACAAGCAGTTCTTCCTTCACAAGAAATCCGGGCTTCGTCGAATCCCGTCCTTGTGGAGCTCTTCACCTCGGAAGGCTGTTCCAGTTGCCCGCCTGCCGACGCGCTGCTCGCCCGGCTGGATCAGGAACACAGTGTCGGCGGTGCCGAAGTCATCACCCTCGAAGAGCACGTGGACTATTGGGACCGTCTCGGATGGAGGGATCCTTATTCCTCTTCCCGCTGGACGCTTCGCCAGCAAGACTATGCGCTGGTCTTTCACCGCGATGGCGTGTACACGCCGCAAATGGTGGTGGACGGCACGGATGAATTCATAGGGAGCCGGGAGCGCCAGGCCCGTCAGGCCATCCACAACGCTGCGGAAAGGCCGAAGGCGGAAATTCATTTGGAACCTGTTTCCGTCGCTTCCGGCCGCTACCAACTGAAGATTGACGTACAACTCCCTCCCGAACTTCACAAAGCGAAAGGCGCGCGCGTCTGGCTGGCGGTCACCGAATCGGGCCTCCATACGATGGTCTCGGGCGGCGAAAATGCCGGCCGGGACTTGCATCACGCCGCCGTGGTGCGTAGTCTGCAGAACGTCGGCGCGCTCGATCCGCGGGCCACGCCTGCTTTTCGCGGCGAGCCGGAGGTTAAGCTGGACGAATCCTGGAAACGCGAAAACATCCGTTTCGTCGTTTTCGTTCAGGACAAAAATTCCCTGCGCGTCCTTGGCGCCGCTTCGGTTCATCCGTCGTAGCTCAGGGCGGACTCAAGACGCGCGGGCTGCGCCGGCGCCGCGCCGTCTTGAGGTGACAGTTGAATTCGCAATGGACGCCTGACGCGGCGGAGCAGCCGGAATC
>Ga0209581_1001794_pt1 | contig 23224 bp, 18 predicted proteins | sample Coa_R2_FD_187160 | JGI IMG/M metagenome (GOLD analysis project Ga0209581, IMG submission 187160) | Surface soil microbial communities from Centralia Pennsylvania, which are recovering from an underground coalmine fire - Coalmine... | ecosystem: Environmental > Terrestrial > Soil > Unclassified ...
GACAGAGATTGACATCCAGTCCTTTGAGTGGGACCATGTAAACGAGGCGCATATCTGGGAAGCGCATCGCATCACTCGACAGGAAGTCGAAGAAGTGTGCTTTGGCGATCCGGCTCAGATGCTTGTCGAAGCGACATATAGCGGTCGCCTGCGTATTATTGGCCCACGCAATGATGGAAAAATTCTGGTTGTCATCTTGAATCCGAAAGGCAATGGGAGGTATTACCCGGTTACAGCAAAACCGACAAAGCGGCAGGAGCAACGCAGGTACCTCATCTGGAAGACAGGAGGCCAACTATGAGCGAGAAAGCAGATTACAAAGGACCAGAATACCCGACACAACCAGATGGCCCCATCCCTGCATTCAGCAGCTATGAGGAAGAGGCCGCATGGTGGGACAAAACCGACACAGGCGCGCCAGAATTTGAGAAGGTCTTTACTCCGGTTGAGGTGCGTTCCACGCGCAACTATACGAGGCAACTGATGTTCCGGGTAGATGAGGAAACCGACAGAAGCCTTGAGCGCCTGGCCGAAGAGCGCGGCATGAAAAAGGCCACGCTGGTGCGCAAAATTGTCCGTGACTGGATTCGCGACCAGGAACGTCACGCTTCTTAAGAAGGGAGTACCATATGCTGAACCCACGAGCGTTGAAAGGTCTCCTGGCTTGCTCATCGGCTTAGTCTCTTGTTTTGTCTAAGCTGGTGACTTTGATACCCGTGTGGCGTGGCGCGCTTGACCCGCGCGCCAGCAGTTGCCCTTTGAGAATCACCTGACGCACGGGTCGAGCGGGATTGGCAATGCGCTGCAGGAGCAGTTCGGTCGCCGTCTGGCCGATTTCGTAGGTGGGCTGGGCAATGAGCGTGATGGCCGGTTGCACCAGCGCGGCCCACGTTGTTTCATCAAAGGTGACGAGGGCGATATCTTCAGGGATGCTCAGGTTGCGTTCTCGCATGGCCAGCAAGGCCCCTTCACCCAGTAGACTGTTGGTGGTGAGCAGCGCATCCGGCGGCGGTGATGCATCCAGCAGCTTCAGGGTGGCCGCGTGACCCGCCTCAACCTTTGGCTGCACGTATCTCACATACTCCGGTGCGGGTGTAAGACCATGTTCGCGTAGCGCCTTCTCGTAGCCTGCCTCTCGCTCGCGCCCCGTCGTACTCATCTCGCCGCACAGGGCCGCGATCCGCCGGTAGCCGTTCTCGATCAGGTGCGTGGTGAGACGGTAGCCCGCATCGACGTTGTCCAGCAGCACAGCATCGACATCTCCATGCGGCACAGCGCGATCAACGATCACGACAGGGAAATCGAGCTGCGCGGCGGAAAACTTCGCAACAGTTTGCCGCGTGGGCGAAAAAATGAGGCCCGCTACGTTTTCATCCTGCATCAGATTGAGATAAATCTTCTCTTTCTCAGGGTTCTCGTCCGTATTGCACAGCAGCACGCTGAAGCCCTGCTCGTATGCCGCGTCTTCCACCGCACGGCTGATCGAGGTAAAGAAAGGATTGCGAATATCGGAGACGATCAGGCCGATGGTGTTGGAATGCTGCGAGCGCAAACTTCTCGCCACCAGATTGGGCCGGTAGCCCAGCTTCTCCACCGCCGCCAGCACGCGCTCACGCACCTCCGGTCGCACATGCTGGCCATTGGAGAGGACTCGCGAAACCGTCGCCGTCGATACTCCCGCCTCCCCGGCAACATCTTTGATACTTACCATGAAAGCTCCTTATATGCCTCCTGGGCGTGTCATACTGAGTGCAGCGAAGCATCTGCATGGGCCAGAGCGGCGTTGCCTCCCCCGCACTCACCCGTCTCGAACACGCCCCCTTCATTGCTTTGATATGTAAACGTTTACCAGTATTATACCATCTTTCTCAAGGAAATACCAGCATCGTTGTAAACGTTTACGAAATTTGATACGTTTCTTTCTTGCTATTACCCGTTATTCTCTTCAATTCAAACGAATTTTGCAGATTTTTCCGCAAAATCGAAAACTGATAGCCAGAACACTTGACAAACATATTGTAATCGTTTACAATTTTAACAAGGTTGATACAGCGACGTAGACACTCTCTTGAAACGCCAGGAGGCGATGATGATTACGCTTGATGAGCGCCAGATCCGATTACAGTCCCGTGCCGCGGACAAGCAAGAGGCTATCCTCCAGGTAGGCCAGCTCCTGGTTAATAGTGGTTGTATTGATGCTGGCTATATCTCCAGTATGTTAGGCCACGAACAGGTCGCCAATACCTATCTTGGCAACGGTATCGCCATTCCTCATGGCCTGCCTGAGAACCGCGACCTGATCCATCGCACCGGCATTGCAGTGGTGCAGTCCCCGCAGGGCGTGACCTGGAATCCCGGTGAAACTGTCCATCTCATTGTAGGTATTGCCGCGAAGTCCGATGAACATATCGAGGTCTTGCGCCGCCTGACCCGTGTGCTGGGCGATAAAGAACAGGTTGAGCGCCTGACGCGCACCGGCGATTCCCGCGATATCATCGAAGCTCTGACGGGCGAGCGCCCTGCCGCCCCCGCGCCGGTAAAGCGAGACGAGGACGTAGATTATCCCACCTTCTTCGATACCGTTGTACGCAACAGGACCGGCCTGCATGCCCGTCCCGCCGCCGTTTTCGTCGATCTGGCGAAGCAATTCAAGTCCAACATTCGCGTGCGGCATGGCGAGACCGTCTCCAACGGTAAGAGCCTGCTTTCCCTGCTGCAACTGGGGGCCGAAAGCGGCGCGGCCATTCGCGTCTCCGCCGAGGGGCCGGATGCCACCGGCGCGCTGAAGGCGTTACAGGCCGCGCTTGAAAGCGGGCTGGGCGACGAACCGGAAGAGCATCCGGCGGCAGCCGCTGAAGCAACCTGGATGCCCCAGGCCGCCGTTCTGACCATCCCCGGCATCACCGCCTCCGGCGGACTGGCGATCGGGCCGCTGCGCCAGTACAGGCAGCGCGCCATCGTCGTCTCCGACCAGCCGGGCGACCCGATGGTAGAAGGAAATCGTTTTCAACAGGCGCTGGACGCCGCGCATGGCGAACTCGAACGGCTATATGAAGAGGTGAAGACGCGCCTGGGTTCCGGCAAGGCCGCGATCTTCCGCGTCCACGCCGAATTTCTCAATGATACTGGCCTCATCGGGCAGACCATTTCCCTGATCTACCAGGGACACAGCGCGGCATGGTCGTGGCAGCAGACCATCAACGAACGGGTCAGGCAGGTACAGAAGCTGGACGACCCGACGCTGGCGGCGCGCGCCGTTGACCTGAGCGACGTGGGCCAGCGCGTCCTGCGCCACCTCGTCGGCGCCGCGGACGAGCAGCCCGTCTCGCACGACACCCCCGTTATTCTGATCGCCGAAGACCTGACGCCGTCCGATACTGCCGCGCTCGATGCCGATAGTATTCTCGGTTTCTGCACGGCAAAGGGCGGGCCGACCTCGCACACCGCCATCATCGCGCGCTCGCTGGGCATCCCGGCCATCGTCGGCGCCGGAGGGGCCGTGCTTGATCTCAACAATGGCACGCCCGCCATTCTGGACGGCTCGGCTGGCAAGCTCTATGTCAACCCGGCAGAGAGCGATATTCAGACGGCGCGCAAAGCGCAGCAGCAGTTGCTCCAGCAGCAAGAGGCGGCCAACTCCGCGCGCCTGGCTCCGGCAGCCACCACGGACGGCTACCATGTCGAGGTTGCCGCCAATATCAACCGTGCTTCAGAAGCGCCACAGGCCGTGGCGGCAGGGGCCGAGGGCGTTGGCCTGATGCGCACCGAGTTTCTCTTCCTGGGCCGCGACTCCGCTCCCACTGAAGAGGAGCAATTCGAGGCGTACCGCGACATGGTGCAGGCGCTGGGCGGTCGCCCGTTGATTATCCGCACGCTCGATATCGGCGGGGACAAAGAGGTTCCCTACCTCAAGCTGCCGAAAGAAGATAACGCCTTCCTGGGCATACGCGGCATTCGGCTCTGCCTGGCGCGGCCAGACCTGTTCATCCCGCAGTTGCGCGCCATCTATCGCGCGGCCGCCTACGGCCCCATCAAGATCATGTTCCCCATGATCGCCATGCTTGAAGAGGTGCAGCGGGCGCGGGCCATTGCCGAACAGGTGCAGCGCGAACTGAACGCGCCATCGCTCTCGCTCGGCATCATGGTCGAAGTGCCATCCGCCGTCGTCATGGCCGATCAACTCGCGCAGGAAATTGATTTCTTCTCCATCGGCACCAACGACCTGACGCAGTACGTGCTGGCAATGGATCGGCTGCACCCGCAACTGGCGAAGCAGGCCGACGCGCTGCATCCCGCCGTGCTGCGCATGATCGCACAGACCGTGCAGGCGGCCAGCAAGGCCGGGAAATGGGTAGGAGTCTGCGGCGGCCTCGCCAGCGACCCGAAGGGCGCGCTGATCCTGAGCGGCCTCGGCGTGACCGAACTGAGCGCCAGCGTTCCCGCCATTCCGGCGGTCAAAGCGGAAATCCGCAAGCATTCGCTGGCGGAGTTGCAGACGCTCGCCCGGCGCGCATTAGAGTGCCGCACGGCGGCAGAGGTGAGGAGTTTATGAAAATCGCAACCGTCACGCTCAACCCGGCCATCGATCAGACCGTGCGCGTCAACAATTTCCGCGCTAACACCGTCAATCGCGGGCAGGCCATGCAGTTCAACGCGGGCGGCAAAGGCGTCAACGTCGCCTCGTTTCTGGCCGATAGCGGCCACGAAGTAGCCGTGACCGGCTTTCTCGGCCAGGACAACGCCGAAATTTTTGAACGTTTCTTCGCGCGCAAGGGCATCGCCGACCATTTTGTACGCATCCCCGGCGAGACCCGTACCGGCGTCAAAATCGTCGACGAGGCCAGGCAGCGCACCACCGATATTAACATGCCCGGCCTGACGCCGCCGTCAGAGGCGATAGAGGCCCTGTTTGAGCAGATCGAACACCTCGCGGCTTCCTGTGACTGGTTCGTCCTGGCCGGGGCGCTACCGCCGGGCGTACCCGATACGCTCTATGCCACCATCATCGCCCGGCTCAAGGAACTCGGCAAGCATGTGGCGCTGGACACAAGCGGCCAGGCCCTGCGTCAGGGCGTGCTGGCAGGCCCGACCGTTATCAAGCCCAATATCGACGAACTGCAAGAACTGAGCGGACGGACGCTGGCAAACGAATTCGATATCGAACTGGCGAGCAGCGAGTTGATGAACAACGGTATCAAGCTCGTCGTGGTCTCTATGGGCGAGCGCGGCGCCATGTTCATCGACGAGGAGAATGCGCTGGTGGCGGTTCCTCCAGCGGTGACGGTGAAAAGCACCGTCGGGGCCGGTGACGCGCTGGTAGCCGGGCTGCTCGCCGGTCTGGCGCAGAATATGAGCCTGGCCGACTGCGCCCGCCTTGCCACAGCCTATTCGCTTGGTCGCATCACCGGCCTCAGTTCCAGGCTGCCTGATCGCGAAACGCTTCAGGCATACTTCCAGCAGGTGACCATCCACACCCGTAACAGCGTTTCCCTGTAGTGCGTCAGCAGTCACTGTTGTAACGAAATGTATCTCTCACATCACAAGGAGAAAACGAACATGGCGAAGATCGTTGCGATTACCTCCTGTCCCACAGGAATAGCGCACACCTTCATGGCCGCCGAGGGCCTCAAGCGAGGGGCCGAGGCGCTGGGCCACAGCATCAAAGTGGAGACGCAAGGCTCCGTTGGCGCGCAGGATACCCTGACTGCTGCCGACATTCAAGATGCAGATGTGGTAATTATCGCCGCCGATGCCAAAGTGGACATGAGCCGCTTTGCCGGCAAGCCCGTCTATGAAACTTCGACCAACGCCGCCATCAAAGACGGGCAGGCGGTCGTCAGGAACGCGCTGAGCAGCGTGCCTGCGCCTGCTCCCGCGCCTGCGCCGACTACAAAAAGCATTGTGGCTATCACCTCCTGCCCGACGGGGATCGCGCACACGTTTATGGCGGCAGAAGGGCTGGAAAAGGGGGCTGAGGCGCTGGGCTATAAGATCAAAGTGGAGACGCAAGGCTCCGTTGGCGCGCAGAACACGCTCACGCCCGCCGATATCGCGGCAGCCGACGTGGTTGTCATCGCCGCCGATGCCAAAGTGGATCTGAGCCGTTTTGCCGGCAAGCCCGTCTATGAAACTTCGACCAACGCCGCCATCAACGATGGCAAGGCCGTTATCAGTAAGGCGCTGGCGCAGGCCACGCCAGCAAGGGCGGGTTCGAAGGACTATGTGGCAGAGGTGCAGGCGGCAAAGGCCGCGAGGTCACAGAGCCGCAGAGGCCCCTATAAGCACCTGATGACCGGCGTCTCGTATATGATCCCGTTCGTCGTGGCCGGCGGCATCATGATCGCCCTGGCCTTCGCGGTTGGCGGCTATAAGATCGCCTTCTTTGATACATCGAACCTGACCGTTCTGCTCACCGGCTTCGCTGCCAACCCCTTGCAGTCGCTGGGCGCGGCCCTCTTCGTGATTGGGGCAAAAGCAGGATTCCTGCTCTACGTTCCCATTCTGGCAGGCTTCATCGCCTACTCGATTGCCGACCGACCGGGCATCGCCCCCGGCATGATCGGCGGCGTTATCGCCAGTCTCGGCGGCTCCGGCTTCCTGGGCGCCATCATCGCAGGCTTCCTGGCCGGCTATACCGTCTACTGGCTGAACCGGGGCATCAAGCTGCCGCGCAACCTGGCCGGCATCATGCCCGTCCTCGTGCTACCCGTCCTCGGCTCCCTGATCGTCGGCCTGGTTATGATCTTCGTGGTCAGCGTCCCCGTCTCCTTCCTCAACCAGGCGCTGATCGGCTGGCTGAAAGGTTTGCAGGGAGTCAACGCGGCCTTCCTGGGCCTGATTATCGGCCTGATGATGGCTTTCGACATGGGCGGCCCGGTCAATAAAGCGGCCTATGCCTTTGCCACCGGACTGTTGCTCGATCCGCACAACCCCGTCTACCTGCCTATGGCGATGTCGATGGCCGCCGGTATGACGCCCCCACTGGGCCTGGCGCTGGCAACCGTGCTGTTCAAGAACCGCTTTACCCATGACGAGCGCGAGGCCGGGAAAGCGGCCTGGGTGCTGGGCGCATCTTTCATCACCGAAGGGGCCATTCCCTTCGCCGCCGAAGACCCCTTCCGCGTCATCCCCTCTATCATGATCGGCTCGGCGATCACCGGCGCGCTCGTCGGACTCTTCGGCATCGGCCTGCACGTCCCGCACGGCGGCATCTGGGTCATGTTCATTCCCGGCGTCGTCGGCAACCTGCCTCTCTATATCCTGTCCATCCTCGTCGGGACAGTCGTCACTGCCGCCGCGCTCTTCGTCCTCAAACGCCCCATCGCCCTGGAAGAGGGCGCGGCTGAAGAGGAAAAAGCCGGTGTTGTGGTAGCCGCGTAAGATCATACCTTAAAAAACCCCGCCTCGGACATGTCATCCTGAGCGTACCAGGATGGCATGTCCGAGACGGGGTTTCATATTTCCGGCCTTGCTCTTTCCAGTCACTCATAGGATATAATGAACCATACCCGTTGTCGGGTAAAGGGATACACATTTCAGGCCACGAAAAACTGGCCTGGATGTGTCCTGCTGAGTGAAGCGAAGCATCTGAGCGATCCCTTTGCTGAGCATGCTCGCCTCAGATACTTCGCTTCACTCAGCAGGACACGTCCAGGAGGCGTTCTTAAAAAGAATGCGCAGCAAGAAAGGATTGCCCGATGAGTAAAGTGCTGGCGGTTATTTTAGCAGGTGGGCAGGGCGAGCGATTGAGCCTTCTCTCTCAGAAACGCGCCAAGCCCGCCGTCCCCTTCGCGGGCAAGTATCGCATCATCGATTTTGCCCTCAGCAACTGCGTCAATTCCGGCATCTTTGATGTCGTCGTGCTGACACAGTACCGGCCTCACTCGCTGAACGACCATATCGGTATTGGACGCCCCTGGGACCTCGACCGGCAGCAAGGGGGCATTCACCTGCTCCAACCCTATGTCGGGCGCGGCGACGCGGACTGGTATCAGGGAACCGCCGACGCCGTCTACCAGAACCTGAGCTTCATTCTGGAATCGCCCTGCGATTACGTCCTCATTCTGGCCGGCGATCATATCTATCGCATGGATTACGGGCCGATGCTCGCCTTCCACCAGCAGCGTAACGCAGCCGCCACGCTGGGCGCGGTCGTCGTGCCTCTGGAAGAGGGCCACCGTTTCGGCATTCTGGAGACCGACGCCGAGGGGCGCGTCATCTCCTTCGAGGAGAAGCCGAAACAGCCGCGCGGCACCCTCGGCTCAATGGGCATCTATGTCTTTAACCGCGAGACGCTCATCGATGTACTGCTGGAAGACGCGCGCGCCGCCGAAGCCGGTACGCCCAGCCAGCACGATTTTGGACGCAATATCATTCCCGGTATGGTGGCGCGCGGCGAGGGTATCTACGCCTATCCTTTTACCGGCTACTGGCAGGATGTCGGCACCATCCAGTCCTACTGGGAAGCGCACATGAACCTGCTCGGCGACCATCCTGCCTTCGACCTCTACGACCCGTCCTGGGTCATTCACACGCGCAGCGAAGAGCGTCCTCCGGCCTCCATTCGCGAAGGCGCGCAGATCGTCCAGAGCCTGATCTCGCACGGTAACATCATCAAAGGGCGGGTCGAACATAGCGTCCTCTCGCCCGGTGTCGTCGTCGAAGAGGGCGCGGTGGTGCGCGACTCCATTATCCTGTTCGACACCGTTATCGGCGCAGGCAGCGTGGTTGATCGAGCGATACTGGATAAAGAGGTTGTTGTCGGCAAGAACTGCTACATCGGCTATGGCGACGACATGACGCCCAACCGGCAGGAACCCCACCTGCTCAACACGGGCATCACCCTCATCGGCAAGCGCACGCGCCTGCCCGATAACCTCAAGGTTGGCCGCAACTGCAAGATCGGCACCGACCTGCGCCCGCAGGACTTCCCCGGCGATACAATGGCCAGCGGCGAGACACGCGAAGACCGCACCTTCGCGCACGGCTGGGAACGCGAACTGGCCCGCCGCAGCGCGAACAGGCAATGACGGTTTTTACCTGTGCGCGGGAGCCGATTGCGTCTGCGCCTGCTCCTCCTGCACGGTATCGATGAGTGTGTTCAACTGCTGCGGCGAGACAACCTTGTTGGTCTGCGGATCAAAGATCACGTTATCCTGCGGGCAATAATAAAGACGGTTATAGATGGCTGTTGCGCTATCCCAGGCCCCATAGTGCTTCTGTGCCTCCAGGTCGCCGCGCATGACACGAGTAAAGGCGAAGAAGGAGAGAACGAGCGTCGCGATAATGCCGAGCAGGGAGAGAACGACCAGTACCAGCTCCCAGGGTTCAAAGCCCGGCCCGAAGCTTTCTGAGCCAACGAAAACGAGAATTAAAAAGACACAGATACCGACAACCACCACCCCGATTGAGATAAACTGGATCATGGTGATCTTTTTCCCCGGCATTGCCGGTGGCCCATAGGGAACCATACCCGCTTGATACGCCGCCGAAAGCCTGATTACCTTTGCATTTTTGTCGACCGGACACACGGGCTTTTGCCCCATCGTAGCTGCCATACACAACCTCCTTATAGTACCCTGAATCAGGTAATGATTTCTCACAAACAAGCATATCATGCTGCTACTATTGTAATCAATAACCGAAGGTAACGGCAAGCCCGGATTTGACACGTGTTCGCATACCCGTTACACTGACAGAAAGAGCGTTTTGAATGGAGAGGATATTCTTACATTTATGGCTATACCCATTACCATTGTTGGGCTTGGCCCCGGACGCTGGGAGGCGCTCACGCTGGAGGCGCGGGACGTGCTGGCGCAGGCGGCTCAGGAGCAGCAGCCCGTCTACCTGCGCACGCTTGTCCACCCGGCAGCAGAGGCCCTCAAAGAGCATATGCCTGATCTGCGTTTAGAGTCATTTGACCGCTTTTATGAAGAATCTGACCGGTGGGAGACACTGTACACCGAACTGGCGGAAGCAGTGTACAGGCTGACGGAGCGGGGGCCGGTGATCTATGCCGTGCCGGGCGATCCCCTGGTTGGCGAGGCTTCGGTTCTCGCCTTGCTGCGGCTGGCGCGAGAGCGCGGGCTGAAGGCGCGCATCGTGAACGGCCTCTCATTTCTGGAACCGGCCTGCGCCGCGCTGGAAATTGACCCGCTGGCGGCGGGCATGCAGTTGCTCGATGCCACCGCGCTGGCAGCGTGGAGCAGCGAGGAACTGGCGGGTAAGTTGATCCCGACCACCCCGCTACTGGTGGCCCAGCTCTACAATCGCCGACTTGCCAGCGCGGTCAAGCTGGCGCTGAGCGAATTCTACCCGGACGAGTGGCCGGTGAGGCTGGTACGCCTCACCGGCGCGCAGGAAGAGGCGGTTGAACTGCCGCTCTACGAACTTGACCGCCGCTCCTACCCCGACCAGTTCAGCGTCCTCTACGTGCCGCCGCTCGACGAGTTGACGGCTCTGCGCCTGCCGGAGACGCTGCGCTACATCACCATGCGCCTGCGCCGCGAACCGGATGGCTGCCCCTGGGACCGCCAGCAGACGCACGAGACGCTGATCCGCTACGTCATTGAGGAGACCTACGAGGTGGTGGAGGCCATAGAAGAGGGCAATATGGAGAAACTGGCCGACGAACTGGGCGACCTGCTGCTCCAGGTCTATCTGCACGCCGAGCTTGCGCGCCAGGAGGGGCAGTTCGCCATCGGCGACGTACTTGAACACATTAACGCCAAGCTGATTCGCCGCCACCCGCACGTCTTCGGCTCCGTCGAGGTGAGCAGCGCGCAGCAGGTGAACCAGAACTGGGAGGCCATCAAGCGGCAGGAACGCATGGCCGCCGGGGAGGATGTGCAGGCAGAGAGCGCGCTGGCAGGCGCAAAACGGGCCGCGCCCGCCCTGATCGTCGCGCAAGACTACCAGAAACGGGCCGTGCGCGCCGGTTTTGAATTCCCCACGCTGGACGACGCCTTCAAGAAGCTGGAAGAGGAGCTTGATGAACTCAAAGAGGCCGCGACGCCCGCGCACCGCTTTGAAGAGATGGGCGATGTCCTCTGGATGGTCGCGCGTATCGCGGGAAAACTCGACATCGATGCCGAAGCTGCCCTGCGCTCTGCCACGCGCAAATTTCGCCTGCGTTTCCAGGCCATGGAACAGCTCGCCCGCAAGCAGGGGAAAACGCTGCCAGACTACAGCCGCCCGGAGATACGCTCCCTGTGGCAGCAGGCCAAAAGCCTGACAGCAAACGATACTGAATAAACCCGTAACGGCAGAGATGGACGGGATGGCTTGCATCAAACGAGATAAGATGATACATTGAATGGCGTTATGAGAAATGAGTTGCTGGCATGGTTTGCGCGTGAGGGGCTGCTGCTGCAAAATGTCATCTCGGCAGTGGAGGACCCGGAGCATGATGAAGTCAAAGTGCTGGTCAGGGGGCCGGTCATCGCACTCAGCCGCGCAAGCGATGACTTCCGCGAATGTCCCGACCCCGTCCTCTTTGGCTACCCTGAATCGTCTCTAGATATGATGACCCTGGAGGATATGCACGCCTTCGTGGCGCAGTGGTTCGACCGCGCCGTCGAGGCGGGCATGGGGCGCTGCTTCGTCTGCAACCAGAGGCTCGACAATAGCGGCGAGAAGCCCTGGGATGCCGTCTTCGTCTCGAAAGAACTGTTTTGCTGGCTGCTGGTTCACTTCGATTGCAAACGCTATCTCAGCCGCGACCTGAAGGGGCGCAACCCCTTCGAGGTCAGCCCGCAGCCACCCGAATTTTTCGATCTGCGCCTGCCCGGCTAGGCTCTCTGGCGTGTCATCCTGAGCGCAGCGAAGGATCTGAAGTATCATTTGCTGAATGTGACACGTTTAGATCCTTCGCTGCGCTCAGGATGACACGCCAGTGGAATACAGATTAAAGGATAGAGTGTATGGATAAGAATCAGGTTGCGAACCTGCTGGATGAGATTGGCGCGCTGCTGGAACTGAAGGAAGGGAGCAATCCTTTCGAGGTGCGCGCCTACCAGAACGCGGCGCGCACCCTCAACGCGCTTGAGGGCGATATCGAGGAGCTTGCGCGCGAGGGCAGGCTCAAGAACATGCCCGGCATCGGGCCTACTATTCTCAAGCGTATCGAAGAGGCGCTTGAGACCGGCCACATCGCGCTCTATGACGAACTGGTGGCCTCAACGCCGCCGATCAAGCTGGAGATGATGCGCCTGCCCGGCATCGGGCCGAAGAAGATCAACGCCATCTACAACCAGTTGCACGTCAATAGCATGGCGGAGCTGGAGCAGGCGGCGCGGGAAAACAGGATCGCGCCACTGCCCGGCTTCGGCAAGAAGACGCAGGAGAAAATCCTGCAGGGCATCGCCTTCCTCGCCCGGCACTCTGACCGCTATCTCTATCCGGTGGTGGAGGCCGAGGCCGAGCGCATGCGCTCGGCGCTGGCGACCCTGCCGCAGATTGTGCGGCTGGAAATCGGAGGCAGCCTGCGCCGCCGCCGCGAGACGGTGAAGGATATCGATATGGTCGCCAGCGTGCGCGACGATGCCAGCGAGCAGGAGCGGCAGCAGATCATGGATTTCTTCACCAGCCAGCCCTCCGTCGTCACAGTGACGGGCAAAGGCCCGACGAAATCGAGCGTGGTGCTGAACAACGGCATCGCCATGGACCTGCGCGTCGTCAACGACAGCCGCTTCCCCTACACGCTACACCATTTCAGCGGCTCGAAAGAACATCATATCGCCCTGCGCCGCCGCGCGCTGGCGCAGAACATGACCATCAACGACTATGGCCTCTTCCGGGGCAAGGAGCCGAACCTGGAACTGGTTCCGGCCCGCGACGAGGCCGAGATGTACCGCGCGCTTGGGCTGGACTATATCGAGCCGGAACTGCGCGAGGACATGGGCGAGATCGAGGCGGCGGAAAAGCATCAGTTGCCTCAACTGGTCACGCCCGGCGATATCCTCGGCGTCCTGCACGTCCATACTGTCTGGAGCGACGGCCAGAACACTATTCGCGAAATGGCCGAAGCCTGCATTGAGCGCGGCTATACTTATCTGGGCATCACCGATCACAGCAAAGTCGCGGCCTACGCCGGGGGCCTGTCGGTGGACGACCTGAAGCGACAGGGCGAGGAGATCGACCGGCTCAACGAGGAGTTCGCGGGCAAGATACACATTCTCAAAGGGACGGAGTGTGATATCCTGCGCGATGGGTCGCTGGACTATCCTGATGACGTGCTGGCAGGCCTGGATTTCGTCGTCGCCTCCATCCACAGCAACTTTAACCTGTCGGAGGAGGAGCAGACACAGCGCATGCTACGCGCCATCGCCAACCCCTACGTCAACATCATCGGCCACGCGACCGGGCGCATCCTGCTGGGCAGGCCGGGCTACCCGCTCGATATCGAAGCAGTGATCGACGCAGCAGCAAAGCACATGGTCAGCATCGAGATCAACGCCCACCCATCCAGGCTCGATCTGGACTGGCGTTACCTGAGGCGCGCGCGCGATAAGGGGATGAAAATTCCCATCGACCCCGACGCGCACAACATTGCCGGGCTGGATGTCATGCGCTACGGCGTCTACATCGCCCGTAAAGGCTGGCTGACCGCCGACGATGTTCTCAATGCATTTTCCCTGGACAGGCTGCTCCGCTACTTTCAGGAGCAGCGAAACGTACATTAACATAGAAGGGTTCTGTGTTATCTCATTGAATTGAAAGGAATACATCATGCCACAACAGGTAGAATTAGAAGTACAACCCCGTTCGGTACTGGGGAAGGCCAATAAACGCCTGCGTAAAGCCGGTATCCTGCCGGCCAATATCTTCGGGCGCAAAGAAGCCCCGCTAGCCATACAGTTCAACGCCCATGCGTTCGAGTTGCTGGTAAAGGGACATCATGCCACCAGTGTCATTACGCTGCGCACGCCAGAAACGGGCTTTGCGCAGACAGCCCTCATTCGCCACGTGCAGCACGAGCCGCGCACCGGCAAACCCCTGCATGTCGATTTCCAGCGTGTCAGCCTGACCGACCGCGTGACGGTCAAAGTGCCGCTCCACTTCGTCGGTGAGTCACCAGCGGTCAAGAACGAGGGCGGCGTCCTGCTGCACCTGATGGATGCGCTGGAAGTCGAGACCGAGGCCGGCAACATTCCCGAATACATCGAGGTCGATGTCTCCCCGCTTGAGCAGATCGATGACCTGATTACCGCCGGGGCCATTGCGCTGCCCCCGAACGTCACTCTGGTCGTCGAAGCCAGCGAACCCGTCGTGAAAGCAGCCGCGACCCGCGCCGAAGTGGCCGAGGAGGCCGCCGAAGCCGAGGCTGCCGAAGCCGCTGAAACAGCCGCCGCAACGCCTGCTGAAGCTGCTGAATAACGAACATAGAAAGGAAATACGGTTCGCGGATCGAATAATTGCACTCTGAACAGGAGATAGAGAGCGATAAACAATCTATGCGTATTATGATTGTGACGGATCAGTATCCGCCGATGGTGGGTGGGGTGCCGCGAGTGACGCATGATCTGGCAACCGATCTGGCCGCTCGCGGACACCAGGTCTGGGTGGTTGCCCCCAGCCAGGGAGCGCGAGACATACGCCGCTACGAGCAGAAGGTGCGCCTCTATCGCTTCTCTTCCTTCGAGTGGCCTACCTACGAGGGGCTGCGCATCCCGTTTCTGCCGCTGTTGCCGGTGCGCAACCTGATGAAGAAAAGCGACCCGCATGTCGTGCATATTCACTCGCCCGTCGTGCTGGGCAATATCGCGCAGATCATGGCCGGGGGACTGCGCAAGCCGGTGATTGCCACCAACCACTATCTACCCATTAATATCAGTCGTTCGCTGAGCAACGATGCGGTCATCAGCAAACCGTTCAACCTGATTACCTATTCGTACCTGGTGAGCTTCTGCAATCGCTGCGAGTATGTGACGGCGCCCACGCAGACGGCCCTCAACCTGCTCTACGAACACGGGCTGAAAGCGCCGGCCAGCGCCATCTCCAACGGCATCGACCTGCGCCGCTATACGCCGGGGCCGAAGGATGAGCAACTGCGCGCGCGTTTCCACCTGCCGCCGGATCGCCCTCTTATCCTGCATGTCAACCGGCTCTTCGAGGAGAAGCGTGTGGATGTGCTGATCGACGCGGTGGCGAAGATGCGGAGCAAGGCGCATGTCATGATTACCAGCACAGGGCCAATGGAGGCCGAGCTGCGGGCGCAGGTGCAGCGCCTGCGCCTGGAAGACCGTATCTCCTTCCCCGGCTTTATTCGCGACGCCGATCTCGTTCCCCTCTACCGGCTGGCCGATATCTTCGCCATCCCCTCTGAGGCGGATTTACAGAGCCTGGCGACGATGGAGGCGATGGCCTGCGGCCTGCCGGTGGTGGCCGCCAACGCCTTCGCGCTGCCCGAACTGGTGCATCACGAAGAAAACGGCTTCCTCTTCCAGCCAGGCAACAGCGAGGAGATGGCCAGGTATCTGGACCGGCTGGTCGACGACGCGGCGTTGCGCGGGCAGATGGGGGCAAAAAGCCTGGAAATTGTCGCCGCCCACGACCGCAGGCAGGTTCTCACGCAGTGGGAAGCCCTCTATCGCCGCCTCTCGCTGGAGTTTATCGAGGCGAAAGAGCGCCGTCGCCGCCTGCGCACTGTGCGCAAGTATCCTGGCTACCAGCGCACAGAACATCACCCGCACATTGTACGCATGGGCGAGGTATTTTCGGTGCGCAAAAGCCACCCGGAGCAATGAACCGTCTACGGCCAGTGGCGGTGGAAGAGGCGCGCCAGTGCGCGCTCGACATCCCAGCGAATCTGGATGCTGTAGTAGCGGAACCATTGCACACACGATTGCCACCAGGAAGTCTGCTGCGGCAAGAACGGCTGCCGACGATACCCCTCATCGCCGGGAACGGGAACAGGAACGGGGGTGAGCGACCGAAGTGGAGATGCATTCCCTGGTTTCTTGCTGGCTATCTGGCGTTCATGGGTATCGCTCATGCGGAACTCTACTCCTTGTGACACGATGGTACAACTACCTGCTATAAGTATAGACATTCTTCGCCGGAATGTCCAGTGTTTCGCAGCGGGCAGAAGGATATCAAAGAAATATCGCCGCCAGATAGCCGGTAGTCGCAGAAATGTCCGTTTTTTCATTGACAACGGTAGAGTTTTCCTCTATACTGAAGGCGCAGACCAACCTTGCAGCTAAAGCGCGGCTGGCTGTGCATTTTTTTATTTTCACCGCAGGAATCATTCTGTGGTCCTCAAACTCAAACAGGGGAAAGGGACAGGTAATTGAGCATGGCTATGATGCAGGAGAGTGAAACGAAGACAGCCCCGACATCAGAAGCGGGCCGCAGGGGGGGCAGTAAGGTTCGCGACAAGTATGGCGAGGACTACTACCGCCGCATTGGCAAAAAGGGCGGCACCAGCCTGAAGGAGAAACGCGGCAGCGAATACTACCGCACGATTGCCCGCAAGGGTGGCCAGGCCAATGTCAGCAAGTATGGCCCGGATCACTTCTCTGAGATGGGCAAGAAAGGCGGCAACACCACCAAAGAGCGGCACGATGCCGATTTCTACAGCCGTATCGGTAAGCTGGGCGGAGCCGCCAAACGCCAGCGGAAAACCAGGTAATTGCCCTGCCCGCGCCATAACGGGCCACCGGCCAGGCAGGCCACCCGTCATAACAGGCCAGCGTCCGCAAGGGGCAGGCCATACACCAGCAGGCCACCCCCAGAAGCCTCTTCTCTTTACCGGGAGAGTCTGGCGAGGTCTTCGGCGATGGCGGCGGCGACGCCTGTCTGGGCCGTCTCGCGGGCCACGCGCAGAGCGTTCTTGATGGCGCGCGCGTTGGAACGGCCATGCGCCACGATGGCCGCGCCATTGACACCCAGCAGCGGCACGCCGCCATATTCGGCATAGTCCATACGTTTGAAGATTTTGCGCAGGCCGGGGCGCAGGATGGCGCCGGCCACTTTATTGGGTGGCGGCCCGGCTACCTGCTCGCGCACCAGGTCCCGGAAATTCTCGCCCAGCCCCTCGCTGAGCTTGAGGACAACATTGCCTACAAAGCCGTCGCAGACCACCACATCGGCTTCTCCGGCTGGGATATCGCGTCCCTCAACATTGCCGATGAAGTTCAGCCCGAGCGTGGCCGCGCTTTCTTTAATGAGCCGGTGCGCCTCTATCACCAGCTGGTTGCCTTTCGTCTCTTCCTCTCCGTTAGAGAGCAGACCAATACGCGGCTTCCTGATATGGAAAATACGGTTCATATAGATCGCACCCATGAGCGCGAACTGCTGTAAATATTCTGGCTTGCAATCGACGTTCGCGCCCATATCGATGACGAGACTGACTCCCTTCCTGGTAGGCATGATACCGCCGAGTGCGGGCCGGTCAACGCCGGGAATGCGCTTGAGGGTAAAAATAGAGGCGGCCAGCATCGCGCCGCTGTTCCCGGCGGAGACGGCTCCCACCGCCTCGCCGTCGCGTACCAGTTCCAGCGCCAGCGTCATGGAGGCGCGCTTCTTGCTGCGCACAGCCGTCGCGGGGTGTTCATCCATCTCAATTACTTCGTCGGTGTTGATAACCGGCAGCTCAAGGCCATACGTATCATACTTGCCAAGTTCGGCGCGTATCTCTTCCTCGCGTCCTACCAGATACACCCCGAGGCCATACTCGCGCGCTGCCTCAACCGCGCCTTCGACCGTCGCTGCGGGCGCGGAATCGCCTCCCATAGCATCCAGCGCAACATAGGTGACGGCTCTGTCATTGCTCATGCCGGTTTCCCTTCTGCGGCAGCGGAGCCATCGGGTTCGCCAATGGTCTCCTTCACCAGCCCTACCAGCTTCTCAAGATCAAATGGCTTGTAGACGATGTGTACCACCCCCGCTTCACGCAGCGCCTGCTCCTCGTTGCTCGCGCCCAGGAAAGCGGTCACCACAATGACGGGAATCTGGCGTTCGCTGCCACTCATCGCCATCAGTTTCAGTTCATCGCGCCCATCCAGATAGGGCATCATCAGGTCGAGCAGGATAAGATCGGGATGATGTTCGCGCAGCGCGTCATAGAAACGCAGGCTTTGCGTCGTCCTGTAGGCCTCATAGCCCTCGTCGGCCAGCGCCTCCGCCAGCAGATCGGCAATCGTCGGGTCGTCATCCATAATCAGGATTTTCTTGGTCATAATAACAGCGGCCCCCTCATCTCGAAACAGCATTGCAATGTGCGCAAGCAGGCATTTGCCCTTTTTGCGAACACACCTGTATTATACCATTCTCTTCCCCAAAAAAGACGCCCCCTGTAGCCTTTTTGTTGCCTCTGTAGGACTATAGTTTTTCTGTATAAGCAGAAAAGGATGCAAGCGCAAGAAGCGGATAGCGTTTTGCATGGCTGTATCCTACCATATAGTCACATAGTCTCATGTGTCATGCGGAGCGGCAGCGAAGCATCTGGCCATTCATATCGACCAACCTGTTGATGCAGATGCTTCGCTGCCGCTCCGCATGACATGCCCGGCTACCTTTTCAAAAGCGATCATATTGAACAACCAGGCCAGCCAATCTGGACAAATTTGCCTGACCTGGCTGTAGCAATGGCCGGAGCGGTCGGCTATGCTTGTTCCTGATATGCAAGATAGCACTGCATCCATCTTATAAGCAGCGAAAGAGTAAGTCTACTGACCTGACCAACGGAAAGATCAATCATCATGAGCAAATCCTATGACATGCCCTCATCAACGTCCTCTTCAGACGGCAGTGGAACAGCAATCGGGACGCCAACCCCGGAAGCAGCGACAACGACGATGGCGCAGGCGAAGCCGGAACGCTGGCGCGTCCTGCTCTCGCTGTTCGCGCTCTACACCATCTGGGGCTCGACCTACCTGGCGATGCGCATTGCCCTGGCCGGCTTCGCCCCTTTCTGGATGGCAGCCGTTCGCTTCCTGGTCGCCGGAAGCATTCTCTATCTCGTGCTGCGCCTGCGCGGCGCGCCGCGTCCCAGCCGCGCCGGGTGGATTGGCGCGGGCATCGTCGGCATTCTGCTGCTGGCGGGTGGCAACGCAGGCGTGGCCTTTGCCGAGCAATGGGTGGCCTCTGGATTGGCCGCGCTTGGCCTGGCAGCCATTCCCCTCTGGACGGCGCTCTTCACCGGGCTATGGGGGCGCTGGCCCAACCGCCTGGAATGGTGCGGACTCGGCATCGGCTTTATCGGCGTCATTCTGCTCAACGCGGGCAACAATATGTGGGCCAGCCCGATGGGCGCGATTGCCCTGCTGCTCGCCCCCATCTGCTGGGCGCTCGGCTCGGCCTGGAGCCAGCACCTCAAGCTGCCGGGCGGCCTGATGTCCAGCGCGAGCGAGATGCTGGTCGGCGGGGCCGTGCTGGTCGTGATCAGCCTGGGCCTGCGCGAGCCGCTGCCCGCGCCCACCGTTCCCTCGCTGCTCGCCATCGGCTTCCTGATCGTCTTCGGCTCGCTGATCGCCTTCAGCGCCTACGGCTACCTGCTGCGCAACGTGCGGCCCGCCCTCGCCACCAGCTACGCCTATGTCAACCCGATGGTGGCCGTCGGCCTCGGCATCCTGCTGGACGGCGAACACATCACGCCGCTCGGCCTGCTGGCCATGCTCACCATCATCGTCGGCGTCTGCCTCGTCTCCTTCGCCAGAGAAGCGCGCAGATAATGGCTCCTCTCATTCGTTCCCCATCTGTTCTGCCAGCGCCTGCAGCGCATCCTCGAAGCATTGCATGGGCGGGTGGACGATACCGGCGCCGACCTGGCCAACGCCGGGAAGGCGATGGGCGATGCCGGTGTTGATGACGGGGGGCAGATTGAGACGGCAGACCTGGCGGATGTCGATGCCGGTGGGAACGCCCTGGAAGTCGAGGGCAGGCAGGCCGAAAAGCGGGTTGCGCGTGACCGTGATGTCGTACATCGAGCGCGTGTAACGCAGGGCGTCGGCGGGGGTGCCGCCGATGAACTGGACAATGGCGGGGGCGCCGGCCATGGCGAAGGCGCCGACGCCGCTGGTCTCGGTAATGGCGCTGTCCCCGATATCGGGGTTAGCGTCCTCAGGGCCGTAACCGGCGAAGTAGAGGCCCTGGATATACTGCGCCGGGCCGGTGAACCAGCGGTCGCCGAGGCCGCTGACGCGAATGCCGAAATCGACGCCGTTGCGCGCCATCGTGACAACGACGCTGCTGCGCGGGATGTTAGCTGCCGCCAGCGTGATGGCTTTGGCGGCGGCCATCGAGGGATTGAGGTGGAAATGGTCGTTTCCGGCGATGAAACGCAGGACTGCGGCGGTCTCGGCGCCGGAATTGCCGGTCTCGACGAGGGCCGGGGCGATCTCGCGTGCAAAGAGTGAGGTAGCGGCCTTGTTGCGGTTATGGCACTCGTCGCCCATCTGCAAGGCCTGCGCCATGATGGCCCGCACATCGATGCCGCCCAGGTGGCGGATGGCGCGAGCCAGAGCCGGGCCAAGAACATCACCCATCCAGCGCAGGCGTTCGAGAACGTCGGGGCTGTAGGCGCCGTAGCGCAGCACTTTGCCGAGTCCCTCGTTAAGCGTGGCAAAGGTGGTGTTGCTGTGCGTTCTGTCCTCGACGACGAAGACGGGCATAGAGGGCGAGGTGATGCCGGCCATAGGGCCAACGGCGTTGTAGTGGTGGCACGGCTCGAAATCGATGGCGCCCGATTCCGCCAGCGCAACAGCTTCTTCCTCGTCCTTTGCCCACCCCTCGTAGAGACAGGCGCCGATAATCGCGCCGCGCATAGGGCCGCACATGCGCTCCCAGCCAATGGGTGGCCCGGCGTGCAGCAATTTGCGCTCGCGCAGGGCAGGGATCACCTCGCGCGCCGGTCGCACGTCGACAATCACGGGATGCGCCGCCAGCATGCGCTCGACGGCCAGCGCGTTGGCCGCATCCACCGACGGCTCGGCCAGCAGTTTCGCCAGCGCGCGCGCGTCTCCGGCGGGCGGTCGCCAGGCAACACGGGTCACGTTCACCCCCTGCGCCTCGATGGCATCGGCAAAGAGATCGGCCCCGACGTTGATGACGGGCATGGGGGTCGCTGGAAGGGTAATATCAGTCATGATCGTTCCTCAAAAGCTCAACACAGCGTAAGGCGGCTTCAACATTGCTGGTAAAGACTTCGGCCCCGGCCTCGCGCAACTGAGCGGCCTGGGCAGAGAGTCGCTGCGGGTCGCCTTCGGTGCCGCAGAGCGAGATGATGCAGAAAAGCGAACGCTGCTCGCGCGCAGCCCCGACGAGGGCTTCGCGAATGGCAGGCGCGTAGACGGAAGCCGGGTCAGGATGCGCACAGTAGCCAAGCACGATATCGAGCAGGATAACGCCCGTCTGTGGATTGCGCGCCTCCTCCTGCAAGCGTTTCAGGCGCAGACCGGGGTCGATCATCGGATGCGGGCGCCCGCGCGTGTACTCGTCCGCGCCAAAGTCGATGGCGACATGCCCCACCTGCCCCTCGCTCAAACGCCACTCCGGCCTCAAGGGGATGTTGGAATAGACCGGGCCAAGCCGCTCTGACCAGAGATGCATGGCCTCGTCGCAGAGCGTGCCGCCGGAAAAGAGCGCGGCGAGGTAGCCGTCTGCCTTGACGGGCCAAACGTTCGCCGATGCTTGTTCTCCGGCGCCGATTTTTACGTTGCTCTGCTCTACACGTTGCCTGGCTGGTTCGATGCCGATAGCGGCGAGGGCAGCATGTGCAGCCTCTGTAAGATTGCGCGTGATGACGAGACGCCGATCATAGCGTTGTCGCAAGGCGTCCGTGTCGGCCCCGACAAAGCAGACGATGACGGGTTTGTCGCCGCCCATAGCGGCTTCCAGCACGCGCCCGGCGACGGCTGGCGCGGGCGGCTTGGAGATGAGAACGATGGCGCGCGTCTGTTCGTCCGCTTGGAGCAGGCGCAGCCCCTGCAACGTGGTGATGGCCCCGACCTCAGCCGAGAGGTCGCGACCGCCGCAGCCAATGACCTGCGAGACGCCGCCCCCGCTCTGTGCAATAAGCGACATGACCTGCTGAATGCCCGTGCCAGAGGCCCCGACGATACCGATAGAGCCGCGCGGCACGACGTTGACGAAGCCGAGGCCCACGCCGTTGAGCATGGCGGTGCCGCAGTCCGGCCCCATCAGCAGCAGGCCGCGCTCCTGCGCAAGCTGTTTGAGCGCGATTTCGTCGGCGAGCGGCACGTTATCGCTGAAGAGGAAGACATGCAGTCCGGCGCGCAGAGCGCGTTCGCTTTCCAGCGCGGCATACGGGCCGGGTACGGAGATGACGGCCACTCCCGTCTCTCCCCCCTTCATCTGCCGCGCCGCCTGTTCCAGCGAACGCGGCAACTCCGGCCCTGCCGCCTCGCCTGTTCCAGTCGGGGCAACGGGACGCTGCGCGAGTTGCGCTTCGGCGGCGTCCAGGGCTGCTCCCGCGCTCGCCTCGTCGGCAGCGCGCACCACCAGTAGCACATCACCGGGGCCAGCCGCGTCGGCTGTGAGTTCCGGGGGCGTCAGGCCAGCCTCGGCCAGCAGTTGCAGGTTTGGCGCGGTCGCCATGATGGCGGCAGCATCCTCAACGCCCGCCATCGCCGTCAGCGAGCGGGCAACCTTCATGAGGGTAATCGAATCAAAATAGACGCTGCGTTTCACACGCGCTTTGATGGGCATAGCACACCTCGCAACCAGTTCTTTCAGTTTGTGATATGGCTTATTCTACCACAAACTGCCACAGGGACTGGTCAGGAGAAATAAAAAATGACCGCGGTGGGACTCGAACCCACGACCACACGCTTAAAAGGCGCGTGCTCTACCACTGAGCTACGCGGTCATGCTGACAGGACAAATGTTATGGGTTCTGCCAGCACGAGAACAGTATATCATGGGCTGTCAAGCCTTGTCGGGGCGGCAAAATAGCGGTGGCTGCGTCCTCTCAGGGCCGTAACCGCCTGCCGCTCGCATAAACCAGACGGAAGACTTCCTGCGCTCCTCCCGGGAAGTCTTTCGTTTTGCCGGGAATAACTGCTGCATGGTAATATGTTCTATTTGGTAGCGTCCCTATACTAGACTCACAAACACCCTGAGGCCCTTTCTTCCCCGCAAGAACAGCGGCCCGCGTGCTAGAGGAGTCTTGTATGCCGTCGCCAGTCCCTTCTGATTTTGCCGACGCGCCGGAACGCCTGCCGGTTCCTCGTAACCTGCAAGCGTATCTTGCATCTATCTG
>Ga0209581_1001798_pt1 | contig 23215 bp, 24 predicted proteins | sample Coa_R2_FD_187160 | JGI IMG/M metagenome (GOLD analysis project Ga0209581, IMG submission 187160) | Surface soil microbial communities from Centralia Pennsylvania, which are recovering from an underground coalmine fire - Coalmine... | ecosystem: Environmental > Terrestrial > Soil > Unclassified ...
GCTATTTAATTATCCAAACTTCAATGTGCGCATAGAAATGGAGCCGTTTTGTATTCCTTCATACACAAATGAAAGATCATCATCTTGATCCGTTGCGCCTAATACATAGAGTAATGGGAAGTAGTGATCTGGAACAGGTACGCTCAATCTTCCAGCTTCAAAATTTGTGTATTGCGTTATTATAGCTTGATTATCTCTTGCAAGTAATTTTTCCTTGATCCATGTATCAAATTCAATTGCCCAGTCGTATGGCTTGGGATTGTCACCCCAGATAATACGTGGAAGATTGTGAACAATGTTCCCGCTGCCTACAATCAACACACCATGATCACGAAGAAATTGCAGCTGTTTTCCCATTCGATAATGATATTCTCCAGGTTGTTCAAGATAGACGCTTAATTGAATGGTGGGAATACTTGCATCAGGATATAAGTGCCGCATCACAGACCATGTTCCATGATCTATTCCCCACATCTCATCATCAGGATGTATTTTGGGTTTTTCTACAGTTGTCATGATCAATTCAGCAATCTCAGGCGATCCTGGCACAGGATACTGAACATCAAAAAGCGCTTTGGGGAAGCCATAAAAATCATGTATCGTTTTTGGATTAGACATGTGTGTCACCCATGTCCCTTCAGTTAACCAATGCGCTGAGATACAAACAATTGCGCGGGGTTGTGGAATGCTTTTCGCCAATGATACCAAGCTTAACGTAAATTCATTTGTTTCAATGGCATTCATGGGTGAGCCGTGCCCAATAAAAATCACAGGCATTTTAGAATAAGGATTAATCATTACTAGGAATAATCTTTTTATGGATGTTGTGGCCCTCAGTCCAGTTTAATGTTGCCATTTTGCATGGCATGTTTTTACTATTCCAGGCTCTAAATCCTTTTCATTTGCTGGAGTTGGTAATGAATAATTGGAATTTTCTTTTTTCAAGAATGCTAAGTAATAAGTGTCTTCATTTAGAGTTTCATAATGTAATTTCAATATCAAAGCATTTTGGTCTGTTAGAAATCCTTCTTGGGAATAGCCTCCACACCCTCCTTTATCACCCCAAAATATGTTGGTCAGTTTTCCATTCTTACAATTAGCCCAGATTTTTTTGTGTGGCTTTTCCATCCCTAGAGAGGGGGAATCAATATTTCCAATCATTTTTGAATTCGCACTATATAAACTTACGTCTAAAGGCCAAGATTTAGCTGACTTGGGTTCCACAATGAATCCTGTCCATGTACCGGTATAGTCCTTACAAGCAGCATTTTCATATTTATTAAATGTAATCGTGTTTTGGCTTGCAGCGAATGAAATAGCGGGAATTGTGCAAATTAAGGCTAATAGTAATTTTGATTTCCATTTAATATCCATATTCATGCTTCCTTAATTGGGGATCATTTTTAAATTGTACGCTGATCTTTAATAATTTTAATGTAACCATTTGGTAATGTACATGGCCAAACGGTTACGATGCCTGAACATATGCCAACCGGGAAACAGTATTCACCTGTGAGAGGCAGGCTTTCATGGTAATTTCGGCCAGTATGGCTCTTTGTGAAGAATCTTACGTCGATCAATTCTGTTTGGCCGTTCCGGAAGCCATTTTGCCGAAAAGTGAGAGAGCGAACCAATTGATAGGAAAATGATATGGAGTTAATCTCAATACTGGCTTTGGCGTATTTTGATCAGAGTCAGATCTGCAAACTGCTTTTTCTCTGCAAAGGTGTTGTTAATAGTTTTTTTAATTCGCGCCAGGTATCAGTATCAATGAATACGTTATAAAAGTGCGGGATCCGGTAATGCCGGATGAATTTTTTTTCATTTTCCCATTTCTTTATCTCTTCTAATAGCTTTAACCTGGTGCTGTCATTTAATTCCGGCAGATGATCGCGAATTAATTGAAGAAATTCATTCTTGATTCCTTTTGCCATCTCAGCCTGTAGGTCTGGATTAAACATGGTAGCCAATTTTTTTCCGTTTATCACTTTGATGAATCTTTTACGCTGTATGATGTATTCATTTCTGATGGTATCAATGATTGTATCCTGATCAATTTTTTCCGACTCATTTATTTCTGTCGCATCAATGCTCTTCCGTGTTGTCTGCACATTCAAAATTGGTGGACAGGTTTCAGGAAAATTTTCCCGGCGATACCCAGAGTTAACTACATCCGTACCCTGCAAAAATTTATCCAGATAGAATGTCCGCATTTCATCCGTTTTTTTGTTGGCAGCATGAGCATTCTGTAATTCATTCACAGCGGATCGGAATAACGAATTAATCGCATCTGTATTGTTCACATGATCAAGCATGGCCAGCAGTTGCTTGAGAATGGCAATATGCCTGTCCTTCCATGTAATCGCATCAAGCTCGCTCTTCAGTTCCAGCAAATAAATCAGTTTTTGACAAGTGACAGGATCATCTTCAGGGAAATAAGCAGGTTGAGAGTAAACCCTGACCGGCTTTCCCATTAACACACGACTGATATTATGTACAAGAAGTGCCCGCGTAAAAGCATCACACTCCTCGAAATTTTCAAAATCATTCAATTTTATATTTGGGATATCCAGCAGGGCGGAAAGACCGGGCGACCTGGATGCAACATTGGTGATATTATGATCTTCGCCAACCAGGGCAATGAATTTTTCTCTCCGGGTTGCTTCAATAATCCCGGCTGCGGCTGGATTCATTGATAAATTACGTTTCTTGCCGAATTTCTCCAGACCCTTCGCCAGGTGGGTACTCATGCTGTCATAGGTATCTGTCTGATCGATAGGTGTCACTCTGATTTGCTGCATTTGCGCCATCACAACAATTCCCAGGTTTGAATAGGGCTGAGACTGGTATGTGGCAATCAGATCATCCTGATCTTTGGGAATTAAACCAAGATTTTTGTCTTCCATTACCAGATAGGCCAACAAGGTAGCAGGCATCAAACCTGTTTCATGAAAATACTGATATAACTGATTTTGTGTGTCGTAGAAACTGAATTCAACAAATAAATCGGTCATGCCGGTTCTGGATAACGAAGGTAGTGCCGAGACAAGAAATTTTTTGTGATCGTGCCTGTGATGATGTTCGCCAATGCATACGCCATCATGATGGGAATACTGTTCCAGCAATTGTTTATTGGCAGTGGAAGCGCGCTCTGCTTTAACCGGATGATCCCGCATTTTCATTTCTTCAAAATCAGTATCCTTGAATTGATCTTTTACGGCTTTTCTTTTTTGCCTTGCCCTGTTGAGCACTGAATCCTGCTGATATTTATGAATCTCAATTCCTGCAGATTCATTAATGGCTTTCATGTCAAACAACCAGTACTCGTTGAAACCAGGCGGAACATCTTTAAAGAGGAAGCTGAGACGATGGATTTTGTCATGATCAAGAATATCCTGCAGGAAGTCGTACAAAAAAATGGAGATTTCCTTGAGATTATGTTGGAAATGGATGCCATCATCATTGATTTCAATCGTATGCGGCTCATTCAAAAAACCCTTGTTCTCAAGGTGTGCTATCAGTTCATCATATATGCTGCTTTTCGCACCTGGTTTTTTCCGGATAACATAAAGAGGTTTGATGGTTTTTTCCCTGTCAGAGCTTTGCATAATGTGTTTCCTCGTGCTGCTATTTATTATTATAGCATTTGCCGTTGTGCGGTTTCGGGCTGCTGGTAGATTGGCTGTCATGGGGTCATAAAAATCCGGGCATTAACTAATGCCAAAATGTTATTTTCATGTCAATAAATCCATTTTCGCATTTTAATGGCTATTCTTGGCCATCACCGGTTTTTTGATGTTTGCGCTATTTGCAATCGCGGCAAACGTTTTCATGGATTGCGCATCGATAATCATGAAGCGCGGCTGAGCCATGGGCGTGAAATTCCGATTGGCGGCACGTGCATCAATACTGAATGCCATGACATAACCTGCGTCAGCTGCCTGTTTTTCCAGGTAGGGATCATAAATGCCAAACGGCCATGCCAGGTAAGAAATTTTTATATTCAGCTTGTCTTCCAGTATTTTTTTGGAATCGACTAATTCATGCTGCACAAATTTTTCATAGCTTGCAGCTGACAGCCTTCTTTTTTCATGTTTGAAGTTTGGATGACTATAGGTGTGTCCCTGAATATCGAACAGTCCCGTTTGCTGTAATTTTTTCAGTTCATCCCACGTCAGGGCGTGTTTGCCTTCCGAAATCGTTTGCGGATAAATAAATAAGGTGACAGGAATATTGTACTTCTGGATGACAGGCAGCATGTATGTGTAGTCAGACTGCCAGCCATCATCGGCAGTAATGACAATGGATTTTGCCGGCAGAGCGTCGCGTTTGCCTTGCAAATAATCGACAGCTTCCTTTAAGGGAATAAAGGTAAACCCATTGTCTTTTAACCATTTCATTTGGGATTCGAATTTTTTGGGTGTCATATTCATGCTGCCTGGTACGTTAGGATTGAGATTGTGATAGCAGAGAATGGGAATGTTGATTGTGTCATCTGCAAACAGGATAACAGGAAAACCGGCAGTAATGACCAGGACTAGGGAACAGACGAGACTCACAAGACGCCGCATAAATACACCCTCCATGAGTATTATCAATATATTACCTCAGGAACGAATTTGTTTCACACGTCATCCAGTGAGAAGATAAAGTGAATAATTGACATTTTGAAACAAAATATGCTCAAATTGCTTCAACCTAAGAATCAGTTTTGGGCTTTTTCATAAGCATCCCCTGATATACCAGGCAGAAAAGAATCGGTTAATCCGAATATGGGTGCTGCCTTCTCACAGCAGAGACAGATGTTTCCCGATTATCATTAATGAATCAGCAAAACACGACGAGGATACATGCATGTTTTCGAGATTAAAATCCGTTCTTGAACGTTTGAATATCGGTTCCGCCTTCAGAGGATCAAGGCAAATAGCAGGTGGAATAGGGGGGACATTCTTCGCCCTGGGGGGTATCTTCAAGGTTCCGCTCAATCAATTTCTCGGTGGCTATGGCTCAGCGGCAGTGACGGCAGCGGCGTCATTGGTCAACATGGGTTATCAGTTATTTAATAATTATCAATCATCGGATCTTGATTATCCAGGCAATGCCTTAAACTCGGGCACAACCAAGTTATCAACGGAGATGATTATTGCGCGGTTCAGGCATGACCAGGAAAAGGCGCGTGATTTTCTCAGGGCGCATCATGTCACTGAGGCGAATATTGTCCGTCTTGAAAACTGGAGCGCGGATGCCGAAGAAGATATTCAGGACATATTAAAGCAGCTGTACAATGACGTTCATACTGATTATGAAAAATATCCTATCAGCCTTGTTTTGGCGGTCATGACAGCGGCTTCACACTATATCGAGTGCATGCTGATCCAGGTTTATGCTGATGCCAAGACATTTGATTATGGAGACAGGATTACGCCCGCGAATGTCATGTTGTGGCTTGTCACACTCCTGGCTGCGTACAATGCTCTGCACACACTGGTTGATGTCAAACGTTCGTATGAGCAGCCATCAGCGGCAAAGTTATGTAATACTTTGTTCAGCGCTTTTGACAGTCATATGGTTAATCAGGATGACGAGCGCAAGGAAACCATGCCGATACTACAATCATCCTATTCTGCTGTATGAGCCGCATGCGGGCATGGTTGGCTGGCAAATCCTTGTCATTTATTTATCGAGCAAATATCTCAGGTTTTGAATTAGTTGTATGAGACTGGGTGTGTTTTTGCTGAAAAACATGGCATCAATGCCTTCCACCACGGGAACTGCTTTTAAAACAAGCTGCCGGCCTTTCTCTGTCAAGGTCAGTGAATACGCTCGCCCGTCTCTGCAGTGAGGAGCACGGCGCAGCATTTTCTTTTTCAATAATGTGCCTGTCAAATCAGACATGGACATTTTATCAATGCTGGTGAGGTCAGCGACCTGTTTTTGAGTAACGATATTGTCGGGTTGCGAACTTAACCACAGCAGCACTTACTAGAATTGTCAAAGGTTGTTTCTGCCAGTGCAGAGACTGCAGGCAAAAATTTTACACTGAAAATTTATAGATAAAATTTTGAGGTTAAATTTTCATGCCAAAAAATCTGGTAAATAATCCGCTATCAAACGTTTTCACAGAGTGGTTTGATAGCACATCAATACGATAGGTGCGCGTGCAATCGCGATCAGGGAATCAAGCATTGGACAGATGGAGACAGTGCAAGATCCGGAATATATATCAGGGAGAGTCATATCATGCCAGCAATGGAATTCTTATGCCGCATCATTGGCGTCAATCCAGCCCGGTTATCGAAAGAAGAGAATGTCATTCTTGAAGCTGTCCTGTTCTGTTCGCTTTGCGATTATCTCAAGGACCGCTTTGAGCATGAATTCATAAGTGATTTCAGTTTGATGAACGATAATTCAAATAGGGATGAAATGATGATGGAAGCCAGCTTTATACGTTTTATTATTCATGACTTGATAAGATCAGGCGAATATACCATGGCAGGAATTGCGGTATATACCAATATCCCTGAAGAAGTGGTATACGAGATCGCAATAGGAAAAAACATCAGCCCATCGCTTTATGTGTCGCGCAAGATCATCGAATTACACAAGACTGTCCGCCTTGATTTGTATCAGGAAATCATGCGCAAGATTTCCGCGGATTACAGCGGCGAACATTGCCTGGAAGTGGCATGATCGACCTGGCTGAATGGTCAGTTGGCGGTCTAGCTGTTCACACGGCACATGCCATTCCGGGTCCATAGTTCACTGCCAACGCAGTGGTGGCAATAGAAGATACCATCGGGATCATATTTTTTCTTGATGGCTAGCAAACGCTGGTAATTGTTACCCCAAAAAGCTTTTTGCCAGTCTTTCTGAAAATAATCAGCTTCATTGACATAGGTGCCCGCCTCTGGCGCAGCTTGAACAAATAGCTGCATGGCTTGCGTGACTTTTTGGCTGGCGATCGCGGCATCATTCAGATCAGGAGACTGGCCTTTCACGCCTGGATACACGGTATTGCTTCCTGCAGACATGATGATGAGACCTGCTGCGTTGTTGACAGAAGGGTTGGTCGCTGTTGCGGCTGTTTGCCTGATGGCCTCGGGGGATCCACCTGCCAGCCCCTTGTTGATATGCAATGTGGCTGACGTCAGGCGCGACGCCTTGTAAAAAGTTTCTCCGAGCTGTTTGATATGGTCATTATCCAGTAAAGCGAGCGGCAACCACCATGACTGATAGGTATACCAGTATTTTGAAACTTCATTACTGTTTGATGTCCACCAGAATTGGCCGGGCTGCGCGTCATTCTCTGTATTGAATGTAATATATTGGGGATAATGCTTTTCCAGATAACGATAATCCCACCAGTGACGGGCAGGCATGACGATAATGTTGTCTGTGAATGTGTATTCTTCAGCGTGTTCCTGGATCCATTTTTTAAATGGGATCCATATTTCCTGTACCTGATTTTTATTTAATCCCTGAAAAACCATGGCCAGTTTGATTGTATTATCAGGATGAAAAGAGAATTGCTCGCCCCAATGTTCATTGTTTAATTTTTCACGATAAAATTTGAGAAATTCTTCTATCAATTTCTTGTAAGCGGCATCATTTTTTGCAGTAATGGTTCCCTGCAGGCTGCCAAAATTATCCGGCAATGGATGGGTTTTTAATGTTAGTCTGGTAACGACGCCAAATGTGCCTGCGCCGCCGCCGCGGATGGCCCAGAATAAATCCTGGTTCTGGCAGCGATTTGCAGTGACGATTTCACCATTTGCAGTGACGATTTCTGCCTGCAATATTCCTGCAGCTCCGGTCCCGAAATTTTTTGAAAAACTGCCAAAACCCCCGCCTTGTGGAAATCCGCCGGCTGCGCCCACTGTTGCGCATCCGCCGCCCTGAACATAACGATGATGTCGGGTAGTGACTTCGCCATAGGCTTCCAGCCACCGGGTGCCAGCGCTAACAGTAATGGCTGGTATTCCTTGCTTGTCGTGACAGCCGGAGGGGATGAAGCGGTCATTTATCTGAATTTGCCGCATGTTGTGCGTCCATATAAGCAGTGAATCTGCTCCATTTGAACGGCCCAGATAATCATGGCCTGTGCCCTTGACGACAACTTTTAAATGATATTTGCGGGCAAATTTGACCGCAGCGGCTACATCGTTGGCGCTCTGAGCGGCAACAGCGTAAACGCTTGGACTGTTTTTCCAGGCATTCATCCAGCCCTGGCTTTGAGTGGCTCCCGGGTTTGATTCAATATAGTAGGGATTATGGATGTTTTTTATTGCAGTAGTGCATGCCGGACTGTTAGCGTCTGCTTCGCAGGCTGCAATGGGTTGTACGGGTTGAATCAAGCGTCCGTGTACTTGCTTATTCAGGTTTGACCAGGCGCTCGCTGCGGGCCAGCAGGGCTGATTGGGCTGGCAGCGGCAGTGTTTTTCGGCGGTCACACCGAGACAATGGACAGATATGGTGCTTAAGATTATACCTAATAAAATATGTCTCATTGATCATCATCCCTGTTGATTTTGAAGCGCAGCACAAGAAACAAATAATTATAATATATTCAAACCGGTTGTTTTGATAGCGGATACATGCCATGCAGCCAGCATTTATTTCTTATTTCTCAGATTGATATCATACCAAAACACAGGTAACCAGTTTCGGTTGCGGCGGAAGCAGAAAACTTTCGAGTAGGCAGACGCACATATTTGTCAGGCGTAAAAATTTCTGCATTGATGTCTCGCTGGCGCCGAACATGAGAAGGTGGTGATGACTGCCGCCTATGTGTTGACTTGCCTCTTTCAGGCCTGATTTGAAATCCTGTATCAAGAAATTTACCATTTGAGCGAAATATCGTGTCCTGATTGGTGCATCGGTTCCGGCTGCGAAAGACAATATGTCGTTTGCGTCATCTTTTATATTTTCGAGGTCATCCTCTGATATCGCCGTTCGATAACGCGATTTGGTTTCATGATTAAAAGCTGCATTGTAGATTGTATGTTCTAGAGCATCTTCCTCTCGCTCCATAGTAAATGAAAGCCGCTGATGGCTGGTATAGTAGTGCATGATTTCAAATAATTGTAATAGCAGGACGCCAACACAGGCTGTTTTCATGGTTGAGTCGGAGATACGGGGCAGGCTGTGGAGAGCAAAGGTGGTGATATAACTGAGTGCGCGGCGCGGGTTGATTTTTTCAAAGTTGATTGCCCTCGCTGCAAGGTAGTCGTGAAAGAAGAGATCCGCTTTCTGGTTGGTGATTTCCTTGTCTGCTGCCGCAAAACGTTTAGATACCGCAGCGCCTTCATGATTGGTAAACAGGAGCACATGCTGCAGCAGCTCATCAGGCAGGTATTCATCAAAAGGATTAACAGAAAGCGCTTCTCTGGATTCCATGTGTCTCGTGCCTCGTAAGGAATTTGAAAGTCATGATAGTTTTGATCGATATTGTATACGATTAAAACATATATTCAAAAATGTTTAAAATCTGTTAGCCTGCAGGATCACATCAGGTAAGTCGTGTATTTTTATTGTATAATGCCTTCGCTTAACTGAGCCTGCAGCTCATATACAAATAAAAAATTCGAAACACAAAGCGAGCTATCTATATGAAAGTATTGATTATTGGAGCTGGGCCGGCTGGACTTGCTGCCGCAAAGGCGGCGCGGGAGAGAGGACTTGAGGCTAGCGTTTTTGAAATGGCTGACTCAATTGGCGGTGTCTGGCGCAAGAGCGGATTAGCCTGGCCGCAGATGCTCGTCAATATTTCCCGGTACACCGGTGTTTTCACTGATTTTCCATGGGATGAGAAAATGCCGGATTTTCCCACAACGGAAAATATGTGCGAATACCTCGAAAAATATGCGCAGCATTTTAATCTCCATCCCTGCATCAAACTGCATCATCGTGTGCTGCATGTCAGCCAGAAAGAAAAAAAATGGTTAGTCGTATATACAGATAATGGAATGGAAAAAGAAGAATTTTACGATGCGGTGATTGTCGCCAGCGGCAAATACGGCAAGCCGGTTTTGCCCGATATTAAAGGGTTAAATGATTTCGGTGGAGTGAAATTGCATAGTTCCGAATTTCACGGGCAGGATTTTAAAGGCCAGACGGTGCTTGTTGTCGGCGGTTCGACAAGCGGTACATCTATCTCGGAAACATTGGCTGAGACCTGTGATCATGTCATCCATTCCATACGCCGTCCTCGCTGGATCATGCCAAGAAATGTCCCGACCGGCCTGTCATTGACTGGCCCTGCATTGCCGCATGATTTAATCAAGACACGGGCACGCCAAAGTGCTTTTTCACTCAGTGATCATTATGATTATTACAAGCGTTTATGTCAGGGACAGAACAGGATTCCTGCGTGGTATATGACAGACCGTGACCGGTTTGGTGTGGTTGTTGCTGATACCTATATACAAAAAATTGATGCAGGCAAAATCCGGCCGGTAAAAGATGACATTTCACATTTTACAAAATCGGAAGTCGTTTTCAAAAGCGGGCGTCGGGAAGAAATCGACAGCGTGATTTTTTGTACCGGATATACAGTAGACTTGTCCTTTTTTGATAAGGATTTATTGCACAAGTTTAATCTCGAAATGCCAACCTATTCGCTTTATAAGCATACTTTTCATCCGGAATTCCCCAATCTGGCTTTTATTGCTTTGACATATCAGGGTTTGGGTGCTGTGTTTCCATCAGCAGAACTCCAGGCAGCCATGGCATGTGAATATATTTCCGGTCGAAAACAGCTGCCTGATCCGGAACATTTGAAAACCGAAATTGAACGCAGCGCGCCGTTGGTCGAAGGGTTGCAGTTAAATGATTCGCTGGCGAGCTCATTGGACATGCTGCCTTATTTCTCATCGATCTCTTATCAGGATCCTGGGTTATATCATCTGTTATGGAATGGGGCGGCAGTTCCCGCGCAGTATCGATTATGCAGCGGAGAAACGGAAATGAGGCTCGCACGTGAAACACTGGAAAAGACGGAGAGCTACAGGCAAAAGCGCTTGTCATCGTCAACTGTGAGCACGATACTGAAAGATAATTATCAATCAACGGGAATTTTCGGGAGGTCACAGGAAGACAGCTGGGATGAGTCCGTCAATTTTGCGTCTCATGCCAGTAATGATAATACCTCGCTTGGGATGCGGCGTGATCAATGCACTCATCAATAACAGACTGGGTCAGTCTGTCTGATGCTTACTGAATGGAGACATGAAATGAAACGCAGAGGTTGGTTGGGAAATTGTATTTGCGGCGCGCTGCTGTTATTCAATGTTTTTGTTTGCAGTTTTGTGGCTGCTGCTGAACAGCCAGCTGCATCAATATTAGAACTCAATGACATGATAGCGCAAGTCAAACCAGTCCCTGCTGGACCGCAAACAGCCGAGGATGCCTTGTCCTATGCGGACAGGCTAAAATCAATTGCAGCTGCAATTAAATCAAGGTACCAGGAAATAACCGCCACAGGTTCCAGCCAGGCTGGGTTCGGTACGATTATCATCACCAAAGTTAAAGCGATTATCATAGCCATCGAAGCGGAGAGAAAAAGTCTGGTGGATATGGTGATGCTGGAATCCACTGCCAACACAACAGATCCCGAAAAGCTGGATTCGATTATCACTTCACTTGAATCGCAACGACTGGCTTTGTCGGATTTGATCAATCCATTGGCTGGTCAAAATGTCAATTCAGGATCAGATGAACAGGATGCTGGTTCAAATAAGAAAGAAATAAACAATCCGTTTAAATATACAAATACAAAATAAATATTCGGTTCTTGTATCCGGATACGGAGAATACCATGTTATCAAAAAGATATTATCAGCAAGGCGCAGCTACGGATTTTGCCAGTTTTTTTGGAAGCTCCAGGCGGTTAGCATTATTGCAACATCTGCTTCCCCAGATCAGCGATCTCCATGAAACCCTGAATAGACCTTTGACCATTCTGGATGTGGGCGCTGGAACAGGGGTGCATGCCGATTTTATTGCCGGAATGGGACACGAGGTCACAGCTGTAGAGCCAGTTGAGGAAATGATACAAGAGGGAAAGAAACGGTATCACAATCCGAATCTGAACTTTGTTGTTGATTCATTGCCTGAATTGAAAAATATCAATGGCCAGTTTGATATTATTTATTCGATAGCAGCCTGGCAATATATCGAGCCAAAGAACAGGCAGGCAGCAATGAATCGTATCGCTGAATTATTGAAACCGGGCGGTGTTTTCGTCATCGTTTGGCCCATTCCAATGTCGAGAGAGTTTCAGTTTCCGCTTTCAGAGGAAGAAATGACGGTTACGATTAAGACGGTAAACAAGAACCTGTCGGAACAAATGCAAATTCAGGTAGCGACCGGCAGCCCGATCGCTGATCCGGACGGACGATGCGGATTTGTTGAAACAACAGAAAAAGTATTTTTTTATACCGTCATGGGCAGAATACCTGCGTTTGTGCTTCATCTTGAGAACGATGCAAGCCAGGAAAAATACATATCTGTCTTAACCAAATAAATCATGGCAGCGCGGCTAGCGTTTTCTCAATAAACCAAATTTTCTGGCGATGATCCAGTCTACCCATCGTCTGGGTAGAAAATTGGGAAGTGTCCAGCTGATAAATTTTTGTGGCACGAGTGCATAGCGCGTTTTCGGGTGCTTGTCGCGCATGATTTTTAACAGCAGACTTGCGACAGTTTCTGCCGGCAAGCCATTTTTTTCAGCGTTGCTTAACATGTATTCTTTGAGTGTTGCGGCTGCCTTGAAATAAACAGATGTGTCTAAGCCTGGCGGAAATGGCTCCCGTCTTGCTTTGTCCCAGATATCAGTTTTAATCGCGCCCGGACCGACAATGATAACATCAATGCCAAAAATCATTAATTCCCGGCGTAAACTTTCTGAAAATGCTTCCAGGCCATGTTTGGAAACTGCGTAGGCGCCCATAAAGGGATAGGCATTTTTTCCTGAAACTGAGCTGATATTGATTATTTTGCCGGGAGGGCCGTCAAGTGTTGCATCTGTGCCAAGAAGAGGGAGAAAAGCCTGGGTAACAATGAGTTGTCCTGTCAGATTAACATCAAGCTGTTTTTGAAAATCCTTGACAGGCAGGTTAAAGAAAGCACCCTGGACGGCAATGCCGGCATTGTTAATCAATCCCCACAGTGTTTTTCCCTGCAAACTTTCACGCACAACTTGCGCTGCTGCTTTGACTTCGTTTTCCTTGGTTATATCAAATAGCAATGGATGAAAGAGGGGGCCCATTTCATTTTGCAATCGGGCGGCGTCGGCGGCGCTTCTTACACTGCCAAAAACGGTGATACCTTCCTGCGTGAATAGTTTTGCGGAGGCATGTCCAATGCCTGTTGAAACACCGGTGATGACGACTGCTGACATGGTTATCCCTGCTGCTTATGTGATGGCATGATTATATGGCATGATTATCCTGCCCGGTTTTGTCTCTGAAATTTTATGCCATATCAAAATTAAAATACAGATGGTTATATCATTGAACATGACGACAAGAGGCCTGTCCAGCCTCTTGTCGTCAATTAAGGATGATGAGGGTAATTATGCTGTTGCGTTTGTTTTGCCGGTGATCTGATTGAATGTGGCGGCAAAATTTTCATGCAGATTACGATAGAATGGTTCATTCATTAATTTTTTTCTCCACGCTACAATGTGTTTGTAGGAAGAGAGATCGACATTGCATACTTCACAGACATCGAGTGCTGACAGCATGACAATATCAGCGAGGGTCATGGAATCGCCGGCCACGAAAGAATGCTGGCTAAGCTGATTTTCAACATTAGGCAAATGGATGCCAATAAATTTTCTGCCATCCTCTAACGAACGTTCATCAATGGGGCTGCCGGAGGATTGATAAAAGTGTGTGTTATACATGATCTTGCCGAGCGCGAGCATGACGTGTTGACTCGCATAATCTATCCATTGGTCTACCATCGCGCGCTGCTGCAGGTCTTTGGGATAAACAGGGGACTGATGCTTGTCGGCCAGGTAGCGAATGATGGCATTGCTTTCGGCAAGGCAAAATCCGTTGTCGTTGATGGCAGGGACTCTTCCATAAGGATTGATCTTAAGGAAGGCAGGCTGCTTTTGTTCGCCTTTGGAGAGATTGATAGTGTGTTTTTCGTAGGGAAGATTGAGGTAATTTGCCAAATACAACACCTTGTTTGCTGCCGAAGACAGAGGTGTGACATAAATTTGCAACATATTTGTGCTCCTGAGGCTGTGTCAGACGTATGTAATTTAAGGAGTGATAAAAAGTATAATTTATTAAAAAAAATGAGCGCACAATACTACCATAGAATCTGGCGGGAGTGATAGATGATGCCGGTAGATAAAAGTCTAGACACCAATAAGAATGAGAATCCCGGCAGCCAGGGCAAGAATGCTGTATACAATACTGGGAACGGTAATTGTCGGAAGCACGGCGCTAATTCCGATCAGAATCAAATAGACACCGAGGAGAATGAATCCAATCTTGTTCGGGAAATTGATTTTCATATACGTAATCCTGTCATTACTGTATATATTCAGTATAGTCTTGCTGCTATCGATTAACAATGCTGCGTTTTTACTAATATATGATCCATGATGCAAACATGGCTTTTGCAAGCGGATAGCTGGCAGCAAAATCTGCCGCAGTTGAACGATAAGCGAATGCCTGAAACAGTATTCCATCTCTGCTCATTATCATTGTCTGCCACTGCTTGTAGGATTTGCCGTCTTCCCTGAATGTAAATAATGTCTGTTCACCGGAAAGTTTTGTTCCGTCTGGCTCAATGAGGATGACAGGATTGCGTTCCAGAAAATGCGCGGCTTGCGTATGCATTGGCACTTGCGACCAGAAATCATCCATCAAGTCTTTGATTGAAGCATATTTCCCGCCGCCTTTTTTGGTAAAGATGGTTTGGATATTCACCATTGCTTCATGCTGCTGATTGTTTGTCGTGCTTTTAAATACAACAACACCTTTACCCTTGTCATACAGCTTCCAATCGGCCGGGTATTGGATGGAATAATGATAGGTTTTGCTTGTGAAGGTATGGAGTGCTGCGGCGCTGGCTGATGTGAAAACAGACTGTATTGTACAACAGAAGAATATAAATATAATCGTCTTCGAAAATATCCGCATTGTGATTCCGTTGTTTACAATCTTATTGTTCATCTTCATCCTGATCAATCTTTACAGTCACATCGAAATTGTCTTTTGCTTCAGCATTGATGGTTATGCTGCCCTTTGTGAATATATTTTGAATGTAACAGCTTTTCTGATGCAGTGCTGTAGATGTTACCCATTTTAATACCAAATCATGCAAATATGCGAGTCGTTGGCAAATGGCGCGACAAGAATTGCGAATTGCAGGGATTGTTTCAATGTTACCTATTGAAATTCGCGTTTTTTTTATTTACGCTTCGGCGATACTTTTGCAGGTCACAGACTCCGGGATGAATATAGCAGAGCTGAACGCGTGTCTTTTGCGTCAGTTTTTTCCTTGACACATTAATGAAAATTCAATCACATGGGATGTTAACATGAATAATATTAAGCTCTTACTCACTTGCCTATCTATCGTTCTTGCCCCTGTTGCGAGCGCTTTCGCGGATAATCCAGTCAATTCCGGCAAGGCACCTGATTCTACACTTCAGGGCCCGCATGACGTGGCATCTGCCGAATACCGATTTCCGGCATCTACTGACCAGGATGTCTTGCCGGACAGAATGACCGAGATATGGGGCAAGGTGTTTTATCCAAAGGATATCGAGAGTGCTTCGAAGAAAACACCCTTGATAGTAATGCTGCATGGCAATCATGCTACTTGCGGCACTGGCGCCAATCCACGTCATGATAATAGCTGCGAGTATACTGAAAGTGGCATGTGCCCCAAGGGATCGGTTCCCGTTCCAAACCACGAGGGTTATGATTACCTGGCTAAAAATCTGGCGTCCTGGGGATATGTTGTTACTTCCATCAATGCGAATCGCGGCATCACGTGCGGCTGGGGCGTAGAGGGTGATGACGGATTAAATCTGGCAAGAGGAAGGCTGGTACTCAAACATCTCAGTCTTTTCTATAAATGGAATACAGAAGGCGGTGCGCCGGCATCATTGGGCCTGGGTTCTCAGGGTTTAATCGGCAAAATCGATTTTTCCTCGGTTGGATTGTTGGGCCACTCGCGTGGTGGTGAAGGTGTGAGAGCGGCATATAACCTCTATCTGGATCAAGGCAGTCCATGGCAGGAAAAAATTCCTGGATTATCAATCAAGGCCATTTATGAAATTGGTGCGGTCGATGGCCAGACATCGCGCGTGCTGGATGCAAATGGCACGGTCTGGAATCAGTTGCTGCCCATGTGTGATGGTGATGTTTCTGACCTTGAGGGCCGTTATCCATTTGAAAGAATGCTGCTCAATTATTCCGAAAATCCAAATGCTCAAAAATCACTTTATGAAGTTTGGGGTGCAAACCATAACTTCTTTAATACAGAATGGCAAAGCAGTGACTCATACGGTTGCAGTGCGGGCACTCCCATTTTCGATACAAATGGCAGTTATTCCGAGAAACAGCAGAATATCGCCTTGGCGAGTGTTCCGGCATTCTTTAGAAGTCATCTGGGTCCAGATGCAGACCCTGCATACAACAAGAACTTTAACCCTCTGCATACCTTGCCGGATGTTGTGACCCGGATTACCCAGGTGGACCGGGATTTTACACCTTCACCGGGTTCAACGGAAATGCAGGTGTTTGATGATTTCGACAAGGATACAGGAGTAAATAGCTCCGGAAATCAGAATCTGGCAAATCAGATCGAGATCAAGCATATCAATCTGGATCAATATCGTCCGCAACGCGTTGCTACCATTATCTGGAATGCCGCGGGACCTGATACATTCTTTGAAGCGGTCTGGGCCGGAGCCGGGCAAGGACGTGATGTCCGCAGCTACGCAACTCTGGATTTTCGTATCGCGCGTATGGCAAATGAAAAGAATACGGAGACGGCAACGGATTTTGACATTGCTCTTGAAGATGCGGCCGGTCTTGTATCAAAAGCTGTACATGCAAGCGATTATGCTATCGTCAATGGTCCGGGGAGCGGTTATAACAATGTGTTGCAGACAGTGCGTGTTCCGTTGACTGCATTCCAGGGAATTGACTTGTCTAAAGTCCATGGCGTCAAATTTATTTTTGATAAAACAAGAACAGGCGCTCTTTACTTAGGCAATATCCGGCTGCATAAACAGACAGGGCTAGGCAAGCTTGCGGCTGCAGATACGAACACAACTACTTCCGCCATGAAAATGATACGTGAATATGCAGTGCGTAACATTGTCCGACAGCAGCCTGAGTATGTTCCTGCGAGCTTGAACAAAATACGCAGTATACGTGTCATGGGCAAGAGCTTTGCCATATCTGGTAAACCGGCAGTTGAAATCAGTCTCGCCAGCCAGGTGCCATTCCCGGTGACGAACCGTCTTCCAGTCCTTCAGATCGGTGACAAGAAGTTTACATTAAGCCGGTATACGGACGTTACCGCATTGAAAGAGCTGACCTTTACATTGACACAAGAGCAGTACAACAGTGTTTCCAAAAACAGTGAAGTGACTGTGTCTGACGGGAAGATCTGGAAATTCGGATCAATTGCACAATCTCTTAAATAGCATATGGAAGGGGGCTTAAAGCCCCCTTTGATTTATCCGATTTCCGTATCCATTAGTGGATACGATCGGGCAATTCATGGAAAGAATATCATTCTGGACATTTAATCCAGTCAGGATCAAATCAGGAAGAAATCCAAACTTTTCTTTTCGAGAGGCATGTCCATATCTGGCTTGTCGCTGTCATTATTCTTCCTGCTGAAGAATAGATTCTCATCGTCCATCTGTTTTTGAACCAGTAACAATTCCTTGCATGATTTTTGTGTTTTTAAAATATTATCTAACAGTGATTCACGGGTTTTTGAGCTCAAGACCATGGAAAACTGATCTAAGATTTTAATGATCGCTTCATCAGGATTGCAGGCGGAAAATTGTCGTATGATCTGCAAGGCTGCTTCCTTTATAAAATAGTGTCCCAGGTTGTGAATCATGAATTTTGGATGCAATAACTCCTTGACCCACTGAAACCCGCAAAAATTTGCTGCGCAATCAACCAGGAACACGCTTCCATCGCGTCTTCTTACGATATTTTCAGGTTTGTAATCATCCATGTTAATTAATCTGGCGATGGTTTGTATGTGGGTTATCTGGATGGCAAATTCCATCTCTTGCCGGGTTGCAGGCCTGGTCCTGCCGAATTCAAAGTTGTACAGGGATTCAGTGTGCTCATCCCATTGGGACAAAACTGCGTATTTGCTGTTTACGGCTATTTTGTGCGTGACATTTTTTTGACTTTTTTTGCTTGGCAGATAATCAAATTGTATCATGACAGGGTTGGTTTTCGATCCATTTATTTCGATGAGATCGACCACTGCTGCGTATCCTGAACCAAAGATCGTTCGAATCAGATGGCTGCTGAGGCTTTCCATTGCGACTGATTCATCCATATCATTTGTGCAGGATAATGGGTAAGCAAAATCCTCGATTTTAAGCATCTGCGTACTCTCGCTCCCGGACATTTTCCCCAGGCAGCCAGGACGGGTTCCGGACAATTTAGGATAGCATGGCGAGAAATCTTCAAGTGGATATATCCTGAATGTTGATAATTCCGAATCAGATTCATTCACTGCGTTGTTATGTTCATTATTAAGATGTTTGTTAGAATTTCTAAGCATAAATATCCTGATGCTCTGTTACTTATAGTTATAATTGACTGGCGTATTGAACGGCGAATCAAACCACAATATGGCTGGTGAATCATGCCGCCATGCCTTGACATGAGACTATTATAGCCGCGTCGTATTAAAAGAGTCTTATGGTGCAAATAATGGATGGAATCAATGGCTTGTTCAGTTTTGAGATTGGAAGACACGCAAATTGAAACGCGGCATCAATGCATAGAGATGCTCAAAGATGTCTGCCTGTATGGACTCGTATTTTTCTGAATTGATTTCATTTGTAAAGAAATACAATTCAATGGGCAGCCCTGTCGTTGTTCCTTGTAAATGCCTGATCAGGATTTTCATTCCTTTATGTACACCAGGATGTTGTCGCAGATAAGCCTGTAAATAAGCTCGAAAAATCCCGGCGTTGGTTTGTTGAGAGCTTTTCTCTGAAATTTGCGCAAGCACTGTATCCATGATGGAATCCACTTGTTGCAGATTTTCCAATAAGCCCTGACTGCAGGTCTGGATGCTATTGATGTCAATAATAATGCTGCGTTTTACCCTTCTGCCGCCGGCTTCCTGCATTCCGCGCCAGTTTTTCAAGCCGGAAGTAAGCAAGGCATAACTCGGAATGGTGACTATGGTTTTATCAAAATTTTGTACTTTGACGGTGTTCAATGAAATTTCCAATACTTCGCCATCGGCGCCAAAGTTTGGCATTTCAATCCAGTCTCCAATCCGCACCATATCGTAAGCAGCCAGCTGGATGCTTGCTACAAAACCCATGATGGAATCCTTGAAAACCACAAGGATTAGTGCGGTTGCAGCACCGAGGCCGGTAAAAAAATAGGCGGGCGATTTATCAAATAATATCGATGCGCATAACACGCTTGTTACAGCGAACAGGATTATTTTTATGACTTGCAGATAACTTTTGATGGGCTTGTGTTTTGATATCGCCAGATTGCTGTATCGTTCATTCAGGCAATTCAATGCGGCAGAGATTACGAACGCAAATCCGATGGTGATATAAATATTTGTTAACTGGATTATCAGGTCAGCGAAATATAATTTCAAATTTGGATAATCGAAATTGAACAGATATGCATAATGATGCAAAAGCAAGGCAGGAACAAGATAGGCAAGACGATGAAACAGGTGGTTTGAATACATGATGTTAATCAGAGCCGCCTGTTTTTTTCCGAATGTCCGATTGATGACTGTGATCAAAAAATACTTTGCGAAATAATGACTGAACGCAACAATCAATCCCGAGCCTGTCATAACCAGGATGGCCACTATAATCATATAGGTGTAGCCGTTTAAGTCGTTAATATTTAATTCGGTAAGCATGATTTCATGACTCTTGTTGGATGCCTGAAGGCGGGATGAAAATCTAAAGTGGTCATATTATATACAGGATTTAGGGTATAGATCAACCATTGTTGACAAGATAAAGAATAACAGGCCATGCACTTCTGAAAGTGGATGACCTGTTTTTTTTAGGATGAGTCTTTATCTGGCATCAACCTGATGTCTATGGGTCTCCTACCCACTCATAGGAAGAGGTCTCAAATTCGCTTTTTGCATAATTATGCCTGTGTGGCGAAGAAAATCGCATGTAATGATAATTGTATTCATAATAACAGCCATTACAGCTATAACAGCATCCGGTATAGCAGGCGTTCGGATAATAGTCATAGGAGTAATAATCATTTGGATAACATGCAAACGCGGATCCACTTAACAGGATAAAAGCACAGGCAAGCAACGGTGATGTCAGCTTATTCAGTATTGTTTTGCTTTTCATAAGCCACACTCCTCTTTTACTTCTTATTTTTAAATTATAGCCTTCCTGTAATCCGATTTTATTACGGTTTGTGCTTGCACAAGTTAATGTGCTGATTTTGATATGGAAATTGATTTGCTGAGTGTATTAACGAACTATCTTATTGAATAACATCAGTAAGATATTTACTGGAATGCATTGAATTGAAATGATTTTTTATCAGGACACATTAGCCAAGTCTGAGCGGCAGGCTGTATTGGATAGGCATGCCTTTGGTATTTTCTCTCACTGCGATTACGTCCAGGGTTTTTGCTTCGCTAATTGTTTTCCTGGCGGCGGCACAAAAGAAATAATCGGATTGTGTGCTGCATTTCAATGCCAATGCATGATGATCATATTTAAGCATGGCCTGGATTGATGAATTCTTCACAGACGGGTTTTGAAAATTGATATCCAGCAGCATGATCTTGAAGCCGTTTTTTTGCGGGATGACTTCTGTGTGGAAGCTACCCGGCATGCGAACAAATCCGCCATGCGGCCCGGGATGAGATTCACCATGCGCAAACGCTTGCGTGACCGTGAGAAGAAGTGCGGTTGCGAGGCTGAGTATTGGATAAACTGATTGAAGTTTCATGTGACATTCCTGGAATTTGAATAATGAATCTTACATACTTTTTCCTGAATGTCACGAGAATGAAAATACTGCGGTGAAAATTTCACCGCACAGAAAAAGACGCGCTACTTATGGTTGTTCATTGATTTGCGTTGTATCAATGTGCTTCCCTCGCTGGATCTTTGCTTTGCGCCTTCGACAGCCACTGCCTCAGTGGCGGTGCTGCCCGAGAAGAAACGCAGCGAACTGGTGTTTTCCCTTGGTTCAGACTTCAATTTGGGCAATGCGTGTATGAGTTGATACGCGGCTATCTGGCCTGCCGCAGCACTCGTACTATTGATGGCCAGGTTGATCAGAGAGAACGGATTGCTTGTGAAGGCAACGACCGTTCCAATTTCTGTCGTGATTTTTTCAATATAGCGAGGATTCATTCCAAGCGTAGTCAAAAGCTTTTCTATTGCATTACGTATGATAAAGTCCAAAGCTGTTTGCATCATTGAGTTAGATAAACCAAGTACGATAGCGCTTTTTAATGCTTCACTGCACCGTGCTGCGGTCTTGTAATGAATGCCCTGATTGATGAGACAGGGAACGATATATTTATCGAGAAATGTTGACAAAAATGCGGTAACAAAACTTTTGCCGCCGGCGATACATTTGTTTTGCAGCTCTGAATACAGCTTTTCAGCTGCCAAATCCAGATTGGCTGCGCGTTTCTTTTGGCGCAGATACTGATTATATCTCCGGGTGATTTTCTCTGCATCCTGGGTCGCAAGAACACATTCATTCTCACCATCCGTGCATATCCCGATCTGCGACTCAAACTGTTTGATATGATCGATGATGCATTTGACATCGCCTTCCTTCATTTCCTGATGTTTTGTTTTGCCTTTCAGGATATGGGTGTGATCAATTTCAAAGTCATCTTTTGATTTATGATAATCATCATGATCGGCGTCTTCCCGATGCACAAAACGGAAATCATCATGGAAACAGATATCGGGGCGCAAGGCGCCGCTGAATGTCAATTGGCCAAATTGCGATTCGCGCACGAACATGGAGAGCGCTTTTGATTTGGTATAGACCCTTGAAATGCCGAGTGATTGATCAGATGTTTCTACATCAATTTCTACCGGTGGTTTTCTGAGCTCACCCGTGGGGTCTAGGTAGTCATAAATGTAGGGCATTGCAAGGTCATGCAGGCGTGATAAGGCCATGGTTTAATCCTCGTGTTGTGTTTGATTATATTTTACGCATATTATACACGTTATCAGATGAAACCAACAAGGATAAATGCCGTTACCCGGCAAAATCTGAAAATGACCACGTCGGGAGTGACTGTTTCTTGTTTAATGTGAGGGACTTATCGTTTAAATAAACGCTGTTTTTGCCGCTGCCAGTCGCGCTCTTTTTCAGTCGCGCGCTTATCGTGAAGCTTTTTGCCCTTGGCCAGACCAATTTCTATTTTGACCCGATTGTTTTTCCAGTAGAGAGACAATGGGACCACTGTATAGCCGCGGCGTTCAACATTGCCAATCAGCTTGTTTACTTCGCGCTGATGTAACAACAGTTTTCTGCTCCGCTGCGGATCGGGATTAATATGCGTGGAAACAGTCTGCAGAGGTGTAATCAGGGCGCCAAACAGCCAGGCCTCCCCATTTTTCAGAAGAATATAGCCTTGATCAAGCTGTACCCGCCCCGCACGCAAGCTTTTCACTTCCCAACCTTCCAGCACCAAACCGGCTTCGAAGCGGTCTTCGATGAAATATTCATGTTGCGCTTTGCGATTGACTGCGATAGTTGTATTTGTCTTTTGTGTCTGGTTCATGTCGCGAAGTATAATGCCTAATCTTTTTTTTGGGAATGGCTATGCATACGTTAAAAAGAAATGCACTGGTGCCGTATTCGGCACGTCAAATGTTCGAGCTGGTAAACGGTATCGAAGAATATCCGCGTTTTCTGCCATGGTGTCATGGCAGCACGATTATCAGCCGGACCGACAAGGAGGTGGTTGCTTCACTCGA
>Ga0209581_1001803_pt1 | contig 23143 bp, 22 predicted proteins | sample Coa_R2_FD_187160 | JGI IMG/M metagenome (GOLD analysis project Ga0209581, IMG submission 187160) | Surface soil microbial communities from Centralia Pennsylvania, which are recovering from an underground coalmine fire - Coalmine... | ecosystem: Environmental > Terrestrial > Soil > Unclassified ...
CCGGCGCCCGCGACGGGAAGCAGCCGTGTCGGCCCCGGTATCGGAGCTATCGCCCGCTCCAGCTCCGCCGGCGTTCCGAACGGGTCGGCGGCGCCCTGAACGAACAGGCAGGGCAGGTGCAGCCGCGAAAAATGCTCCGTCCGCCAGCGGTCGGGCCGGCCGGGAGGATGCAGCGGGTAGGAAAACAGCAGCAGGGCATCGACGAGCCCGGGGAACTCGGCGGCCAGGATGCTCGCCTGGCGCCCCCCGTAGGACTGGCCGCCGAGAACGAGCCGGGCTGCCCCGAGCTTTCGGACCGTCTCGACGGCGACGCGCAATCCGTCGCGGTCGGCCGCGGCGGTCGCCGGCGACGGCGGTCCTCGCGGCCGCCGCTGCCGGAACGGCAGGTCGCAGCGCAACGCCAGCGTTCCCGCGGTCGCGAAGGCATTCGCCGCGGCGACCAGCAGGGGGGCGCCGGCGTTGCCGCCCGCCCCATGGGTCAACACCAGCCCCAGCCCGGACGGCCGCGCGGGGCGATGCAGCGCGCCGCGGACCCCCGCCGCGGCAACCGGCGTTATCGTCACCCCGGCACCGACCCCGTCACCGGGCTCTCCGACGCCGCCGCGGCGCCCTAACCGAGCGAATTGTAGACCTCGCGCCAGCGCCGGATCGCGTCGATGTGGGCATCGACCGTGGTCAGGCCGGCGCCCATCGTCACCACCGAGACGTGGCTGCCGCCGGCCTCGCGCCACGCCGCGATATCGCCGGGCCAGCGGTTGGCGCCGCGACCGTATTGCTGGATCGACTCGAAGCCGAAGGCGCCGGCATCCCGCCCGAGCTCGCGCAGCCTGGCCTCGATCCGCGCCTTCAGCCGCACCGCCTCGGCCTGCATGCGGCCGCCGAAGAGAAAGCCGTCGGCGATCCGGGCGGCGCGGTCGTAGGCGGCGTCGCTGGAGCCGCCGAGCCAGATCGGGATGCGCCGTTTGGGGCGCGGCAGAATCCCGGCGCGGTCGATCCGGTGGTCGGCATCTTCGTATTCGACCACGGGCTGTTCCCACAGCTTGCGGATCAGCGCGATCTGCCGCTCCTGCCGCCGGCCGCGGCGGCGGAAGTGTTCCGACATCTCGAGCCCGTCGTACTCCACCCAGTTCCAGCCGATCCCGACGCCGAGGCGCAGCCGGCCATCCGAGAACAGATCGACGTCGGCCGCCTGCTTGGCGAACAGCGCGGTCTGGCGCTGCGGCAGGATGATCACGCCGGTGACCAGCTCGAGCCGCCGGGTGACGCCGGCGAGATAGGCATAGGTGACCAGCGGCTCGTGGAACGGATCGGTCTCCTTGTAGGGGCCGGTCAGCGGCGGCTCGCGGCCGGCATGAACGGCGCCGAGGACATGGTCGTAGATGACGATATGGTCGTATCCCAGGTCTTCCGCCGCCTGGGCAAAGGCCTTGACCGCCCCCGGATCGCCGCCGAGTTCGATCTGCGGGTAAACCACGCCGGCTTTCATCGTCGGCCTCCGCCGCTGCCGCGCCGCTGCCGCCGCTAGAAGAAGACGAAGGAGCGCACCACCACGTTCTTGCGGCACGGGGCGGTGAGCGGCACGTTGGGGTCGATGCAGGCGGTGTGGAACGACCAGCGCGAGACCGAACCGTCGGTCACCGAGTCGTAGCATTTGAGCATCGAGACCTCGGTCGGCTGCTGCCGCGGAAACCAGTACCACTCGTGCTCGGGGCGGTAGGTGAAGCGGGTGGTCTCGCCGACCCGGTCGTCGTAGATGCGGTAGTTGGTGATGTAGGGCTGGTCGGCGAAGGACGGCCAGGCGCAGAGCACGAACGGAAACTGCTCGATCGTCTCGATCGGCTTGGCGAGATTGATCGACATGAACCGCCGCGACATCTTCGCGTCGGCCTCGGCCTCGGTGTAGTGCTGGGGGCGCCCGAAATTGCGCAGGTTCCGGGTCAGCAGCTCGCGGCAGCGGACGCGGCCGCTGTTGTCGTTGAGGTCGTTGTGCACGAGGTTGGCGTAATTGGCGTTGACGCCGGGGTTCTTCGCGTCCTGGTCTTCGGTGCGGTCGCCGGTGTAGTCCTTGTCGAAGACGTCGTGGTTGTAGACCAGCGCATCGGTCGCGTCCGGAAAGAACTCCAGCAGCAGTTTCTCGATCTCGGGATAATAGACCCGGCGAACTTCTTCCGAGTCGTAAATGTTCGTGCATTTCGACTCGAGATGCGCGAGGGCAAGTCCGAGCTTGTCCATGCACTCGGGACTGCTCGGGGAGAGGCCGGGATAGTACTCGCCGATGCGCCGCGCGTCGCGCAGCACCTGCGGAAAATAGAGGTCCCGCCGGCGGTTGCCCTGTTCGTTCTGGCGCAGGATCGCGGCGATGTCGGCGCGCGCCGGGTCCCGCCAGATGGCGTTGGACGGCACCACGGAATAGCTCGGCCGCTCGTACACGGTATAGGGCAGCGGCAGCGCCACGCCGCCCGGCGGGGCCTTGAGGCTGTTCGACTGGCGGATGTACCTGACGCATTCGTCGTAGTCGCGGAAGGCGACGCCCCACTTCGTCTTGATCGGGCCGGGCGGCGCCTTCTCGATCCACTCGGCGACGCGCCGGCCCTCGCCGGCGGCGATCTCGGCCAGCGCGTCCTCGAGCGCCTTCGCGGTTCCGGCGTCGCCGTCCCGGTCGAACGCCATGTAGGACAGGCCGCCATTGGCCGCGATCGGCGGCGGCTGCCCCACGGTGCGCTGGAGCGGCGGCACGTAGGGCGACGACGCCGTCTTGGCGCCGGCCGCAACGGTGTTGTCGGCGACCTCGGACTGGGTCATGGCACACCTCCGGTTATCGCGGCCGACACCGTGGCACACCGCGCCGGCGTTTTCCAGACCGCGCGATCGCGGCGCGGCGGCGCCGGCCTCCTACCGTGCGACGGCGTGTGGTGACGGCGCCACCGAGTGCGTGTAAAAACCCTCGCCTGACCGTTTCGATCTGGCCCCCGGGGAGCCGACGCATGGACCTTCGCTTCACGCCCGAAGAGCTCGCCTTCCGCGACGAATTGCGCGGCTTTATCCGCGACAACCTGCCGGCCGACATCCGCGACAAGATGCGGCTCGGCTATCCGGCGGAAAAGGAGGACACCCGCCGCTGGCAGCGCATCCTCAACAAGCGCGGCTGGGCCGCCTACAGCTGGCCCAAGGAATGGGGCGGGCCGGGCTGGACGCCGGTGCAGCGCATGATGTTCCTCGAAGAGAACCAGCTCACCCCGGCGCCCGACATGCAGGTGTTCAACATCACGATGATCGGGCCGGTGCTGATCCAGTTCGGCACCGAGGAGCAGAAGAAGCGGTTTCTGCCGCGCGCCGCCAATCTCGACGACTGGTGGTGCCAGGGCTTCTCCGAGCCGGGCGCCGGCTCCGACCTCGCCGCGCTGAAGACCGCGGCGCGGCGCGACGGCGACGACTACATCGTCAACGGCCAGAAAATCTGGACCTCGACCGCGCACATGGCGGACTGGTGCTTCCTGCTGGTGCGCACCGACCCCAACGCGCCGAAGCGGCAGGAAGGCATCTCGTTCCTGCTCGTCGACATGAAGACGCCGGGGATCACCGTGCGCCCGATCATCTCGATCGACGGCACCCATCACCTCAACGAGGTGTTCTTCGACGACGTGCGGGTGCCGGTGTCGATGCGCGTCGGCCCCGAAAACAAGGGCTGGGACGTCGCCAAGTTCCTGCTCGGCAACGAGCGCACCGGCATCGCCCGGCTCGGCCGCTCGAAGGAGCGGGTCGAATTCGCCAAGGAGGCGGCGCGCGGGGTGCAGGCGAACGGGCGGCCGCTGATCGAGGATTTCGCCTTCCGCCAGCGCGTCGCCCAGCTCGAGGTCGACATCAAGGCGCTGGAGATCACCCAGCTGCGCGTCGTCTCGGCGCACGACAAGGCGAAGGACGGCAAGCCCGACCCGCTGTCCTCGGTGCTCAAGATCAAGGGCACCGAGCTCCTGCAGCAGACCACCGAGCTGGTGATGGATGTCGGCGGCCCGCTGGCGATGCCCGACTGGGCGCAGGAGCTGGCGGCGCTGTCGAACGAGCCGGAGCTGGGGCCGCCGTGGGCGACCGAGACCACGCGCAGCTATCTGATGCTGCGCGCTGCCTCGATCTATGGCGGCACCAACGAGATCATGAAGAACATCGTCTCGAAAGCGGTGCTGGGGCTCTGATGGATTTCGACCTCAGCGAAGAGCAGCGCCTCTTGAAGGAAAGCGTCGACCGGCTGTTTGCCGAGCGCTACCCGTTCGACAAGCGCAAGACCTATCTCGCCGCGCCCGAAGGGTGGAGCGCCGAGATGTGGGCGCAATACGCCGAGCTGGGCCTGCTCGGCCTGCCTTTCGCCGAGGAATACGGCGGGTTCGGCGGCGGCGCGGTCGAGGTCATGCTGGTGATGGAAGGGTTCGGCCGGGCGCTGGCGGTCGAGCCCTATCTGGCGACGGTGGTGCTCGCCGGCACCGCGCTCAGCCTCGCCGGCAGCGAGGCGCAGAAGGCCGCGGTGCTGCCGCGGATCGCCGAGGGCGGGCTGCGCCTCGCCTTTGCCCACGGCGAGAAGCAGGCGCGCTACGACCTGGCCGACGTCATGACGACGGCGCGGCGCAAGCCCGGCGGCTGGGTGCTCGACGGCGCCAAGAGCGTCGTCGCGCACGGCGATTGCGCCGAGCGGCTGGTGGTCAGCGCCCGCACCGGCGGCGAGCGCCACGACCCGGAGGGGATCACGCTGTTCCTGGTCGACGCGGCGGCGCCGGGGGTGGCGCGCCGCAGCTACCGGATGCGCGACGCGATGGGGGCGGCGGAGATCGCGCTGAGCGGGGTCGAGGTCGGCGACGCCGACGTGATCGGCGAGCCCGGCGCCGCGCTGCCGGTGATCACCCGGGTCGCCGAGGCCGGCATCGCCGCCACCGCCGCCGAGGCGGTCGGCGCGATGGAGACGATGCTGGCGATGACCGTCGAATACCTGAAGACGCGGCAGCAGTTCGGCCGGCCGATCGGCCAGAACCAGGCGCTGCAGCACCGCGCCACCGAGATGCTGATGGCGCTCGAACAGGGCCGCAGCCTCGAGCTATTGGCGGCGATGTCGCGCGACGAGCCCGACGCGGCGGCGCGGGCGCACACGATGTCCACCGTCAAGGTCGGGGTCGGCCAGGCGGCGAAATTCGTCTCGCAGAACGCGATCCAGCTGCACGGCGGCATCGGCATGACCGAGGAATACGCGGTCGGCCATTATTTCCGCCGGGTCATGGTCATCGAGCACATGTTCGGCGACATCACCCACCACCTCTCGCGCCTCGCCGCCGCGGTGGCGTAACGAAGGGCTGCCTCGCCCTGACACCGCGACGGTGATGGCGAGCGCAGCGCGGCCATCTCCCGGCGGCGGGTGCGGCCGCTCCGTGCGGGCCGAACCTGTCCTTTCGGACAAATGCGGGGCATCGCGACTTGACGTTGAGGGTGTGCAACCCACGTCTAGGCCGATGACGGACCTACGACGGGGGAGCACGTGGTATGGCCGGTCACCTCGACGTTGAAGACCTGATCCTCAACTACGACCCCGAGTTTCCCCAAGAACGTTTCGTTACCGCCGGCCTCGCCGGAGCGCTGAAAAGCTCGACCGGGCGCCTGCCCGGCCCGGTGCCGTGGCCGGAGGGCCATGCGCCGAAGCCGGCGCCCTTGCCGTCGCCGCCGGCGGAGAGCGACGATCTCGGCCGCTTCCGCGGCTACGACGCCGTGGTGGTGACCTGGACCGCGGCGGAGGCCGCCGCGCTCGCCGCGATGTTCACCCCCGAATACCTGCCGTCGCGCTGGTACCCCTACCGCCACAACGTCGAAGCCTATATCCCGCTGGTCACCGGCGGGCGGGCGCCGTTCAACGACCGGGCGCCGTCGATGGCGCGCTACTACCGCACCCTCGGCCTGTATTTCCCGTGCACGATCGGCCATGCCCGGGTACTGCTGTTCAAGTCGGGCCTGCACCTCGACTATGACGGGCGGGCCCACCCGGTGCGCAAGCTGATGCTGGAGATCGCCCAGGCGGTCGAGCCCAAGCTGTTCGTCACCACCGGCACCGGCGGCGCGATCGGCGCCGAGGTGGCGCTCGGCGACGTGGTCATCGCCTCGCGGGTACGCTTCGACTGCACCACCCAGTTCAAGAGCGAGCCGTGGGCGACGGCGGCCTATGCCACCTCGCCGCTGCCGGCCAAGGCGCTGGCGCGGATCGCGCCCGAGCTGACCCGGGTCAACGCCTCGCGCATCCCGGGGGCGCGGCCGACCCCGCAGCTCTGGGCCGGCGACGACAAGGCGGTCATCGTCACCACCGATTTCTTCGGCTTCGACGATGCGACCGACCATTACAAGCTCCAGGGTCTCGGCCGCGCCTGCGAGATGGGCGACGCGATGGTCGGCCAGGCGATGCAGGACGCGCCGGGCGTGCACTGGTACGCGATCCGCAACGCCTCGGACCCGCAAATGCCGAACCCGACCGGCGACATCCGGGCGGCCGAACACGAGGCCGGCCGCATCTATGCCGAGTGGGGCGCCTTCACCACCGCGGCCAGCGCGATCGCCACCTGGGCCGTGGTCGACGCCGCGATCAACCTTTAGCGACCGCGATCAACCCCTCAGGCAACGGAGGTTGCGATGTTGGCCATCAGAGTCGGGCTCGTCGATACGACCGGAGAGGTCGATAACCAGGAAATGGCGGCGGTCGCCGCCGCGCTCAACGTCCAGGTCACGCGCGACCTGCCGCAATACTGGCCGGTCAACGCTTCCGTCGCCTATCTCCCCGACCACCGCGTCATCCCCCAGGGGGTGTGGCCGGTGCAGATCGTCAAGTCGCTGCCGCCGGGCGAAGGCGGGTTCCATATGACCCGGCACAACCAGCCTTACGCCAAGGTGATCTACACCCCCGGCAGCCACGAGTGGACGCTCGACGCCAGCCACGAGACCATCGAGATGCTGGTCGACCCCAACGGCAACCGGCTGCAGACATCGACCTCGATCGAGATCCACGGCGACGAGATCCGCGACGGCACCGGCCGCTTCGAGTATCTCGTCGAAGCCTGCGACCCGTGCGAGACCGACGATTCCAGCTACCAGATCGACGGCATCCGGGTGTCGGACTTCATCACCCCGCATTTCTACGACCCGCACCCGACCCCCGGGGTGCGCTACAGCTTCAACGGCACGATCACGCGGCCGCGGCAGATTCTGAAGGGCGGCTACATCAGCTGGACCGATCCGGTGACGAGCGAGATGCAGCAGATTCTCTGGGTCGATCCCGACCAGCCGCCGCAATTGCGCAATCTCGGGCCGGCGACGACGGGCAGCCTGCGTCTCTATATCGAGGCGCATACCCACGCGCTGGTGCGCGAAAAGCGGGCCAGGCCGAGCGAGGCGGTGCGCGCCCGGCACGCCGCCTATCGCGAGACCGTGCTCGCCAACGGCCGCGTCCGGGCCAAGCACTACACGTAAGGCGCCGGCCGCCCGGACCCGGGGGCCGGCGTTTCCCCCGCCTCACCGCGACCCTCTCCGCCCCCGGGAGTGGAGCGGGACGAACGGCTCGGCGGCCGGCGCTGGCGGGCGCGGTCGGGAGCGCCTAGCCGATCACCCGCTCGGCGCGGAGGGCGGCGAGGGTGGCCGCGTCGTAGCCGAGCAGGCGCGACAGCACCGCGTCGGTGTGCTCGCCCGGGGTGGGAACGTGGCCGACCCGGCCCGGCGTCTTCGACATCTTGATCGTCGCGCCGGGCAGGTACATCTCGCCGGCGACGGCGTCGGGCATCCTGACCAGCATCTCGCGCTCCCACAGATGCGGGTCGGCGGCGACCTGCGGGATGGTCTTGACCGGCGCCACCGGGATTTCCGCGTCGAGCAGAGTCTTGACGATGTGGTCGACGGTGTGCTCGGCGCACCACGCCTCGACCGCCTTGCGGCGCGCGTCGCCGCGCCCGACCCGGCTGGTGAAGCCGGCGGCGGCGGCGTCCTTGTCGCCGGTGACGATCTGCATCAGCCGCGTCGCCATCGCCTGGCCCGAGGCCGAGATGACGACGTGGCCGTCCTTGGCCTTGTAGGGCGGGCGGCCGCCTTCGCCGCCTTCCTCGCCGGTGGCGAGATAGTAGGAGGTCGGGATCTCGACCATGGTCAGGGCCGAATCCATCAGGCAGCAATCGACGAGCTGGCCCTCGCCGGTCCTGTCGCGGTGGCGCAAGGCGGCGAGCGTGCCGATCGTCGCGTGCAGCGAGGTGTAGCGGTCGACCAGCGAGGTGGCGGCGCCGAGCGGGGTGCCGACCGGCTTGCCGGTCAAATCCATCAGCCCGCTCATCGCCTGGCCGAGCGGATCGAAGCCGGGGCGCTCGCGATAGGGGCCGTACTGGCCGAAGGCGGAAACCGAGGTCAGGATGATGTCGGGCTTCAGCCTGCACAATTCCTCATAGCCGAAGCCCATCCGCGCCATCGTGCCGGGGCGGAAATTCTCCAGCACGACGTCGGCGGTCTTGACCAGCGCGGCGAAAATCTCCTTGCCCTTGGCGCTGCGCAGGTCGAGGCACAGGCTCTGCTTGCCGCGGTTGTAGACCGAGAAATAGACGCTCTGCCCGCGCACCAGCGGCTCGGATTTGCGGGTCTCTTCGCCGCCCAGTTTCTCGATCTTGATGACCTCGGCGCCGAGGTCGGAAAGGATCATGCCGCCGCGCGGCCCGGCCTGGTAGCGCGCCAGTTCGAGCACCCGGATGCCTTCGAGACTGCCGACCATCTGACGCTCCCTCCCGCGGTTCGCTTCGGCTAGCATATTGCGCCGCGCCGCCGCGCGAGGAAAGGAGAGCCGCCGATGGAATACCGCTACATCCTGACCGAGCGCCGCGACGGCGCCGCGATCGTCACCCTCAACCGGCCGGACAAGCTCAATGCGCTGAGCTTCGACCTGATGAGCGAGCTCGACCATGCGCTGTGCGAATACGAGGCCGACGACGCGATCAAGGCGGTGATCCTGACCGGCGCGGGCGAGCGCGCCTTCTCGGCCGGCGCCGATATCCACGAGATGGCCGATCTCTCGGCCGAAGAGCTGGCCCGGCGCAGCGCGACGCGCGGGCGGATCGGCTGGCACATCGCCGATTACGCCAAGCCGCTGATCGGCGCGATCAACGGGCTCGCCTATGGCGGCGCGGCGCTGCTCAGCTCCTCGCTCGACATCCGCATCGGCTGCGAGCGGACGCAGTTCCGCTTTCTCGCGGCGAGCTACGGGCGGGTCAACTCGACCTGGTCGCTGCCGCTGCTGGTCGGCTGGCCGAAGGCGAAGGAGCTGCTCTATACCGGCCGCGCCGTCGCCGCCGAAGAGGCGCTGCGCATCGGCCTCATCAACGACCTCGTGCCGTCCGGCAGGCTGCTCGAGGCCGCGGTCGAGATGGCGCAGACCATCGCCAAGAACGACGCGCGCATGGTCCAGGGCATCAAGCGGCTGCTGCACGAGGGCGCCGGGCTGTCGTGGCGGGAACGCTACGACCTCGAAGACGAGGCGCGCGGCACCTGGCTGCTGGCCGGCCACCCGCGCGACGGGTTCCGCGATTTCCTCGCGCGCAAGGGGCGGCGCGGCTAGAGAGGGATGAGCTCCCGCCGGGTGGCGGGGATTGCCGCGTCGGCTGCGCCGCCTCGCAATGGCCGGCTCCGGCCCCCGGGGTCAGGCGGCGCGGAGGCGCTGGGGGCGCTGCGTCCGCTGCATGCTCGGCCGCCGGTTCATCCGCTCCAGCCACGCGGCGAGCCGGGTCCCCGCGAGCAGCTCGCGCCCCTCCGGCGTCGCGTGGAAGAAGTCGAGCTGCGGCGCCAGCATCAGGTCGGCGAGCGTCAGGCGGTCCCCGGCCAGAAACGCCTGGCCGCCGAGCAGCCGGTCGAGCTCGTCGAGGCAGGTGCGGGCGATCGGCAGCGCCGCCGCGATGGCGGCCTCGTCCGGGGTCGTCCCAAGCAGGACCGGGCCGACGATGCGGTTGAAGACGACGACCGCCGCCACCTTGGGAAAGAAGTACCAGTCGTTGATGCCGACGATCTGGTTCATGCGGCCGAGCGCGCGCGGCTCGGCGGGCTGCAGCGCCGGCTCGGGAAAGGCGGCGTCGAGATAGCGCAGGATCGCCTGGGTCTCGTACAGCCGGTAGTCGCCGTGGTCGAGCACCGGCACGCGCCCGAACGGATGGCGCGCGAGGTGCTCCGGCTCGCGGGTCGCGCCCGGTGCGAGAGCGGCGAAGCGGTAGGAAAGCGCTTTCTCTTCCAATCCGATCTGGACCGAGCGGACAAAGGGGCTGCCCGGGATGCCATGAAGGACGATGTCGCTCATTCTTGTCTCCTTGTCGGCGGGGTTCAGTCGAGCGGGGCGGGGCGCACGACGCGGGTGAAATCGACGTCGGGGTGCGGCGCGCCCGCGCCGGTTTCGAGGTATTGCTGCAGGCTGACGAGGTAGTAGGCCCAGCCCATGCTGACCAGCGCATAGGCGTCGTCGGCGCGGGCGAAGCCGCGCTGGGCGAAGAGCACGGCGGTGCCGGTACTCTCCGGCCGCAGGTCGAACGAGATCGTCGTCGTCTCCCACCCGCCCGGGGCGGTGGACTCGGTCACCGTCCAGGCGACGCGGGACGGCCGATCGAGGGCGTCGATCCTGACCCGGGTGACCACCTTGCCGCCGTAGAAGCGGAACTCGCCGGCGCCGCCGAGCCGGGGTTCCAGCTCGCTGTCGCGCGTCCACCACTCGCGGATGCCGTCGGCGGCGGCGAGCGCGGCAAAGACCCGCTCGGGCGCGGCCTTGATGCGGATCAGATGCATGATGTCGGGCATCGGCGCCAATCTCCCTCAAGCCTGGGCGTCGGCGTAGCGGGCAAAGGCGGCGAGCATGACCGGCCAGCCGCTGTCGATGCTCTTGGCGCGCTCCGCCGCCTCGGCGCCGAAGCGTTCGAGGTTGCGGTGCTCGAGGGTCACGAGGGTGCCGCCGCCGGCGAGCGGGGCGAAGGTCAGCTCGACCTCGGTCAGAAACTCCGGGTCGTAGGTCCACCGGGCGTTGAGCTGCCAGCCGAGGAGCAGGCGCGACGGCGGCTCCCAGGCGAGCACCTTGCCCCATTGGGTCTCGGCGCCGTCGGCGTCGCGCTCGAACCAGCGCCCTTCGGCGCGCGGTTCGACGACAACCGCGACGTGCGGCTTGCGGCCGACGGTCTTGCCCTTGGGCCACCACTCGCCCATGCGGGTGGCGAACAATTCGAAGGCGCGCGCCGGCGGCGCCTTCACCTCGACCGTCCGCCGGATCGGTGCGATGGTCATGCATTCTTCTCCTGATCGGTTTCCCTGTCGGCGAAATCCTTGAAGGCGTCGAGCGCCGCCGCCCAATGGGCGTCGAGCCATTCGCGCATCGCGGCGATGCCGCGCGGGTCGAGGCGGTAGATGCGGCGCGTCCCCTGCGGGGTCTCGCTGACCAGCCCGGCCGCTTTCAGCACGCGCAGATGCTGCGATACGGCGGGGCGGCTGACGGGCAGCCCGCGCGCCAGCTCGCCGACCGGCGAAGGCCGCGCCGCAACCCGCTCGAAGATCGCTCTGCGGGTCGGGTCGCCGAGCGCGGCGAGACCATCCAGCGCGGCATTTGTGTAAGTCATCACTTACGGTAAGGTATAACTTACGCATGAGTCAAGCGTCATGGCGGGTGCCGCGTCAATTGCGGGGATGGCTTTGCTGCGCTCGCAACCACCGGCAGCCGGCCGCGCCTGTCGCGCGCGAAGACCTGTTGCCGCCCGGCTGCCGGTCCTACCGGTCGGGCGTGTTGGTGCGGCGCGGCGCCAGCGGCGCGTCGGGGATCGCGCTGAGGTCGAGCTCGGGCATGTCGAGGCCGAGCGTCCTGACCACCGCGTTGGCGAGCTCGTTGTAGCGGGTAAAGCTCTTGCGCAGGCGGCCGCGCCACGCCTGCAGCCCGCCGCTGGCGTGCAGTTCGAAGGCGCTTTCGCGCGCGTCGAGGGCCGAGCCGACATGGTCCCAGGCCAGCTGCAGCAGGGCCGCGCGCTGCGCCGCGCTGTAGCCGCCGCCGCCGAAGCTCTCCTCCAGCCCGGCGGCGAGTTCCGGGTCGGCGAGGTCGTGCTCGCCCGGCGCGACGACGATCGACGAGCCCGGCAGCCCGCGCAGAATCTCGCTGATGCGCTGATGCGCCTTGAGGATGCGGATGCCGCCGGCCATCAGGTGGCAGTAATTGGCGTAGCAGTAGCCGGACGGGGTGAAGCTCGGGTCGCGCTCGGCGGCGACGAGGCAGCTCCTGACCGTCTGCACCTCGGCGACGACATCGACGATGCGCTCGATCGTCGGCTCGTGCTGCTTCAGCCCCATCGCGTCGGTCAGGGCCAGGGCGAGGCCGAGGCTGAACTCGGCCTTGGCCAGCCAGCCGTAGAGGTGGTGCCACAACAACCAGCGGGCGATCGGCTCGGGCGAGGCGTCGACAAAGAACACCCGCTCCCAGGGAACCTCGACCTCGTCGAGCCACATCTGCCCGTCGAGCTCGTCGAAGCGCCAGCTCAGCGGCGCCATGAAGCGGCTGTTCTCGCGCACCGCGCTCTTGCGGCACAGCGTGGTGACCCCGGGCGCGCCGACCGGCACGACGATGCTGGCGCGGTGCGGGCCGATATCGATCCCCGACAGCGCGCCGATATAGACGTCCTCGGCATAGGCGGGGCTGGTGTGCATGCCGATGCGGCCGCTGACGACGATGCCGCGGCCGGTCTCGCGCACCAGGCGCAGCGCATTGCGCGCCGCCGGGTCGGGGCGGAGGCGGAAGCCGATCGGCGCGGCGCCGCCGCAAAAGGTGAGGAACCGGCCGGTCTCGGCGATCGACTTGCGGTAGGCGAGAGCATGGGCGGTCTGCTCGGGCACCTGGCCGTATTCCTCGGTGGCGACGACGATGCCCAGCGAGATCAGGTGGCCGTAGGCCGGGGTATGGGTGATGTTGCCGGCCGACAGAAAGGTCGTCGCCGAAAAGCAGCGGCCCATCCGCACCAGATCGTCGCTGCTCCGCGGCAGGGTGTAGCTGACCGGGGCCGAACCGTCCGGCGCCAGCACGATGTCGCGCCAGGCCGGGTCGAAATGGCGGTCGTACCAGGCGACGTATTCGCCGACCATGTCGCGCGTCGCCCGGTGGGTGGTGACGTCGTCGATGCGGCCCTCGCCCATCACCCAGACGCGGCGCCCGTCGCGCAGGGCCTTGCGGTACTCGGCGCCGGTTCGCATCGCTCTCCCCGCTACCACAGATCGGCGAATTCGGCCGCGACGACGCGGCGGTAATCGGCGTCTTCGTCGACCAGGCTCATCGCCCGGGCAAACTCGTTGACCGCGGCGAGCCCGGCCGGAGCGATCGCGGCATCATAATAGGGCAGGTCGCGGGCGACGATGCCGGCGATGAGCCCGGCCTCGCGCGCGGGAAAGCGCCGGGCGCCGATTTCGGCGGCGCGGCCGGGATCGGCCTTGAGCAGGCGCTGCGCCGCAACCAGCGCGCGCACCACCGCCGCCGCGGTCTCGCCCGGCAGGTCGGCGCGGGCGGCCAGCGCGCCGAAGGTATAGCCGAAACAGCCGGGCGGCCCGTCGCCGCGGCGCACGTCGAGCACGATCGTGCCGAACCCTTCCGCCACCGCGATCTCGGCCGCCATGCCGTTGGCCCAGAACCCGTCGATCTCGCGCCGCTCCAGCGCCCGCGCCGCGGTCAGCCCGAAATTGACGCTCGACCCGGCGGCGCCCGGCACCGGGGCGATCCGCACCGCGTCGCGGCGCAGGTCGATGCCGCCCGCCGCCAGAAGGTGGCGCAGCCCCATCTCGACCCAGGGCGCGGCGCCGATCCGGCGACCCTTGACCCCGGCAAGGTCGCCGCGGGCGACGCCGAGATCGGCGTGCATGACGAGAAACCAGTACATGCCCTGGGCCAGCGCGGCGAGCAGCCTGACCCCCCGCCATTCGGGAAAGGCGGCAAGCGCGCCGTGCGCCGCGCTGGCGACGAGATCGACCTCGCCGTCGCGCAGGGCCCGATAGGCGCGGTCGACCGGAAAGATCAACTCGGCCGAGACGTCGAGCCCTTCGGCGGCAAAGCAGCCCAGCTCGGCGGCGGCGAGCGCCGGGAAGTACGAGTTCGAGATCAGGTCCGGGATGGCGAGGCGCACGCGGCTACCGCCTGGCGTACCACGGGTGCGGCTGGCCCGGCACCTTCATCTGCAGGCTGTAGACCGAGGTCCGCGCGGTGAAGAACAGGGTCTTCAGGTCGGGCCCGCCGAAGCACAGATTGGCCGGCACCTCCGGCGTGCGGATGATGCCGATGCGGCTGCCGTCCGGGGCGAAGACCCAGGTGCCGCCGGGACCGGTGCAATAGACCCGGCCCTCGACATCGACCTTCATGCCGTCGGGCACGCCCTCGCTCTCGTCCGACGACATGTCGGCGAAGATGTTGCGGCGGACCATGGTGCCGGCGGCGTCGAGCTCGATGCGGTGGATGTACATCGCCTGCCGCGTGTTGGCGACGTAAAGCACGCGCTCGTCGGGCGAGAAGGCGAGGCCGTTGGGGTATTCGAAATCGGCGACCTGGCTGGCCGCACCGTCGGGGGCGACGCGGTAGACGGCGGAGGTCTCCAGCTCGCGCTCGGCCAGCGGAATGCGCAGCCCGGGATTGGTGAACCAGACGCTGCCGTCCGACTTGCAGACGATGTCGTTCGGCCGGTTGAGGCGCTTGCCCTCGAAGCGGTCGATCAGCACCTCGGACGACTCGAACCTGCCGTCCGCCGGCCAGCGCGTCAGCCGGCGGTTGCCGCCTTCGCAGATGACGAGGCGGCCGTCGAGGTCGAAGGTGGTGCCGTTACCCTCGCCGGTGTCGGTGCGCAACAGCTCGGCCGGTTCGCCGGGGCGGATGCGGTAGAACCGGCTGGCCCGCACATCGACGAAATAGAAAAACCCGTCGGGGTGCCACAGCGGCCCTTCGGTAAAGACGAACCCGGTGGCAAGGCGCGCCGCCTCGCCCTGCTCGACGAGGTCGGACAGCGCGGTCATCGGCCCCTCCCTAGGCGTGGTAGTGCGCGAACACCACCGGCGAGACGAAGGCCCAGCATTCGAGGAAGGCGGCCTTGTCCGGCTTGCGGCCGAGCGCCTCCATCGCGCCGAGGAGGCAGAACCAGTTCAACACCTCGTGCTGGCCGGACTCCTCGATCTGGTCGGTGGTGTAGCGGTGCCAGGCCGCGTAATCGCCCTTCTCCAGCGCGGCGAACAGCGCGCGATCGGCCGGCACGTCGGGCCAGAGCTGCCAGTTCTTTTCGGTCAGGAACGAGTGCGACCAGCTCGACGAGGCCATCAGCGCGACCCGCCACGGGCTTTCGGCCATGATCCGCGCGGTCGCGGCGCCGACCTGCATGCAGCGGTGCGGGTTGGGCGAGGGCGGGTCGAGATTCTTAATCTCGTCCTTCAGCGCCAGCGGCAGGCGCAGCCCGCGCGCCGCGTTGACCCGGCGGCCGTAGCAGTTGACGCTGAACTGCACCAGCGGGTAGTCGAAGCCGCGGCGCTCGTCGTCGAGCAAGAGGATCGTGTTCTCGAAGGCGTGCCCCATCTTGTGGTGCAGCGGCCGGTAGGCATAGGCGACGTCGATCCCCGCCTCGATCAGGCGGGTGGCGAGGTACTTGCCCGCCTCCCTGTGGCCGCGCACGCGGATCGTCGTGTCGGCCGGCTCGTTCCACGGGTTCTCCGGCGAGCGGCGATGCGCCCAGGGCTGGATGTCCTGGTCGTCGTAGGCGAGCACGGCAAAGGGCGGAACGATGTCTTCCTTGAAGTTCTCGTACTGGTCGTCGCCCCACATGACGATCAGGTCGGGATTGAAGGCGTCGAGCGCGGCGCGCGCCTCGGCGAAATGGCGGCGATAGATCTCGCGGTAGCGCGCCGCGGTCGAGGCGCCCCAGTCGTTGCCCAGCTCGGCGCGCAACGGCTCGGGCCAGGCAGCCGGGTTCTTCATCGCCTCGGGCATCGCCGGGTCGGCGAGCGAGGCCTTCATCATCGCCGTCCACTCTTCGTTGCGGCGCAGCATCACCGGCCGGTGGGTGCAGCCGATGCCCAGGATTTCAGCCATGCCAATGCCTCCTGTCCGGCGGCACCGGGAGGTTCAGCAGCCGGGCGGCGTTGCGTCCGAGGATCGCGGCCCGCTCGGCGTCGCTGAGCCCCTTGGCGCCCTCGATAAAGCCGACCGGGTCGATCTCGCCCATGTCGGCGGGGTAGTCGGTGCCGACCAGGATATGATCGGCGCCGTATTCCTGCACGAGATATTCGAGCTGGTGGTGGGTGTAGACCAGCGCGTCGAAATAGAGCCGCTTCAGATACGCCGTCGGCATCTCGCGCAAATGCTCGCAGCAATCGGGCCGCGCCGCGGCGCCGTGGTCGATGCGGCCGGAATAGGCCGGCAGATAGCCGCCGCCGTGCGACAGCACCAGCTTCAGGTTCGGGTAGTCGCGCAGGACGCCGCCGAAGATCAGGTGATGGGTGGCGATCGTCGTGTCGAGCGGGTTGCCGATGACGTTGTTGAAGTAGTGGTCGCGGAAGCGGCCCGCCTCGGTGAAGCCGTCCGAATGCATGAACAGGAGCATGCCGAGCTCTTCGGCGCGGGCGAAGATCGGGCGGAATTTGGGGTCGCTGAGGTCGGTCCCGGCGACGTGGGTCATGATCTCGATGCCGCGGAAGCCGAGGGAATGGCGGCAGCGCTCGAGTTCGGCGACGGCGAATTCGGGGGCCTGGAACGGCACCGTGCCGAGGCCGACGAAGCGGTCCGGGTATCTGCCGCAGATCTCGGCGATGAAGTCGTTGATCGTGCGCGAGACGTCGCGGCCGAGCTCGGGATCGGCGCCGTAATAGGTCTGGCGCGGCGCCGGCGAGATCGCCTGGATGTCGATGCCCATCAGGTCCATGTCGGCGATGCGCCGCTCGGGCGAGCTGCCCTGCTCGGCGGTGCGCACGCCGTTGGCGCGGTTCTGCGCCTGGCTGCGCTCGCCCGCCTGGGTTTCGAGAAACCAGCGCGACACCTCCTCGCGGCCCTCGACCATCTCGGCCGCCTTGGCGCAGCGCACATGGCAATGGATGTCGAGGGTGAACCACTTGCCGCGGGCATGGGCGGGGCCGGGAAAGCGGCCGGGGATGCGGGCGCCCGGGGGCAGGCAGGTGAACAGCATCTCGCGCCCTCCTAGGCGGCCGCCGCCGGCGGTACGGCGATGTCGAGCAGCCGGGCGGCGTTGCGGCCGAGGATCGCGCGGCGCTCGACATCGCTGAGGTTGGGCGCGCTTTCGATAAAGCCGATGGGGTCGACCTCGCCCATGTCGGCGGGGTAGTCGGTGCCCATCAGCACATGGTCGGCGCCGTAGTTGCGCACCAGGTATTCGAGCTGGGCGTGGGTGTAGACGATGCTGTCGAAATAAAGCCGCTTCAGATACGTCGTCGGCATCTCGCGCAGGTGCTCGCAGCAATCCGGCCGGGCCGAGGCGGCGTGGTCGATGCGGCCGGAATAGGCCGGCAGATAGCCGCCGCCGTGCGACAGCACCAGCTTCAGGTTGGGGTGGTCCTGCAGCACGCCGCCGAAGATCAGGTGATGCACCGCGACGGTGGTGTCGAGCGGGTTGCCGATGATGTTGGTGAAGTAGTGGTCGCGGAACCGGCTCGCCTCGGGGAAGCCGGTCGGGTGCATGAACAGGGTGAGGCCGAGATCCTCGGCGCGGGCGAAGATCGGGCGGAAGCGCGGCTCCGACAGATCGGCGCCGGCGACGTTGGTGGCGATCTCGATGCCCCTGAGCCCGAGCGATTTGGCCAGGCGGTCGAGCTCCGCGACGGCCAGCTCGGGGGCCTGGAACGGCACCGTGCCGAGGCCGACAAAGCGGTCCGGGTATTTGCCGCAGATCTCGGCGATGTTGTCGTTGATGACGCGGGCGGTGGCGATGCCGAGATCGGCCGGCACCGAGTAGAAGGTCTGCGCCGGCGACGGGGTGATCGCCTGGATGTCGATCCCCATGCGGTCCATGTCCGCGAGCCGCTTTTCGATCGAGGTGAACTGGACGCGGGTGCGGCGGGCCTGCTCGCGATTGACCTCGCGCGTCTTGTCGTTGGCGAAGCGGTGGCGCGGCTGCCAGTCCATCGAGAGCCCGGCTTCGGCGACCATCTCTTCCGCCTTCGGGGTCAGGAGGTGGCAGTGGATGTCGATCGTGAACCATTTGCCGCGGGCGTGGACCGGCCCGGGAAACCGCCCCGGGATCGGCGCGCCCGGCGGCAGGCAGGTGAACAGCATGCGTCTTCTCCCCGCGGTTTTGCCCATCCTAAGCGAGATTGCCGCGGCGCGGGCAAGCGCAATCAGGCGGGACGGTCGAGAACCTCGCGCAGGGTGCGGGCAAGCTGCTCGCGGCCGTAGGGCTTGCTGAGCAGGCGCACGCCGTCGGCCGGATAGCCGGTGCCGCGCAGCCGCGCCTCGGGAAAGCCCGAGGTCAACAGCACCCGCAGGCCCGGCCAGCGCGCCCGCGCCGCCTCGGCCAGCTCGATGCCGCTCATCCCGCCCGGCATGACGATGTCGCTGAACAGCAGGGTGATCCGCTCGCGCGCCAGCACCTCGAGCGCTTCGGCGGCGGAGCCGGCCGCGGCCACGCGATAGCCGAGCGAGGCGAGCTGGCGCATGACGATGCGGCGCACCGCCTCGTTGTCCTCGACGACCAGCACGGTCTCGTCGCCGCCGGCGGTCGCCGCCGCCGGCTCGCTTGCGGCCGCCGCGGCGCGGCCGGCGGGATCGCGCGGCAGGTAGAGGCGGAAGGTGGTGCCGACGCCGGGCTCGCTGTAGACGTTGATGTGGCCGCCCGACTGCTTGACGAAGCCGAACACCATGCTGAGGCCGAGCCCGGTGCCCTTGCCCGGCTCCTTGGTGGTAAAGAACGGCTCGAAGATATGGGCCATGACCTCGGGCGGGATGCCGCCGCCGCTGTCGCTGACCTCGAGCATGACGTAGTCGCCGGGCGCCAGCTCGGCATGGGCGGCGGCGTATTCCTCGTCGAGCCGGCGGTTGCCGGTGGTGATGATCAGCCGCCCGCCCTGCGGCATCGCATCGCGCGCATTGGTCGCCAGATTGACGAGGCTGGCCTCGAGCTGGGCGGGATCGACCAGCACGTCCCACACCTCGTCGTCGAGATTGAGCGAGATCGGGATGTTCTCGCCGAGGGTGCGGCCGAGCAGCCCGGCGATGTCGCCGACCAGGCGGTTGACCGCGACCCGCTCCGGCTGGAGCGGCTGACGGCGGGCAAAGGCGAGCAGGCGGCGGATCAGGTCGGCGCCCATCATCGCCGCGTTGGCGGCCTCGTCGACCAGCTCGCGGTCCTCGGCCGACAGCCGGCCGTTGAGCCGCAAGAGATCGAGATTGCCGACGATGACGCCGAGCAGGTTGTTGAAATCGTGCGCCATGCCGCCGGTGAGCTGGCCGATCGCGTCCATCCGCTGGGCGCGGCGGAGCTGCTCTTCGGCGGCCTTGCGCTCGCTGATGTCGCGGCCGATGAAGAAATGCTGCTGCTCGGGCTCCGACCACACGCCGGTCCAGGCGAGCGGCACGGCGTGGCCGTCGCGGTGGATGTAGCGGCACTCGAAATTGCGCATCTCGCGGCCGCGGCGGGCGCGGCGCATCTCCTCGCGGGTGTTGTCGAGGTCGTCGGGATGGAGGAACGGGCGGGCGCTGCGCCCGACCATCTCCTCCGGCCGGTAGCCGATGATCTTGTAGGCGCTCGGGCTGACGCGGATGAAGGTGCCGCGGCGGTCGACGACGAGGATGAGGTCGAGCGAGGTCTCGAAAATGCGCTGGTTTATTGCGTTCGCGGCATCGCGGTCGAAGGCGCTGGCGCCGGCCGCGGCCTCGTCCGGTTCGGCCATTGATCTGTTCTCTCGACACCACCCGCGCTTGCACTAGAGTCGGCCCCGCTCTACCCGCTGTCAAGCGAAGCCAGGGTTAAGGAGGAACCGGACATGCCGACGCGGCACAACGCGTTTATCACCGGCGCGGGGCGCAATATCGGCCGCGCCGTCGCGCTCGAACTGGCGCGGCGCGGGGTCAACGTCGCGCTCAACGGCTCGCGCGACCGCGCCGCCTGCGAGGCGGTCGCGGCCGCGGCGGCGGGGTTCGGGGTCGAGACCGCGGTGCTGATCGGCGATGTCGGCGACGCCGCGGCGGCGAAACGCCTCGCCGCGGAGGCGCTGGCGCGGTTCGGCACCATCGACATTCTCGTCAACAACGCGGCGATCCGCCCGCACCAGGGGTTCCTCGACATCTCCGACGCCGACTGGCAGCGCGTCATCGACGTCGATCTCAACGCGGCGATGCAGTTCGCGCGCGCCTTCCTGCCCGGGATGTGCGCCCAGGGCTGGGGCCGCATCGTCAACTTCACCGGGCTCAACGCGATCATGGGCAATCCCGAGGGCGCCCATATCTCGGCGGCCAAGCACGGCGTGTGGGGGCTGACCAAGGCGCTGGCACGCGAGTTCGGGCCGCACGGGGTCACCGTCAACGCGATCTCGCCGGGGCCGATCGCCGCCGACGGCGAGGATTTGCGGAGCCCGCGCCGGGCCGCGGCGATCGCCCGCATCCCGCTCGGCCGCCAGGGCAGCCCAGCCGAGATCGCCGCGGTGTGCGGCATGCTGTGCTCGGAGGAGGGCGCCTACGTCTCCGGCCAGATGATCGCGGTCAGCGGCGCCGGGGTGACGTAAGGGGGGATCGCGGCGGGCTTCGCGGCGCGCGGCGAGGCCCGGGGCGCCGGCGCGACGGCTACCCCGGCGGCAATTCGGCGAGCAGGCGGCCGAGGCCGGGGATCGGCGCGCCGCCGGCGGCGCGCGCCACCGCCCAGATCGAGGCCTGGTTGGTGGTGACGACGGGCTTGGCGAACTCGGCCTCCCACCGGGCGATCGAGGCCATTGTCGGGAAATTGCCGCCGGGCACGGCGAAGGCGTCGATCTCCGGCCGGTCGATGCGGGCGAAGGCGTCGCGCGCGTTTTCCGGGCCGAGCTGGCCGATGGCATAGGAGTCGGTCGCGGCAAAGCCTTCGAGCGCGACGATATCGAGCCCGTATCCGCTCTCGAAATAATGCCTGGCGCGGGCGTTGACCGGCGCCGAATAGGGCGAGACCAGCGCCACCCGCCGGGCGCCGAGCGCCTTCAGCGCGCGGCCGACCGCCTGGGCCGAGGTGAAAGCGGGGCAGCCGGCGCCGGCTTCGATCCGGCGCACCGCGTCGGCGTCGTAGCCGTCGGCGCCGAGGCTGGCCGAGGTCTGCAGCAGAAAGGCGAGCGACACCCGCGCGGTGCCGAGCATTCTGGCCTGATAATCGAGGTCTTCGTCGCGCGGCGGCGCGAACGGCGATTTCTCGCGGCTGGAGGTCTGCAGGCGCGCGTAATGCGCCTGGTAGAACGGCGGCAGCAGCCGCGAATACTCGGTCTCGGCGGTGGTGTTGGTCGACGGGATCAGGACGCCGAAATGGCAGGTCATCGCGCAAACCTTTCGCTCGCACGCGGGGCGGCCCTACTGTGACAGAGAGGACGCACCGACGCCAACCGCCCGGCGCAGACGCGGGTGCCGGCATCGTCCGCGGCCGCCGCACCCGGGACGGATTTGCCGAGTTCCGGGAAGGCGGACGAGGCGCTAGCATGAGCCTCGCGATTTTCCACCGGGAGAGACCGTGATGGCGCTGCCGCTCAATGGATTCACCGTCATCGACCTGACCGCGCACCGGGCCGGCCCGACCGCGGTGCGCCAGCTTGCCGACTGGGGCGCCGACGTGATCAAGGTCGAGGCGCCGGGCCCGCAGATCGACGCCACCGGCAGCCGCCGCGACGGGCCCGACTTCCAGAACCTGCACCGCAACAAGCGCTCGATCACGCTCGACCTGAAGACCAAGGACGGGCTCGCCATCTTCATGAAGCTGGCGGCGAAGGCCGATGTCGTCGTCGAGAATTTCCGCTCGACGGTCAAGCACCGGCTCGGGGTCGATTACGAGTCGGTCAGAAAGGTCAACCCGCGCATCGTCTACGGCAGCATCTCCGGCTTCGGCCAGGACGGGCCCTACGAGGGCCGCCCGGGGGTCGACCAGATCGCCCAGGGCATGGGCGGGCTGATGTCGATCACCGGCCTGCCCGGGCAGGGGCCGGTGCGGGTCGGCATCGCGATCAACGACACCTCGGCCGGCATCTTGCTGGCCAACGGCATCACCCTGGCGCTCCTGGCGCGCGAGCGCACCGGCGAGGGCCAGTGGGTGCACACCTCGCTCCTGGAAGCGCAGATCTTCATGCTCGACTTCCAGGCCTCGCGCTACACGATGAAGGGCGAGGTCGCCAAGCAGGAGGGCAATTTCCACCCGACCTCGCCCGGCACCGGCATGTTCCAGACCGCCGACGGCTACATCAACATCGCCGCCTCGGGCGACAATCTGTGGAAGCGGTTCTGCGAGGTGGCCGGCGACAAGGAGCTCGCCTCCAACCCCGATTTCGCCACCGTGCCGCTGCGCGCCAAGAACCGCGCGGCGCTGATCGCCCATCTCAACGACGTCGTGCGCGCGAAGCCGAGCGCGTTCTGGGTCGAAGAGCTGAACAAGGCCGGGGTGCCGTGCGGGCCGATCAACACGATCGACCAGGTCTTCGCCGACCCTCAGGTCAAGCATCTCGGCATCCGCCGCCCGGTCGACCATCCCAAGCTCGGCACCTTCGACGTCATCGGCCAGCCGATCCACATGAGCGCCTATCCGCAGCCCGAGCGGCTGCGCCCGACCCCGGACCAGGGCCAGCACACCGACGAGGTGCTCGCCGAGCTCGGCTACGACGCGGCGGCGATCGCCGATCTGCACCGGCGGGGGGTGGTCTGAAGCGCACGCTTTACGGACTGATCGCCGGGCAACCGCCCGGGGCAACCGCGATCCTCGCCGGCGACCGGGCGACGAGCTACGGCGAGCTGGCGGCGGCGGCGGCGCGGCTCGCCGGCGGGTTGCGGCGGCGCGGGGTCGGGCGCGGCGACCGGGTGGGCATTCTCGTCGAAAACCGCCGCGAATGGCTCGAAACCGCATTCGCCGCCTGGGCGCTCGGCGCCGTCGCGGTGCCGCTCAGCACCTGGTCGACGGCGCAAGAGCTCGAT
>Ga0209581_1001805_pt1 | contig 23101 bp, 30 predicted proteins | sample Coa_R2_FD_187160 | JGI IMG/M metagenome (GOLD analysis project Ga0209581, IMG submission 187160) | Surface soil microbial communities from Centralia Pennsylvania, which are recovering from an underground coalmine fire - Coalmine... | ecosystem: Environmental > Terrestrial > Soil > Unclassified ...
GGGACCGCATCGGACGGTGCGGAGACAGGCTCCACCACCGGCGGCGGCTCCTCGACCGGCTGGCCCCAGGCGCTCGGCTCGAAGCCGGCGCGCGGCGTGAAACCGCGATGCGTCGGCTGGCTGCGCAACGGCGGCGCGGCGCCGGCCGGCCCGGCAAAGCCCGCCGGGGGCGATTCGACGATCGGCATTGCGCGTGTCTGCGCCATTCGCTAGCGATTCCAGGGCTGGACGATCTTTTCAAGCGAAACGCGCAGCGGCGCGGCGTTGCCCGCCCGCGCGCCGGCGGGGACCGATGCCGGCCGATAAAACTCTGCGGTCGCGCGCCCCGCGCGCTACTATACGGGAACGTAGACAAGCCCGCTTTCGTTACAATAACCGCCTACTAGAGGATGGTCAGAAAGGAATTTCCATGACCGGCAAACTCGTCGTATCCGGAGCGATCGCGCTGCTGCTCGGCCTGTCCGCCTGCACCGATCCCTACGACCCCGGCCAGCGCGCCCTGGGCGGCGCGGCGATCGGCGCCGGCGCCGGCGCCCTGATCGGCGGGGCCGCGGGCGGCGGCGCCGGCGCCGCGATCGGGGCCGGGGCCGGGGCCGCGACCGGCGCGGTGGTCGGCGCCGCGACCACGCCGCCGCCGCCGCCGCCCCCGCCGCCGCCGCGCTACTAGCGCGCGGGCTGCCGCCGTCGCTACTATGGCCGCCGCGCAACGGCGGCGAGGATGCGATGGATCACGTCTCGGGGGCGGTAGGCGAAGGCCTTCTCTATCTCGAGCGGGCACGGGCGCTCGGCCCGCGCATCGCCGCGGCCGCGGATGAGATCGAAGCGCGGCGCGAGCTGCCGCCGGAGCTGGTCGCGGCGCTGATCGAGGCCGGCATGTTCCGGCTGTTGCTGCCGAAGAGTCTCGGCGGCGCCGAACTGCACCCGGCACTCTACGCCGAGACGGTCGAAGCGATCGCCCGCCACGACGCGAGCACCGCCTGGTGCGTCGGCCAGGGCTGCGGCTGCACCGTCAGCGCCGCCTATCTCGACCCGGCGGTGGCAAAGGAGATTTTCGGTCCGCCCGACGGCATCGTCGCCTGGGGCCCGCCGGGACCGGCCAAGGCGGTGGCGGTGCCGGGCGGGTTCCGCCTCACCGGCAGCTGGAGCTTTGCCAGCGGCAGCCACCATGCCACCTGGCTCGGCGCCCATGTCAGCGTCTTTACCGCCGACGGCGCGCCGCTGATGCGCGCCGACGGCAGCGCGATCATGCGCACCCTGCTGTTCCCCAAGTCCCGGGCGAGGATGACCGACATCTGGCACGTCATCGGCCTGCGCGGCACCGGCAGCGACAGCTATGCGGTCGAGGACCTGTTCGTGCCCGAGGACCACACGATCGACCGCGACCCGGCCAACCGGCCGCGCGAGCCGGGGCCGCTCTACCGCTTCAGCAGCAGCAATCTCTACGCCGCGGCGTTTGCCGGGGTCGCGCTCGGCATCGCCCGCAGCGTGCTCGACAGCTTCATCGAACTGGCGCGCGACAAGATTCCGCGCGGCGCCAAGGTGACGATGCGCAACAACAACGTGATCCAGTCCCAGGTGGCGCAATGCGAGGCCCGGCTCGCCGCGGCGCGGCACTACCTGCTCGCCACGCTGTCGGCCAGCTACGACAAGATCGTCGCAGCCGGGCGGCTGTCGATCGAGGACAACGCGACCCTGCGGCTGGCCACGACCTGGGCGATCCACCAGGCCAAGGACGCCGTCGACGTGCTCTACCAGGCCGCCGGCGCCACCGCGATCTTCAACGAGAACCCGTTCGAGCGCCGCTTTCGCGACATCCACACCGTCGCCCAGCAGATGCAGGGCCGGCAGACCCATTTCGAGACCGTCGGCCGCATCATGATGGGCCTGCCGCCCGACGCGACGATGTTTACGTTCTAGGCTCAGCCGTAGCCCGGCGGCGGGACGAAGCCGCCGATCTCGGCCGCGAGCAGGCGGGCGAATTCGATCGCGGTGCGGTCTTCGCCTTCGCCGGCGATGATCTGCAGTCCGACCGGCAGCCCTTCCGCGGTCAGGCCGAGCGGCGCCGCCGTCGCCGGCAGGTAGGACAGGCTGGCAAGACCCGCCCAGAAGCGCTGGTCGCCGTAGGGGACGGGCCGGCCGTTGACCGGGATCGTGCGCGCGTCGCGGTCGGGATTGTGGTCGTGCGGGAACGCCGCGGTGGCGGCGACCGGGGTCAGCATCACGTCGACACGCCGGAACAGCTCGTGCCAGGCATGGCGCAGCCGGGTGCGCCGCTCGTTGGCGCGCAGCCAGTCGCGATGGCCGATCGCCGCGCCGCGCGCCAGGGTGGCGCGAAAGCTCATGTCGTCGGGCGCGAGCGTGGCGGCGATCTGCTGCTGCTCGGCAAACGCCGCGTCGCTGAGCCGGCTCGCGGTGGCGGCGCGCAGCAGGGTCATGAACAGGCGGTGGTGCTCGGCGTCCGAAACGTCGGGCCGCGCGGTTTCGTCGACCGCTGCGCCGGCCTTGCGGATGGCCGCCACCGCCGCCGCGAACGGCCGGGCCACCGCGGCGTCGATCTCGCACAGCGGCGATTCGGCCCAGACCGCGACGCGGAACTCGCCGAGGCGGCGCGCCCGCGGCGGCGGCAGCGCGACCTGCCACGCCGCCTGCGCCAGGATGTCGGGACCGGCGAGAATGCCGAGCGCCAGGTCGAGGTCTTCGGCATGGCGCGCCATCGGCCCGACCACCGAGATGTCGGTTGGCGTCAGCGTCGGCGCCGCCGAATGGCCGCGCGGCGGGATCAGACCCCAGCTCGGCTTGTGGCCGTAGACGCCGCAGTAATGCGCCGGGTTGCGCAGCGAGCCGGCGATGTCGCTGCCGGCGCCGAGGGCCGACAGGCCGGCGGCCAGCGCCGCCGCCTCGCCGCCGGAGGAGCCGCCGGGCCCGCGCGCCGCGTCCCACGGGTTGTTGGTGGTGCCGTAGATGTCGTTGTAGCTCTGCGAATCCATCAGCAGGTACGGCACGTTGGTCTTGCCGTAGATGATCGCGCCGGCGGCGGTCAGGCGCTCGACGACGACCGCGTCGCTGCCGGCGATGTTGTCGCGGTACTGCGGATCGCCGTAGGTGGTCGGCAGGCCGGCGATGTTGAACGACTCCTTGACCGTCATCGGCACGCCGTGGAGCGGTCCCCAGACCTCGCCGCGGGCCAGCGCGGCATCGGCGGCGCGGGCGCGCTCGCGCGCCGCCTCGACCCGCCAGGCGACGACCGCGTTCAAGGCCGGGTTGTAGCGCTCGGCGCGGGCGAGATAGAAATCCAGCAATTCGCGGCAGCCGACCCGGCGATCGCGGATTTCGGCGGCAAGTCGGGTAGCCGAGGCGAAGGCGTACTCCATCTCTCTTCCTCCCTGCACGGCAGGCTGGCACCCTAGCAGAAATGGCGGCTGTCCCCCTCCTCTCTCTCGCCGCGACGGTGGCCGCGATCTACGCGGCGCTGGTTGTGGCCTATGTGGCGAGCTGCCTCGTCGTCGGCCGGCGCAACCGGCGCATCGCCGACGCCAAGATCCAGCCGCGCGCGACCGCGCCGGCCCTGGTGCGCCGCGACCGCCGCCAGAGCCTCATTTCGCTCGCCGGCATCGCCGCGATGCTCGGCGCCGGGCACTGGCTTTACGCCGAATTCGCGGTGGGGTTCGCCGCGCCGGCCGGCATTCTCGGCAACGTTGCCGCCTTTGCCGCCTCGCTGGTGCTGTTCGACGCCTGGTTCTACTGGTTCCACCGGCTGATCCACACCCGGCCCTTCTACCGCGCCGTCCACCGCTGGCACCACCTGACGGTGACGCCGGTGGTGTGGTCGAACAACAGCGACCGGCTCGTCGACAACCTGTTCCTGCAATCCTATTGGCTGGTCGCGCATCTGCTGATCCCGATCGCGCCGGCCGCACTGTTCGCCCACAAGCTCTACGACCAGGTCACCGGGGTGATCGGGCACTCCGGCTGGGAGCACGGCGGCGCCTGGTGCCGGCCGCCCTCGCCGCTGGTCGGCGTCACCCACCACGACCAGCACCACCGCTACTTCCGCTGCAATTACGCCACCCACTTCACCTGGTGGGACCGGCTGATGGGCACGCTGCACCCGGCGCACGACGCCGAGCTTGCCGCCAATCTCGAACGCACGCGCACGGCAACCTTTGGCAGAACCGGGCGTTGACCTTCCGGTAGACCCCGGAAAGCGGAAGCTGCGATGGCAAGCGAGACCCTGCATGTCCCGCGCGAGGCGCTGTCGGCGGAGGCGCGGCTGCTGCACTACGCGCTGACCTCGCTGATGGAGGAGCTGGAGGCGGTGGACTGGTACCGCCAGCGCGCCGACGACAGCGAGGACGAGGCGCTGAAGCAGCTCCTCCTGCACAACATGCGCGAGGAGATGGAACACGCCTCGATGCTGATCGAGTGGCTGCGCCGCCACAATTCCGACTTTGCCGGGCACCTGAAGACCTATCTGTTCACCGATCGGCCGATCACCGGCATCGAGAAGGCGGCGGAGGCCGCCGAGGCCGGCGCCGCCCCACCCCGGCCCGGCGCGCGCCCCGATCTCGCCGCCACCGTCGGCTCCCTCAAAGGACAGCGCTGATGGACTATCTCAATCGCGCGCTGGCGCCCTTTCCCGATTCGGTCTGGCGGGCGATCGACGAGGCCGCGGTCAAGGCGGCGCGCGACCGCCTGACCGGACGGCGCTTCCTCGACATCGAAGGCCCGTTCGGCACCGGGCTGACCGCGATCGAGGTCGGCAACGACGATTACTGCCGCCAGCCCGGTCCGGACGAGGCCGGCGCCATCCTCGGCCGCGCGATCCCCGTGCCGATGCTGCGCAAGAGCTTTGCCATCAGCATCCGCCGCGTCGCCGCGCATGTCGAGAACGGCCAGCCGCTCGACCTCGCCGCCGCCGAGGACGCGGCCGGCGCCGTGGCCGACCGCGAAGAGGAGTTCATCTATCGCGGGCAGGCCGAGTTCGGCCTTGCCGGGCTGTTGACCGTCGAGGGCCGCCAGCACGTCCCCGGCGGCGACTGGTCGTCACCCGACAGCGCGCTCGCCGACGTGCTCGCGGCCGCCACCGCGCTCGACAACAGCGGCTATCGCGGCCCCTACGCGCTGGTCCTGCCGCCGGCGCAGTACAACAACCTGTTCCGCCTGTTTCCCGGCAGCGACGTGATCCCGCTCGAACATTTGCGCCGGCTGTGCACCGCCGGCATCTACAAGAGCGCGATCGACGAGGGCGTGCTGGTCGACCCGCGCGTCGGCGTCCTGGTGCAGGGCCAGGACTTCCACTCCGGCTATATCGGCCACGACGGCGTGCACTATCAGCTCTACATCAGCGAGAGCATCGTGCTGCGCATCGACGACCCGAAGGCGGTGTGCACGATCGGCCCGGCCGCCGCGGCGGTTCGCGGCGGCGCGTAGGTCACGCCGTCATGACTTCGAGGACGTGGCCGTTGGGGTCCTCGAAGTAGAAGCCGCGCCCGCCGCGGCGGCGGTTGATCTCCATGTCGCTGCGCGAGCGCGGGCCGCTGCCGTAGGGGATGCCGGCCGCCTTGACGCGCGCGAAGATCGCGTCGAACTCGGCGTCGCCGACCTTGAAGGCGTAGTGGTGGCTGTCGAAATCGCTGCGGTCGTCGAAATCCAGGGTCAATCCGTCATTGACCTGGACCGGCGCGAAATGCGATTGCGGACCGCGATATTCCAGCCCGAAGATATGCGCGAAAAAGCGGGCCGAGGCGACCTTGTCGCGGGCCGGGACGATGGTGTGATCGAGGATGATGGCCATGAGAGCCTCCGCCAACAGCCGACCAGGAGGATATGGGGCGTGCGGGTGATCCGGCAATGAGGCTGGGCATCGTCTCCGATATCCATTGCAATGCCGCGGGCCTGGCCGAGGCGTTGCGGCTGATGGGCGAGATCGACGAGCTGATCTGCCTCGGCGACAGCATCTGGGAATACCGCTTTTCCAACGAGGTGGTCGGCACCCTGCGCGAGCGCGGCGCCCACACCATCCTCGGCAACCACGAGGAAGGCTTTCTCGGGCCGCAGGGCGAGCGCGCCCGCGCCCGCGACGGCATCGACCGCGACCTGCTGCGCTGGCTCGGCGCGCGGCCGCACCGCCTCGCCCTCGAAACCGGCGGCAAGAAGCTGCTGCTGGTGCATTCGACGCCGTGGGAGCCGCGCGGCGCCTATATCCACCCCGAAGACGCCCGGCTCGCCCGCTTTGCCGAGGCGGACGCCGATATCGTGCTTTACGGCCACACCCACGCCCAGGTAGTGCGCCGGTTCGGCCGGGTGCTGGTGGTCAACCCCGGCTCGGCCGGCGACGCCCGCGACCACCGCAACGGCAGGCGGCTGTCTTGCGCCGTGCTCGACACCGCGAGCGAGGAGGTCGAGATCATCGACTTTGCGGAAGGCCGCGGATGAGCGTCGGCCCGCTATATTTCGAGGACTACCGGCCGGGCCGCGTCTTTGCCGGCGGCGCGCTCGCGGTCAGCGAGGCGGAAATCCTCGAATTTGCCGGCCGCTACGATCCCCAGGCGATGCATATCGACCCCGACGCGGCGGCGCGCGGCCCGTACGGCGGGCTGATCGCCAGCGGCTGGCACACCGGGGCGATGATGATGCGCCTGTTGTTCGAGCACTTCATCTCGCCGGTGGCCAATCTCGCCTCGCCCGGGCTCGACGAATTGCGCTGGATCCTGCCGGTGCGGCCCGGCGACGTGCTGAGCCTGCGCGCGACCGTGCTGGAGGCGCGCCGCTCGCGCTCCAAGCCGGATCGGGGCGTGGTGAGGAGCCTGGTCGAGGTATTGAATCAGCGCGGCGAGGTGGTCATGAGTCTGAAGCCGGTCAGCCTGATGCGCTGCCGGCCGGCGGCAGAGGGAGGCTCGCATGGCTGACACGCTTTACGCCCGCCTCGGCGGCTATGACGGGATCGCCGCCTTTGCCGACAACCTGCTGCCCCGCCTGATGGGCGACCCGCAGCTCGGCCGTTTCTGGGCCCACCGCGGCAGCGACGGGCTGCGCCGCGAGAAGCAGCTGCTGATCGACTATCTTTGCGCCGCGGCAGGAGGCCCGATGCTCTATGTCGGCCGCGACATGAAGACCGCGCACGAGGGGATGAGGATCGGCGAGACCGACTGGGCTGCCTTTACCGGCCACGTCGCCGCGACGCTTGCGGCCTGTGCGGTGCCGCCGGCCGACGGCGACGCGGTGCTGAGCTTCGTCGCCGGCCTCAAGGCCGACATCGTCGAATAAGGGATGCGCGCGCTCGTCTCCGCCGCTCTCGTCCTGGCGCTCGCGGCGCCGGCGCTGGCCGGTCCCAAGGCGCCGATCGACCCGGACCAGGCGCGCAACGACGCCGCCCTGCTCCAGGACGACGGCGCCGCGATGAAGGCTATGCAGCAGCGCCTGCGCGACCTCGTCGGGTTCCGCAACGGCCTTCTCGTCGTCGCCGAGAGCAGCGGCGGTTCGGCCAGCGTCACCGTGTTCCCGGCAACGGTGCCGTGGTCGGTGGTGTGCGACGACAGCGGGCTGTCGGTGACTTTCGGCGCCGGCACCGGCGACACCGACAACGGCATCGCCGTGACCCTGACCGCGGTGGCGGTGCCCGCCGACAAGTGCCTCAAGCTGGCCCCGGCGGTCGGCGAAACGATGCTGGCGCTGAGCCGCGGTCAGTAGCTCCAGCCGAGCCAATCGCACAGCGCGCCGCCCATCACCCGCTCCAGGTCGCGGCCGGCGAGCCACGGCAGCTCCTCGGTGAACAGGGTCACCGCCTCACGGTAGCGGCACGGGATGCCGGTGAGATCGGTGCCCCAGAAGAAACGGTCCGGCCCGAACGCCTCGAACACCCGGCGCAGCGGCTCGTGCATGCGGCGGTAGGGATAGGGTTCGCTCGAGTAGCGCGGCACCGCGCTCGCCTTGGCGGCGACGTTGGGCAGCCCGGCGAGAGCGGCGAGCCGCGGCAGGTCGAACGCCGCCTCGTCCTTGGCGTCGCGCGCCAGGGCGAGATGGTCGATGACGAAGCGCATGCCGGGGTGGCGCTCGGCGATCGGGTACAGCGCGGCGAGCATGCCGGGAACCGAGACCATCGCCGGCAGCGCGTTGCGCTCGGCCGCCTGCCACAGCCAGTCGCCCTCCGGCGCGGTGAACAATTCCCGGGCGCCGGCCCCGGAAATCGTCACCCGGATGCCGAGCATGCCCGGCTGCGCGCGCCAGCGGTCGAGCGCGTGCGGGTCGCGGCGGTCGAGCGGCGGCCGCCCCATCACTGCGAAGCGCCCCGGGTGACGCGCCGCCGCGGCCAGGGCCAGGTCGTTGCGGTCGCCTTCCCAGGACGGCGGCACGATGACCGCGCGGTCGACCCCGGCGCCGTCCATCTCGGCGATCAGCTCGGCCGCCGAGAACGGCACCGGCCGGTGGGCGCGGTGGGCATGGCCCGGCGGCCACGGCCGTTCCGGCGTATCGGCGGCCCAGATATGGACCTGGGCATCGACAATCATCATCGCGTTCCCCTCAAGGCGGCGTTTCGGCCAGCAGCGCCGCGGTCAGCGCCCCGAAACCGAGCCCGAACAGCGCCGCGTGGATCGCGTGCCCGGTCTCCCACCGGTCGCGCACCGCGAGCCAGTCGGCGGTCATCGTCTGCGGCGTCCACCCGGCGATGATCGCATTCATCGGCGCCACCAGCCAGAACCACGCGACCAGGCCCAGCGTCGTGCACAGCGCCGCCGCCAGCGTCAGAACCGCCGCCGGCCGCCGCCGCCGCACCAGCAGATAGAGCCACCAGGAGGTGAGGATCGCGGCGAGCTCCAGCGCTGCGCCGAGCGGGACGCCGAAGGCGACGTAGAGATTGTGCTGGACGGTCAGCCACTCGGCCGCGTCGAGGCGCAATTTGCCGGCGATCTCCATGACGTGGCACCACGCCAGCCCGAAGATCAGCACGACCAGCAGCAGGTTCACGAAACGCAGCGGCTTCAGCATTGCAACCGATTCCTGGACAGCTTGGCGGGCTTCATGCTTCGATCCCGAGGCGCGCCCGCGGGGAGGAGTCATGCCGGACAGCATCATCGTCGATACCGCCACTCGAATCTTCGAAGATTTGTGCGAACCGGCGGTGATCAACGCCGCCGAGGACGGCGCCTGGCCGGAAGCCTTGTGGTCGGCGCTCGAAGAGTCCGGCCTGCTGCTGACCTGGGTGGCGGACGCGCTGGGCGGCGCCGGGGCCGAGATGCTCGACGGGTTCGCGGTCCTGCGCGTCGCCGGCCGTTTTGCCGCCCCGGTGCCGCTGGCCGAGACGCTGCTTGCCGGCTGGGTCCTGGCGCAGGCCGGCATCGCCGCGCCGGCGGGACCGCTGAGCGCGCTGCCGGTGCATGCCGACGGCGCGATCGAGCTCGCCGCCGACGGCAGCCTGCGCGGCCGCGCCCGGCACGTGCCGTTTGCCCGCAACGCCAGGCATTTCGCCGTTGTCGCCCGCGGCGGCGTGGCGCTGGTCGCGGCCGCGGCGGCGACGATCGCGCCCGGTACCAGCCTCGCCGGCGAGCCGCGCGACACGGTCTCGTTCGACGCGGCCCGGCCGCTCGCCACCGGCACCGCCCCCGGCCTCGACCCCGCCGCGGTCGAGCGGCTCGGCGCCGCGATCCGCGCCCAGCAGATCGCCGGCGCGCTCGAACACATTCTCGATCAATCGGTGCAGTTCGCGCTCGACCGCGTCCAGTTCGGCCGGCCGATCGCCAAGTTCCAGGCGGTGCAGCACAACCTGGCGATGCTCGCCGGCGAGGTCGCCGCCGCCGGCGCGGCGGCCGATGCCGCGGCCGAGGCGGTCGCCGCGTACGGCATCGCCGGCGACCAGGTCGAGGCCGAGGTCGCCGTCGCGAAAATCCGCGCCGGCGAGGCGGCCGGCACCGGCGCCGCCATCGCCCATCAGGTGCACGGGGCGATGGGCTTTACCAAGGAGCACTCGCTGCACCATGCGACCCGCCGCCTGTGGGCGTGGCGCGAGGAATTCGGCAACGAGGCGGTATGGGCCGCAAGGCTCGGCCGGATGGTCGCGGCGCGCGGCGCCGACGCGCTGTGGCCGTTCATTACCGCCGGATCGTGAGGAACCGATGGCCTACAATTTCCACTTCGACCCTGTCGACCTGCCGCCCGAATGCAAGGAGCTGCGCCGGGAGGTCCGCGCCTTCCTCAAGCAGGAGATCGAGGCCGGCACGTTCAGCCCGCACGACCAGCACGGCGGCCGCAACGTCAACGCCCGCGCCTTTGCCCGCAAGGTCGGCGCCAAGGGCTGGATCGGCATGACCTGGCCGAAGGAGTATGGCGGGCACGAGCGATCGCATCTCGAACGCTACGTCGTCACCGAGGAGATGCTGGCGCATCGCGCGCCGACCCGCTCCTACTCGACCGCCGACCGCCAGAGCGGGCCGATGATCCTGCGCTACGGCCAGGAATCGGTGAAGCGCAAGATCTTGCCGCGCATCGCCTCGGGTGAATTGTGCTTCTGCATCGGCCTCAGCGAGCCCAATTCCGGCTCCGACGTGTTCGCCGCCTCGACCCGCGCGACCAAGACCGATGGCGGCTGGCTGGTCAACGGCCGCAAGATCTGGACCTCCAACGCGCACAACTCCGATTACATGATCGCGCTGCTGCGCACCTCGCCGCCGACCAAGGAGAACCGCCGCCACGGGCTGACCCAGTTCCTGATCGCGCTCGACACGCCGGGCATCACGGTCCGCCCGATCATCAACCTGACCGGGGCGCACGATTTCAACGAGATCACCTTCGACGACGCCTTCGTCCCCGACGAGCATTTGATCGGCGAGGTCGACATGGCGTGGAAGCAGGCCTCGGACGAGCTCGCCTACGAGCGCAGCGGCCCCGACCGCTGGCTCGAAACCTTCCAGGTCCTGGTCGAGCTGGTGCGCGCCGTCGGCGCCGAGCCGAGCGAGCGGCTGGCCGAAGGGATCGGCCGCGAGGTTGCGCATCTGGCGACGTTGCGGCGCATGTCGCTGTCGGTCGCCGGCATGCTGCAGGCCGGCAAGACCCCGGCGGTCGAGGCCGCCGCGGTCAAGGATCTCGGCACCAACTGGGAGCAGGCGCTGCCCAACAAGGTCCGGCTGCTGGCGCCGCAGATCGGCGATGCGGCGCCCGACAGCAACGACGACCGGCTCGAGCAGGCCCTCGCCTTCACCACGCTGATCGCGCCGAAGCTGACCATCCAGGGCGGCACCCGCGAAGTGCTGCGCGGCATCATCGCGCGCGGGCTGGGCCTGCGCTGATGCCCGACCTGAAGCCCCTGTTCTCGCCCGACAGCGTCGCCATCGTCGGCGCCTCGGGCGACGACCACTCGCTGCGCGGACGGCTGACCCGGTTCCTCGTCGCGCACGGCTATGACGGCCGCATCTATCCGGTGACGCGCAGCCAGCCCGAGGTGCTCGGCCTGAAAAGCTACGCCGCCGTCGCCGACATCCCCGAGGCGGCGGAGCTGGCGGTGATCCTGGTGCCGGCAGCGCACGTCGTCGCCGCCCTCGACCAGTGCGGCGCGCGCGGCATCCGCGCCGCGGTGGTGATCAGCTCGGGCTTCGGCGAGGAGAAGAGCGCGGCCGCCGCCGCCCGCGACGGCGAATTGCGCGCCGTCGCCGAGCGCTGGAACATGGTCATCGCCGGGCCCAACTCGGAGGGCCTCGTCAACCCGCTGCGCCCGCTGGTCGCGACCTTCAGCCCGGTGTTCCACGACCCGGCCGTGCCGCTGCTGCCCGCCGCCAGCAAGGCCAGGCCGATCGCGGTCAGCTGCCAATCCGGCGCCCTGACCTTTTCCTTTCTCAGCCGCGGGCGAGAGCGCGGGCTCAAGTTCACCTATCAGGTGAGCTCCGGCAACCAAACGGTCCTGGAGGCTCACGATTATGTCGATTGGGTGCTCGATGCCGGGGGCGCCGACATCTTTCTCGCCTATCTCGAAGGCATTCGCCGGCCCGACCGCTTCCGCGCTGTCGCCGACAAGGCGGCGCGGGCCGGCAAGCCGCTGATCGTCGCCAAGGTCGGCCGCTCCGACGCCGGCCGCCGCGCCGCCGCCTCGCATACCGGGGCGCTCGCCCATTCGAGCGCGATCGACGATGCGATCTTTCGCCATCACGGGATCATCCGCGGCGAGGACCTCGATCACATGGTCGATGTCGCCACCGCCTTCGCCTACTGCAAACTGCCGCGCGGCAACCGCGTTGCGATCATCACCGGCTCGGGCGGCAGCGCGGTGTGGATGGCCGACATCCTGTCGGCGCACGGGCTCGAATTGCCGGTGCTCGAAGAGGAGCTGCAACGCCGCATCATGGCGCTGCTGCCGTCCTACGGCTCGGCGCAGAACCCGGTCGACGGCACGGCGCAGGCGATCCACGAGGTCGGCTATGCCCGGCTGGTCGAGATCGTCCGCGAATCGCAGCGCATCGACACGATCCTGCTGATCGGCTCGCTGGCGAACGAGGCGACCGCGAAGAAGCGCGCCGAAGAGCTGGCCGACATCGCCGGCACCACGGCGCAGCCGGTGCTGCTATCGACCTACACGACGACGACGCCGGCGGCAGTCGCCGCCTTCGCCGCCGCCGGCATCCCCTGCTACACCTCGATGCCGAGCTGCGCCCGGGCGATCCGCGCGCTGGTCGATTACGGGCGCTTCCAGGCGCGGATCAAGGCGCGGCCGGCGCCGGTGCAGACCGCCGCAGCGGTGCGCGAGGCGGCGGCGCGGCGGCTCGCCGCGGCGGGCCCGGCGCTGACCGAACATGCGGCAAAGCAGGTGCTCGCCCCCTACGGCGTGCCGCTGCCGCCAGAGGAATTGGCGGCGAGCGAGGACGAGGCGGTCGCCGCGGCGGCGAGGATCGGCGGCGCGGTCGCGCTCAAAGTGCAATCGCCCGACATCCTGCACAAGACCGAGGCCGGCGCGGTGGCGTTGAACCTCGCCGGCGCGGCGGCGGTGCGCGACGCCTACCGCGCCGTCACGGCCCGGGCGGCGGCGGCGAAACCGGGCGCCCGGATCGAAGGCGTGCTGGTCCAGGCCATGGCGCGGCGCGGCACCGAGATCATCCTCGGCGTCACCCGCGACGCGGATTTCGGGCCGATGCTGATGGTCGGGCTCGGCGGCATCCATGTCGAGGTGCTGAAGGACGTCGCCTTCGCCCCGGTGCCGCTCGGCCGCGACGAGGCGCTCGACCTGATCGCCGAGCTGAAGGGCGCGGCGGTGCTCGACGGGGTGCGCGGCGCGCCGCCGGCCGACCGGGCGGCGCTCGCCGAGCTGATCGCCGCGCTGTCGCGCTTTGCCGCCGACCACGCCGACGCCGTCGCCGAGATCGACCTCAACCCGGTCATCGTCCATCCCGCGGGCCAGGGCCTCACCGTGGTCGACGCGCTGATCGTCAAGGAGCAGCACAAATGAGCGATTACAGCGGGTTCAAGGATATCGGCGTGACCCTCGACGGGTTTGTCGCAACGGTTGAGCTGCGCCGGCCGCCGCATAATTTCTTCGACAGCGAGCTGATCGCCGAGATCGGCGAGGCGTTCGAGCGGCTCGACGCCGACGATGCCTGCCGGTCGATCGTGCTCGCCGCCGAAGGGCGTTCGTTTTGCGCCGGCGCCGATTTCTCCAAGCGGATGGATACCGGCACGGTGCAGGAAGCGGCGCGCAGCGGCGCCGGCCGGCACCTCTACAAGGAGGCGAGCCGGCTGTTCCGCACCCGCAAGCCGATCGTCGGTGCGATTCACGGGGCCGCGGTCGGCGGCGGGCTCGGCCTGGCGCTGGTGCCCGATTTCCGGGTGACCTGCGACGAGGCCCGGTTCAGCGCCAATTTCAACCGGCTCGGCTTTCACCCCGGGTTCGGGCTGACAGTGACCCTGCCGCGCCTGGTCGGCGTCCAGCAGGCGGCGCTCTTGTTCTACACCGGCCGGCGCATTCCCGGCGGCGAGGCGGTGCGCATCGGCCTCGCCGATCTGCTGGTGCCGCAGGCCGAGGTGCGCAGCGCCGCCCAGGCGCTGGCCCTCGAGATCGCGCAATCGGCGCCGCTCGCCGTCGTCTCGACCCGCGAGACGCTGCGGCGCGGCCTCGCCGACGCGATCGACGCGGCCACCGAGCGCGAGCTGGTCGAGCAGGACTGGCTGCGCCGCACCGAGGATTTCCGCGAAGGCATCAAGGCCATGGCGGACCGCCGCATGCCGGATTTCAAGGGGCGTTAGACCGCCGGAGTTCCGCTCCGCGCACAACTCCTCTCCTAAATCGCGGGTTTGATCCGGCCCGATCAACGCGTACACTGCGACGTACGGCCGCAGTGCCGTTGGCGTCACCACGTTGCTGGGGAGGAAGCCTCGTATGGAAGCACTGCTGAATTCTTTGAGCGGGACCATCATCGCCGGCGTCGTGCTGACGGTGATCATGGTGCTGCTGATCCACGCGATCGCGTGACCTGACGCAGGGGGAGACGACGCCATGGACGAATTCGTCAGCTACGCCTGGTGGGCCTTCGCGTTCCGCTGGCTGCACGTGCTCAGCGCGATCATGTGGATCGGCCATCTCTGGTACTTCAACTTCACCCAGACGCCGACCATGCCGAAAATCCCGACCGAGTTGCGGCCCGGCGTGGTGCGCTACATCCTGCCCGAGGCGCTGTTCTGGTTCCGCTGGGGCGCGATGGCGACGATCGTCACCGGCCTGATCCTGGCCTACCTCAACGGCTATCTGCTGAACGCGATCAAGCTCGGCATCGGCGACCACAATGCGCACGTCACCGCGATCGGATTCGGCATGTGGCTGGGCACGATCATGTGGTTCAACGTGTGGTTCATCATCTGGCCGAACCAGAAAAAGGTCCTCGGCATCACCAGCGCCACCGCCGACGAGGTCAACGCGGCCCGCCGCGTCGCCGGGCTCGCCTCGCGGGTCAACACGATGCTGTCGATCCCGATGATCTACGCGATGGTCGGTGCCGGCCACTTCTTCTAGGCGTCAATAGCGGTTGCGGAGCGCGGCGGCGAGCAGCCGCCAGCTCTGTAGCGGGTCCGGCCGCGCCAGGGCCGGCGCAAAGGGATCGCCGCCGGCGCGCCTGAGCCGGCGCAGAAACCCCGAGGCGACGATCGCCGGCAGCAATGCCGCCAGAACCGGGCGCGGCACCGCGCGCCGCCGCGCCCGCGCGGCGGCAAGGTGCGCCTCGGCCGCGCGAACGACCGCCGGGACCGCGTCGGCGGCGATGTAGCGCCGGCCGGCGGCGGCGTGAAACGGCATCGCCCGGATCAGCCCGGCCAGCGCATAGCCCGTGCCGACCTCGTCGGCCGCCGCCAGCGCCTCCGGCTCCCCGGCGCCGAGCAGTTCGGCCGCAAGCCGGCAGAGGCGGCCGGAACTCGCCTCGGCATAGGCTTCGAGCGCCGCCAGGTCCGCCGGCGGCGCCTCGAGATCCGCCTCGCGCGCGTCGATCAGCGCTTCGAAGCCGGCGCGGTCGGGGCGATGGGCGCGGATCGCCGCGCTGAGCCCCTCGACGACGTCGTGGCGGCGCACCATGCCGCCTTCATAGGCGGCGGCGATCGCCTCGCGCCACCATTGCAGGCGAATGCGCCCGAGCATCGGCTCGCGCACCACCTCGCGCACCCGCGCGATCTCGAAGTTGAAGGCATACAGCGCGAACAGCGCCTCGCGCCGCGCCGCCGGCGCGAACAGCACCGTCTGGAACCGATCGCGATCGTGGCGGCGCACCAGTTCCGCGAGCGGCGACAAACCGTCGCTGCGACCGGGACGATGGGGGGCAGTCGCCGTTTGCTCGGTCATAAGAGGTCTGGGTAGCCACTCCCCAACTGTCAACAACGAGGCGAGAGGACGACCATGGCTTTTGAACTACCGCCCCTGCCCTATGCCAAGAACGCGCTCGAGCCGCATATATCGGCCAACACCCTCGATTTCCACCACGGCAAGCATCACCAGGCCTATGTCACGGCGCTGAACAACCTGGTCAAGGATTCGCCGCTGGAGAAGCAGTCGCTGGAGGAGATCATCCGCTCCGCGCATGGCGACGCCTCGAAAGCCGCGCTGTTCAACAACGCCGCGCAGGTGTGGAACCACACCTTCTTCTGGAACTGCATGAAGAAGGACGCGGGCGGACCGAGCGGCGACCTCGCCAGGGCGATCGACCGCGATCTCGGCGGCCTGGCCAAGTTCAAGGAGGACTTCAAGGCGGCCGCGGTCGGCCAGTTCGGCAGCGGCTGGGCCTGGCTGGTCGCGGACGGCGGCAAATTGCGCATCACCCGCACGCCGAACGCGGTCAACCCGGTCGCCGAGGGCGGGACGGCGCTGTTGACCTGCGACGTCTGGGAGCACGCCTACTATCTCGACTATCAGAACCGCCGGCCGGATTTCGTGCAGGCGTTTCTCGACCACCTGATCAACTGGGACTTCGTCGCCCAGAACCTGGCCAAGGCGCGCTGACGCGCCTTACAGGTGGACGCCGCGGTCGAGCAGCACCGCGGTGTATTCGCGATAGGTCATGCCGAGCGCCTCGGCCCGGGCCAGCCGGGCCAAGGCGATCTCGCGCGGCGGCGTCTTCCACGCCCGGGCATGCGCCTTCTTCCAGCAGAAGGCGCGCCAGCCTGCACCCGGGTCGAGCGGCGGCCCGCCGTTGTGGCCGATCCCGAACCGGGCAAGCCCGGCCGCAGCGCCATCGGGCATCGCGAACTCCTCTTGCGACCTGCCCGATGGTGTCGCAAAAATCGTGCCTGGCGCAGAAAAAAGCCCCGCCGCAGCGGGGCTTTTTCATCGCCTGCAAGCGCGGCCGGCTACCGGCTGCTGCCCGAGGCCTCGCCGCGCTGCTGCGCGCGCGCCTCGGCGCGGGCGCGGAACGCTGCATCGGCCAGCTTGCGCTGCTGCGGCGGCAGCGACTCGTAGAGCTTGCCGAAGGCTTCGGTCAGCTTCTGCAGATGCTTCGCATGCATCTCGGCGAGCTCTTCGTAAGATTGCAGGTTCTGCACCGCGGTCATGTTCGCGTAGTCGCGCCCGCGTTTCTGCAGGGCGGCGTCCATGGCGCGGGCATTGTCGCGCATTACCGCGGCAAACTGATCCCATTGCGGCTCTTCTTGCGCGGTGATGCGCAACTGGCCGTGCAGCTCCTTGATGCGCTGCTCGACGCGCTGCTGCAAGGTCGACGGGGCGGTGGCGGGATCCGCGCTTTGCGTGCCCGGGGTCGCGGGCGCCGCGGCGGGCGGGCTCGGCGGCGCTGCCGGCCGGGCCGCCGGCATCTGGGTGGTGCCTTGCGCCAGGCCGAACGCCGGCGCCCAGAGCATTGCCGCGACGGCGATCGGCGCGGCCTTCAGCGGAAGCATGATTGCCATGGCGAACCCATCCGTCGTTGGACTAATAGCCGTAATAGACGGCCGGCGGCGGCGGCGCGTAGTACGGCGGCGGCGGACCGTAATAGGCCGGCGGCGGGCCGTAATAGGCCGGCGGGGGCGCATAGCCGCCGCCCGAGGCAATCGCGGCGCCCAGGCCGAGGCCGATGATGCCGGCGGCGATCGCCGCCCCGGTGGCATCGCCGTGGTGGTGGCGCTCGCCGCCGTGCCAGCCGCGATCGTGCCAGTCGCGCGCCTGCGCCACCGGCGCCAGACCAAGCCCGAGGGCCAAAATGCCGGCAACGGCGGCAATCCGGATGCGATGCTGCATAAAGCCTCTCCGTGCGAACTCCCTGTCAACGCCTGCCGAGCGCCGCCGGTTCCTCTCAGCGGGGCGGCAGCAGGGCCGCCGCCACCCGCCGATCCTCGGCGAGCAGCACGTTGTAGGTGCGGCAGGCGGCACCGGTGTCCATCGCCTCGACGGCGATCCCCTGGGCGCGAAGCGCGAGGCGCAGTTCCGCTGCGATCGGATACATGCGGCGGCCGAGGCCGATCAGCAGCAGCTCGACCCCGCCGGCCGCGACCACCGGGGCGAGCCCCGCCTCGCTGATCTCGGCCGGGGCCCAGTCCACGGTGCGGTCGGGAAACACCAGCACCGGTCCGGTATGGACGACGCCGGCAATGCGGAACCCGGCCGGCCCGTACCGTTCGACGAGCTGCAAGCCCGGCCGGATCAGCGGCGTCAGGTCCACCGCCGCCGCCCTAGCGCGACGCGCGCTCGGGGGCGGCGGCGCCGCGCTCGCTGTCGCGGGCGATCGCGCGCCGGTTGGGCTGGATGTAGTAGAGCAGCGGCGCGGCGATGAACAGCGACGAGTAGGTGCCGACGACGATGCCCCACAGCATCGCGATGCTGAACCCCTTGAGCACCTCGCCGCCGAAGAAGAACAGCGACAGCACCGCCAGCGCGACCGTGCTGACGGTCAGGATCGTGCGCGACAGGGTCTCGTTGAGCGCCAGGTTGATCAGCTCGCGCAGCCCCATCGAGCGGTGCTTGCGCATCGATTCGCGCACCCGGTCGTAGATGACGACGGTGTCGTTGATCGAATAGCCGGCGATGGTGAGGATCGCCGCCAGCGTCGTCAGGTTGAATTCGAGACGGAAGATCGCGAACAGGCCGACCGTCGTCACCACGTCGTGGATGGTCGAGATCGTCGCGCCGACCCCGAACTGCCACTCGAAGCGGAACCAGATGTAGACCATGATCGCCGCCAGCGCGAGCACCGTCGCCCACACCCCGGCGCGGATCAGCTCGGCGCCGACGCTGGGGCCCACCACCTCGACCCGGCGATAGTCGATGCCGGGCCCCAGCGCCGATTTGACCTCGGCGATCGCCTTTTCCTGGCCCTTGTCGCCCCCGGGCTGCTGCGGCAGGCGGATCAGCACGTCGCTCGGGCTGCCGAAGCCCTGGAGCGAGGCCTCGCCGATCTTGAGCGCGTCGATCTTGGCCCGCATCGCCGCGAGGTCGGCGGGGCCGCCGGTCACCCGCGCCTCGATCAGCATGCCGCCCTTGAAGTCGATGCCGTAATTGAGCCCGATGGCGAGGAACAGCACGATCGAGGCGACGCCGAGCAGCGCCGAGAACGCCATGCCGAGGCGGTGCCAGCGCATGAAGTCGATGGTCGGCGTGCGCCGGATGACGATCAGCGGCCTCATAGCGGAATTTCCCTCGGCTTCCAGCGCCGCAGCCACGAGACGATCAGCAGCCGGGTCACCAGGATCGCCGAGAACAGCGACGTGAGCACGCCGATGCTGAGGGTGACGGCAAACCCCTTCACCGGACCGGAGCCGAAAATGTAGAGCAGGATGCCGGCGACCAGCGTCGTCACGTGGCTGTCGAGGATCGTGCCGAAGGCGCGAGTGAAGCCGGCCTCGAGCGAGGACAGCATCGAACGGCCGCTGCGCACCTCCTCGCGGATGCGCTCGTAGATCAGCACATTGGCATCGACCGCCATGCCGAGGGTCAGCGCGATGCCGGCGATGCCCGGCAGGGTCAGCGTCGCGCCGAGCAGCGACAGGGCCGCCAGCATCAGGCACAGGTTAAAGAACAGCGCGATGTCCGCGAAGATGCCGAACAGTCCGTAGAACAGCACCATGAAGACGATGACGAGGATGACGCCGACGACGCAGGCGACGGTCCCGTCATGGATCGAATCGGCGCCGAGGTCGGGCCCGACGGTGCGCTCTTCGAGGATGGTTATCGGCGCCGGCAGGGCGCCGGCGCGCAGCAGCAGGGCGAGGTCGCTCGCCGATTGCACCGTAAAGCTGCCGGAGATGATGCCGCTGCCGCCGGGGATCGCCTCGCGGATCACCGGGGCGCTGATCACCTTGTTGTCGAGGACGATGGCAAACGGCTTGCCGACATTCTCGCGGGTGGCGTCGCCGAAGCGCTTGGCGCCGACCGAATCGAAGCGGAAGCTGACCACCGGTTCGTTGTTCTGGAACGTCGCCTGGGCGTCGACCAGCGTGTCGCCGCCGACCATGACCCGCTTCTTGACGACATAGGCCGGCGGGCCGCCCCGGTTGTGGCCCTCCTGCGCCGGCAGGATCTCGTCTCCCGGCGGCAGCCGGCCGCGCCGCGCATCGTCGAGCGTGACGGCGGTATCGACGAGCTGAAAGGTCAGCTTGGCGGTGCGGCCGAGCAGGGCCTTGACGTGCTCGGGATTGTCGATGCCGGGAAGCTGGACGAGGATGCGGTCTTTGCCCTGGCTCTGGATCGACGGCTCCTTGGTGCCGGTCTCGTCGACGCGGCGGCGGATGATCTCGATCGACTGCTCGACCGCCTGCCGGCGCCGGGTGTCCGAGGCGCTCTGGTTGAACCGCATCGTCGCCGCGCCGGCGGGCGAAATGGCGAGAACGAGCTCGGGGTCGATCTTGTCGAGCGCCTTGCGGGCCTCGTCGGCCTGGCCCGGATCGCGCAGCGTGAAGGTTATCGCCTCGCCCTCGACGCCGAGCCCGGTATAGCCGATATGGGCGTCGCGCAGGGCATTGCGCACGCTGTCGACAAAGCCGTTGAGCCGCTCCCTCTCGGCCGCCGCGAAATCGACCTGGAGCAGCAGGTAGGAGCCGCCGCGCAGGTCGAGGCCGAGCGAGACCTGCTTGTGCGGCACAAAGCTCGGCAGCGTCGCCAGCGTCGCCGGGCTCACCAGGTTGGGCAGGGTAAACAGGACGCCGAGCGCGCACACGGCGCAGATCAGCGTGATCTTCCAGTTCGCGAAATACAGCATCGCCCGGCGCCCGTTCCGGCCTCACGCCTTGTCGGCCTTGGCCGGCTCCTTTTCCTTGTCCTTCTCCTTGGCGGCGTCGCGCGCAGCGGCGGGGTCGGGCTTGGCCAGCACGTTGGTGATCGTGCTGCGCAGGACCCGCACGCGCACATTGTCGGCGATGTCGACGACAACCTCGTCGTCGTTGACCACGCGGTTGACCGTGCCGAGGATGCCGCCGCCGGTGACCACGCGGTCGCCGCGCCGCAGCGCCTGGAGCATCGCGCGGTGCTCCTTCTGCTTCTTCTGCTGGGGCCGGATCAACAGGAAGTAGAACACGACGAAGATCAGGATCAGCGGCAGAAACTGAACCATCGCGCTCTGGCTGTCGAAGAGGCCGGTGCCTTGGGCGTAGGCCGGAGTGATCAGCATCGGTGCGACCTCGAAAAGGGGGCGCCGCCGGGTGCCGGGCGGCGGCGGTGGATTGGTACGCGATGCTCGGCGAAAGGGCAATGCTCGGACATTCTGGCGCGTTTCCGCGGCGACAGGCGGTGTGATAGCGTCCGGCGCATGTCGAACCCCGATCTCGCCCCGTTGTTGATCCGCGTCGCCGCCGCCTTGGAGCGCCTGGCGCCGCCCGCCCCGGCCGCGCCCGATCTCGACGCCGCCGACGCCTTCGTCTGGCATGCCGACCGCGAATGGCTCGAACCGGTGGAGCGGGTCAACCGCGTCGAGCTCGGGCTGTTGCGCGGCATCGACCGGGTGCGCGACATCCTCGTCGAGAACACCGAGCGCTTCGCCGCCGGACTGCCGGCCAACAACGTGCTGCTGTGGGGCGCGCGCGGCACCGGCAAGAGCGCGCTGGTCAAGGCCGCCCATGCCGCGATCAACCAGCGCCGCCCGCACGCCCTCGCCCTCATCGAAATCCATCGCGAGGACATTCCCAGCCTGCCGCGCCTGCTGGCGCTGGTGCGCGGCAGCCAGCGCCGCTGCCTGTTGTTCTGCGACGATCTGTCGTTCGACCAGCAGGACGCCAGCTACAAATCGCTGAAGGCGGTGCTGGAGGGCGGCATCGAGGGGCGTCCCGCCAATGTCGTGCTCTATGCCACCTCGAACCGGCGCCACCTGATGCCGCGCGACATGATCGAGAACGAGCGCTCGACCGCGATCAACCCGGGCGAGGCGGTCGAGGAGCGCGTCTCGCTGTCCGACCGGTTCGGCCTGTGGCTCGGCTTTCACAGCGTCGACCAGGAGACCTACCACGCGATCGTGCGGGGCTACGCCGCGCATTTCGGCCTCGACCTGCCGGAGGAGCAATTGAAGGCCGAGGCCAACGAATGGTCGATCACCCGCGGCTCGCGCTCGGGCCGGGTCGCCTGGCAGTTCGTCCAGGATCTCGCCGGCCGGCTCGGCAAGCGGCTGGAATAGCCGCTACCCGCGCTCAGTCGCGGCCGCGCCGGCGCTCGACGCCGGGGCCAAAAACTCGCGCGGATCGACCGCGCGCTTGCCGCGCCGCAGCTCGAAATGGAGCTGCGGCTCGCTGACCCCGCCGGTCGTGCCGACCTTGGCGATGACCTGGCCGGCGGCAACCTTGTCGCCCTTCTTGACCAGAAGCTGGTCGCAATGGGCATAGGCCGAAATCCAGCCGTCGTCGTGCTTGATCAGGACGAGGTTGCCGTAGCCGCGCAGCTCGTTGCCGGCATAGGCGACCTCGCCGGCGGCGATCGCCCGGATCGGGGTGCCGCGCGGCGCGGCGATGTTGATGCCGTCGTTGCGGCCGCCATTCGCCGTGCTGCCGTAGGACGCGACGATCGGGCCGCGCACCGGCCACGGGAAGCGCCCGCCATGCGTCGCCGGAGCGGCCGCACCGGCCGGAGCCGCGCCCGAACCCTCCTCGCGCGCCTCCTCGGCGACCGAGCGCTCGCCCGGCGGGGGCGGCGGCGCCTTCGGCGGGGTCAGGGACGGCGGCGGCGCCGCGGCGCCCGGCTGCTCGGCGGGCGGCGCCCGGTCGAGCGGCACGACGGCGGGCTCGCGCGTGCCGGCGAGCGGCGTCGGCGCCCCTGGCGCGGGTGGCGGCGGATGCACCCCGCCGAGCGGGATCGGCGTATCGCCGCGCTGCACCGCAGCCGGGGGCGGCGCCGCCGAGGCCAGCGGACGCGGCGGCGGCAGCGGCCGCTCCGCCATCCGCTCGTACGGCTGGGGGCGCGGCGGTGCGCTGGGCGCCATCGCCATCGGGCTGACATAGGAGGACGGTGCCGTCCAGTTCGGCGCCGCCGGATTGGTCTCGTAGACGACCGGCGCCGGCTGCACCGGGCCGTAATTGCAGCCAGCGGCAAGCGCGGCCGCCCCGCCGGCCAGGACGATGCCGGCGATGCGGCGCCGGCGCGTGCTGCTGTGTGTCCCCATCTCCCCCCTCCTTGCGCGCCCCCCGACCCGCAAGAAAGCCCGTGGCATCATCGCTCGACCTCGACCTCCTCGACCTCCGCCGCGGCCTT
>Ga0209581_1001806_pt1 | contig 23072 bp, 13 predicted proteins | sample Coa_R2_FD_187160 | JGI IMG/M metagenome (GOLD analysis project Ga0209581, IMG submission 187160) | Surface soil microbial communities from Centralia Pennsylvania, which are recovering from an underground coalmine fire - Coalmine... | ecosystem: Environmental > Terrestrial > Soil > Unclassified ...
AAGACAGAGCAGGGAGAGACGACCGAATCGCTGGAGGAATTGACGATCGGGGCGGACCAACTGACGACCACCGGAGTGGCGATGGGAACGGTGGCCTACATGTCGCCGGAGCAGGTGCGGGGAGAAGAACTGGACGGGCGGACGGACCTGTTTTCGCTAGGGATGGTGCTGTACGAGATGGCGACGGGAAAGCAGGCGTTCAGCGGGCCGACTTCGGGAGTGGTCATTGAGGCGATTCTGAACCGGGAGCCGACGCCGCCGGTGCGATTGAATCCGGCGATACCGGCGCAGCTCGAACAGATTATCGGGCGGGCGCTCGAGAAGGACCGACGGCTGAGGTATCAGACGGCTTCGGATTTGCGCGCGGATCTGCAGAGGCTGAAGAGGGACACGGATTCGGCAAAAACTATTTCGGTAAGCGCGGGACAGACGACGCGCTTCGCCCTGAGGCGGCATTGGCCGCGCATGGTGTGGGGCGGAGCGGCGGCGGCACTGCTGGTGGCGTTCGGGCTCAATGCGGGCGGACTGCGCGACCGGGTGCTGGGGAAAGGGGGAGCGACGCGGATCGATTCGATCGCGGTGCTGCCCTTCACGAACCAGAGCCAGGACCCGAAGACGGAGTATTTGAGCGACGGAATCACGGAGAGCTTGATCAACAGTCTCTCGCAACTGCCCAATTTGGCGGTGACTTCGAGGAACACGGTGTTTCGTTACAAGAGGCAAGGAACGGACCCGCAGAAGATCGGGAAGGAACTGGGAGTGAAGGCGATCCTGACGGGAAGGCTGGTCCAGTCCGGGGACGATTTGATGATCAGCGTGGACCTGGAGGATGTGGAGGGGAACCGGCAACTGTGGGGGGAGCAGTACAACCGGAAGATGTCCAATCTGGTGACGGTGCAGGAGGAGATCGCCAACGATATTTTCGGGAGACTGCGGCCGAAGCTGGACGGAGAAGAAAAGAAGTACATCGCGAAGAGGCAAACGCAGAATCCGGAGGCGTACCAGCTTTACCTGCAAGGGCTATATTACTGGAACAAGTGGACGGAGGCGGATTTTCGCAGGGCGACGGATTATTTTTCGCAGGCGGTGCAGAAGGACCCGAGCTACGCGCTGTCCTACGCGGGTCTGGCGGACACCTACAGCCAACTGGGAGACTCGGGATACCTGGCGCCGTCGGAGGCGTGGCCGAAAGCGCGAACGGCGGCGGTGCAGGCGCTGGAGATCGACGACAGCCTGGCGGAAGCGCACACCTCGCTGGGGCTCGTGAAAGAGCATTTCGAATGGGACTGGGCAGGGGCGGAGAAGGAATTCAAGCGGGCCATACAGTTGAACCCGAATCTGGCGACGGCGCATTTGTGGTACGGAGACCTGCTCTCGAACACGGGGAAGCTGGAAGAGGGGCTGCGGGAAACGAAGCGCGCGAAGGAACTGGATCCGCTGTCGCTGATCATCAACACAAATCTCGGGTGGCAGTATTTCGTAAACAAAGACAACGAAGCGGCGGTGGAACAACTGCACAGAACGCTGGAGCTGGACCCGAAGTTTTCTCCGGCGCGGAGACTGCTGGAACAAGCGTACGCGGAGATGGGGAAGCCGGATGAGGCGGTCGCGGAGAGGGAACGGCTGCTTTCGCTTTCCGGCGGGCCGGAACTTGCAGCGACGATCGAAGAGGATTACCGGAAGTCAGGCTACAAGGGAGTGCTGCAAAGCTGGCTGGACGGGCTGACGGAGGTATCGAAGCACAGCTACGTTTCGCCGTACAGCATTGCGGAAGCGTACGCGCGGCTCGGGAAAAAGGATCAGGCGTACACGTGGCTGGAGAAGGCGTTCGCGGAACACGACAGCGGGATGGTTTCCGTGGCGGTCGATCCGATCTTCAAGGAGATGCGAGGAGAAACGAGGTTCCGGGAACTGGTGAAGCGGATGAATTTGGCGCCGTGAAAGAGGGCCATAGGCGTCCTCGGACTGCCATAGAGGCTGCAAGAGTTTTCATGGTTTTCCAGGGAATGACCATGCAGTCTGTGCGGGCTACAGCAGAAGGCTTTCTTCAGGGGCTGAAGCCCCACCTGTGCGCATCCTTAACGTGGGGGCTAAAAGCCCCCGCCTCCTAAAGAACCGAAATTGGCACAAGATTGTGCAGTCCCCGTTCAATTTCCGGCTCCTAGCGCAGGGGGTAAGCAGGGTCGCCGGGAAGGTGGCCGTCAATGCGCAGCACTTTCAAGCCCGGGCGGACGTTGCGGGCATCCACAAACCCGATGGCGCCCGGGATGGCGGCGACAAGATCCAGCTGCATGTCGTTCGAATAGACGATCTTCGGAGGCGAAGCGGCCTCGGCGCGGAAGATCTTGGCAATCCAATACTGTTTGAACTGGGCTTCGGTCATCTGGTAGATGACGCGGAGGACCACATCGCGCTCGCGAGCCACCGGAGCGCGGATCAGCAACGTGACCGGCAGCTTGGAATTCCAATACTGGCGCTCGCCGAGAAGAACTTTGCGAACATCGGCGAGAGACAAGTCGTCAACGGGCGTGTCCGGATGGACGACGACGGCGATGTCCGAGGTGCGGGCGGTCTGCGCGCTGGAGCGGCGCGCAGGAGAGAGAAAGAGGCAGGCCAACAGCAAGAAAGCCGTGAGGATTCGCGTGTGCATGGGAATCATGTGGCAGCCTTCTCAGAAAGTGAAGCTGGTCTGAAGAAACAGACCATTGACCACGGGAACGGGAGAAACGGGCGACTGGCGGTTGGAGCGGCGGAACTCGCTCTTGAAGGCGGCGTAGTTGGTGATGTCATAACGAAGGCCGAGTGTGGATTCGACCAAATCCTGGTTGGTGAAAACCTGTTCGCTCAAAGGCGTATGAATATATTCGAAGCGGTAGTAAGGCTTCAAGGAGCGCTCCAACCAGGGCATGCGATAGGCGAGCTGAACATAGAAGGCCTGGCTGTTGGAAGAGAGATTGGTAAGCACTTCGCGGTGATGGACGTTGTAAAACTCGGCGAGGATTTCGGGAGTTTCCTTGGTGTAAACGAGATGGGCGGCGGTGATCCATTCGCGGAAATTGCGGCCGTTCGAGAGAGAGATTTTATCGTGATAGAGCGAGACGCCTAATTGCAGGCCATAGACGCCGGCGGGGCGCGCGTAAAGATTGGCGACCCAGGCGCGATTGTTGTTGTTGTCTCCGGCGTCCCCGGCGCGGCTGATGACGGTGCCGCGGCCGTTGCCGACGCCGAAGCTGTAACTGAGTCCCGCGCCGCCGGAAGGAATGTTGCCCTCCGAAAGAAGACCGACAAAATGGACGGGGATGAAAGTGCCGCCGATTTTCACCATTTCGGGGCGCGCGATGGTGGTTTGCAGCCAGGCGCCGTGATGGAACGCGGTGTTCCAGTAGCCGATGGGCGTGTGATAGCGGCCGAAGGACATTTTGAAGTAGTCGTCGTAGTCGTAGCGGATGATGGTGCGCTCGAGCTCGACGTTGTAGTTCGTGGGCGTTCCGGTGAGGGTGATTTCGCCGAAGTAGGAGACTTTGCGGGAGAGCGCGGATGCGAGATGAAGATCGAACTGGCCGAGGTTGAAGCCGCTGTTCGTTCCGTGCTGGTCGGTGGCGGAGAAATCGACATCGCCGAAGCCGCGGATCTGCAGGGAAGGATAATGGATTTCCGCTTGCTGCGCAGCGACTTCTGAGGAAGGAGCCGCGGCTTGAGGCGATTCGTGCTGGTGCATGGCGGTGGGCGAAGGCGGAGCTTCGGAGGGCGGGGCAGGCTGTGCGGCAGGTCGCGGGGAGACCGAGGCGACCTGGGTGGTCTCCTTGCTTTCGAGTTCGGCGACGCGCTTTTCCAGCTGCTCAATGCGATCGAGCAGGGCTTTCATCTGCTCGGACTGATCCGATTGAGCAGGAGGCGAAGTCTGCGCGCGCGCAGCGCCCGCGACGAGGAATGCGAGTAACAGGAACAGGGATCGGCGAAACATCTGGGCCTCCACTCCGGCCAGAGACGGGCCGGAGAACAGGATGGGAAGTCAGAAAATTTGGGCTACAAGGGCCTTGCTGCTCCGGCGAGGAATGAATTTCCAAACACTGCCTGGATCAGGGACCTGCCGGAGAAGTGGCCGTATTGTAATCGCGCCGGAGGGAATAGCAAGGACTTGTTCGGCGGCGCGGCCGAGGCAGAGGGGTTGTGAGTTCTGCTACGGCCGCGGAGAGCATGCGGGGCAGGGGCAGATGGAGCGGAGATGATCGTAGGAGTAGATGCCGGTGGAGTGGCCGTCGGAGAAGGAGATTTGAATGGCGTAGTTGCCGACCGGAGAGGCGGATTGCGCGCGGGCTTTGGGTTTGAACATGGGCAGCGGGGCAAATTGCGCCGAAGAAGCAGAGGCGAGTTGCTGCTTCTTGTCGCGCTCTTCGTTGCACGTGGCGCAGGGGCAGTGATCGCGAAGGTAGGCGAAGTCGTAATGGCTGGAGTGGCCGTCAGCCCAGGTGATATCCACGCCGGCGCCGGAAGAGACGTGGATTTTGACGTTGACGGGTTTGCGGCGCTGGTCGAGAGGAAGAGGCATGGAAAAGTAGCTTTCAGTGGTCAGCTGTAAGTTTTCAGTTTCGGAGAAGAGCTGGCAGCACCTGACAGCTAACAGCTTACGGATAACAGCTTACAGCCAACAGCGAACAGTTTAACAGGTGGAGAGTGTCGAAGGTCGAAAGTGAATAACAAAGAGAAGAGCAGAGCGAAGAACAAAAGAGATAACGCAGAGGCGCAAAGTAGGCGGAGATTCGCAGAAGGCCGGCAAGGATGCCGACGCTACATGATAAGGCGAGCGTAGGCGAAACTGACGCTACTTCTTGATCTCGGAGTCGCAACAGGGGCCTGGGGGAATGGGGTTGCCGTGGGGGCAGGTTTTTGGGTGGCCGAGGAAGGTGCAGATGCGCTCGTCGAGTTCGGGACTGATGATGTGCTCGAACTTGCAGGCTTGCTGGTGAGCTTCGGTGTCGTCAATGGAGAACGTGTCCTTGAAGAGGCGCTCGGCGAGGCGGTGACGGCGGACGACGTCGCGAGCGCGGCGAGTGCCGGAAAGCGTGAGACGAACATCGCCGTTGTTGAGCTCGACGAGACGAAGATCGGCCATGCGGGCGAGCAGCCGCGCGGGAGATTCTCCGGAGACGACGGGAATCTGGCCGGCTGGCCCTTCCACGCGGAGAGATTCGGTTTTGGCGGGAGTGCCCTCCTCGGTGCAAATCCAGATTTGCTCGAGAAGATGGTCGAAGCGGATTTCCTCGTCGGCAGAGGGGGGCTTGCAGCAGTCGGCGGTGTCCGCGAGGGGGCAAGAAAGCGGGGCGTTGGGCCCGTGCTGGGCCGTATCGTAAGAAAGATGGCCATGGGCGAGCTCGATGCGGCGGTCGGCCTGGCGGGCAATGTCCGGGTCGTGCGTTACCATGAGGATGGTGTGGCCGGAGTCGTGCAACTCATGAAAGATTTTGATGACGATGTCTTCGTTGGCTTCGTCGAGGTTGCCGGTCGGCTCATCGGCAAGGATGAGCTTGGGCTGGTTGATAAGCGCGCGAGCGATGGCGACGCGCTGCTGTTCGCCGCCGGAAAGCTCCGAGGGAAGATGCGTGAGGCGGTCGCCGAGGCCGACGCGCCTCAAGGCTTCGGTGGCCTGCTGCTCGTCGGTGACGGAATGGAAATATTGCGCGAGCATGACGTTTTCGAGCGCGTTGAGGTAAGGAACGAGATGGAAATGCTGGAAGACGAAGCCGACTTTTTCGGCGCGGTAGCGGACCAATTGGCTTTCAGAGAGTTTCGACAAATCGACGCCGTCAACGACGACGCGGCCTGAGGTAAGGGTGTCGAGACCGCCGAGAATGTTGATGAGGGTGGTTTTGCCGGAGCCGGATGGGCCCATGAGGGCGAGCCATTCGCCGGAGTGGATGCTGAAGGAGACGCCGCCGAGAGCGCGGAGGGAGCCGTACTCCTTGACGAGAGAATCGATGACGACTTGGGGTTGTGTGCTCACGGTTTTGTGCCAGTGCCGAAGTTGTGAACGAGGTTGACGCCGAGGTCCTTCGCCCCCTGGGAGGAGCACGGGGGCTCAGGATGACAGAACGTTGCCGACGAGGTTTTGGACTTGTTCATTGACGGCAAGTGGATCATCACTCACCACCTCGGAAGATGACAGCCGGCCGAATCGCGACGAGGCGACGAAGGGGGAAGGCTCCGAGAATCGCGACGAGGACGGTCAAGGCTACGGAAACAGGATACACGATGAAGCGCGGTTGGGCAGCGACGCCGAAGACAGCTTTGCCGAGCCAGATCGAGAGGAAAAGACCAACGGCCGCGCCAAGCAGACCACCGGCAAAACCGAGGAGCGTGGCTTCGATGAGGAAGAGGCGGAGGACGCGGCGGGCGGCACCGCCGATGGCTTTCATGAGGGCGACATCGTTTTTGCGCTCCATGGCGATGTTGGTCATTGCGGCCATGACGCAAAGAGCGGTGAGGATGAGGATGACGGCGACGGTGGCGTTGAGGACGCCGGAAATGCGGTTGTAGATTCTGGCTTCGCCTTCGGTGAACTGGCGGATGGGGCGGACATCGAGATCGGGAAGCTTTTGCTGCAGCGTGGCGATGTAGTTCTGGATTTGCTGCGGAGTGCCCGGAATGCTGAGCTGGATGAGGCTGATGCGGCCAGGGAGACTGGCCAAAGATTGGGCGGTTTTCAGGCCAACGATGACCTGATTGTCTTCCGGTCCGCCAGTCTGAGCAATGCCGAAGGCGCGGCATGCTTCCTGCCGATCCTGGTTCTTGAGGATGAGTTGTTCGCCGCCCTCAATGCGCAGCCGTTTGGCGATTCCGATGCCGACCGCGCAAGCGGACTCAACATCGCCCGATTCAGCGGGCGGCGACGGGCGCGCATCCGTGAGGTCCACCGTCGTCATGGGGAGCCTCGGGCGGGCTCCCACCACCACAACAGCAAGCGGGCTGCCCGAGTGCGAGGAAGAAACGGTTGCGACGAGATAAAGCGAAGAGGCGGCAGCGACACGAAAGCCTTCAAGGCGGAGGGGAATGGAACTGATGGTGGCTTCAGGAAGAGTTTGGGGAGCTGTTGATGTTGAGTCTTTTGGAAGAATCAGCGCGTTTGCGCCGAAGGAGCGGAAGTCGGTGGTGAGGCGGCGCTTGGCGTCCACCTGGAGATTGAGGAGCGCGGCGGTGACAGCGGCGCCGGCGCCGAGAGCGAGAAGAATGACGAGGACGCGGCCGCGGTTGGCGGAAAGGAGGCGGCGCTCGATGCGCCAGAACATGGAGCGGTTGATGGAGCGGGAGTCAGGCATGGGTGCCCCTCAGCACAGAGAAAAACTGCACCGATAAAGAACACAGGGGGACGACGGCAGGGAGTGCTGATGCTGATTCAATTGACCGAAGCAAAACTGCAGTGATGCCAGGATCGCTCCGCTGCTTTCCGGCAAGAGGGGCCGGAACTCCGGTCGGGATGACAGAATCGAGTTTGATCCGAGGGGCCATGGTCATTCGCCTCGAAGGATGGGAGCGGGGTCATAGTGGGCGGCGCGGCGAAGCGGAAGCGCGCTGCCAAGAAGGGTGACGAGCACGGCGAGAACGAGCACCACAGCCAAGACGAGGAGCGAAGGCTCAGGCGGCACGCCGAAGACTTTGTTGCCGACGAAACGCGCGAGGATAAGGCCCAAAGAATAGCCGATGCCTCCGCCGACGAAAGCGAGGAGAAGCTGTTCGGCGGCGAGGAGGAAGCCGACGGTCGTGGAACCGGCTCCGAGCGCTTTCATGAGCCCAATTTCCGTGCGGCGCTCGATGACACTGGCGGCGGAGGAAGCGCCGACGGCGAGCGCAGCGGCGAGGAGAGAAGCGAAGGTAACGAGCCAGAGAAGCGTTTCGACATGAGTGAGGATTTTTCCTTCGCCATCGGCAACGCGGCGGATGACACGGATGTCGGTTCCGGGAAGAGCTTCTTTCAATTGGAGCGCGATGGCGGAGATGTAGGGTGTGCAATACCAGCGGTCGTAGTCGGCGGGAGAAAGCGTGGAGGGATCGCGGCGGCCAAAGTCGTCTTCGGGCTTGGTGAGAGCGGAGACGTAGAGCTTGCGGTATTGGCCGGGCTTGCCCGCGAGCTGCTGGGCGATGGAGAGAGGGACCAGAACGGCGTCGTCTTCAGCTCCTCCGGAGTGAAGAATGCCCGTTGCGCGAAGCGTGAAGCTCCTGCCCGGTTCGCCGGCGCTGACGTGGAGCGGGTCTCCCACTTTCATGCTGTTCCGCGCGGCAAAATTGGCACCGACGACGCACTCTTCCGAATCTTCGCGGAACCAATTCCCTTCCACCAGCCACCAGGGATTTGTTTTTGCAGCGCCCGTCACGAAGGCGCCGCCATCGGGCAGCGGCAAGGAGTGTGCGGACCAGGTTCCGATGACGTTGACTGCGCCGGAAAGGCCGGGAGAGGACCAATTCATGGAGGCCGGAGACCAGGCTTGCGCCGGCACTTCGAGAACGGGTGCGAAGGCCATGATGTTGTTGTGCCAGAAGATTTCCTTGATTTTGGGGAGGTCGGATTCGGGGAGATAGGAGCCGGCGTTGACGGGGCGGTAGTCCACGCCGCCGATTTCAAGGGGAAGCGAATCGGCCGCCGGCGTGACGACGAGATTGGCGCCGAGGGAGCGAAATTCGCGGGCGAGGCGGTCGCCGACATCGAGGGCAACGCTGAGCGCGGCCGTAGCAACGGCCATGCCGAGCGCGAGCGCCGCGCCAGTGAGAAACTGGCGGCGCGGGCGGCGCGTGAAGGAATCGGTGACGAGACGGAGAAACATGAAAGTCAACGACCAGCGAGCAGCGATCGGCGATCGGTAAGCAAGACTTCGAAGAGACTACCGAGCAGCGACCGGCGATGGGCGAACAAGGCCCGGACACGGCGCGCAGCGGAGCGACAAAGGAGACGATCCGTTGAGCAAAGGAAGATCATTGGGGGACCTCGGACCAGCCTTGTTCGAGGGCGGAAAGCTGAACGGCGATGTTGGTTGGGTCGGCGTGGAAGGGAATGCCGATGGGATTGCAGCCGCCCTGCTCGCCAATGGTGGGAATGTAGATCGCGGAGGCGCAGTGGCGGCAGATGACGTTCTGGCCGTCCTGGCGGTAGCCTTCGGCGCCACAGATGCGGCAGGCGTCGAGAGCAACGCCCCAGCCGTTGGGCTTCTTGATGATCAGGAAGCGGAACGTCTGGCTTCCCGCCTTGGCGGCGAAGAGATGAAGCCTGCCATCCTGCACGAGGCTGATAGGGATGAGGACTTCCCCGTTGACAGGGGTAACCGGCTGGGCGGAGGGAGGAGCGGAGGCGGCGCGAGCGTAAATGAAGTCAGCGGTGAGCGCCAGGATCACGGCGAGGCAGGCGGAAGCGGCGGCCAGCATCCAGCGGCCCTGGCGGCGACGCTGGGATTCGAGAAGGCGGCGCTCGGCCTCATTGGAGGCAGCGGCGATCTTCGCGTGGGAAGCGGCAAGCCATTCACGAAGAACGAGGACAAGAGCAGCGCCGAAGATGAACACAAAGAAGAAGATTTCGTTGCGGACGATGGGCCCGATGACGGCCATTTCCCTTGCGCTCGAGGGAATCCATTGCGCTTCGCTCAATTCGTGAATGCCTGTGAGAGCAAGCTGGGCGGCGACCAGCCAAAGGATGATGGTGGTGACGGCGAAGAAGCGATGAAGAGGAACCTTCAGCGTTCCTTTGAAGAAGAAGAGCCCGACGGCGACGGCGGCGGCGAGGCCGAGCAGGGTGCCGCTCCAGGTCTGGATGCCTTCGGTGGAAAATTCGACGGCACGGAGGATCAAGGCCAGTTCGGCGCCTTCGCGAACGACCATGAGAAAGACAAAAAGGAAGATACCCCAGCCGGCGGCCGCTCCGGCACGCGCGGCAAAGTTTTCGATCTTCTGCTCGATTTCTTTTCGCAAGTGGCGCGCAACGCGGTTCATCCAGACGATCATCGTAACGACGAAGATGGCGGCGAGGAGAAGGAGGAGGCCTTCGAAACCGTCCTGATTGACCTGCCAGCGCTCCAGGGCGATGGCCACGGCCAGACTGAGCGCGGCGGCCAGGGCGACGCCGGACCAGACGTAGCGTGAGAGGTGGGCGCGGGCAGTGCGGGAGAGATAGACGAGAATAATGCCGACGACGAGAGCGGCCTCGACACCTTCGCGAAGGGCGATGAGAAAGGCAGAAAGCACGGGAACCCTAGTTGTAATTTATTTGCAACTACAGGTTCAAGTGTAACGCTTACAAAGGGAAAGGTCAATCGGACCAGCCTAGTCCTATTTCCTGAAGGTAGAATATCACGAACGATCCGGACATGCCGTCCACAAGGCAAATTCGAAGAGTTTGCGAGTTGCTGGGGATTCTCCTGCTTGCGTGGGGCGCACTGGGAGCGCAAGGGCCCGGCAAGGCCAATTTGAAGCGGGCGCAGAAGGCGCTGGAACGCGGCGACAAAGCGCAAGCCGAAGGGGACCAGCAAGCGGCGCTAGCGGCCTACGACGAGGCGGGGCGCCTTGCGCCGGAGGATCTCTCGATCGTGGGGCGCAGCGCTGCGCTGCGTTCGCAGTTGGTGCACGAGCACGTGGACGCCGCGGAAAGCGATGCGGTCGAAGGCAATCTCGAAAAAGCCATTCTGGAGTTGAAGAAGGCGCTCGAAATCGATCCGCGAAACACGGTAGTTGCCGAGCGGCTGCGCGAAATGCGCGCGATGCAAGACAAGGAAGAGGATTCGTCCGAAGAACAAAAAGAGGAGCCGGCGCTTGCGGGGATTCCGCGGGTGAGGCCCTTGAGCGGGAAGAAAGATTTTAACGTGCGTGGAGACACGCGCGGGGTGTACGCGGCGGTAGCGAGGGCGTTCGGAATCGCCGTGGCCTTCGATCCGGACCTGCCGTCGCGGAACGCGCAGCTTCGGGTGAAGGGCGTCGATTTCTACACGGCGATGGAACTACTCGAAGGAGCGACCGCCACGTTCTGGAGGCCGCTGAATGGTTCGCTGATCTTTGTGGCTCCGGACACGGCAGAGAAAAGAAAGGAATACGCGGTCCAGATGGAGGAGAGCTTTCCTCTACCGGAAGCGCTGGCGCCGGAGGACATGACGGAAGCGCTGCGAGCGCTGCGCGAAATCACCGGTTCGACGCACGTGCAGCTGGATACGAAGACGCGAAGCATCACGGTGCGGGACACGGTGGACAAGGTGCTGCTGGCGGGCGAGGTGATCCGGCAGATCGTCAGGGGACGGGGCGAACTGATGCTGGACATTCAGTTGCTCGAAGTGGACGCGAACGAAGCGCGGAAATTGGGCGTGCTGCCGTCATCGCAAGCACAGGCGATTGCGCTGAGCACGAGCGACGTGCGACAACTGGAGCAGGCGACGACGCTGGCAAACCTCCTGACGATCCTGCAGCAAATTTTCACGGCGCGGGGAATCACGACAAGCGCCACGTCGGTCATCCCGGTGGGCGGAGGAAAGAGCACGTATCTGCTGAACCTGCCGAGCGCGACGGCGAACTTTTCCGAAGCGCTGTCGCTGGTGCGAAGCGGGCGCGAAATTCTGTTGCGGGCGGAAGACGGCAAACCGGCGACGTTTTTTGTGGGTGAGCGATTTCCGGTGACGCTGTCCTTGCTTTCGGCGAGTCTTGGCGGAACGGTGGTGGGTGGCGCTTTGCCCGGGACGACGTTTCCGCGAACGGATTTCAACGTGGGAGCCGTGCCCGTGGCGCTGACTTCGAGCGATTTCAACAACGACACCGCGCCGGACCTGGCGGTGGCGAACACCCAGGACAATTCGATCACGATTCTGCTAAACCAGGGGAACGGGAACTTCACGCAGGCCACGGGGTCGCCGATTGCACTCGGATCGAACGAACAGGGACCGGCGGGAATTGCCTCCGGAACTTTCCGGCTGACGGACGCGACCCATCTGACACAGCCCGCGGACCTAATCATTGCGAACGCGAGCTCGAACACGGTGAGCGTGTTGCTGGGAAACGGCGACGGAACGTTTACGGAAGCTCCCGGATCGCCGTTTGCGACGGGGGTGCAACCACGGGCCGTAGTGGTGGCGGATTTCAACGGAGACGGGAAGCTGGATTTCGCGGTGGCCAACAGCGGAGACAACACGATTTCGACCTTTCAAGGGAACGGCGACGGAACGTTCACGGAGTTTCCGAACTCGCCGTTCAAGCTTGCGGCTCCCGAGCAAGGGCCGGTGGCGATGGTGACGGGCAACTTTGTGAACCGAGGGACGAAGGATCTGGCGATTGCGAACGAAACGACGAACAACGTGGCGATTCTTTCAGCCAGCGGCGACAGCACGTTCAGCGGGACCTTTGCGGAAGCGAGCGGATCGCCGATAGCGGTGGGGCGGCTGCCGGTGGCGATTGCCGGCGGCAACTTGAACGCGGACGGCATCGCGGATCTTGCGGTGGTCAATCAGACGGACAACACGGTGACGGTGCTGCTGAACAACGGCGACGGAACGTTCACGCCCGCAGCCGGTTCGCCGCTTCCAACCTCCGCAACGCCTTCGGGAGTGGCGATCGCGGACTTTACGCAAGACCGCCTGGGAGACATCGCGGTCACCAACAACGGAGTCGGCACACTGGGGGTGTATCTCGGACTGGGTTCCGGGCTTTTCTCCTCGCGGCTGGAACTCTCGACGCCTCCCGGGCCGGATGCGGTGATTTCCACGGACCTGAACGGAGACGGGCTGCCCGACATCGCGCTGACTTCGCATTCGAGCGCGACCAACCAGGTGTCGGTGTTATTGGATTCGGCCAATTTTGCGTCCAGCAGCGTCGCGCAGGTTCCCTTTCCCGGATCCGAGTACATTGATCTCGGCGTGAAGGTGAAGGCGACGCCGAAGATGAACAGCAACGACGAAGTGACGCTGCAGCTCGATTTTGAGATTCGCTCGCTGGCGGGAACCAGCGTGAACGGGATTCCCGTTCTGACGAACCGGACACTCACGCAGACCGTGCGGCTGCGGGAGGACGAAACTTCACTGATTGCGGGGCTGCTCGACAAAGAAGAGACGCGCTCCTTGACGGGCTTGCCCGGATTCGCGGAATTGCCCGCGGGAGCCGGGCACCTCTTCGGCGTGCGGGACAATTCGACGCAGGATACGGAGCTCTTGATTCTTGTGACTCCAAGGCGGCTGAGGCTTCCGGAGCGCGACACCAGAGTCATCTACGCGGGGCGCGGACGAAAAGTGTTTCCGGAGGGCGCAGCAGGATTCCTACCTGCCGGCGCGACGGAAGGCCCCATTGCGCCGCAAACTCAGCCCGAGCCGCAGCAACCGGAGCAGCCCGCGCCGCAACCGCAGCCTGAGCCGCCGCAGCCACCTCTCTAGCAAAGCAGCGACTGAAAGAAGCCATTCAGACAAGCCGCTTGACGTCACCCGGAGCCGGCCTTGAAGCGGCGCGGAGCGCGTGCGAAAATAGTGAGGTCAAGTATCTACCTCGAAAAAGTGAACGGCGGCGATATCGTCTAAGGGTTAGGACGTAGCCCTCTCAAGGCTAAAATCCGGGTTCGAATCCCGGTATCGCTACCAAAGCTCCTTCGCTCCAATCCCTGATTTCCACTTCTTGAAGGCTGATTATTGATACTTGGTTGAGATCCAGCGTGGGTGGCTTGCCGCAACAGGTCGTTTGCGTGCGATGCACAGACATCGGGATCAGGCTGAGACAATGAGAGAGCGGGAGTGTTGCCTGATGAGGCGCGAAGAGGGAAAGGGACGCAGGGCGAGGATATACTGAAAATTCTTTGACGCATTTTATGAAAGCCACGTGGCGAGTTACAGGCGGTGTGCTGGCGTGCAGCCTGGCGCTGTTTCTGGCAGCGTATTGGGCGACGGCGGAATCGGTGTACGCGCAGTGGAGAACGAGCACGTATTCTCACGGGCTGTTCGTGATTCCCCTGAGTTTGTATTTGGCCTGGAGGAGAAGGAAACGGCTCGCGCAGATGGAGCCGGAAGCTTCGCTGCGGGTGCTTCTGCTGATTCCACTTTTATCGTTCGCGTGGCTTGTGGGGGAATTGACGGCGACGGAAGTGGTGAAACAGTTCTGTTTCATGGCGATGATCGTGGCGCTGATCTGGGGCGCCATCGGGACGCGCGCGGCGAAGGTGCTGGCGGTGCCGCTAATATTCCTGCTGTTCGCGGTGCCCATGGGGGAATCGCTGATTCCGATGCTGCAGGATTATTCGGCGTGGTCCGCGGTGAAGCTGCTGGACCTGACGCGCGTGCCGGCGGTGCTGGAAGGAAGGATCATCACGATTCCGAGCGGGAAATGGGAAGTGGCGGAAGCGTGCAGCGGGATTCACTATCTGCTGGCGACGGTGACGATCGGATATTTCTACGCGGATCTGACGTACCGAAAGTGGCTGCGCAAAGCGGTGTTTCTGGCGGCTTGTGTGGCGGTACCGGTGATTGCGAACGGTATCCGGGTGTATGGAATTCTGCTGATTGACTTCCTGGGCGGAACGCAACTGGCGCGCGGGGTGGATCACCTGATTGCCGGATGGATTTTCCTTTCGGCAATTACGATTCTGCTGCTGGCGGCGGGGATGAAGTGGAGAGAGAAGCAAGAATGGGAGGCTCACGAAGGCGCAGGCAGCGGGGAAAGAGAGAGCGAATCCGCGGCGCGCAAGGGGGCCGATAGGATTTTGACGCGGCTGTGCGTCTTCTCGACCGTGGGCTTGCTTCTGGCAGCCGCGGGACCTGCGCTGGCCAGGCACTCGAGCGGGGAGGTTGAGGCGAATGAAGCGATTGTGCTTCGGCCGGCCGCGGTGGCGCCGCCGTGGGCGCCCACGGGCGGAAGGTTTGACGGATGGAGGCCGAAGCTGCTGCCGCCGGACGGCGAATTTTATCAGAGCTATGCGAAGCAGGACCGGGCGGTGGAACTTTACGTGGCATATTACCGGCCGAACGGACGAGGCGCAAAGCTGGTGAGTTCGTCCAACAGTTTGTACGAACGGCCGCAGTGGCTGAGGACGGGCGGGAAAGAGACCGAGACCGAGGTGCAAGGGAAGCGCGTGAAAGTCAATCAGGTTTCGATAGGTTCAGGGGAAGAGCATTTGGTTTTGTGGAGCTGGTATTGGGTGGATGGAAGGTTCACAAGCAATCCGTACGTGGCAAAGCTGCTGCTGGGGTGGGCGAGATTAAGAGGGAGCAGGCGGGGCTCAGCGGCACTCATCGTGGCGGCTGAAGACCCCGGCGTCGGCGAGAGCGGCGAGTCGGTTCTGAGAGATTTCACAGGACATTTGTCACTGGACGATTGTTTGAATGCAGCGGCGAGCGGTGCGGTGCAAAGCAGTCCGGCGAACTGAAACAGCAAAAAGTCACTGTGACTTGGAGAGATTTTCGAGAGTATCGCGAGCGGTATCGGCGCCGCTGAAAGAGTTTCCCTTTTGCAGCGCGGCACGCAACTGGGCCGCGGCCTCCGGCTTTTTCCCCAAACGAAACAGAGCCATTCCGAGATGGTAGTGATAGGCCGGGTTTGCGGGGTTTTTCGCGACGCATTCGCGAAAGAGAGGCAAGGCTTTGTCCGGCAGGCCCTTTTTGAGAAGGATCCAACCCAGGGTGTCGGCAACGCTCGGGTCGTCGGGAAGAAGAGTGCGCGCTTCGCGAGCCAGGCGCAAGGCATCATCGAGGTCGCCATTGTGCTCAGCGTAGAGCCAGGCGAGATTGTTTTTCGCCGCTGCGTTGGAGGCATCAAGAGAAATGGCCTTTTGATATTCCGAGACGGCGAGAGAGAAATCCTGCCGGTGTTCGGCGAGGATGCCGAGGCGGACGTGAACCAGAGAGTTGGAAGGCTGCGCGGCGGCGAAGCGTTGGAAGAAATCCTCGGACTTGTCGTACTGCTGGAGGCGGTCGTAAATATCGCCCAAGCCAAACAGGGCGGGAGCAGAATTCGGCTGGAGTTGCAGCTCCTTCTGGTAGGCGCTTTCGGCGAGGTCGAGCCGGTTGGCCTGCAAAGCGATTTCGCCAAGCACTTCCTGGCCGGGCGCCCAGCGATCGGCCTTTTTCGTGTAGGATTCGACAGCCTGGATGGCCTGGTCGGGACGCTTCTGGGCGATGTAGCTGAGGCCGAGCACGCGAAGGCCGGGAGTAGTGAGGATGCCGGTGTTGAGCGACTTGGTGGTGAGCGCGATGGCGTCGCTGTAGCGCTTCTGCTGGAACTGGACGAGCGCCATGGTCTGGAGGGTCATGGCCTGCGTGGCGGGTGTGTTGGATTGCTCGAGCATGCGCTGGAGGGTGTTTTCCGCGAGTTGAAATTCGCCTTGCTGCGCGTAGGCCTGAGAGATCATGAGGTTGGGCTGAAGGGCGGAAGGGGCGAGGCGAAGAGCAGCGGTAAGGTCGCGGACGGCAAGATCGGTCTGGCCCGCGTGCAGTTCGAGGGCCGCCTGGAGAGTGCGGGCAGGAACGTAGTCAGGATTGTTCTTCAGGGCCTGGCTGAGAGCGAATTTGGCGAGATCGCTTTTGCCCTGGGCCAGATAGACGCGAGCAAGCTGGAACTGGACGACGGGGGAATCGGGCTGTATTCCTTTGGCGTCCTCCAATTCCTTTTCCGCGTCCGGGATCTTGCCGTCGTCAATATCGAGCCGGCCGAGGAGGGCGAGCGCCTGCCAATCCTTCGCATTCTTGTTGAGGAGATCCCTGGCGATGCGGCGAGCTTCGTCTCGCTGATTGAGAGCGATTTCCACGTCGGCCAGATGATGCCAGGCCAGGGAGTCCTCCGGATACTGGCCGGTCAGGCGGCGAAATTCGGTTTCGGCGGCTTTGAGATTGCCCGTCGCCAGGTAGAACTCGCCGAGAGCGATGCGGCTGCGGGAATGGCCGGGATCGACGGTTTGGATCTTCTTGAAGGCCTGTTCTGCGTCCGCGAGCTTGCGCTGCTGGATGTAGAGATTCGCGAGAGCAAAGAGAGGCTCGGTGCGCTGAGGCTGGTCGGCGGCGGCCCGGGTGAGGACCTCTTCCGCGCCGGCGGAGTTTCCTTGGGAGGCCAGGAGTTGGGCCAGGGCGAGCGGCGTGGCGAGCGCCTTGGGATTGAGGCTCCAACTGAGGCGAAGCTGCGATTCGGCCTCGGCCCATTTCCTGTCGTGAACGAAGAGCGCGGCCAAATCGAACTGGGCGCGGGCGTCGTCGGGTTCTTTGCGGGCATTTTGCTCGACCATCTTGCGCGCGCCATCCCAGTCTCCCAGGCCCATCTGGCTTTCAGCCAAGAGGAACTTGCCGAGGGGGTCGTCCGGCCAATTGGAGAGCATTTGGGAAGCGACATTCTTGCTGCGCTGGAATTCGCGAGCGGTGAGAAGGGCCTGGCCGACAAAATCGTATGCTTCCTTGTCGCGAGGATTGTACTGGATTGCAAGGGAGTATTCGCGAAAAGCGCCCTGGAAATCACCGCGCTGAACATAGATCTTGGCCAAATCGTGATGCGCCTTGGCCATCTCCGGTTTTTCCTGAATGGCGCGCTTTAACTCGATGACGGCGGCTTCGGGCTTGTTCTGCTTTAGAAGATCCTGAGCGCGGGAATAGAATTCCTCGGCGCGAACGGAAGGATCGCGCTTGCAGGCGGCGCAGAAGATCAAAAGCGCGGAGACGGAAACGCAAAGAAGCGAAGAGAAAAGTTTTGGGGTGCGAAGCACCGATGGAAACGATTGACGAGAGAGCATGGAGTCCGGGCCCTCGAGGAGATGGTTATCCGCGCCAGTGAATCAGACCTGTCCATGATAGCCAATCGGGAGCGCAAGGGTCTCGGAAAACCTGAGCAGGATGTAGTGGATAATGCATCATGCAGGAATCGGCAAGGTGTTGCCCGTGGTGTATTTTTGGCCGATAATCAGCGCGGGAATTCCATGCCTGGCTGAATCCAGGCAAGTTTGCCGATGATCTGTCCACATTGCAGCGCGGGAAATGCCGAGCACGCGGAGCGCTGCGTACAATGCGGCAGCCTGCTGCGGGAAGGCGATGCGGGCGCGACTCTAGTGGGAGGGGACGTTTCGTCGGCGGCACCGGCGCCAACAAATCCCGCCGCAAAGACCGGCGCAAGCGTCTTGACGCCTCCTCCTTCCTCGAATCCTCAGGACGACGCAAGGACGCTGATGGACGGACCATCGGGCGTGGCATTCGCGCCCGGGACGACGCTGGGCTCGCGATATGTGATCGAGGGGCTGCTGGGCGAGGGCGGAATGGGCCGGGTTTACAAGGCGTACGACCGGGAGCTGGACCGGTACGTGGCGCTGAAAGTGTTGCAGCCGGAACTGACGCGCGATCCGCAAATCATCCAAAGATTCAAGCACGAATTGCTGCTGGCGAGCCGTATCTCCCACAAGAACATCCTGAGAATTCACGATCTGAGCGAAGCGGACGGAGTGAAGTACATCTCCATGGCGTTCGTGGACGGCGAGGATCTGCATCACCTATTGAGAAAAGAGAGCCCGTTGCCGCTGGAGCGGAGCCTGAAGATTGCGCGGCAGCTTTGCGAAGCGCTGGATGCAGCACACTCGGAAGGAGTCGTGCACCGGGACTTCAAGCCGCACAACGTGCTCGTGGCGAAAGGCGACCACGTGTACGTCTCGGATTTCGGGCTGGCAACTTCGCTTGAGACGGCGAAGCTGGGCATGACGCGCACCGGGGCGTTCGTGGGGACGCCGCGGTATATGTCGCCGGAGCAGGTGGAGGGCGGGAAGGTCGATAGCCGGAGCGATCTGTACTCGCTGGGGCTGGTGCTCTACGAAATGGTGACCGGGGACTTGCCGTTCGCGGGCGAGTCCACGTGGCAGTTGATGTACCAGCGGGTTAAGGAGAAGCCGAAGGATCCGAAACAGGCCAGGCCGGACCTGCCGGATTGGGTGGCGCGAATCATTCTGCACTGCCTGGAGCGGGAGCCGCAGAACCGCTACCAAAGCGCCAAAGAGATTCTGGCGGACATTGACGCGCACCGCAGCCCGACGCTTGCGCCCGGAACGTTTTTGCGGAGGCGGCCCGCTCTGAAGTGGGGTATTGCGGGCGGCGCGGGCGTCCTTGTTCTTGTGGCGTTGTTCTACGCGATTCCCGGGACGCGCCGTCTGGCGGTCAAGGGGCCGACGGTGAGCCTGGTTGAAAAGACCGGATTGCCGCCTCTTTCGAAGGGAAAGTTCGTAGCGGTTTTGCCTTTTCGGGCGCTGGGCGGCGAGAGCTCGATGAATTACGTCGCGGAAGGATTGGGGGAGGCGCTATCCGCGAAGCTGTTCCAATTGAATGACGTGCACCTCGCGTCGCCGATAGAGGCCGCAAAGCAGGACGATCAAAAGACGCCGCTGCCGCGGATTGCCAAGGATTTGGGCGTCAACATGATCGTTCATGGGATTGTGCAGGGCGGAGCGGGGGACCAGGTATCCATCGTCGTGAAGCTGGAGAATATGGAAGATAACCGGCTGCAATGGAGCCAGGAGTTTTCCGGGGTGACCGGAGACCTGCTGACGCTCGAAGATCAAATCTATTCGAAATTGATTGATGCGCTGAATTCGAAGCCTTCGGACAAGGCGCTTGCGGCGGCAGCAGCTCATCCCACGGAAAACATCGCGGCGTACAACGATTACCTGAAGGGAAGAAACGCGCTGGCGGGAACACCGGACCAGAACAACATCCAGACGGCGATCAACAACTTCAACAGCGCGCTGCAGAAGGATCCGTCATTCGCGCTGGCATACACGGGAATCGCGGACGCGAATCTGATGCTGTACACCGCGACGAAAGACAAGCACTGGTCGGACAAGGCGGTGGAGGCGGCGAAGAAGGCCGCGCAGCTGAACGAGAATCTTCCCGAGGTGCATGCGGCGCTGGGCAGCGCCTATTCGGCGACCGGACAAATCACGCAGGCGATCGAGGAAGACAAGCGGGCGCTCGAATTGGCGCCCAATTCCGATGAAGCGTACCGCCGCTTGGGGAACGCCTACCGGGCAAATGGCCAGAAAGCCGAAGCGCTGCAGGCGCTCGGGAAGGCGGTGGAAATCAACCCTTACTACTGGAATAACCTGGCGGCGCTGGGCAACGCGTATCTTGCGTTTGGAGAGCCGGAGAAGGCGGTCAAGACGTATGCGCAAGTCACGGAATTGGAGCCGGATAACCCAGCGGGCTACAACAATTTGGGAATGGCGTACTTCAGCCAGGGGAAGTACGAGGAGAGCATTTCCGCATTCCAGAAAGCGCTGAAGATCAGCCCCACCGCCGAAACGTACACAAACCTGGGGACAGCGTACTTTTATCTGAAACGGTATCCGGAGTCGCTGTTAATGTTCGAGAAGGCCGTCAAGTTAAACCCTGACGACGGCACGCTCATGGGGAATCTGGCGGACGGGTACCGACTTTCGGGACAAAAGGAAAAGGCGCAAGAGACTTATGAAAAAGCGATACGGCTCGCATTGAAGCAACTGCGGGTGAATCCCCGGGATACGCAGGCGGCGGGACAGTTGGCTCTGTATTACGCTAAGATGGGAAATCCAGAGCAGGGCAAAGAATGGGTCAAGAAAGCGAGGGCGATCGACCAATCGGACGTGTATTTGGTTTACATCGCGGCGGTTGTGGATACGATCGGCAACCGCCCGGCTGACGCTGTGAAAGAGCTGAACGCGGCGCTCGAGAAAGGGTTTTCCGTGAGCGACGTGGAGGTGGAGCCGGAATTCGCGTCGCTGGCTTCCCGGCCGGACTTCCAAGCTCTCCTCAAGCGCTATTCGGCCACGAAACGATAGAAGCGGATGGCGGCGGGCGGCGGCTTGCGCACAGAGATACCCCGGGCGGAAGGAATGCGGCTAATCCTCAAGAGAGTGGGTCCAGCTAACGGCGCTTCTTGAGAACCAGAAACAGGCCGCCAGTCAGAGCCAAAAGGATTGTTGGCGGTTCGGAGGCTGTAGTGGTGGCAGTGCCCTGCGCGGTAAACGATTGGCCGTCCACCATGTCGCCGACATCGGTCAGAATGGCGAAATCGTAGAGAAGCGTGCCGTCATTGGCTGTGGGGCCGGTGCAGCCCAGTTCGAAGTTGCAACTCGTGGCGGGCAAAATTCCCGGATGAGTGGCATCGATTCCAAAGAAGGTCACAAAGGCGTTGCCATTGTTGAGAAAGCCCGAAGCGGCGTTGGCAAAGTAGGGATCAATGGCGTTATCCAAGGCCGCAAAGACCAATCCTGCCGACTGCTGAGTGATTTCGAGCGTGATGGAGGTCCAGGTCTGCCCGGTGTTGTTGACGAACTCAGTTGCAGCGGGATCGATGCAAAGGTCTCCTTCCGGGCCTCCAAACAGACCGCAATCCACGGTTCCGACTGTTCCGTTCTTGGTGAAGCTGATCTGGAAGGCGGGGTCCGTCGGCGAGTTTAGGATGATCGAACCCCCGCCGCCGATGGGTACAAACCGGGGATCAATGCTGTCCGCCATAGCGGCGGAAGCCGATAACGCGACAAGAACGGGAACAAGAAGCCAACGTGAGATCTTCATCGATGTACCCCCACACGCCTACACCACAAGAATGTAGATAGTATTTGGGCAATTCGGCAGCCAATTCCAGTTGGGCGGGCTCACACTATCTAATGTATTTACAATAACTTAGAAGCTCCATGATCCAGGGTTTCTGTGGGGTGCGCAAGGTTCTTCCAATATAGGACTTCGGAGTTCCCGAAGTTTGCACAGATTCGTTTGAGGCGCCGAAACGACTTCCTTTGAAGCCTGACGGCGAGACTCAGCGAGACGCCAGCCGAAGGAACCGAGGAATGAAGGGCAGGAGGAGTTGTTTCAAGACAACCAGGCCAGAGCAAAGAGGGTTGGCCAATCGGCGAATCCGAGGAGCATCTGAAGAGTCGTCATGGGGTGCATTAAGTAAGCGGGAAATGTGGAGGAGCGAACACGGTGTGTTTGTAAAAGGACAGAACCGGAACACACGAAGAGAAAAAAACGGAAAGCCGTGATCAACTCCGGGAGAGACTTTACGGAAGCCAGCAGGATAACGCCGATCCAGGTCCTGCCCAGTCCAGTTTTTTCCGCGATGATGTCCGCAATGAGAGAGAGACGGCTACCCGAAAGAAAAATCAATCCCGTGCAAAGGACGAAATGCAGCCCCAGGCTCATGGGGAAGCTTTTCGGGCGAGTACACGTGTCATCCATTTTTCCAATTCCACAGCGAAGAAGATCGCCGAGCTCATAGCCAGGACAATTGCCAGATCCCGTGGAGACAACGCCTGGGTGTAGAAGAGCTTCTGCAGAAACGGCGTGTAAATTAGAGCCAGTTGTAGCAGCACCGTCAGGGTGACCGTTCTAATCATCCATCGGTTGGAGAAGAAACCGGCAGGGAAAACGGATTGCCTTTCGACGCGAATTGCCAGGACGTGTGCCATCTGCGATAACGTCAGAGTCGAGAAGAGAATCGTCCTCCACGAGGGATCCTCGGCGTGCCAATAAGCGTAGCCTGCGCAGAGAGAGAGCACGCCCATCAAAAGGCCTACCCAGAGAACATGGCGTCCCAGGCCTCGGGCGAAGATGCTTTCCCCGGGCGGGTGCGGCGGACGCATCATGGTTTTCGTTTCGGCCGGCTCCCCGGCAAGGGCCAAGGCTGGCAGACCGTCCGTCACCAGATTCATCCAGAGAATCTGCAAAGGAAGGAGCGGCAGCGGCATGCCGAGGAATGGCGCAAGAACCATGACCCAGATCTCGCCGGAATTCGTCGTCAGTATGTAGCGGATGAATTTGCGAATGTTGTCGTAGATGACCCGTCCTTCTTCGACGGCGGCCACAATCGTGGCGAAGTTGTCGTCGAGAAGCACGAGGTCGGCGGCTTCCTTGGCGATGTCGGTTCCCGAAACACCCATAGCCACGCCGACGTTGGCTTTCTTCAGCGCGGGGGCGTCATTGACGCCGTCGCCGGTCATGGCGACGATCTGTCCGTTGTGTTGCAAGCCTTCCACGATCCTGAGTTTGTGTCCGGGAGAAACGCGAGCATAGACGGCGGTTGTCTGCACAACGCGCCCGAGGTCCGCGCCGGAGATGCTGTCGAGTTCCGGGCCCGTCAGGATTCCGCCGCCA
>Ga0209581_1001808_pt1 | contig 23063 bp, 14 predicted proteins | sample Coa_R2_FD_187160 | JGI IMG/M metagenome (GOLD analysis project Ga0209581, IMG submission 187160) | Surface soil microbial communities from Centralia Pennsylvania, which are recovering from an underground coalmine fire - Coalmine... | ecosystem: Environmental > Terrestrial > Soil > Unclassified ...
GATCAATCGCGTCATTCGCGCTCCGTTCCTGGTCACATTTTTGCTGACCTTCGGCCTCGACCTGCTTGTGGCGGATCTGGTGCAGCAGATTTTTAGCAGTGATTTGCGTTCCATCAATACTGGCTATGCAGGCAACGGCCTGGATATCGGCCCCACACATATCGCCTTTGACAGTTTGCTGGCCGCGGCTATCGCTATTGTGCTGACTGCGGCACTCAGCCATTTTCTTTCGCGCACACGCCGGGGCAACGCGATTCTAGCTACGGGCATGGACCGCGATGCAGCGCGGCTCATGGGCATCAATATCGGGCGCACCTATGCGCTGACCTTTGGCCTGGGGGCTGCGCTGGCGGGGGCGGCGGGGGCAATGCTGGCTGAACTTTACCCATTCAATCCCTCGGCAGGGGGAACCTTTACCCTGCGCGCCTTTGTGATTGTGGTGCTGGGTGGACTGGGCACTCCCTGGGGCGTGCTCGCCGGCGGTCTCGCCTTCGGGTTTGCTGAGACAGTCATTCCGTTGCTCCCCGGCGTTGGTCCTGGGTACGACGATGCGATTGCCTTTGCCGTTCTGGTGGCCGTTCTGGTGTTCAAGCCCAATGGATTACTGGGCAAGCCTTTCTATGCATGAGAGGAGAGACCATGACAACTGACCTTCAGCCACCGCCGGCTGTGAGTTCTTCGCCTCAACGCCTGAAAGAGAGCAGAGCATGGCTTTGGTCGCTCCTGATCGGGCTGGTAATTCTGGGGACACTCGCTACTATCCCGCTGTTCGGTGATGCCTCGCTTTTGCACACCTGGACGCTGATCGTGATGTACATCGTTTTTGCGCAGTGCTGGAATTTTATCGGCGGCTATGCTGGCTATGCCGCGTTTGGCAATGTCGCATTTTTCGGCATCGGGGCCTATACTTCTGGACTCTTCTTGCTCGCGGGCCTGCCCCTCTGGGTTGGTCTGCTAGCCGGTGGAGTGGTGGCCGGCCTTTTTGCCTTGCTTATCGGCCTGCCGGTTCTTCGCTTGAAAGGGCATTACTTCGCGATTGCCACTTTGGGCACAGCCGAGGCGTTGCGTGAGTTTGTCGTGGTGAAAGATATCGGTGGGGGGGGAGGTGGCCTGATGTCGCTGCCTCTGCCGAGTCTCGATGCCTATCCTTTGCTTTTCTACGCGTTTGTCGGGCTCGCGGTGCTCTGCCTCTTCATAACCGCTGCTCTGGCGCGCAGCAGGTTTGGCTATGCTCTGATTGCCATTCGTGAGAATGAGCAGGCGGCTGAAGCACTGGGCATTCCCACCTACTGGTATAAAGTCCGGGCCTTTGTTCTGAGCGCCGTCCCTACGGCCCTGGCCGGCGGCCTCTATGCCTACTGGGCGACCGGCTTTGATCCCGGTACGGTCTTCGATGTAGGTATCTCAGTTGAGATGGTTCTGCTGACCTTTCTGGGGGGCACGGGGACGATTCTCGGCCCGATCATTGGCGGCATTCTCTTCGAGACTGCCTCCTTCCAGTTTCAAACCAGTGGCCTGAATCTGCACAATACGCTGCTCGGTCTCTCCATTATTCTTGTCACTATCATCCTGCCACAGGGAGTGATTCGTTTCGTCCAGACGTTTAGTTCGCGCCCCACTCCCGGTTTGACAGGGGTTGGCCGTTTCATGGAAGGATTTCGACGTGTTCGACGCTTTATCACAGCCAACGGCATCTAACCAGCCTCCCCCAGGTGCCAGTGGGGGGACCTCCGCTCTGTTGCAGTTGATGGATGTTACTAAACGTTTCGGCGGCTTGGCGGCAGTCAACGGGCTGAGCTTCTCCGTTCGCCGTGGGGAAATCCTGGGGGTGATCGGCCCCAATGGCGCTGGAAAATCGACACTTGTCAATCTGATTGGCGGGGCGCTTCCGCTCACCGCCGGGTCCATTTATTACCAGGGGCGGGAGATCAGCCGCTTGCTGGCGAATCGCCGAGCCTACCTGGGAATTGCTCGCACGTTTCAGTTGACCAAACCTTTCAAGGAGCTGGATGTCCAGCAAAATGTCCTGGTGGGCGCTCTTTTTGGACATCACCGGATGCTCCATGCGGCTGCGCTGCGCCGGGCCGATGAAGTGCTGGCGGAGGTTGGCCTTGCTCAGAAAGCACACCTCAAGGGGGAACAGCTGACAATTGCTGATTGCAAGCGGCTGGAAATGGCCCGCGCCCTGGCGACGGGTCCTCAGCTCCTCTTGCTCGATGAGGTAATGGCCGGCCTGACGCCCGCCGAGGTGGCTCAGGCTGTTGAGCTTATTCGCAAGATCAACCGGATGGGTGTCACTATTATTGTGATTGAGCATATCATGCAGGCCATCAAGAGTGTTTCCGACCGTATCCTGGTGCTGCATCATGGGCGGAAAATCGCTGAGGGGCAGCCAGAGACGGTCCTCTCAGATCCCAAAGTTATCGAAGCTTACCTCGGCGAGCGGTACGCACAAAAGCAGGGGCGCTCTGCGCAGACCCCCGCCTCTTCGCTTAGCGAAGAGGCCCAGCGTCTACGAGAGGAGTAAGGACAGTGATGACCTCAACGAATATGCACGACGATATCCCTGAAGAGTTGCTCTCTGCGGTCGATCAGGCTCCCGTCTCTCCGATAGCCGAACCTGCCCTGTTGCTGGTGCGCAATCTTTGCGCCGGCTATGGCGAAGTTCAGGTCCTCTGGGACATCTCGCTGGAGTTGAGGCGTGGTGAAGTGGTGGCCCTGGTGGGAGCGAACGGGGCGGGCAAGTCCACCCTGCTTGCCACACTTTCAGGATTGTTGCCCGCCTGGCGGGGCAGCATTGAGTTCGCAGGACGAGATATTACCGCTTACCGGGCGGAGCGGACGGCCAGGCTTGGCCTGAACCTGGTGCCTCAGGGGCGTCGCCTCTTCATGGGTCTCACGGTCGAGGAGAACCTGCGGCTCGGTGCATATAGCAAGCGCGCGGGGACGGCGGCCGCCATAGCCGAAGACCTGGAGCGCATCTTCGCGCTCTTTCCCAAACTCCGCGAGCGTCGTAAACAGGTTGCAGGTTCGCTCTCGGGCGGCGAGCAGCAGATGTGCGCGATCGCACGCGGTCTGATGGCCCGGCCAGATGTTCTGTTGATTGATGAGCTTTCACTGGGCCTGGCGCCGAATGTGGTCGATGACATTCTTGCTGCGATCGATGGCATTCATCGCCAGGAACGGCTCAGCATCCTGCTGGTGGAGCAGGATGTCCAGATCGCTCTGGAGCGGTCCTCTCGAGGCTATGTAATTGAAAACGGGCGCATCGTCTTGAGCGGTCCGGCCAGCAGCCTGCTGAATGACGAGCGTATTCGCACAGCTTATCTTGGTATGTAGATGACTGACCGGGCCAGGTAAGCCATCTATTCAGCGAATATTCTCAACAGTCGTCTGTTCATGCTTATGTATGAACGTATGGATGATTGTTGTGCAATAGATATCACTTTTTCCTGCGTAAGCAGGACAGTTTTGGGATGTTCGCCAGGAAGGCGAGCTTTCCAGTGAGGAGGATCTCCTTATGATGTATTTTGCTTCTCCGCTTTCCCTGCGGCCTCCAGGGAGGAGGTGCGCGCCTGCCGGGCAGCGCATCTGCTATGTGCTGCTGGCGTTCTCTCTGCTGGCTCTGCTGCTCGGCTCGCTGCTGAGTTCCGCGCGCCCGGCTCAGGCCGCCTCAAAGGCTGCTTCCACCTCAAATGCAGCTTCTACGGCCTCGCTCAAGGCTGCCGCCGCTGCCACCCAGGGGGGCGCTGCTCCCGCGGCGGTGACGGGCAACCTGGGCGATTTTCAGGGGTCCATTCCTTTTCAGATCCCGGCCTATCACGGGCTGCAGCCGCCGCTGGGCCTGGCCTATGACTCGCTGGGGGGCAACGGCCTGGTGGGTCAGGGCTGGCAATTGACCGGGTTCCCTCAGATTGACCGCACCTCGGCCGAGCGCGGCGCGCCGCGTTTTAGCGGTGATGTCTTCCAGTTAAACGGAGAAGATCTGGTCCCCAATACCAGTCTGGGCGGCCAGTATGTCACCAAACGCCAGAGTTTTGTGCGGATCAGCTACGATGCCACGGCCCATGCCTGGACTTTCTTTGATAAGAGCGGGGTCAAATACACGCTCGGTCAGGGCGTAAACGCGGGGCCAGGGGTCTCACGCTGGCTGATTACCTCGATGACTGATCCGCATGGCAACACGGTCACGTACTCGTATTGGTGCGATCCCAAAGGCTTCCAGTGTTACCCCAACACGGTGAGCTACAACGGGACCACGATCACCTTCTATCGCGAGGCGCGCCCGGATGTGATTTCCCAGGCGGTGGGAGGAGTGCTGATCACAAGTTACCGCATCAAGACGGTGGAGGTGCAGGTGGGGACGGCGATTGCGCGGGTGTACGCGCTGGGCTACGTCACAAGCGCAGCGACGGGACGCTCGCTGCTGAGCACGGTGACGCAGTATGGCACGGACGCGACGGTGGATGCGAGCGGGAAGGTGACCGGGGGCACAGCTCTGCCCCCGATCAAAGCGAGTTATCAGGTCGATGGCACCCAGGCGTTTACCGGTGGGGGATTGTTATGGGCCTATTGTGCTCCGAGCTACGGCGCTCTGCAGATGGCCGATGTGAACGGGGATGGGAAGGCCGACCTGGTGTGTTCGGTGTATAACAGCTACACGCACCTGTACGATACGTATGTGGCGCTGGCCAATGGGAGTGGTTTTAATAGCCCGACGCTGTGGTTGTCCCAGTGGTGTAACAACGTGCCCACGCTGGCCGATGTCACCGGGGATGGCCGAGCCGATCTGGTGTGTCCCGTGTACAATCCCGCTACCTATAGCTATAGCATGGCTGTTTCTCTTTCCACAGGGACTTCCTTTAACGGAAGCGGGAGTGGCTGGTGGCTGGCGAACTGGTGTCCCAGTGCGCCGGTGCTGGCCGATGTGAATGGCGATGGCCGAGCCGATCTCGTTTGTGAGGCATGGAACGGCGGCGGCTACAACATGTCCGTCGCATTCTCCAACGGCGTGAATGCCTTCACCGATCAAGGCCGGTGGGCCACGAACTGGTGTTGGACTCTTCCTCGTCTGGCCGATATCAATGGCGATGGGAAGGCCGACCTCGTTTGTACGATCCCACAGTACAATTACTGGGGATATATCATCGGGTATGACGTGTATGTGTTGTTTTCGAATGGGGTCAATGCTTTCAGCGGTGGGGGTCAGTGGTTGAGTGGGTGGGGGAACTACTATTGTAACGGCGTGTACAACCATAACCAGAGCTCTATCACGATTGCTGATGTGAACGGGGATGGGAAGGCCGACCTCGTTTGTCTGAGCCCGGTGTACAATTACTACAACTACCTGGTTGGGTACGATGTGAACGTGGCGCTTTCCAATGGGAGCACCGGCTTCAGCGTGAGCCAATGGACCAGCGGCTGGAGCGGCTTTTGCCAGGCCGGCACCGGGCAAATTTTCCTGGCCGATGTCAACGGGGATGGGAAGACCGACCTGGTGTGCTATTACCCCAACAAGAATTATGTCTATAGCCAGGTCTATGTGGCCCTCTCCAATGGCAGCAGCGCGTTTAGCGGAGAGAGTCTGTGGCGAGGTTCCTGGTGTGGCACTGACGGGCAGTTTTTCCTGGCCGACACCAATGGGGATGGCCGAGCCGACCTGGTGTGTCAGGATAATTCAACGGGCAATATCTGGACGACCTTTGCCGGCTCGCAAGTGATCCAGAATGATCTGCTGACCAGCCTGACCAACCAGAATGGCGGGACGACCAGCGTCACCTATAAAGTGGAGAAGGTTCCAGGCAGTGCTGCCGGCCCAACCCTGGCCGCGTTCTCTCCCCAGGGTGCGCCCGCCGGGGCTATCGGGGGGCTTCCGGGAGCGATTCCGCTGGTAACACGCATCAGCCAGAATGCCGGAGTCAGTTGGGACGCGCCCCCCATTGTGACAGACTACACGTCCAGTGGTCCTGAGTGGGACCCTCTTGAACGACGCTTCCTGGGCTATGGGACGATTGCGGCCACCAACAGCAGCGGGGCGACGGCGACCACCATCTTCCGCCAGGCGCCCAACTATCCGGTGGACCGTCCGGCGCAGATCTCGATCACCGACGCCAATGGGACGCTGCTGGCCTCTACGACCAACATCTACCAGGAGAGCGCGTCCGGCGGGGTCTATACCTCGTTGCTCAGTAAAGTCACCGGAGCCAACTGCGCCGGGGCCTCCCTGTGCCAGTCTAGCAGCACCACCTATCAGTACGATGGCTATGGCAACATCATCCAGGTGTTAGATAATGGGGACGACGCTGTATCGGGAGATGAGCGGCTGACTGTGATCACCTATTATCCCAATACCGGGGCCTACCTGCTCGATTACCCGGCGGCCCAGGTGATCTACGCGGGCACGACCACGGCTGGCCAGATCTTGAGCGCCACCGCTTATACCTATGATGGACAGGCGAGTGCCACAGCCCCGCCACTCAAGGGGGATGTGACAGCGACCACAGTCTGGTTGAACACCACCAACACCTGGCTGACGGCTACCGCCAGCTACGATAGCTTCGGCAATCTCCTCTCCGTGACCGACGCGCTGGGCCACACCAGCACGACGAGCTACGAGAGCACCTATCACCTGTATCCCACGCAGGTCTGTAACGCGCTCCATCAATGCATGGGGCAGACCTGGAATACGGTGCTGGGAGTGCAGACCTCGCAGATCGACCAGGCCAATAGCGGAACCCCTACCTCCACTATGGCCTATGACGTCTTCGGACGCTTGGTCAAGCAGACCAACCCGGATGGCAGTTCCAGGACGATGGCGTATGTGAACCAGGGGAATCCGGCCACCCAGTATATCCAGACGGCGGTTAGCGATGGCTCGGCTGATGGTCTGTGGAGCAGGACCTACTCCGATGGGTTGGGTCGCACCTACATAACTGTCGGCAAGTCGACCTCGACAGTTGTGACGATGTACAACACCCAGGGGCAGGTGGCGGCGGTGAGCGCGCCCTACTTCACGGGAGCTACCCCCCAGTTCACGACCTACCAGTACGATGCGCTGGGCCGGCAGATCGTGCTGACACATCCCGATGGCTCGACCCGGACAACCAGTTACGCCGTAGGCATCAACGCAGCGGACCCCGACTTTAAGACTGCTCGCCTGATGCAGACCAGCTGCGATGAATTAAACTACTGTATACGCCAGGGGATGAATGGCTATGGGCAGCCGGTCGTTGTTGACGAGTTTACTAATAAAACGACCTTCTACGCGCGTACCCATATCCGTTACGATGTGCTCGGTAATCTGATTGGCTACACCGATACGCAGGGCAATGTGGCGAGTATCACTTACGACTCGCTGGGTCGTAAGATCGCCATGACCGACCCCGATCTGGGTCACTGGACCTATGGCTACGACGCCGACGGCAATGTGACCAGCCAGACCGACGCGCGCGGGGTCACAGTCAGTTACGCCTACGATGCGCTCAATCGACCGCTGACCGCGAAGAACGGAGCGACGACCCTGGCCAGCTACACCTACGATCAGGCGAGTCAACCGCAGGGTATCGGACGGCTGACCAGCATGAGCGACCCGTCCGGCTCGACGACCTTCAGCTATGATGTCAATGGCCGGCTGATCGCTATGACTAAGGTCATCAGCGGGCAGAGCTTCACGCTCAAACAGAGTTATGACCAGGCGGGCCGCATAGCCAGTCTGACCTACCCCGACGGGGAGGTAGTGCCCTATACCTATGACGCGAGCGGCTGCCTGAAGAGCGTCGGCAACTATGTGACCAACGCCAGTTGTACCGCGAACAACTCACCAGCCAGCCTGACGCTGGGCAATGGGCTGACGGAATCCCTGAGCTACAGTCCAACCCGGCAATGGTTGACCGGGATCACGATCAAGCAGGGGTCCACTACGCTGCTGAGCTACACTCTCAGCAACCGCAACGCGCGCGGGCAATTGCTGGCCCAGACCTCCAGCAATCCCAATCTGGACTGGACCTACAGCTATGACGCGTTGGGCCGGCTGACTCAGGCGACCAACACGACCAACGCGGCCTGGAACCAGTCGTTCAGCTATGACCAGCTGGGCCGCATCTTCCCAGGGACAGGCGGACAGACCCTGACCTATCCGGCGGCGGGCCATGCGCATGCCCCGGCGACGCATAATGGCACCGCCTACACCTACGATGCCAACGGCAACCGCACCGGTGGGGATGGACGAACCTACACCTACGATGCGCTCAACCGGCTAAGTAGTGTCAGCGGGACGGCCTATCTCTACGATGGATTGGGTCAGCGGGTGCAGGTAGGCAGCACACGCTACCTCACCTTCAACTACCAGTTGCTCGCAGAGCAGACCGGCAGCAGTAAGCTGCAATATTACTACTATGGCAACACGCGTGTCGCGCAGAAGGACCAGAATGGGGTCGTGACCTACTACCTCAACGATCAGTTGGGGACGGCCAATGCCCTGAGCAATGGGAGCGGGGGAACCAGCGGCCAGGCGGTCTACGGATCGTATGGGCAACTCCTGCAAAAAAGCGGGGTAAGCGTTCACTTCGGGCTGGCAGGCCAGCAGTTGGATGCAAGTGGCCTCTATCACATAGGCGCGCGTTACCTGGACCCGGTCTCGTCGACCTTTACCTCGCCCGACCCCAGTGGCAAGGAGGTTGATCCGACCAATCCGCAGACGCTCAACCGCTATGCCTATGCCAACAATGATCCGGTCGATGTGACCGACCCTTCAGGGTATGGTCCCAATGATTTCCCACCAACCGTCTATGATTTCGGAACGGGTACGATCACAGCCCTGACCCGAGATTATACAGGGGGATTTCTCACCCGTTTTGCAGTCACCTTCAACCCGGAAACCGGAGATACCTATGTGACGAACCTCCTCTTCAAAGAGTGGGCTCCGCTGCCCGGAACCTATGGTCTGTTGGAGGAGAACGCGTGGGCGGGAACCACCTACGAGAAAAATCACTCGGTCTTCGGGCTCTTTGGTTTCGTGGATGTCCGGCCTACCTTTGAGTCAACGTATCTCTCTCTGCGCTTTCGGGCAGATTTACTGGTCGGCCATGATCCTTCGGCTCCCCACAGCATTTTCGGGTACTACACGGACCTCGAACTAAGTATCCGCGTTCAGGCCGGTCCCTATGCAGATACGGTTCTGGATTACCATACGAACAACCTGGGAAGAGGTCCCAGCCTGGGTGGTTCGGTGAAACCGTTGGTAGATTACCTGGAAGGAACGGGGATCGTTGCCCTACCACCGAAACCCACTCCTATTACCAGCGGTGAAGATGAGAACAGCAACCCCTGCTATGGCGGTTTTTGTCTCACCGATATCACTGGTGGCAGCAGTTTCAATCAGGATTATGTCTTTGGTGAGGGCGATTGGAGCATCGGTGGTGGCGCTGGTGGCGCTGGTGGCGCTGGTGGCGCTGGTGGCACTGGTGGCACTGGTGGCGCTGGTGGCGCTGGTGGCGCTGGTGGCAGTGGCGGTGGCGGCTTTAGCTTTGGTATTGATTTTGGCGGTGGCTTTGGTGGTGGCACAGGTTTCTTCTTTATCCTGTTTACCATCACGTTCGTGTTTTGAGTGTAGTGATGTGACAGAGCAGGCCGTGCCGGCCAGGCGGGCAGCAGAGATCCCTCTGCTGCCCCGCGCTGCCGGGAGGGGAGCAGGACCCGCACGCCTGGGGACCGACCTGGATGTCCTCTGCAGGAAGAGTCAGGCAGGTGGGATTCCGAAGGTCGAGCGGGCAGCCCGCAGTCCGGGGACCAGGGGGTGATCAGGGGGGCGGGAAGTGCGTAATCCGGCAGAAGGTGCAGAGGACTCTCTCATGAACTGGTGTTCGTCACCAGCTATGAAAAAGTCTTTTTCAGGAGAGAAGAGAAGAGGAGCGTGTGAGATGACATCAGAACAAAGCGAGGTGAGCGGAATGCGCCGGCGGATCGAGCAGGAAGAAGAGGCGGCGCGCCTCGGTTTCTGCGGGCCGGCCATGGTAGCCCGGCATGAATGGATCAACGCGCGCGCGGAGCGAGCGGCGGCGCGCATTCTGTGGCTCATTGAGCAAGGCCGGCACACGGAGGCATATGCGTTGTTGGACCAGCCTGCCTGGGGAGAGAACGAAGCGGAGAGCGAGTGTTTCTGCCTGGAGCAGGCGACTGACCTGTGTGGGAAGAAAGGGGGAGACATTCATGAACATGTGGCACAGGCGCCGGGAGGCCAGCGTCCCAGTTGATGCTACGCTCGCCGAACAGACATCGGCACGACGACGTGAGGCAGAGGAGCGCCCGGAGGCGCTGGCGGCTACCGTCCAGTCCGATCTGGTGTTGATCATTGATGATTCTATCACCGTGCGAGCTATCCTGGAGACCAACCTGAACCGGGCCGGCTATCGCTGTCTCAGCTTCATGGATGGTGTGAGCGCGCTGGACTGGCTGTGGCGAGAAGCAGCGCGTTTGCCGCGTCTTGTGTTGCTGGACCCGGGCCTGCCGGGCCTGGATGGCTATGAGGTGGCGCGGGCGATCCGGGCCAATCCCCGCTGGAACGCGATGGGCATTGTGCTGTTGACGAGCCGGGACCAGGTCCCCGCTGGCCTGAAAGGGCACGGGGCAGGAGCGCAGGCGTATCTGGCAAAACCCTTTCGGATTGAACAACTGCTCACCGTCGTGCAAGTTGTGCTGGACGGTTTGCAGTCGTTGACCCGGGGAGGTGAACAGAAGCCATGAGAGGTCATGCCCACGCATGCAATGCATAAGACCTCCTGAGTGGCCTGGGGACCTTCTCCTGGGAGAACAAACGCAGGGCGCTGCTGCATCTGGCAGGAGGAGCAGGCCCGGTCACAGTCTTGAGGAGAGTGGACATGCTTAATTGGGGAACAATGGGAGTGTTTCTCGCCGTGTTTGTCGTCGTGGCCATTGTGGGATTGCGCGCTGCGTCCTGGCGCTCAGGGGATCTGAGCCGCCTGGTCGAATGGGGACTGGCGGGAAAACAGGTAGGCTTTGTCGCCGGCTGGTTCCTTCTGGCAGGCACGATTTATAGCGCGAACGCTTTTATCGCCATTCCCGGATTGGTCTACGCGCAGGGTGCGCAGGGTTTCTACCCGGTCATTTATACCACGCTCGACTATATTCTGCTCTTTGTCGTCCTGACCAGGTTCTGGATTATCGCCCGGCACCGGGGGTACGTGACCACTGCGGATTTTGTACGCGAACGCTTTGGCCGGGGGATGGCCGTTCTGGTCGCGCTCACCGGCATTCTGGCAACGATGCCTTATCTGGCGGTGCAACTCTACGGCATCGAAGTTGTCATTGCCCAGATGGGTATTCCCGTTGAGGCGGCGCTGCTCGTCGCGTTTTTCTTCCTGTCGATCTCTACCTACCTCAGCGGATTGCGCGCGCCTGCTGCGATAGCCTTTCTCAAGCAGAGTATGCTGATCCTTGTTGTTCTGGTAGGCTGGATCGCCATTTTGCCGCAGATAGGGGGGCTGAGCCAGCTCTTTGCAGCGGTCCACCAGAAAACACTTCAACAACCAGCCACGTTCTCCGATATCCTGCTGCCCTCGCAATATCTTGCTTTCAGCACGCAAATTCTGGGAGCAGCTCTGGCCCTGTTCCTCTATCCCCATACCATTACTGTGTTTCTCAGTGTGAAGAGCCATAAAGTGCTCAAACGCAACGCGGTCGCGCTCATTTTTTACTCGTTTCTCCTCTTCCTGGTCGTGTCCTTTGGCTACCTGGCTATTGCGGCGCGTATCCAACCATCTGCAACCTATAAAACCAATGCTATTCTCCCGGCACTCTTTATGCATTTCTTCCCCGCGTGGTTCACAGGCTTTGCCTTTGCGGCGCTGGTTCTCGGCGCCCTGGTGCCGGCTGCGATCATGTCGATCGGCGTAGCGAATCTGTTTACGCGCAACATCTACCGCGAATACCTGCGGCCTGCCTGTAGCGAGCGAGAAGAGACGCGCGTCGCCAGAGCCGTTTCGCTGCTGAGCAAGTGCGGCGCGCTGGTTATTATTCTCTTCATTCCCATCACGTTTGCCAATAACCTCCAACTGATGGGCAGCGTCTGGATCCTGCAGACGCTGCCTGCGGTGTTTCTTGGACTTTACACGCGCTGGTTTCAGCGGGGGGCGCTGATGCTTGGATGGATTGGCGGGATGATAGCCGGAACGTGGATGCTTGTGCAGCAAAATTTTGCCTCATTCTCCGCCTTTCAATTTGGTGCGCAGCCCTTCAGGGTCTATACGGGCATAGTGGCCCTTGGGGTTAATCTCGCGCTAGCGGTTGCGCTCACGCCCATGCTGCGCCGATGGGGCAAACCTGACGGGCCTGACCTTCCCTCCGAGATTGATTTTCAGGTCGAGCCGCTTTTACATAGTGCATCCTCATCCGGCGCAAAGTTGCCAGAGGGCGGGCAGGATGGGAGTGACATGGGCAGTATTCTGCCTGGCGAGGTAGCCAGAAAGCGCTAGAGAGAGCGTGAAGTCAGTGGAGGGCGCACAGGCGAAAGTCGTTGCATAATGGAGTGCCACGTGTATGTTTGTTGAACAAAACATTGTTGTTGACCGCCTTGTTAGCGCGATTCAAAGCGTTCAACTCAACAGGTATACGGGAACCCTCACGGCCACGCGCGGAACGGAAGCAGATGCAGAGGTGGGGAAAATCGAGTTTCTCAAGGGGCGAGTCGTTCAGGCCAGCCTTGGTCGTGATACTGGCCAGGACGCGTTAAACCGCTTGAGTAACTGGGGGAGCTGTCACGTTTGCTTCATGTATGACAGTACGGCAGAAGGCGCAGGGCAACACGGATCTCTTCTTTCATTTCTGTCCGGGCCAGGAGCGCAGTCCCTGGAGAATGTCTCCAATCAGCAACCCGGCGGGCAGCAAACCAGACCTGGAAACGAGAGACAGACGACCCCGCTTCCGCTCGCTTCAGTCTGGAATGACGCAGCAAAGAATGGCGCAAATCCGTTGCCAGCATCTCCCTCACGCCTGATGGTGCCGCACCGCTTAAAATCGAATAGCGAGGCGTTGCAATTCATCGCACGCGCTGGCCTTTCACGCACGCATCGTCACCTCTTCTTACTGGTTGATGGAGCACGCACCGTTGCCGAGTTTGCCCATCTCTTGCGCCGTAGTGAGCGGGAGGTACACACCATCTTGTTCGATTTGCAAACCATTGGTTGTATTGCGTTCTTGTCTCCTGATCAGGCAAAACAAGAAAGTCAAAAGGGAATGTAGGAAACGAGAACCGTATCGAAAGGGAAAAGGGAAAATCGATGGATCGAGCGGTCTATCGTATGACCAGGGAACAGGCGCTTGAAGAGGTGATCCAGGCGCATCAAGAGCAGCGGATTGCCGTACTGGAGCAGGCTGATTTACGCGGGGCCAATCTGCGTTGCGCCGACCTGAGCGGAGCAAACCTCTATGAAGCCGATCTTTCCGATGCAGACCTGGGAGGCGCGTATGTATGTGGCGCATATCTCTCAGGTGCCAATTTGAGCGGAACGAATCTAAATGGCGCGAATCTCAGCAAGGCTGTCATGGTCAATGTCAATTTAGTCGGAGCCTCCCTGGCGGGTGCCCTGCTCTGCGGCGCCGATCTGCGCGTGACAAATCTGGCCGGAGTGAACTTTACCGGCGCTGATTTGAGTGGGGCAAATCTGATGGGGAGCGACCTGATCGGCGCAGAATTGCGGAGGGCAGACCTCGAGGGAGCTATCTTATACACTGCGAATTTAAGTAATGCCCTTCTCCAACACGCCGATCTGAGTGGCGCAGATTTGCGCCAGGCTATGCTCATGGGTGCGAACCTGAGCGAGGCCGACCTGCATGGAGCGAACCTGACCGCAGCCAATCTGCGCAAAGCCGATTTGAGCGGTGCCATTTTGCATGGGGCAAAGGCGAACATAGCAAACCTGAGCGAGACAGATCTGAGCGGGGCTTTTCTTTCTGCCGTCAGTTTGTATAGCGCGAATCTGGTAGGTACAAATGCCCGTTCAGCAATCTTTTCGGGTTCACTCCTGATCAAGGCTTATTGCTTCCGGGCGATCCTGTCCCAGGCAAATCTCCGCAAGGCGGACCTGCGCGGAGCCAATCTAATGTACGCAGATCTGTGCGACGCGGATCTGTATAAAGCGGACCTGCGCGGGGCAAATCTCGTCGGAGCCACTTTCCTCGGAGCGACTCTGCGAGCAGCACATGGCGCACGGACGGCTCTGGAGAAATAGCAAGGAAGCTGCCCGCCGTCCTTCCTCTGCAAGCTTACTTCGGGCGCGGCGTAGGGAGAAGTACGAATAGACGAAGCCGGATTCTTTAGGGAGAAGTACGAATAGACGAAGCCGGATTCTCTCAGGTATACTTTTTCTCAAGAGATCGTCGTTGCTGCACAAAGTATTTCAACTGTACACGTAGTGCCTTCCTCTGGAGATCGCCTCTTACCTTTTCACATCGATCCGTTTTTGCATTTTTTCAGGGCAGGGGAGGATTCTATGAAATATCAACACCGGTTTCACGTAGAGGATGTGACCTGTGAGCAGTGCGAGGCGCGTGTCCGCCGGGCACTACTTGCGTTGCCAGGTGCTCAAAGCGTAGAGCTTGTTCGTACATCCCAGGATGAGGCTGCGGTTTTCTTTACGGCGACTGAAGCTCTTGGCGCTGAACAGATCGAGACAGCCATTGCCCGGCAATCGGTCGGAACAACTCATCACTATCGTGTCCGATGGGAGACCCCAAAGGCATAAATCGGCAGACCACTCAAGACCGTCCTGGTCGCGTGTGCTGGCAGAGCCGTACTGCAACCGCAGCCGGACGCAGGGAGCCAGAATGCCCATCAACAGAGGAGGAGGGTTGATGATGCGTTCTCCCGATCCAATCTCGGTGATCTTTTTGCTGTTGTTCCTGTTCATCATGTGCTTCTACCTGTTCCGGCTTGCCCACCCTCCGACCTGGATTCACCGCTTTGACGCGGAAAACGAAGTGGGGCATGGAATGATGGCCATCGGCATGATCTTCATGCTCGCGCCCGCGGGTTGGCTTCCTCCTGACATCATCCACTGGAATATTCTACTGTTTGCGGCCTCCTCCCTCTGGTGGACCGTTCGTCTCTGCGCGCGTAAGCCTCTGCTGGCCCTCATCTTGCGCACGCCCGGGGGGCGATCCACGGTATGGGCCGAAGCCATTCATGTGTTCATGCATGGGGGGATGTGCTACTCATTTCTGCTCATGAGTAGTATGGCCTTGAGCATGACATCACCGATCATTTTGATCACCTGCCTCTTGTGCGTCTCCTTTGCTTTGCTCGCTCTTTTCTATGTTCGAGAGGCTGTCAAAGATCTTCAGCGCGGAAAGCGGGATTGGCTGCAATTGGGTGCGAATCTGGCCCATGCACTCATGAGTGGAGTGATGTGCTGGATGTTTCTCGAGATGATCTCCATGTCCATAACTATGGGAACATAGGTTCTCGACTTTTCTCATCCCGCACTTCTCTTCCTCGAGCGCGCCGAGCAAAGGCCAGATCTGAATGAACATTCAGGTTTTTTTAAATCCTTATCTATGTGTCTTACAGCGTAGATAAGGTGCGGGAGAGGGTTGAATACAGCTCAACCTTTCTGTACACCGCTCTCGCCAGTTCTTGCGGCTTGACAAAGCGAGGGGGAGAATTTTATAGTTGTAAAAAGTATGGACAAATGAAACAGTCAGCCACACCTGTCCAGAATTTCAGCAATGAGTTTCAATACTTTCCCTCTTAAGTTGAAAATATCAATAAAAGGCGGCAAGAGGCATGAGCACAAAACTCCGCAATCGGAGCTATGGAGGAACCAGTCTCAAAGGTTTACGTCGTAATAACCGTGGCCTGGTGTATCGAGCTATCTGGGATCTCCAAAATATCTCGCGAGCAGAGCTAGCGACTGTCACCGGGCTCCATCCCGCAACTATCACCCACATTGTCGACGACCTCCTGGCCGATCGACTGATCCTTGAGGTGGGAGCCACCGAAACGGCTGTTGGCCGTCCCCCGTTGCAGTTGAAGATCAATTCTGAAGCTGCCTATATAGTGGGTGTTTCCCTGGCCCGCACGGCTGTTTCGGCGGCCTTAATTGATCTTGGGGGCAATGTGGGAGAGGATGTTCATTTTGGGGGACTGAATCTGCTCGATGAAAAAGAGTACACAATCGCTCGCCTGCAGCAAGCGATTGAACTGCTTGTAGAGCGAGCCCAGGCCATGGGCCATGAGGTGATCGGGATCGGCGTTGGTTTTCCGGGTCCGGTTGACCCCTCGACTGGCCAGACCTACCTGCCGGAAGCGCATGGTTTGCGAGAGCCCTTTTCTCCCTCTCTGCGGGAGGTGCTAGCAGAGCGATTTAAAAAGCCCGTCTTTATTGATAACGATGCGAATGCGATGGCTCTGGCCGAGAAGTATTTTGGCGAGGGACAACACGCCAATAACTTTGTCTGCATTGATTGTTCTCTGGGGATCGGCGCGAGCATTGTGATCAATGGCGAGATCTACTATGGCATGCGCGGGGATGCCGGTGAAATTGCCCATAATAGCGTCGATATCGAGGGCAGGTTGTGCGAGTGCGGCAGGCGCGGATGCCTGACATGCTACGCCTCTATCCCGGATATTCTTCAGCAGGTCTCTGAGGCAACCTCTCTCCCCCCGGAAACATTGTCGGTCAATCAAATCGCGGCGCTCTATACAGCCGGCCATAAAGAGGTCGTCGAGGTTATTCAGCAGATCGCGACCTACCTGGGACACGAAGTGATCAATATCGTCAATCTGATTGCCCCGGAGGTCGTCATCCTCACCGGGGATCTTGACCGGCTCGCGTATATCATGGCCTCCCGCATTCAGCAGCAGGTACGCGCATTCCTGGCAGCACCTCTGTGTGATAGTGTGCGGGTGGTAAGTTCACATCTGAAACAAGCTTCATTACAGGGGGCGGCAATGCTGGTTATTCGCAAAATCTATGAGACGGGGGCGCTTACAGGCTTGTCCTCTCGCTAAATAGATCTGTGGATGCCCCGATGTCCCGGCAGGGGAGAGGTAGACCGGTAATCCAGATTTTTCCACACAAACGGCTTGACAAATCAGGAGAAAGTTTCTATAATTAAATTGAAAGTATCAATAAATGGGGCGAGGAAGAACGCGGCTCTCCACGATTTGAATGGGGGCCAGCCTCTGGATCTGTGCTATTCGCAGGCGTGTGTTTTCTCTGATCGGTCAGCGACTATGCTATCGAGCAAGGCTGGCGGGTTGTCCGCTCATCTTTTCCTTGCTTGATGTCTCGCTCTCGGTCAAGGCCGGGAATGAGCTGGCTGCAGGAATTTCTCTATTTGCCAGACGGCTGGGAATGCACGTTTTCAAACTCTCCCCTCCGGTCGGTCGTGGAACTTCTTTCTGGAGGGTAGTCCTAACAGGTTCAACAAAGAGGAGGGATCGGTTTTTAGAATCAAACCGACATGATTATGACATCATGTCGTATCCTCTCGGGCGTCGTTCTGGCTCTCTACGAGGAGAGAGCCGGTGCTCGTTATGTAATGATCGGCTTTTTATGGTTGCCTGCGCGTTGCGCCACGAACTTTCTGGCCAGGCCACTTTGCACAGTGCGCAATCTCTGCGCGAACTTGTGAGAAGAGAGGCGGAGAAAAAGAGGGAGAAGTATGGAGGATAATCTTTCCACGGCCCGCGATCAATGGGAAAGGCAGGTCAATCGGCATATTGGTTCGAATACTATCAAGGAAGGGAGACCGGCGACAGAAGAACTCTGTCCTCCAAACGATCTGCGAGCCGAAGCAGGAGCCGGGCAGGTTACACTGCACTGGAGCAGAGTGGAAGGCGCGATCGGTTATGTGATATATCGCAGCGAATCGCGCGATGGTCCCTTTACTATTGTCGATCATAGGGGCGGAGATGTTCTGGCCGTGCCTGATGCTCCATATGCGGATACTACCGGGGAACCCGGCGTTCCGTACTGGTATGCGGTGTCCGCCCTGGCCGATGCCGAAGCGTTGCCTGGCCCGCGCTCGCAACCTGTGCGCGCGTGCTCGCGTACCGAACGCGCCGAGATGATGCAGGTAACGGTCAAGGCGCAGACGACCGCCGGACAACTGCAGCGCATCTGGCGTATGCTGGGTTCAGAACATCTGTCTCTACTCTTCCATACGGCAGGGCCGGGTGGCTCTCAGATCGGCGTGGAGTTCACCGAAGCTCTGCGCCTGGCGCACGCCGAACTGGGCACGTCCTATATCCGCGCGCACGGCATTTTGAACGATGACCTGGGCGTCTATCGGCACGAAAACGGAGAGGTTCTTTACGATTTTACCGCCATCGACAATATCTATGACCATCTCCTGAATCTGGGATTGCGCCCGATTATCGAACTCTCATTCATGCCGCGCGACCTGGCCACCTCTCCTGCAAAGACGGTCTTTACGTATGGCGCGCTTATCTCGCTGCCACGCGACTGGCGGGCCTGGGAGGAACTCGTCTACCGGTTTGCCTCGCATCTGGTAGAACGCTATGGTATTGCAGAGGTGAGCCGATGGGGCTTTGAGGTCTGGAACGAAGCTAACCTCGAGGTTTTCTGGACAGGCTCTCAACAGGACTATTTCAAGCTCTATCAACTCGCTGCGCGAGCAATCAAAGCGGTTGATAGCCGCCTCCTGGTGGGCGGGCCGGCTACGGCAGCCGCCGGATGGTTGGGTGATTTCTTGCAGTTCGTCCGGCGGGCCCAAGTTCCCCTGGACTTTCTCTCGACCCATACCTATGGCAACCTGCCTCTCGATGTACGGCGTCTGCTCGCTACGCCTGACTTTGACCATGTACGCGTCTGGTGGACCGAATGGGGGGTTAGCCCGACGCACTTCGCCCCTGTGAACGATTCGGTCTTCTCCGCGGCGTTTTTGCTCCACGGGATGAAACGCACGCAGGGCAAGGCCGATATGCTGGCTTACTGGGTGCTCAGCGATCACTTTGAGGAGCTGGGCCGGGCTCCGCGTCTCTTTCACGGCGGCTTTGGCCTGCTAACGATTGGCAACCTGCGCAAACCCCGGTACTGGGCGCTCGCCCTCGCCCAGGATATGGGAACGCAACTCGTACAACTCGATTTGCAAGGGGATGGAGCCGGTTCACTGGTGGACGGTTGGGCAAGCCGCAAATTTGATGGCTCGCTCGATCTCCTGCTCTGGAACGGGACACTGGATCAGTCCATGGTCGCCGGCAATCGCCTGCTGGACCGCCGCCTGCTGGTCCGCATCGAGCAACTGGCAGCGCCCCTCTACCGGGGCTCCCTCGCTCGTATCGATGCCACACATTCAAACATCGCGGCTCACTGGTCCTCTGAACGAGACTGGCCGGCGCCGGAAGAATGGGAGGCGTTGTATAAGGCTGATACGCTCGATGAGACGCCATTGCCCGCGCTCCGCCCGCTCGATGGTTGCGTATCTCTCTCGCTCGATCTTCCTATGCCCGGGATCCTCAGGGTCCGCCTGATTCCCGAACAGGAATGACCGGCAGTGGACAGAAACGACCAGCGATCTTTTTTTGAAATAAGAGAGAAAGGCACTGATGATCGAGATTAAAGACAAGCACATTCTGATAGATGGCCAGGCTCGCGTCATTCTCTCAGGCGAGGTTCATTACTTCCGCCTTAAGCGCACAGAATGGCAGGACCGTATCTCCAAGCTGAAGGAGGCAGGTTGCAACGCTGTAGCATCCTATATACCCTGGCTCTGCCACGAACCGCACCAGGGACAGGTTGACCTGGAGGGCAAGACTCGCCCGGAGCTTGATCTTGGCGCGTTTATCGATTTATGCAAAGACAATGGCCTCTATTTCTTTGCTCGCCCCGGTCCTTTCATCATGGCCGAAATGAAAAATGAGGGCCTGCCTTTCTGGCTCTACACCGCGCACCCGGAGATCGTGCCGCTTAGCTGGGATGCTCAGCCGGTGCCAACCTGCACCGTTGATTACCTGGCCCCGGCTTTCCTGCAAGAGGTACGCCGCTGGTATAGCCATGTCATGGCGATCATCGCTCCTCGCCTGCATGGCAAGGGGGGCAACATCATCGCAGTGCAGCTCGACAACGAGGTGGGCATGCTCTCCTGGGTCAGCAATCGCCCCGACCTCACCGCTCACATACTGGAGGATTTCTCCCGCTGGTTGCACCGGCGCTACGAGCCCGCGACGCTTGCGGCTCGCTACCCGTTCGCGCTGGACAACGCTCAGGTGCGCGATGCCCAATTGCGTTCGCCCCGGGAGGAGTTCGCCCCTGCATTGCTCCACGACCTCGGCTACTATATGAGGGATCGCTTTGCTCGCTACGTGTCCACCCTGCGCACCTACGCTGAAGAGTTCGGGATAACCGGCGTGCCATTCATCATTAATGTTCACGGTACCGACGCGGGCCGGGGTCTCTCTTTCCCCATCGGCATCAGCCAGCTCTACCAGGCATACACGCAGGCCCCGGGATATGTTGCCGGTTCGGACCACTATCTGGGCGAACTCCAGATCAGCAATTTCCAGGATCTCTATCTGATGAATGCCTTCATGGATGCAGTCAATCAGCCTGACCAGCCCTTAACTTCCGTGGAGTTCGAGAGCGGCAATGGTGATTATAGCGGCAGTAATAGCAGTCACCACGATCCCTCGACCATCGATTTCAAGATCCGCATGTGCATCGCCCAGGGCAACAGGCTGCTTAGCTACTATCTCTTCAGCGGTGGCATCAACTATCTTCTCCCAGACCCTGCCAATGATGGCAACGACCGCATCGCCTTTACCGGTGAACGCCACGGCTTTGCGGCTCCGGTGGACCCCGAAGGGAAAATCAATTACTCGTACTGGCCGCTGGCAAGGGCTAACAAGACTATTTCCGCTCTCGCTGATAAGCTCGCTGTCATGCGCGAGGAGCACGATTCCCTGGCTTTTGCTTTCATCCCTGACTACTACATGACTGAATACAGGTATCCACCGAGTACCAGGATGCGCGAGATCGTGAGCAACCTGGAGGCCAATCGGGGCAGGGAGGCATGGGAAACGCTTGCCAGGGCGATGCTGCTTGCCTGCTATCGCTTCGGAGCGCTGGATATTCAGAACGGGCGGCTCGATCCGCAGAGCACGCCTGTGCTGGTGCTGCCCTCGGCAAGATATATGGACCGGGGGCTGCAAGAGAGGCTGGTGAACTTCCTGCGGGCAGGGGGCAATGTGCTGCTCTACGGAGAGGTTCCCCTGTTTGATATGGAAGGCCATCCGGCAGACACGCTTGCCGGGTCCCTGGGTTTGAGGCTGACCGGCGAGCGCGAGGCCAGCCACCGCTACTTCCTCTCGCTGCGGGCCGAGGGCTGGGCCGCTCCACGTCCAGAAGTGCGCACTCATCACGCTTGTTTCTATGAGCCGGCCAGGGGCGAGGTGTTCTTGAGCGCGGCGGACACGGGGGAGCCCTGCGGCTTTGATATTCCGGTTGGGCAGGGACGTGCTATTGTGATCTCGGCAGCCTATCCCTGCGACGTTTCCCTGTTCCGCACTATCCTGGAACAGCTCGGAGCGCGGCCCGCACTGGATCATCACTGTGAGCACAACGGTATCTTTATGACCACCTCCGCTACAGCAGCCGGGGAGCGGCTCCTGCATGTTCTGAATCTGGACGGCTTCGACAAGGAAATTCGTATCACCGAGTGCGGGCAGCCACTCTTCGAGGGACGTTCTCTGCTCCTGCGGCGGCGAGAGGGATTGATGCTGCCGTTGAACCTCTCCATTGGCGATACGCGCATCATCTATTCCACGGCAGAGATAGCAAGCCGGATGGAAGGGGCGCTCGAGTTCCGCCTGACACAGCCTCAGGATACCATTGCTATAGCCAGTCCACAGGTGGTATCCCCTGGTCACGACTATGATGTGGAAAGGCGTGGAGATCTACAGTTCATTACTTCCCGCAAATCCGCGGCGCTTGATGACCGGCTCATTGTTCGCCTGGAAGTATAAATAAATCCCCGGCTGGCGAGCCGGCGATACTCCGGGCTGAGGCCAGAAAAGGAGGTGAACAGCAAGAAACTCATGGAGCTCGACTCTGAGATATCCGACAGAGCAAGACAGCACCGGTGCTGCCCTGCCTCGTCCGATCTCAACTCCTTAAAGGACAAGCTCTCGCACACGACGGGAAGCTTTTATCCTAATAACGAATGCGATGTTCTTAGCACAAAAGGAGATCGTATCCAGTATTTTACGTACTTCCTTAACCGCAACTCCGAGGTATGGCCCTTTGTCGAGAGGGCTACGGATCAGTTTCAGGTGAAAGGTAAGGCAATGGCCAAACAATGTCGTTTCGTTTCTTTCACATCTTTCCTCCTTTTGCTGGCATTGCTGCTCTCCGCATGCGGAAGCCAGCAGCCCGGAGGAGGTACACAGCCCGCCGGCGGGAATGGCATGATTGCTAACCTCGATGGCGGAGGTTTCGGCGGTGGAGATAACCCGCAGGTCAACTACAACCCCTTCTCGCCCAATGCCCTGCTGGGAGGGGTCAGCTATCTTTACGAGCCGCTGATGGTCGAGAACAGCTACGCCTGTCAGGTGCAGCCCTGGCTTGCCACTGGCTATAAGTGGCAGGACTCACAGACGCTCATTTTTACCATTCGCCAGGGGGTCAAATGGAGCGATGGGCAGCCTTTCGGACCTGCTGATGTGGTTTTCACCCTGAATATGATGCAGAAGTACCCCGCGCTCGATACCAATGGCCTCTGGCAAAGCTTGAGTGGCGTCACGGCGCAGGGCAATCAGGTCATCCTCAAATTCAAGGTGCCGTCGGTGCCGATATTCGAGCGCGTCCTCAACCAGCCCATCGTTTCTGAGCACATCTGGGGATCGGTCAGCGACCCGGTCACATTCACCGATCCCAATCCAGTCGTGACTGGCCCGTTCACGGTGCAGAGCTTCAACCAGGAAGAGCTGGTTCTCAAGCGTAATCCGAACTACTGGCAGGCTGACAAAATCAAGGTTGAGCATCTCACCTTCCACAAGTCCTCCACTAACCAGGTTGAGGAACTCCAAC
>Ga0209581_1001811_pt1 | contig 23045 bp, 20 predicted proteins | sample Coa_R2_FD_187160 | JGI IMG/M metagenome (GOLD analysis project Ga0209581, IMG submission 187160) | Surface soil microbial communities from Centralia Pennsylvania, which are recovering from an underground coalmine fire - Coalmine... | ecosystem: Environmental > Terrestrial > Soil > Unclassified ...
GCGCCCGTCGGCTCCCTCGCGAAGCTCGGTGACGGTGCCGACCAGGAACTGCATTTCCAGCTTGTCGCACAACTCGCGCATGCGCGCCACCGAGGCCGGCGCAGCCTTGAACTTCTCCGAGCGGTGAATCAGCACCATGGACGCGGCCTTGTCGTGCAGGTTGAGCGCCCAATCCAGCGCCGAGTCGCCGCCGCCGAGCACGACGATGTGCTTGCCGCGGTGGATTTCGGGATCGCGCACCTTGTAGAACACGTCCTTGTCGACGTGCCGCTCCACACCCGGCACATGCAGCTCCACCGGCTGGAACGCGCCGACGCCGGCCGCGACCACGATCGCGCGCGCGTGGAACTCGGTGTTCTTGCTGGTACGCAGATAGAAGCCCGCGTCCTCCAGCTTGCGCAGCTCCACGACCTGCTGACCGAGGTGGAAGCTCGGAGCGAAGGGCTTGATTTGCTGCAGCAAGCGCTCGATCAGCTCCCGCGCGCCACACACCGGCAGGGCGGGAATGTCGTAGATGGGCTTGTCGGGGTACAGCTCGGTGCATTGGCCGCCGGGTTGCGGCAGGGTGTCGATGACATGCGCCTTGAGGCCCAGCAGTCCAAGCTCGAACACCTGGAACAAACCGCAGGGGCCGGCACCGATGATGACCACGTCCGTTCGGATCACGTCTGGCTCTCTCGCACGCTTGGCAATTGAAGTCTGGCCGCAGCCACCGGCGGTGGCCGGATGCCGCGGCGGCGCGCACCATAACAGCCGACACCCTTCCGTAACAGCCGATCGGGCGCCTACTCTTATGCTTATTTCGCATAAGAGTTGAGCGTTGCACGCGCAACCGGTCACGCCGCGGCTACAATTCCGCAGCTTGTGCCCCATCGATCCAGCGCATTGACAAGGACCTCCGAATGACCGCAGCGCCCGCCGCGCTCGACCCGCCTCTCGATCAGCCCGGCGCCGTGCGCGACGAGAACGCCTTCGATCCACAGCTCATCCTGCCCTTGCTGCGCGAGCGGATTCCGGACCTTCCCGGCGGGCCGCTCGTGCTGCGGCAGTTTCAGGGCGGGGCGTCCAACCTCACCTTCCAGCTCGACGTCGGCCCCCGCAGTCTGATCCTGAGGCGCCCGCCGTCCGGCACCAAACCTAGGTCCGGACACGACATGCACCGCGAGTATCGGGTGCTCTCGGCGCTGCACGGCCATTTCCCCTGCCCGCGCCCGCTGTTCTACTGCGAGGACGCGGCGCTCATCGGCGCGCCGTTCTACGTCATGGAAAAAATCCCGGGGCTGATCCTGCGCCGCGACCTGCCGCCGGGCGTTTCTTACACGCCGGAACAGGCGCGCCGGCTGTGCGACAACCTGCTCGACACGCTGATCCGGCTGCACACGCTGGATTACCAGGCTCTCGGCCTGGGCGATCTCGGCAAGCCGGAGGGCTACGTGCAACGCCAGACGGACGGCTGGTGCGAGCGTTTCGAGCGCGCCTGGACCGACGACGTGCCCAGATGCGAGGCCATCATGGCCTGGCTCAAGGCGCACCGTCCGCCCGACTCGCCGCGGCCAGGACTGATCCACAACGACTACCGCTTCGATAACGTGGTGCTCTCGCCCGCCGACCGGCTCAGCATCGTGGGCGTGCTGGACTGGGAGATGTGCACCGTGGGCGATCCCTTGCTCGACCTCGGCAGCACCCTGGCCTACTGGGTGCAGGCCGACGATCCGCCGCCGCTGCAAGCGGTGCGCATGCAACCCTCGCACCTGCCGGGCATGCCCACGCGCGCAGAAATCGCCCGCGCCTATGCGGAGAAGACCGGCCGCGCGATTTCCAACGCCGACTGGTACTACGTCTTCGGCCTGTTCCGCCTGGCCGTGATCGCCCAGCAGATCTACTATCGTTACAAGCTCGGCCAGACCCGCAACCCGCGATTCCAGGCCTTCGGCATGTTCGTGGCCGTGCTGGCGCAGGCGGCGCAGAAGATCATCGAAAAATCCTAGCTCCAGGAACCGCAATGACCGCCCGGCTCTTCGATCTCAATAACCGCATCGCCCTCGTCACCGGCGCCAGCCGCGGCATCGGCGAGGCGACCGCGAAGCTGCTCGCCGAACAGGGCGCGCACGTCGTCCTGTCCTCGCGCAAGCAGGAAGAACTCGACAAGGTGGCCGCCGCCATCCAGGCGGCCGGCGGTCGGGCCAGCGCGATCGCGGCGCACCAGGGCGAGTCGGCGGCGCTCCAGCGCCTGATCGCCGAGGTCGAAAGCCGCTTCGGCCGGCTCGACATCCTCGTGAACAACGCCGCCACCAATCCCTATTTCGGCCACATCGCCGACACCGACATGGGCATGGTGGAGAAAACCCTGCAGGTCAACGTCAAGGGTTACTTCGAACTCTCCGCACTCGCGGCCAAGCTGATGAAGAAAGGCGGCGGCGGGGCGATCGTCAACATCGCTTCGATCAACGGCGTACGGCCGGGCATGTTCATGGGAATCTATTCCATCACCAAGGCCGCGGTGATCAACATGACTCAGGCCTTCGCCAAGGAATGCGCGGCCTGGAAGATCCGCGTCAACGCGGTGCTGCCCGGCCTGACCGAAACCAAGTTCGCCAGCGCGCTGACCAAAAACGAACAGATCCTCAAGACCGCCCTGCAGCAGATTCCGCTCGGGCGCGTCGCGCAGCCCGCCGAGATCGCCCCGGCGGTACTCTTCCTCGCCTCCGACGCGGCGAGCTATGTCACCGGCACCACGCTGATCGTGGACGGGGGCCTGATCGGCGCCGGCGGGCTGTAGCGGATCAAAACTTCACGAACTCGACCCGCCGGTTGTTCGCCCGACCTTCGGGCGTGTCGTTGGAATCGATCGGCTTGGTATCGCCGAAGCCCGCGGTCTTGAGGCGCGCGGCGTCGATGCCCATGCTCACGAGCTGCGCCTTGACCGCCTCGGCCCGCTGCTTGGACAGCGTCAGATTGTGCGCGGCGTTGCCCGTGTTGTCGGTGTGACCGTCGATCTCGAAATTGAGCGAGCTGTTTTTCCTCATGAGATCGGCGATTTCGTTGAGGGTGCCCATCGACTCCGGCTTGAGCGTGGCCTGGTCCACGTCGAACAGGATGCCGTGCGTGACGATCTTGGTGAGGGTCGTGACCTGTTTGTAGACGTCGATCCCGCCGGCGGCGATACGGACGTTCTTGATGAACGAATTTTCATAGCCGTTGACGTCAAGGGTGACGTTGTTCGGCTTGCCGGTCAGGTTATTGACGTTGAGCACCCGGTACTGGTCGACGTACACCTTGCCGGTGGCGCCGTTGATCGCAATGGCAATGTGGTGCCACTGCATCGGAGCGAACCCGGCGGAAAGTTCCGGCGGATACTTGGCGTCAAGCGTCCAGTCGATTCCCTCCGAATCGAAACGCACTCCCGGCATGATGCCCTCGCCGCCGGAGTAATAGACCCGATGCCCGAAATCCACGATCACGTGATTAAGTCCGAAGGCCTCGTTCTTGAAATCGAATTCGATCGTGAAGCGCTCCGGCATGTAGCCCTGCTTGCTGGTCCTGGGCGTGAACGTCGCGCCGTCGCCTTTGGGCACGTGGATGACGTTCTCCCCGTCCACGCTCTCAACGTCCACCTGCCCCTTCAGAAGGGTGAACTGTGACGGGATCTCGCCGGTCCGTTCGTCGGCGAGGTTCGACTCGAAGATGATCTTGTCGCCGGGAACGAAATCGTAGTTCTTGTAGGACGCCACCGAGGGCGGTTGAGCGGCCGATGCCGTCTGCTGGCGGTTCGCCGACTGATTGTTGTTGTTGTTCTGATCGGTCTTCTTCCCTTCGATTTTGTCCGTCGTGTCGTTGATGACCTTGTCTTCGGCGTTGTTCACCTCCTGCTGTGCCTTGTCCTTGATCTTGTTGAAGAAGTCGCCCAATTGCGCATGGACGGCCGTCGTTCCCAGCAACAACGAGACCCCCAACAAGCCTGTTGACACCTTTTTCATGTCCCACTCCCGGTTATGCGGATCCCACCATCCACGATCCAAATCGTAGCCTTCAGGGCCTCGCCCGGACCGTGAGGATCGTCTCACTCAGCGGATACGCAGAAACGGCGCAAACCCGGACATGCCCGCGTGGCGGCGGCGCAAGGCTTCAGAAATCGAGTCTGCCGAGCCCGCGCTTGAGCCGCGCCCACAGGCCGTGCCGGGCGATCCAGGCGCAGTAGGCGCGGTATTCCGGATCGCGCGACAAATGCCGCTCCTCGGTCCAGGCGCGCAGGTAATAGATCAGATTGACCAGGCCCAGCAGCGCGCAGGCGCGCAGCGTCCCGGCCCAGTCGCCGCGCGGCACGAAGGGCACGGCGATCAGCCACCAGGAGAGGTTCTTGGTCAGATAGGCCGGGTGCTTGAGCCAGCGGTACGGGCCGGCGGTGATGATGCCGCGGTGGGTGAGATTCGAGAACCGCAGGCCGAAGCTGACCGTGCACAGCGCGTACACTGCCAGCAGCGCGAGGATCGCCGCGCCCCACAGCGCCTGCGCGAACGGATGCTGCGACAGCCACGGCCCCCAGGGATAGCCGCGGTCGTAGCGCAGATAGCCGTTTTCGACCAGCGACCAGAACGGCTGGTAGCACACCAGGGCCACGATCCAGCCCAGCGCGGTCGGCTCGGTGGAGCGGATGTGCGAGTCGGTGAGCCTGAGCGTCATGCTGTAGCCCACCACGCAGAACATGAGATCGATCAGGAATTCCAGATCGTAGAAAAAGTCGTAGACCGCGAGTCCCCCGGAGGCGGTCATGCGCTGGAAATCGCGCGTTGTGGCGTCCACCTGCTGCGTGAGATAGACCACCATCAGGGGCAGGAAAAATCCTTTCACCGCCCAGCCGCCGTAATGCTGCGCGATGCGTCCCCAGTCCGGCCGCTCGCGCCCGAGCAGCACGCATCCCAGGTGCCAGTAGGCGTCGCGCGGCTCGCGCAGCGCCCCGTCCATCCACCAGAAATACGGCAGCGCGGCGAGTAGCCCCCAGGGAGCGATCTCGCGCAGCAGCCGCCAGTACGGCGCGTAAAAGCCGCCGTGATATTCGGGGAACAGCCAGTAGGCCAGCGCCACCGTCCCCAGGGTCGCCGCGAGGCCCAGCAGCTTGACCGCCACGCGCGCGAGGCTGACCCGCGCCGCCGAGAACCCCTCGACGCCCGCCGAGGGCAGGCGCCACACGCGCCGCACGTAGAGGTCGTAGGATGCGATCAACGCCGCGATCAGCGCGCAGGCGCCGATCACGTTGGCGGTGGAGTCCTGCGGTTGCCGCCACTGAAGCGCGGCGAGCAGACCGAGCCCGGCGAAGAGCGCGCTCAGGCTGACGCCGAAGTGGCTGGCCGAGGCCGGAGGGACGGCGGCGCCCGCCTCGCCTTTCTCGGCCTGCGGCGGCGCCACGCTGTCGGTACCGCTAGCGCTGGTCATGAGATTCCCCTACTCCCGCGGCCATCCTAGCCTGCGTGCCTCGGCACGAAAACGGCAAGAAACGGGGACTAGCGTCAGCCGCCGCCCGCAAACCGCACAAGTCTGATCTGAAGCGGGGCCGCTTGAGCCCGTTTTGCCTCAACACCCACCAGAGATGCGAGCTTGCGTGCGCCGGCCTGTGCGTGACGGGATTTGGCAACATTGCGAACTCGCCTTCCGCAAGACAGACTAAATCCCTAAAACCGAGCCGCCCTGTATTGAGAGCGGCACCTGCTACGGAGGAGAACATGCCCTACGCCGCAGTCAACGGCCAGCGGCTTTATTACGAAGACAGCGGCGGCGAGCGGCCGGTGCTCGCATTCTCGCACGGTCTGCTGATGGATCACGAGATGTTTGCCCCGCAGGTGGCGGCCTTCAAGGACCGTTACCGCTGCATCGTCTGGGACGAGCGCGGCCATGGCCGCACCGCGGGCGAACGCATCGAGCCGTTCACCTACTACGATTCGGCCGAGGATCTCGCCGCGCTGCTCGCGCATCTGGGCGTGCGTGAGGCCGTGCTCGTCGGCATGTCGCAGGGCGGGTATCTCTCGCTGCGCTGCGCGCTCACGCATCCGCAGCGGGTGCGCGCGCTGATCCTGATCGACACCCAGGCGCAGACCGAGGACCCGAGCAAGACCCCCGCCTACCGTCAGATGCTGGAAACCTGGGCCGCGCAGGGTCTGCCGGAGACCATCGCCGACACCATCGCGCAGATCATCCTCGGCCCGGCCGGTGAGGCTGCGCTCGCAGGAGGGGCGTCCGCCCCGATGGCCGCGGTTGACCTCGCTCCTATCGCCGCGGCGTGGAAGGCCAAATGGCGCGCGTGGCAGCCGCACAACCTGATGGCCTGCTTCGAGACGCTGGTCGGCCGCGACGATCTCAGCCCGCGCCTGGGCGAAATCCAGGCGCCCGCTCTGGTGATCCACGGCGAGGCCGACATCGCCATCACGCTCGACCGCGCGCGCGACATGGCGGCGCGGCTTCCCCACGCCGAGCTGGTGACCATTCCCGGCGCCGGCCACGCCTCCAACCTCACCCACCCCGCTCCGGTCAACGCCGCCATCGAACGCTTCCTCGCCCGACTCTGATGCCCATGCCCATCACGCCCGTCGTCCGCACGCCCTCCGCCTACGACTACCCGCTGCTGATCAAGCAACTGTGGATCACGCCGCTGGCCAACGCCACTAAAAACGAGATCGTCTATCGCGGCGAGCGGCGCTTCAGCTATGCGCAGGTCCGTGACCGCGTCGGCCGGCTGGCGCATGCGCTGGCCGGGCTGGGCGTGCAGCCTGGGCAGACCGTCGCGGTCATGGACTGGGACAGCCACCGCTATCTGGAGTGCTTCTTCGCCATCCCGATGATGGGCTGCGTGCTCCAGACCGTGAACATCCGCCTGTCGCCGGAGCAGATCCTCTACACGCTCGACCACGCCGGCGCCGACGCGATCCTGGTGCATACCGATTTCCTGCCGCTGCTCGCCGCCATCGCGCCCCGCCTGAAGAAGAAACCCCGGCTGGTGCGGATTCAGGACACGCCGGCGCCGGCACCGAGCGAGCTCGCGTTCGCCGGCGAATACGAACAACTGCTCGCCGCTGCCCCGGCCGATTACGAATTTCCCGATTTCGACGAGAACGCGCGCGCCACCACGTTCTACACCACCGGCACCACCGGCCTGCCCAAAGGGGTTTATTTCAGCCATCGCCAGCTCGTGCTGCACACCCTGGTCATTCTCGCCTGGTTCGGCACCGCCCCGGCCAACGGACGAATACACCGCGAGGACGTGTACATGCCCATCACGCCCATGTTCCACGTGCACGGCTGGGGCATGCCCTACGCGGCCACGCTCATGGGGCTGAAACAGATCTATCCCGGCCGCTACCAGCCGGAGCTGCTGCTGAAATGGATCCGCGAGGAAGGCGTGACGCTCTCGCACTGCGTGCCCACCCTGCTGCACATGCTGCTCACCCATCCCGACGCGCAGAAAACCGATCTGTCCCGATTGAAAATGGTGATCGGCGGCTCGGCGCTGCCACAGGGCCTGTGCCGCATGGCGCTGGAGCGCGGCATGGACGTGTATTCCGGCTACGGCATGTCCGAGACCGGGCCGCTGCAGATCATCTCGCACCTGTCCAGCGCCGAGGCGCGCGCCGACCTCGACACGCAGGTCAGGCTGCGCACGCGCACCGGACGCTCGGTGGTGCTGTGCGACGTGCGCGCGGTGGACGAACATCTGCGGCCGCTGCCGCGCGACGGCGCCTCCGTCGGCGAAGTGGTGTTCCGCTCGCCGTGGCTGACGCAGGGTTATCTGAACGAACCGGAAAAGTCCGAGGAACTCTGGCGCGGCGGCTGGCTGCACTCCGGCGACCTCGGCCGCTTCGACGCGGACGGGTTCCTGCAGATCGCCGACCGGGTCAAGGACGTGGTCAAGACCGGCGGCGAGTGGATCAGCTCCCTGACGCTGGAAGACTTGATCTCGCAGGACCCGACGGTCTCCGAAGTCGCGGTGATCGGCGTGCCCGATCCCAAATGGGGCGAACGGCCGCTGGCGCTGGTGGTGCCCAAGCCCGGCTGCACGCCGGATCCCGCGGCGATCCGCGCGCGCCTGGCCAGCGAGGCGCAAGCCGGCCGCATTCCCGCCTACGGCGTTCCAGACCGCGTGCTGATCGTCGAGGCGCTGGAGAAAACCAGCGTCGGCAAGCTGGACAAAAAGCGCCTGCGCGAGAAATACCGCGCCTGAACGAATCGCGGCGCGTCCATCCGTAGGAGCGACGTCGGCCGCGACAAAAAACCCGCGCCCAAGCCATCACACCCCAAGCTACGGATTGGCGTTGGCCGGCACGCACTGCATGAGGTTGGCCGCGCCGATGCACTGACCCTGCTGCGCGTTGTCCTTCGCGGCGTCGTTGGCCTCGTGGCTGTGATCGCGCGGCGCCTGCGGCGTCACCTGATCGAGCGCGAAATCCACCGCCTTGTCCAGCGCCTTCTTGAGCTTGCCGCCGGGCTTGACCGGCTTGGCGTCGCAACCCACGCAGGGCAGCGACTCGGTGAGCTTCTTCAGACGCTCGTCGGCGTCGGCCCAGGGATTGCGCTTGCCCTGCACCTCCACGCCCGGCAGTTGCACTTTGGCGGTGGCATCATCGGTCGCATCAGGTGCCCCAGGTTGCGCGTCCGACGCGGGCGCGGCGTGGTCCGCAACCGGAGCCGGCGGCGTGGCTTGCGCTTGCTGCGCGCGCGCCGGCCAGGCCCCCGTGCACAGCGCGAGCGCGATGGCGATTGCGGCTCCACGCCGTGCCGCGCGGTATTTCATCGGCAGAAAATCGTCGCGATGGGAACTCGCCGCATCCTAACATCATCCCCGCCGCGGCTTGCCCGCCGCGCGCCGCTGGCGGATGCTGTCGTCATCTAACGGGAGAACCCACATGCCCAACAGCGTCGTCGTCACCGGCGTGTCCAGCGGCATCGGCCAGGCCACCGCCACCTTGCTGGTCGGGCTGGGCTGGCAAGTCTTCGGCAGCGTGCGCCGCCCGCAGGACGCCGAACGCCTGCAAGGCTCGCTCGGTCCGGCGTTCACGCCGCTGCTCTTCGATGTGACCGACGAAAGCGCGGTGCGTTCCGCCGCCCGGACGGTGGGCGCGGCACTCGGCGAGCGCACGCTCGACGGCTTGGTGAACAACGCCGGCATCGCCGTGGCGGGACCGCTGACGCACTTGCCCGTGGCCGAGTTCCGCCGACAGCTCGAAGTGAATCTCGTCGGACCGATGCTCGTCACGCAGGCCTTCCTGCCGCTGCTCGGCACCGATCCCGCAAAGCGCGGCCCCAAGGGTCGCATCGTGAACCTGAGTTCGGTCGGCGGCCGGCTGGCCATGCCCTTCCTGGCGCCCTACTGCGTCTCCAAGTTCGGAATCGAGGCGTTCTCCGAAAGCCTGCGCCGCGAGCTGATGTACTACGGCATCGACGTGGTCATCGTCGCGCCCGGCCACGTCGCCACGCCGATCTGGGACAAGGCCGAGGAAGTGGACCTCGCGCCCTACGAATCCCTGCCCATCGTCGGACCAATGAAGAAATTCCGCGACTATTTCATCACCGAAGGCCGCAAGGGTTTCCCGCCGGAACGCATCGCCGCCGCCATCCACACCGCGCTCACCGCCGCCCGACCCAAGGCGCGCTACGCCCTCGTACCCGCCCGCTTCGCCAACTGGACGCTGCCCCGGCTCATGCCCGCGCGCACCCTGGATCGTCTCATCGCCGCGCGGCTGGGGCTGCGAAGCAAACGCGGCTGAAGGCGGACACGATCCGCCGTCGGTTTTCCCCTGCGGCGATGTGAACCCTGTCCCAGTGGCGCACGGCCCGCAGCCTACACCCCCTTCCTTTCGCAGCGATTCACTCGCATCATGCGGCGCAGATCGGAACCGACGCGAGGGGGGCGTGGATCAGTTCGACCGGGTGTTCCGCTTGCACCGTCTGTTGGCCGGACGCAAGACGGCGATGCCGGCGGACGATCTGTGCATCGAACTGGACTGCTCCCGCGCCACGCTCTACCGCCACCTCGCCTATCTGCGCGACGCGCTCGGCGCACCCCTGGTCCATGACCGCGAGCACGGCGGCTACCGCTACGAGGGCGGAGCGCGGTTCGAGCTGCCAGGCCTGTGGTTTTCCGCCGACGAGCTGGCCGCGCTGCTGGTGCTCGACGAGCTCCTCGAACGCCAGCCCTTCGGCCTGCTCGCGCAGACGCTGACTCCTTTCCGCGCCCGGCTGGAAAAGCTCGCCCAGCGCGCCGGCGTGGGACTGCCAAACTGGCGCTCGCGCCTGCGCCTGCTGCGCATGGCCGCGCGTTCCGCGGGCGCACACTTCGGCTCGGTCGCCGAAGCGCTCGCGCGCCGTCGGCGCCTGCGCATCGACTACCACGCGCGGCACGACGATCGCATGGCCATGCGCACCGTCTCGCCCCAACGGCTCACGCTCTACCGCGACAACTGGTATCTCGACGCCTGGTGCCATGCGCGGCGCGACCTGCGCACCTTCGCGCTGGACCGCATCATCGCCGCCGAAATCCTCGACGAAGCCGCGCAGGAAATCCCCGAGGCCCATCTCGACCGCAAGCTCGCCACCAGCTACGGCATCTTCGCCGGCGAGCCCACCGCCACTGCCGTACTGCGCTTCTCGCCGCACGCGGCGCGCTGGGTCGCCGCCGAAACCTGGCATCCGCAGCAGCAGGACACGCGCGAGGACGACGGCGCGCTGATCCGCCGCCTGCCCTATCACCGCAGCGAGGAACTGGTCATGGACCTCCTGCGCCACGGCCCGGAAGTGCAGGTGCTGGAGCCGCCGGCACTGCGCGAGACGGTGGTCGCGCGCCTGCGCGCGGCCCTGGACGGCTACGCGGCGTCCACGGCGCAGAAGTCCAGGCCGCCTCCGCACCAACAAAAGAGTCTCAGCCGCTGAGACGGCGGCGGATTAACTTGAGCTTGCCCATGACGAACCTCCTGCCTCTGCTGCTCCTCGCCCTGCTCCTCGGCAGCGGCGCTGGTGCGCTGGTGCTTTACCTGCGCCAGCGCCCGGCGATACGCGAACGCGATCAACTCCGAGCCACGCTCGCCGCACGAGAAGCCGAGCTCCCCGCCGCGCACGACCGGCTCGCCGCTCTCGAGCGCGAGACCGCGGCGCTGCGCGAGCGCAACACGCTGCTCGCCAGCCAAACCGCCCAACTCGAAGAACGCTTGCGCGCCGAACAGCGCCTAGCGGCGGACAAACTCGCCCTGCTCGAAGACGCCCGCGCCAAGCTTGCCGACGCCTTCAAGGCCCTCTCCGCCGAGGCGCTCAAGTCCAGCAACGAATCGTTCTTGAAGCTTGCCCAGGAAAGCTTGGCCCGCTTCCAGCAGGGCGCCAAGGCGGATTTGGAGGCACGCCAGAAGGCGATCGAACAGCTCGCCCAGCCCATCCGCGAGCGGTTGGAGAAATTCGACGGCAAGCTCGAGGAACTGGAAAGAAACCGCATCGGCGCCTACCGCGCGCTGTCCCAGCAGGTGAGCGATCTTTTACAAGTCCACCTGCCGCAACTCCACCAAGAAACCAAAAACCTCGTCCAGGCCCTACGCCAGCCGCAGGCGCGCGGCCGCTGGGGCGAGCTGCAACTCCGGCGCGTGGTCGAGATGGCCAGCATGCTCGAACACTGCGACTTCGAAGAACAAGTCAGCCAGAACACCGACGCCGGCCGCCTGCGCCCGGACCTCATCGTGCGCCTGCCCGGCGGCCGCCAGATCGTGGTGGACGCCAAAGCCCCAGTGGATGCCTACCTCACCGCGGTCGAGGCGCAGAGCGAAGAGGCGCGCGCCGCCGCGCTCGCGCAGCATGCCCAACAGGTCAAGACCCACATCGGTCAGCTCGCGAAGAAAAGCTACTTCGACCAGTTCGACGTCACACCCGAGTTCGTGGTCCTGTTCGTCCCCGGCGAGGCCTTCTTCTCCGCCGCGTTGGCCCATGATCCCGGTCTCATCGAACGGCGCGGAAAACCGCGTGATCCCGGCGAGCCCCACCACACTCAATGCCCTGCTCAAGGCCGTCGCCTACGGCTGGCGGCAGGAGGCGCTGGCCAAGAATGCGGCCGAAGTCGCCGCGCTCGGCAAAGACCTCTACGAGCGCATCGCCACGCTGGCCGAACACTGGAGCAACGTCGGCGACAAACTCGACAAAGCCGTGGATGCCTACAACAAATCCGTCGGCACGCTCGAATCGCGTGTGCTCCCCGCCGCCCGCCGCTTCCGCGACCTGCGCGCGGCGAGCGACACCAAAGACATCCCCGCGCTCGAGCCGCTCACCCAGGAGACGCGGTCGTTGACGGCGGAGGAGTTGACGCGGGGTCGGGACGTGAGCACGGAAGCCGATGAAAAGGGGCGATGACATTGGTTATCACGGCCGCATTTACAGCGACAGCGTGCGCGAAAATCCAGCCGGTCATTCTCGGCTGCCACAGTGCACGAGCGGGTCTTGGACGAAGAGACTTGTTACCGACCGCTTCGTGCTCGACTGGCCAATGGACGACGTGCATAGGTTGGGGCCGAACGGCTTTGTGACGAGACGCGCACCGGCCGTGCCCATTGTCGGTGATTGTTCTGAGTAGACGACATGGCAGACGAATTTGACAAAGCCTTCAACTGCTTGACCGGACACGATCCGCTACCGTGGCAGCGGCGTCTTTATCAGGACCACTTCGAAAAGAACGCATTGCCGGATGTGGTCAGCATTCCGACAGGGCTTGGCAAGACCGCGGCGATGGCGCTATGGCTGATTGCTTTGACCGAGCAATGCCGCAAGAACGAAGAGTCTCGGCTTCCGCTGCGCCTCGTCTATGTCGTGGATCGGCGCGCGGTCGTAGATCAGTCCACGAGTTTCGCGGAAAAGCTGCGGGAGAACCTGGCCAAGCCCGAGGCTGCCGAATTGCGCGAAGCGCTTGGGCTGAGCGCTGACCAGAAGCTGCCGATATCCACCTTGCGCGGCCAGTTCGTGGACAACCGTGAATGGCTGGAGGATCCGAGCCGGCCAGCGATCATCATCGGCACGGTTGACATGATCGGCTCGCGTCTGCTGTTCGAGGGCTACGGCGTGAGCCGCCGAATGCGGCCCTATCACGCCGGATTGCTGGGCGCTGACGCCCTGGTGCTTCTGGACGAAGCCCATCTCGTGCCACCCTTCGAGGCGTTGCTCGGCAGCATTGCGCGCGAGCGCGACACCTACGGGCCTCGGGTGAGTGAGGCAAGCTCCATGGTTCCTGCCTTCAAGATCCTGCCGCTCTCCGCAACGAGCCGCACGGTCGGACAGAGCGTGTTCGCGTTTCAGGAAGACGACTACAAGGACGCAAATGACGAGGGCGCCCGGCTTACTCGCCAGCGCCTGGGCCTGAACGATGACCTCACCCTGCGCACCGACATGAAGCAGCTTGGGGTGATCAAACTTGAGGACACCAACCAATCAGAGAACTCAAAGCAGACTGAAGGGAGTTCGGCATCCAAGAAGAAGTCCGAAAGCGGCGGCGATTTGGTCAAAACTCTGGCCGATCAGGCGTGGTCGTTGGCTGGCTGTGGAACGACCGTTGTCCGAATCCTGATTTACTGCGATCGTCGTGAGGACGCACAGAAAGTTCACGGCGATTTATTCGCGCGTATCAACAATCAGCTCAAGCAACAAGTCACCAAAGCCAAGGAACATGAAGCTCGTGTGGCCGAACTCGCGCGCGATCGAATCGAACTTTTCGTCGGCGCCCGCAGGGTGCAGGAGCGTGAAGACGCGAGGAAGCGTCTGGAAGAGATGGGTTTCCTCGCGGGCTCACAGGCGCCGAGCGACGGTCCGCGCTTTCTCGTCGCCACCTCGGCCGGCGAGGTTGGCGTGGATCTGGATGCCGACCATATGGTCTGCGATCTCGTGCCCTGGGATCGCATGGTGCAGCGGTTCGGACGGGTGAATCGGCGGGGTGGAAGTAATGCACAGGTCTGCTTGGTCGTCGAACCGCCGCCGCAACCGAACAAGAGAGAGAAGGCGGCCCTGGACAAACCCCAAAACGAGCGTTCGGACAAAGACAAGAAGGCGATAGCGGACTACGAAAAGAAGTGCGCTGATCGTAAAGCGCATCTAGCCCCGTTCGACCATGAATCGGCGCTGCCATGGAATGACGATGAATCGCTCACTATCAGCCCCGCAGCACTTTCCAAGCTGATGTCACGCGCAGCCACGGACGACGCGCTACGCAAGGTCTTGTCCGAAGCGGTCAGCAAGCAGCCCCTGCGCCCCGCGCTCACGCGCCCCTTGGTGGACGCCTGGTCCATGACCTCGCTCAAGGAGCACACCGGACGTCCGCGCATCGAGCCCTGGCTGCGCGGTTGGGTCGAGGACGAACCCCAGACGTCGGTCGTCTGGCGCATGTATCTGCCACTCCGATCCGGTAAGCCAGCGACGACGCGGGAGATCGAGGATTTCTTCGACGCCGCACCGCCCGACACCCGGGAGCGGCTGGAGACAGAAACCTGGCGTGTGTGGGACTGGCTGTCGAAGCGGATCAAGAAACTCGTTCCCAAAGACAAGGCGCGGAAGGCTCTGGCTCAGGAGATCTGGCAGGCCGAGGTCTCTGAAGAGCCTGACGTCGAAGAAGTGTCGGAAGAAGAGGTTGCGAACGCCGAGACTGCCACAGAAGAATCATCCAGCACAGAAGGGGAAGACACCAATGACGCAGCCGAAGCGACGGTAGAGGACGACCGCGACGACGCAGACTCGGCTCAGCGAGAAGCTGCCTCCCCTCAACCTCTCGATACGGAAGAAGTCGTGGCCATCGTTCTGTCCGCGAGCGGGGATTATGTGCGCAGCCTTCGGGTCGGGGAGATCTTGTTCGCGTCTCAAACGTCGAAGGACAACGCACGCAAGAAGAAGGTCGAGCGGGCGAAAAAACGTATTCTTGAGGACTTGTCCGGCGCCACGCTGATCGTCTCGGCGCGGATTGGCGGCTTGCGCCATGGCCTGCTGGATGCGGACTGTGACGAACCGGCGAACGTCGCCGACGGGCTGGAACCCTGGGGGGAAGACGAGAAGGACAACCCGTTCATCCGCTTCCGGATGTGCGTGCTCGAAAACGCACAGGCCGATGTCACGTCACAGAAACAAGGCAAATGGCGGGAGGCGCTACGCTTCGACCTGGAGCGCAATGCCGACGGCGAGCCGACGAAGCAACTCCTCATCGAAGAATGGCCCGATGCCGAAAACACCGAGGACCGCCGCTCGAATGGGCCGCCGCAGACGCTGGTGGAACACCAATCCTGGACCGAACGCGCCGCACGCGAAATCGCCGCACGCCTCAAGTTGGACCAGGATTATTCCTGTGCACTGGCCATCGCCGCGCGGCTGCACGACGAAGGCAAGCGGGCCGATCGCTGGCAGCGCGCCTTCAGGGCACCGCGCACTGGCGGCCCTTATGCGAAGGTCAACCGTGGCATCAACCAGGCGTTGCTTGACGGTTACCGGCACGAGTTCGGTTCGCTGCCCTACGCAGAGAAGCACCCAGATTTCCAGAAGCTGCCGCGGGACCTGCAAGACCTCGTGCTGCACCTGATTGCCGCGCATCACGGCCAGGCACGACCCGTCATCGAAAGACGTGGCTGCGAGGACGCACCGCCATCGGCACTCGAAGAGCGTGCACGGGAAGTCGCGCTGCGCTTTGCCCGACTGCAGCACCGCTGGGGTCCCTGGGGGCTCGCCTGGTGGGAGGCGCTGCTGCGCGCCGCAGACCAGCAAGCTTCCCGCGAGAACGAGCGGAGAGTGCCATCGAACGACAAAGGAGGCAACTGATGGCCGAGCACAGCATTCCGGTGGATCTGTTCAATCCCGGGCAGGTGTTCGCGTGCCTGGGCCTGCTCGAGGCGGCGGAAATCCTGATTGGCGATGCCCAAGGTCGTTTCCAATGGTCGCATTCCGGCGATTGCTTTCACCTACACACATCTGGCGATGCGAATCCCGTCGAAGCGGTTCTCGACTTTGTGAAGGCCGCGGAAGTGAAATGGTGGAGCCCCCGTCACGATCTCACGGAGCGCGACGGTGGTGAAACGGAAATTCAGGAGGGCATTGCGTCTTCTAGCAACCCCAAACCGGCCGATTTACCGGGTGTTTTCCGCGGTCAGTTCAACGGCAAGAGCTACGAAATTCCGTTTGGGTACTGGGCCGATGGCTCCACGCGATTCGCGACGACATTCAAGAAATCGACAATTCGCGCCTCCGCACACGTGCGCCTCGGGAATGCATTGGAAGCGATAAAGCAGTGGGATACCCAGTCCGTTCTGTCAGACCCATTCAATCGCAGCGCCCGTACGAAATCGCTATTTCGCCTCGATCCAAGAGGCAGTGTCGATCCAATTCATAGCGGTTTTTCGCCCGACACACAGCGTAAGGGCGACAAAGGTGGGCTCGATGCAAGGGTCGCTACCTACCCGCTCTGCGAGCTGCTTGCGATCCTGGGTTTGGAGCACGCGCGACCCGAGAAGCTGAACTCGAATCAGTTCGCCTACTGCGTCTGGGATTCTCCGCTGCCCCCTGTTCTCGCACGTGCCGCCATCCAGGGCCACCTCGGATTTGGTCGAACGCGTCGCTTCGTCGTCGAACACCAAGAAGTGAAAAGTAGAGGCGACCGGAAGATGAACCACGTAGAAGAGGAGCTAAACCAATGACACCCGAAACCGAAAACCTACTGAATAATTGGGCTACAGGGACCAATGGTCCCGTAGCGCTGTGCCTGAAACAGACGCTCTTGCCGGTCGAGGAGAGCGGAATCATCTTCCCCCCGACCTACGCTGACATCGGTTACAACATCGACACGCTCTCCGACGGCACCCGCGTGGCTACAATCGACAGCGTCGGGTCGCAGGCCAACCGTCTCGAACCGATCTTCAAGTCGGAGTCGAGGAATCCGGCTGAATGGCTCGTACCGCAGATCGAAATCGTTATCCGCAGGGAAGCCTGCGGCGAGTGCGAGGACTGCAAGAATAACGTCAACGATAAAAAGAAGGCCGAGAAGGAATGTAAACAGAAGCGCGAGGTAACGCGTTCCCTTCTCGACCTCGCGCACCGTGCCGCGGATGCCGTCGTGCAGTCCTCGCCGACTCTCCTCAAGCTCGTCGGCGAAGCCTTCGAGGAGCTTCAGAAGGGAGACGCAGGACCGCTCTGCGCCATCGCGCCGACGTCGCTGGTGTTCGGCGTCTGGGATTCGCGAGGCGACACGGGCTTGAAGCGCCCGCGGCTGGTCCGCTCGATCATCCGGGCTTGGGACGTCGAGCCGCTCCACGCAGCGGCGCAGTTCAACTCGGTCTGGAAGCTGCTCGACGAGGAACAGCAAAAGGAGCTCGAAGTAGAGGCGAAGAAGAAGGGAGTCAAACTTTCGGTTAAAGGCCTCGCTGACGCACCCGCGACGTTCCGCAAGACTAAGGTCCAGCAGTATCGCGACGACGGCGCGCCGAATCCGGAGGCGCGCGTCCTCGGCGGTGTTCTCGTGAAGGGCCGGATCGAGCGCGAGGTGACGGTAAACCTCGTCGCGCTCCGCGGCCTGAGAGGGGAAAACGACGATGAGACTGCCGCGATCCGGAAATACCTGCTTGGCCTTTCGCTCGTGGCGGCGACTGCGGACATCGAGCTGTTCCTGCGCGAAGGCTGTCTGCTCCGCTACGCCGAAAACGGCGATACTTGGTACCAGGTGCCCCGGCGCGGCGAGCCGACGGCGGTCACCTTGAGCGCTGAGATGGCTAGGAACTACGCGAAGAATGCTTCAGAGCACTTCCGACCCAAGTGGCCCAAGGACACCGAACTCAAGCACGAGTTCAACCTCGCCGAGGCCAAGAAGCTGCTCGCGGAGAAGGCCGCGGAGGAGGGTTAACAGCCGGAGTAGCTAACGATGAACGCACTCTTCCTTTACGTTCGCATGCACGACGGGCGCTATCACGGCAACGGGGATTGGCCGTCTTCGCCGGCACGCCTATTCCAGGCGCTTGTCGCGGGTGCCGGCCTCGTCGGGCCGCTCGAGGCGTACCAGCAGGAGGCGCTCAGGTGGCTTGAGAAGCGAGCGGCCCCGATCGTCGCGGCACCACATGCCTGGCAGCCGCGCCGTGGTGTCCTGTTCTACATGCCGAGTAACGACAGCGATGCGATCAGCGGCGATCCGCTGCGGATGTCGAAGATTCCAACTGCGACAAAAACGTTCCGTCCCTACGTCTTCGACGCCGCTGTTCCGTTTCTGTACGTGTGGCCAGTTGAAGAGACCGCAACCGACGAGAAGCATGCCAGCATAATCTGCTCGTTGGCTGAACGCCTCTACCAGCTCGGGCGGGGCATCGATCTAGCATGGGCCTGGGGCGAGGTCCTCAACCGCGAGGATTCCGAAAAGAAACTTTCTGAATATCCCGGCGTGGTTTACCGGCCGTGCGAGGGCAGTGGCGGAGTGCGGCTGCCATGCCCGCAGCCGGGCTCCCTGGCGAGCTTGATGGAGCGTCACAAGCAATTCGCCAAACGTTTCAAGGTCGAAAAGAACGGCAAGAAGATCACGGTCGTATACAAAAAGCCGGACCCGCCTCGCTTCCAAAACGTCCTTTACGACAGCCCGCCCGCTTATTTGCTCTTCGATTTGCGCGACACCGCCAAGTCTGATGCACCTTTCGTTCCCTGGCCGATCGAGCGCTGTGCCGAACTGGTGATCAAGCTGCGTGGCGAGGTGGATGCCAACGGCACACTGACCTCGGGCGCCGCGAAGAGACTCTGGGATGCTTTGCCAAACCAGCGAGGCGAGATTGCCCGCGTTCTGATTGGCCGTGAGACGACCGAAGCCGACAAATCCCGCCGCATCCGCATCCTGCCGCTACCCTCGATCGGACATCCGCAGGTCGATCGCGACATCCGCCGCGTGCTGATCGAGATTCCGGCGAATTGTCCGCTGCATCGGAATGACGTGGCCTGGGCGTTCTCGGGCCTTGAGGTTTCACCGGCAGATTTCGACTCCAACACCGGCGAAATTTTCTACAGTCCTCAGCTCGCTCCAGCGCAAGAACGGGACATGCTTCGTCATTACGGCATCGAGACAGCCGAACCCGCCCGGACTTGGCGCAGCGTGACCCCGCTGGCCTTGCCGGAGTACGCGCGGCGCCGCCGCATCGATCCCAAGCGGCAGCACGAAGAAGCGAAGAACGGATCCGAGCGCCGGACGGAGCATGATCGCGCCGCGGCCGCCGTGATGCAGGCTCTGCGCCATGCCGACATCCGGACGCCAGTCTGGAGCATTCGCGTGCAGCGCGAACCGTTTGAGGCCAAAGGCGCGCGTGCGGAATCGTTTGCCGCCGGAACGCGCTTCGACAAGGCGCGGTTATGGCATGTGGAGCTGAGCTTCGTCGAACCCGTGCGTGGTCCGCTCGTGCTCGGTGACGGCCGCTATTGCGGTCTTGGCCTCATGGCGCCGTGCGAGGACGCAAACACGGGTCTCTACGCCTTCCGGATCAGAGACGGACTTACGGACGGGGCCGAACCAAGGGAACTCGCTCAAGCACTGCGCCGCGCGGTGATGGCGCGTGTGCAGGCGCTACTGGGAGACCGACAAACCTTGCCATCCTTCTTCAGCGGCCATGCGGCGGATGGCAGTCCGCTGCGGAACGGGAACCACCAGCACTTGGCGTTTGTCGCGGACCTTACGAACCATCGCCTGTTGATCGTTGCGCCCCACCGCTTCGAGCATCGCGCGCCGACGTCCGAAGAGCGACGTCGCCTGTTGGAGCTAGAACAGGCACTGATTGACCTCCACGAATTGCGGGCGGGTGTCGCGGGACGGCTGCACCTGGCGCCGGAGCCGGTTTGCGTGGCCACGGATCCCATGTTGGCTCGCTCGTGTCATTGGGTGAGTGATACACCTTACCTCGCGACACGGCGCGCCAAACGCGATGTGGCCGCTTTTATGAAGCAAGACATTCGTGCGGAACTGGTACGCAGAGGATTTCCGACGCCGGCCACCATTGAGCTTCGTAGCATCGTCCACGGTGACGAAGGTTTGGCACGCGCCGACGTGGAGGTGACATTCGAGATTGCTGTTTCCGGCCCCATTCTCCTTGGGCGAGACTTCCATTCAGGAGGTGGATTGTTTGGTGGGCGTTGCTAGAACCATGCGCACCCCTGCGCAAGGTACAATCTCAGCAGTACCGCAGCCGCCCCTCGCGCACAGTGCGGGACTCCCTCGCGCTTGCGCACGGGCTTTGCGCCAGCGGTGCTCCCACGCGTCTTTGGGTGTGCCCCCGGTCGTTCGTCCAGGATGGGTGCCCGAAACATGAAGCTGTCCGCTTTTGAAGCCGTCGTTAAGGCATTGCATGACCGGCAAGTACAGTACCTCGTCGCCGGTGGTCTCGCGGTCAATGCCCACGGCTATATTCGCACCACGATGGACATCGATCTGGTCGTTGCCCTGAATGCTGACAACATTCGACAGGCTTTCGATGCACTTGCGAGTTTAGGCTATCACCCGCTGGTTCCGATCAGCGCGCAAAACTTCGCCGATCCCAACCAGCGCCAGCGATGGCGCGACGAGAAGGGGATGCAGGTGCTTAACTTCCATAGCGACATCCATCCGGGCGTGGGCGTGGACGTGTTCGTGTACGAGCCTTTCGATTTTTCGCATGAATGCGAGCGGGCGCTGCAGGGCGAACTGCTGCCAGGCATCGTGACGCGCTTCGTCTCCATCCCCACGCTCATCGCTATGAAGCAGGCGGCAGGCCGGCCACGCGATCTGGACGACATTGAACATCTGCAGGTGTTGCAGAAGGAGATTTCCGATGAATGATGGCGATGATCAGATTGATTGGAGCAAAACCACTTTCGACGGTGTGCGCAAGGAGCAACTGAGGCGGGCGCTGATGATGACCGTACGTGAGCGATTGAAGGCGATGGACGAACTGAACCGTTTGTCCGAACGTCTGCAAGCCATGCCCAGGCAGTATCCGGCGGCTTCTGCTGCGACAGAGCCCATGGACGCGCGCGATCTGCGCAAGGCTCCGTGACGTCGTCAGAAAACGCTGCAAAATCTCGACGACCGAAGGATGCCACGTACATTGGGCGCGCAGCCGGAGGTATCGTCTCAACTGCGCCACCGCTTGATCGAATGTGGGAAAGCTCTTGACCTGACCCCATGAAACCCGGCCGCAACGATCCCTGCCCGTGTGGCAGCGGCAAGAAATACAAACAGTGCTGCCTGCTCGGTGTTCAGGCGCAGGCGGACGATCCGCGGCAGCTGGTCTGGCGCCGCGTGCGCCGCGCGCTGGAAGGCTTCCCGGCGCGCATGCTGCGCTTCATCGATGCGGCGTATGGTGCAGCCGCACTGGCGGAGGCTTGGGACGAGTTCATGCTGTGGGAAGGCGGGCCCTTCGATCCCGAGCACGACCAAATCCCGGTTTTCATGCCCTGGTTCTTCCATCACTGGTCGCCAGACCCGCAGGAAACCGATGTGACGGATGCCGCGCTGCATGAGGTCACGCCCACGCAATTGCTGCTGCGGCGCAAGAATAAGCAATTGGACCCGCATCTGCGTCAGTACCTGGAGTCCCGCGTGGCCACGCCGTTCAGCTTCTATGAGGTTCTGGACACCGAGCCGGGGCGTGGCTTGAGCCTGCGTGACGTGTTCACCGGCGAAACCTGCGAGGTGCTGGAACGATCCGCTTCACGGATTCTGTGCGCAGGCGATCTGACCTACGCGTTGCTGGCCGACGTCGAAGGTCTCACGCTACTGGAGGCCTCGTCGCCAATCGTGATCCCGCCCATCCGCAAGATCGAACTCATCGAGATGCGCGGCGCATGAAGCCTGCAGATGGCGCGCTTTCGTCTGAGGGCTTGCGGGACTGGTGCTTTGAGCTGCGCCAGGCCTATCTGGACATCGTGGATGCGCTGCTGAATCTGGAGATGCCGGAGCTGCGCACCACGGACGGCGAGAAAGTAATCCTTCAGAAGCTCGTCTTCGATATCGCGTCTGCGGAGGAAGCCCTGGAAGCGCTCAAGTCCCTGGACTTTGAATCCACCGAGGCTGAGCCGCTGGAGGAAATCGAGCGTGATGCGCGTGGCGCGCTCCAACGCGCGTTCATTACCTGGAAGAAGTCCGGTAATGCATTGCACAAGCATTGGAGCAATACGATTCTGGGTCGGATCGAAATCACCCCGGGGCGCATGATCGCGGAAGTGAATTCCAACGAACGCGCCGAGACCTTCCGCAGAATCGTGGGAGAGAGGTTGGGCGACCGCGCGCGTTACCGGCTGTCCGAGGTTCAGTCCGCCGACAAGCTGCTGGCCCAGACGCAGGCGCAACCCCTGTCCGAACCGGATGCCAACAAAGAGACGCTGCTTGACTCCCCTGAGCTTCAAGCCTACGCGAGCGAACATCTCGCCAGGTACTACGAGGACTGGGCTGGGCAGGAAATCCCAGCGCTGGGTGGCCGCACGCCGCTGCAAGCCGTGCAGGATCCGCTGGGTCGGGAGCAGGTCGAGGCCTTGGTGCGAGATATCGAGAACAACTCCGCGCGCATGAACCCGGCCCCGGACCCGGCCGTATTCCGCCGCCTGCGGCAGCAGCTGGGGCTGGCCGACGCGTAGTAGTAGGCCGCGCTTCGAGAGCGCCCCGTTCAGCCGCGAGGTGCAAAGCCCAGCGAGGCCAGCAGGGCGTGCTCGACAGTGGACATTTCTTCGGAACTTAACGCAGTCAGCGGCCCTTCGCTGAACCGGCGGCGGTCGAGCGCGCGGGGTTTCTCCACCATGACAAAACAGTCGCGCTGCAAACGGTCTCGGGCGGGCAATCGCGGCCGTAGTGCTTCGCTGCCGGGGCGTAGCTGCGTGGTCAACGGAAGGGCAACCACCGTTTCGCAACCTCGCTCGGTGAGCCAGTCCGCCTGCAGAATCACGCAAGGACGCGCTTTGCCGACCTCCTGTCCCCGTGCGGGCCTGAAGCTTGCGATCCAGACTTCCCCCCGGCGCATCAGTTCCACCACTTCGCTTCCGGGTCGACGCCCGCCGCGCGCTCTTCGACTTCGATGCCGGCGAGCCAG
>Ga0209581_1001812_pt1 | contig 23041 bp, 21 predicted proteins | sample Coa_R2_FD_187160 | JGI IMG/M metagenome (GOLD analysis project Ga0209581, IMG submission 187160) | Surface soil microbial communities from Centralia Pennsylvania, which are recovering from an underground coalmine fire - Coalmine... | ecosystem: Environmental > Terrestrial > Soil > Unclassified ...
GCGCTCGCCGCGCGCGCGGCAGACCGCGGCGTCGCGCTCCGCAGCGATGTCGGCGCGGACGTTTTCGTCTATGCCGACGCGCGGCGTTTGGAGCAGATGCTGACGAACCTCGTTGACAACGCCGTGAAGTTCAACCGCGAGGGCGGCGAGGTCAGGGTCACGCACGAGCGCGCGGGCGGGCGCGACCGCGTCCACGTCGCCGACACGGGCGACGGCATCCCCGAAGAGCACCTGCCGCGCATCTTCGAGCGCTTCTACCGCGTTGACCGCGCGCGCTCGCGCGAGATGGGAGGCACCGGCCTCGGACTCGCCATCGTCAAGCACCTCGCGCGCGCGCACGGCGGCGAGGCGACGGTGCGTTCGACGACCGGCCAAGGCTCGACCTTCTCGGTGGAACTGCCCGCCGCGAAGAATGCCTGACGACGAATGCCTGACGACGAATTTAAAACGAACGCGGGTTCGACGCTCGCCCGGCGCGCGCGGCTTCAGGGAAGCGACGAGATGATTTCGCGGTACTCGTCTTCGGTGAAGGCGCGCATCGTCTCGGAGCGGATCGCGCCGTGGGCGGTCGCGGTCAGCATGATGCGCGCCATCGTCTCGTCGTCGGGCGCTTCGCCGACGATGACGGCGTCGTACTGCCCCATCAGGACGTGAAATGACTTCAGCTCGCCGCCCATCTGTTTGAAAATTTCCTTCGCGGCGTCGAGCCTCGTCGGGCTGACCTTCACGTTCTCGATCCCCTTCTGAGTCCAGCGGAACAGCGTGACGTATGTCGGCATTTTCTTCTTCTCCTCGTCTTGAAGTTCTGGATTTCGCGCGGGGTCGTCTGCCGGATGGGCCGCTTTTATCTCAGGCGACGGCGCGAGGTCAAGACGGCGAGAGTGAAGGCTTCGAGCGCCGGCCCGTTTCGTGCGGCGGACGCGGGGCGAACTTTTTTTGCGCCGCGAGTTCGCGCTTTCCGTTGCAATTTTGACAAGAGAGACCGGGCGGCCTTGCGGGCGTTTGCTGAACCTTGACGCTCGCGCCGGGCGCTTGTTACACTTTCGTTAGAAATTACGAACCGTCGCCGCCGCGGCGCAAGCGAACCTCAAGGGCTTCCCCAAATCCCGACCCTTTGCGACGCGGCCTCGTTTTTTGCAACACAGGAGGTGTGAGGTGGGTTTCAAAGTCGGCCAGAAAGTCGTTTACCCCAATCATGGCATCGGCACCATCGAACAGATAGAACAGAAACAGATCGGAGCAACGTCACTTCCCTTCTACACGCTCCGTCTCGCCTCGACCAACTCGGTCGTCTTAGTCCCCGTCGCCAACGCAAACGAAGTAGGCTTGCGCTCCCCGATCTCTTCGGGCGAGTGTGAGATGCTGCTCAAGCACCTCGCCGACGACTTCCACAACGCGGCGACCGACTGGAAGGATCGCTTCAAGGAGTTCACCGAGAAGATGCGTACCGGCGACATCTTCGAGGTCGCCGAAGTCCTGAAGAACCTGACTTACCTGAGCCACGTCAAGCCGCTATCTTTCCGCGAGCAGCGAATGCTCGAACGCGCACGCTACCTCGTCATCTCCGAACTCGCCGCCGTCTGCCGCAAGCCCGAGTGCAGCGTCGAGCCGCGCGTCGAAGAGGCGCTCGCGCGCGCCTGCGCGCGTCACGCCACTCGGCCCGCCGGGCGCGCCGCGCGCGTCGCCGCGGGCGCGGCAGCCGGACACTGAACCAACAGCCGCCGCCAATCAGGCCTCCGCACGAGGAACTCCCCACCTTGCGGGGCGGGTTCGTCTCTCCGCGGGCCGAAATAAGGCAAAAGTAAAAAGGCAAAAGAGAAGAGAAAAAGATGGCGCGACTCTCATCACCAATGGTGAGAGTCGCGCCGTACTTTATCGGCCTTCTTTTGCCTTTTGCCTTTTTACTTTTGCCTTACCCGTCGGGCTTACCAAATCTGGCAGCGCTCATCCGCGGGGCGCACCATCGGGTCGCCGGCCTTGCACTGGAAGGCCTGCGCGAACTCCGGCATGTTCGAGAGCGGGCCGTTGACGCGGAAGCGCGAGAGCGGGTGCTCGTTGTTCTTCGCGATCAGACGCTCGTACTCCGGCGTCGCCTTCTCGGCCCAGACCTGCGCCCACCCCAAGAAGAAGCGCTGCTCCGGCGTGAAGCCGTCAATGTCCGCGGGGCGCGGCTTGCCCTCAAGAGATTTCTCGTAGGCGTGATAGGCCACCGTCAGACCGCCGAGGTCGGCGATTGACTCGCCGCTGACGAGCTTGCCCTGCTCGTGCAGGCCCGGCTCGACCTCGAAGGCGTCGAACTGCTTGACGATGCAGTCGGCGCGGCCCTCGAAGTTCTTCTTGTCGGCGGGCGTCCACCAGTCCTTGAGGTTGCCGGCGAGGTCGAAGTTCGCGCCCTCGTCGTCGAAGCCGTGCGTGATCTCGTGGCCGATGACCGCGCCGATTGCGCCGTAGTTGATCGCGTCGTCCGCCGCCGGGTTGAAGAAGGGCGGCTGAAGGATTCCCGCGGGGAAGACGATCTCGTTGCGGAGCCAGTTGTTGTAGGCGTTGACCGTCGGCGGAGTCATGCCCCACTCGGTCTTGTCAACGGCCTTCCCGATTTTGTTGAGGTCGCGCCACTGCTGGAACTCGCTCGCGCGGATGATGTTCGCCGCGTAGGACTCGCGCGTGACGTTCAGGCGCGAGTAGTCAATCCACTTGTCGGGGTAGCCGATCTTCTGGCCGAAGGCGGCGAGCTTGGCGAGCGCCTGCTTGCGCGTGTCGTCGCTCATCCAGCTCGCGGCTTCGAGCCGGTCGCGGAAGGCCGCGAGCAGGTTGTTGACCATCGTCTGCATCCGCCGCTTTGCTTCGGGCGTGAAGGCGCGCGCGACGTAAACCTGACCGAGCGCCTCGCCGAGGTTGTTGTCGGTCGCGGAGACGCAGCGACGCCAGAGCGGGAGCTGCTCCTTCCGGCCCTGCAAGGTCTTGCCGTAGAAGTTGAAGTTCTCGGTCTCGAACTTCGACGAGAGCGCGTCCGCCGCGGCGCTCAGAAGCTGCCAGCGCATGTAGGTCTTCCAGTCGGCGACCGGCACGTCCACCAGCATCTTGTCCACCGCGGTGAAGAACTCCGGGTGCTGCATGTTGATCTGCAAGGTCTTCGGCAGCCCCAGGCCGGCGAAGTAGTCTTCCCAGGAAAAGTGCGGCGTCAGCTTGTCGAGGTCGGCGACCGACATCATGTGGTACTGCTTCTCAATGTCGCGGAGTTCCGCCGGGCGGCGCGAGTTCTCGGCGAGCCGCGTCTCGACCGCCAGCACGGTCTGCGCCTCGCCGTCGGCCTGCGCGGGCGCGTCGCCGAGGAGTTGAAACATCGCGCTCACGTGCTTGACGAAGGCGTCGCGTAACTGCTTCGACTTGTCGTCGGTGTCGGTGTAGTAGTCGCGGCTCGGAAGCGACAGCCCGCCCTGGGTCGCGTTGCCGATGTTCATCGAACTGTTCTTGAAGTCCGGCGCCGCGCCGAAGCCGAAGAGGACGGGGATGCCCTCCTTGTGGAGGTAGGCGATCTCCGTCTCGACGCCCTTCGCGTCCCTGACCTTGTCAATTCGCGCGAGGTACGGCTGCAAGGGTTTCGCGCCCTCGGCCTCGCGCTTCGACTCGTCCATGCAGGTCGAGTAGAAGTCGCCGATCTTCTGCTCGGTCGAACCCGACTTGGCCGTCGCATTCTTCGCCGCCTCTTCGAGAATTTCGTGCAGCGTGTTGCGGTTGTTCTCGTTGAGGATGTTGAAGCTGCCCCACGAAGGGAAGGCCGCGGGTATCTGGGTCGTCTTCATCCAGTTGCCGTTGGCGTAATTGTAGAAGTCGTTGCAGGCCACCACAGCCGTGTCCATGCGCGACTTGTCGAAGCCGTGGCCGCCCGACTGCGCGAGCACGGCGAGGCCGAGCGCGCAGGCGGCGAGCGCGGCAGCGCCGATTCTGAGTCTGAAAAATCTCATGCGGTATGCACTCCTGAACATAGAAAGTTTGGGTTTGACTGACCGTCCGAGACGAACGTCGGGTCGCGGATTGTGAGCCGGAGACTGAAATACGGGAGACGGTAAAGTTTAGTTTCGCACACGCCGACGCCTTTTTACAAAAGCGCCGGGGCTTTGTGACGAGCCGCGAGATTTGAAGGACGAGCGGACGAAGATCAGGGACGAAAGCAGAGGTCAGAGGTCGGAGGTCAGTGCTTGCCCGTGCGCTGCGGCCCGCGCCTCTTCGTCGGCTTACGCATCAGAATGCTTTTACTGACCTCCGACCTCTGACCTCTGCCTTACTTCCCGTGCAGTTTCCTCCACGCCTCGACGTACTTCGCGGCCTTCGGGTTCTGCTCGTTCCAGCGCGGCTCGCGCGGGTCGTCGGCGATCATGAGCACGGCGGCGGCGACGGCGCGGACGACTTTTTCCATGTTCGCGAAGTCAACCTTCGGCCACTCGTCGCCGACGGCGTGGTAGTCGGGGAACTCGAAGGCGACGCCGACGGTGTGCGCCGGGACGCCCGCGTCGGCCAGCGACTGGTTGTCGCTGCGACTGAAGTAAAGGTCTGAGTTCGTCGGGTGCTTGTAAACCTTCACTCCCTCGGCGTCGCCCGCGCGCACGAGCGTCGCGCCCACGTCCGAGTAGCCGAATCCCGTCACGGCGAGCGTGCCGACCTGCGGCCCTTCGCTGTCGTCGGTGCGCCCGATCTGTTCGAGGTTGACCTGCGCGACCGTCTTCGCCAGAGGCACGAGCGGGTGGCGACCGTAGTAGCGCGAGCCGAGCAGTCCGAGTTCTTCGCCGAAGAAGGTGATGAAGAGAATGCTCCGCTTCGGGCGCGGCTGCAACTTCGCGAGCGCCGAAGCCATCTCGATGACTCCTACGGTGCCCGAACCGTCGTCGTTCGCGCCGTTGTAAATGCAGTCTTCCTTCTGCCGGTCGCAGCCCTCGCGCACGCCGAGGTGGTCGTAGTGCGCCGAGACGATGACGTAGGTCTCTTTGAGCGTCGGGTCGGAGCCGCGAAGTATCCCTGCGACGTTGCGAACCTTGACGGGCGTCTCGGCGGGTGCCGGAGCTTTGAGCGTCAAATCCGCCGTCTGAAAGTATCCGTCGTCGCCCGCGGGTTCGAGTCCCGCGCGGCGGAACTGCGCGGCGATGTACTCGGCGGCGATGTCGAGTCCGCTCGAAGGCGTCTTGCGCCCTTCGAGCAGGTCGGACGAGATGAAAGAAAGATGACCGCGCATCGAGTCGGCGCTGACGCGTCCGAGCGCCGCGCGCCACGCCGCGGGCAGGATCGTGATTTGCGTGGGCGCGGTCGCCCTCCGCGTCGGCGTCGCAGGCTTCCGCGCTGACGTTCCACGCGCCGGCCTTTGCACGCCGCCCGCGCGTGTCGCGGTCTGCGCCGAAGCGGGCACGGCGAGCAGCCACAGCAGAAGAATCGTGAGCGACAACCTCGCCCGTTCAATCATCCTTCAAGTCTCCCGTTCATCCGACTCGACGCGACTGTCCGACATCCGATTGCACCCTCGTGACACATACGTTCGTCCGCCTGATGCTCGCGCGGCTACTCGACCTTCACGCCGCGCCAGAAGGCGACGCGGTCTTTGATCTCTCTGGCCGCGTCCTTCGGCTGCGGGTAGTACCAAGCCGCGTCCCTGTTCACCTCGCCGCCCACGACCACGTCGTAGTAACTCGCCGTCCCCTTCCACGGGCAGACCGTGTGCGTCTCGCTCTCGCGGAAGTTCTCGCGCCTGACCGAGTCAGCCGGGAAGTAATGATTGCCCTCGACGACGACAGTGTCGTCGCTCTCCGCCAGCACTGCGCCTTTCCAAGTCGCCTTCACCGCCGAGACCCTCCCTCGCCTAGTTTGAATCTATCTCAATCGGCCACTTGATCTCTTCGAGACTGTGACCAAACCGCCGAACGAACTCCTCGACGTGGTCGAGCGTGGGGAAGTAAAAACACCTGTTCAGCCGGTAGTCGTCCATACTCTCGCACTCGCCGCTCTCGTACACTTCGCGCCTGAACTCGGCCACCCACACTTGATAAGGGCAGACGCGCGCGTACTCCTGTTCGGCGACGAAGCCAGGCTCCTCGCCCGGCTTGAGCAGAGACAGGTGACGCTCGTGCGGCTTGTTCTTGCTGAGCATTATCCAGCCGATGTAATCGGCGTCTCCCGTCTCCTTCTGGAATCCGAGTCGGTCGCCGCGCTCAAGGTAGCGTTCCAAGTCCTCGCGTCTCATCAGCCCCTCGTCAACTGCCGGTACTTGATGCGGTGCGGCTGCGCTTGGCAGATTTTATGGGACGACTTGCACAGTCCCGAATTGCCTGAAATGGTTTCGAAGGCGAACGCTTGCACGATGCCGAGGCGTTCGATGACGACTTTGCTCGTGCAGTCGGTGAAGCTCCAGCCTTTATCATCGAACCGCTTGAAGACTTCCCACGAGAGCGTAATGTCTGACTCGTCGAGCCTGTGGATTTCGGCCAACCGCCCATCGAAGAATACTTCGCCAATCAGGAGCGCGCGGGTTCTCTCGCCTCGCGCGCGAAGGAGCGTCAGCGTCTCGTCAACGATGTAGTCAGTCGTCAAGAGTGGCCCAGCGTTGGCCGCGAGCCAGCGTGATGCGGCGGGGTGATCCGGGTCTGAGGGCACGGCGGCGGCGAACCATGCGCCGGTGTCAACGAAGATCATGCGGTCACTTCTGCGAGTACAGAACTGAGTCGTGGTCTCGGCCTGAGAACCCGTCAGCCTCGCCTTCGGGCGGGAGCGCGGCGATCTCGGCGAGCGTCTCGGCGGGCGTTCTCCGCACTTCCGCGTCGTCGCGCGTGACGACGATGATCTTCAGTCGCGAGCCTTCGCGCAGTCCGAGAGGTTCGAGCGGGCGCAGGCGGCCTTCCTCGTAAACTGCTTCGACCTCTTTCGTCATGGCCTCACCTCTGAGCGCATTGTACGCCCTACCCCAGCGCGGCTTCCATCACCCGCGCGTCAACTGCCGGTACTTGATGCGGTGCGGCTGCGTGGCGGCGTCGCCCAAGCGCGCGCGCTTGTCCTCTTCGTAGTCGGAGAAGTTGCCCTCGAACCAGACGACGCGGCTGTCGCCCTCGAAGGCGAGGATGTGCGTGGCCGTGCGGTCGAGGAACCAGCGGTCGTGGCTGATGACGACGGCGCAGCCCGCGAAGTTTTCGAGCGCTTCTTCCAAAGCGCGCATCGTGTTCACGTCGAGGTCGTTCGTCGGCTCGTCGAGCAGGAGGACGTTCGCGCCCTCCTTCAACATCTTCGCGAGGTGGACGCGGTTGCGCTCGCCGCCTGAGAGCATCCCGACCTTCTTTTGTTGATCCGAGCCGGAGAAGTTGAAGCGACCGACGTAGGCGCGCGAGTTGACTTCGCGGGGGCCTAAGCGAATCGTGTCGCTGCCGCCGGAGATTTCCCCCCAGATCGTCTTGTCGGGGTCGAGCGTGCGGCTCTGGTCAACGTAGCCGAGCTGCACGGTCTCGCCGACGCGAATCGTTCCGGCGTCGGGCTTCTCCTCGCCGTTGATCATGCGGAAGAGTGTGGTCTTGCCCGCGCCGTTCGGGCCGATGACGCCGACGATGCCGCCGGGCGGGAGGCGGAACGTCATCCCCTCGACGAGCAGGCGGTCGCCGTAAGCCTTCGACACGCCGTCGGCTTCGATGACGACCGAGCCGAGGCGCGGCCCCGGCGGGATGTAAATCTCAAGCTCGCGGGCGCGCTGCTCCGTTTGCTCGGCGAGCAGCGCCTCGTAAGAGTTGATGCGCGCCTTGCCCTTCGCGCGGCGGCCTTTGGGCGACATCCGAATCCACTCAAGCTCGCGCTCAAGAGTCTTCGCGCGCTCGCTCTCCTGCTTCTCCTCGCGGCGCAGGCGCTCCTGCTTCTGTTCGAGCCACGAAGAGTAGTTGCCCTTCCAGGGGATGCCCTCGCCGCGGTCGAGTTCGAGAATCCAGCCGGCGACGTTGTCGAGGAAGTATCGGTCGTGCGTGACGGCGATGACCGTGCCCGCGTACTGCTGCAAGTGCTGCTCCAACCACGCGACCGACTCGGCGTCGAGGTGGTTCGTCGGCTCGTCCAGAAGGAGTATGTCGGGCTTCTGAAGGAGCAGGCGGCACAAGGCGACTCGGCGTCGCTCGCCGCCCGAAAGAACTTTGACGGGCGTCTCGCCGGGCGGGCAGCGCAGCGCGTCCAGCGCCATCTCAAGGCGCGAGTCCAAGTCCCACGCGTCCGAAGCGTCCAACTTCTCCTGCACCTCGCCCTGACGTTCGAGCAGCTTCGACATCTCTTCGTCCGACATCTCTTCGCCGAAGCGTGCGTTGATCTCGTCGAACTCCTTGAGCAGCGCGACCGTCTCCGAGACGGCCTCCTCGACCGTCTCGCGCACGGTCTTCGACTCGTCGAGTTGCGGCTCCTGTTCGAGGTAGCCGACGGTGTAGCCGGGCGAAAGGACGGTCTCGCCCGTGAAGCCCTTGTCCGCGCCCGCGATGATTCGCAGAAGGCTCGACTTGCCCGAACCGTTCAATCCGATGACGCCGATCTTCGCGCCGTAGAAGTAGGAGAGGTAGATGTCTTTGAGGACGGCGCGCTTGTCGTAGTGACGGCTGACGCCGACCATCGAGTAGATGATTTTGTTTGGCTGCGTGCTCATGGTTGATTCCTTCGCTTTGAGTTTAAGCCTTACACACTACGACACGCCCCCGCGAATCTCAAATCGCAGAGACGTGTGATGCGAGCGGCTTTTCGTTCGGCGTTTAAGGCTTCGGCTTGACTTCGATTACGCTGTTGACGTTGCCGGCCTCGTCCTCAGCCGTTTGCGGGTTTGAAGGGTCGAGCAGCCAGTTGCCGTCAACGATGAACTTGTACTGATAGACGCCGGGGTCGAGGTCTATGCGGCAGACCCACGCGTCGCCCTCGCGCCCGAAGACGAGCTGCGACTGATTCCACTCGTCGAACGTTCCCGTGAGGACGACGATTGAAGCGTCCGAATGGCCGTCGAGCCGGAACGTCGTGTTCCCCTTCAGACTCGGCGGCGGGAGTTCGACGCGGCGCGCGGTGTAAGGCTCGCCCTCGTAGAGAAAGGTGAGGCTGACGATCCGGCCCTCGTCGTCGCGCCCGAACGTGACGGGCGTGCCCTCCATCTCGTCGGTGAACGCCGCTTTCGACTTGCGGACGAGCCGCCGCTTCCTCACGTTCGACGGCTTCATCCAGAGCTGTCCGTCGGCGAGCGTCACGTCGAGCGTCGAGACGGGGATGACGCCCGTCTCAAGCTCGTACCGCCCCGCGTACTTCTTCAGCGCCTCGGCGCTCGCCTTCGCTTTGTCGCCCGCGGCGGCGGGTGGCTGCGCCGTCGGCGTCTGCGCCGCCAGAAGTGCGGGGTGAAAAGTCAGCGCGAGCAGCAGCGCCGACAGCGCATGAAGCTTTCCCATCACGACACGTGAGACACGGCGAACGCGGAACGACGTGACGACGAACAGAAGGCGTCTTCTAATTCATCGTTCGTCGTTCCGCGTTCATCATTTCTTAATACTGCCAGTTGACGTTGACGAACCCCGTCCCGCTCGACGGCACGGTGTACGAGTGGTTCGAGCCGGCCTCCCAAGTGACCGCGCCGCCCGCGGCGATCTTGATGAACTTGAATTGAATCGTCTGTCCCGCGGGGACGCTGACGTTCAGGAACCAGTTCGGGTAGTTGGGCGTGAGCATGGGGCCGACCGCGCCGTCCCAGGTCGTCGCCCAGTTGCCGAGTTCGACGGTGCTGCCGGTCAGGAAGATGTAGTCGCCCGGGCTTGTCGGCGTCGCGTTGTTGACGGTGAAGGTGACGGGGATGAGCTTCGCGGTCAGCGCCGTGAATTGTATCCCGTTCGAGACCGCGCCGCCGTTGGCCGTCACGGTCACGCTGTAGCTGCCGTTCGTCACCGCCGGGACGGTCGCGACGATCTTCGTGTCCGACCACGAGTTGATCGTCGCGGTCGTGGTGCCGAACTTGACGCTGCCCGTCCCTTGCGTCGCGCCGAAGTTCTTGCCGCCGATTGTGACCTTGACCCCGGGCTGCGCCGAGGTCGGGCCGCGGCTGCGCCCTCGGTGAACTGCCAGACGGCGACCGTGTGCGCGGGGAGCGAGAACGCGGCCACGGGGTTGTTGCCGCCCGACCCGGTCGTGACCGTGATTGATGAGCCGCCGAGCAGCCCCGTCAGGTAGTCAGTGTACGAGCCGGCGGGGAGCGACGTGTTCAGGCCCGTTACGTTGTAAGCAGTCGTGTCGTTCTTGTTGATGGCGACGAGGGCGACCGAGCCGAAGAATTTTCGCTCGTAGATGTACACGTCGTTGTTTATCCAGCGCTGCGTCATCGAGCCGTAGGGCACGGCGGGGTTGTTGTGACGCAGCGTCGAGAGCTTGCCCGTCAGCGTGTAGGCGGTCGTCGTCGTCGAGAAGCCGGGCATCATCGGGCGGTTGTAGGGGTCTGTGCCGCCGCCGGTGTCGTTGTGCAGATACTGCTCGGTGCCGTAGTAGATGCACGGCACGCCGCGCGACGTGAGGACGAAGGCCATCGCCTCGTGCAGACGGTTGTTGTTGTTGTTGACCGAGAGGAAGCGCGCCATGTCGTGGTTGTCAATGAAGGTGACGAGGTCTTCCTTCCAGGTGAAGTTCGACGCCTCCTGCGAGATGACGCCGTCGATCTCCGAGAAGTTCGCGTTCGAGGCGAACACGTCGCGGATGGCCGTGTTCAGGGGGAAGTCGAGGAGCGAGATGCCGCTCTTGTTGGCGAACTTGTAGGAGTCGTGGTAGAGCGGGTCGGAGGTGTTGCCCTCGAACCACTCGCCGAAAAGGAAGCTGTCGCCGTAGGTGTAAATGGAGTTTGCGAAGCTGTACTCCCAGCCCCAATTGGCGTGCTTGACGGCGTCGATGCGGAAGCCGTCAACGCCGTGCTGTTGGAACTGCTGCGCGGCGGCTTTGAGGTACGCGTCAACCGTGGCGTTCTCCTGATTCAAATCGGAGAGGTCGAAGAGCGCGTAGTACTGAAGCTGGTAGCGGTCGTTGAAGTCGGAGATGTTGCCGTTGTGGTGGAAGTAGCCGTTGGTGTCGTTGGTGTAGTTGCCGACCAACGTGCCGTTGTCGTAGAACGCGCCGAACTCGCCCGCGTTGTCCTGCGTCGTGTGGTTGGGCGCGAAGTCAACGATGACCTTGATGCCGTTCGAGTGCGCGGCTGTGACGAGGTTGTCGAAGTCTGTCCACGTGTTCGAGGTGTTGCCGAAGTGCTCCTCGATGCGTTTGAAGTCGCGGCCCTGGTAGCCGTGGTACGAGGCGGTCGGGTTCCCCTGGCCGTCCGGGATGTTCGTGTTCAGGTTGTCAACGGGCGGCGAAATCCAGATGGCCGTGACGCCGAGGCCCGCGAGGTAGGACATCTTCTGCTGGATGCCCGCGAGGTCGCCGCCCCAGTAATCGCGCCAGTTGGTCTTGGTCGAGTCGTAGAGGCCCGAAGACTGCGGCGGGTTGTTGTTCGCGGTCGAGCCGTCGAAGAAGCGGTCGGTGACGATCTGGTAGATGACATCGCGCTTGAAGTCGGCGGCGAGCGTGCGCGGCGGCACGAGCGCGACGAAGGCGAGAATGGCGGCGACGAAGATTCTGCTGGTTGTCTTTCGCATGGCGTGAGTCTCCTCCGGGAAGTACCCCTGTTCTCCCGCGCTCCGGCGAGCGCGGCGCGGCTGTTGAAAGCGAGGTTCGTTTGCGAATTCCGACAAAGGGGCGCGGGGCGAGTTCGGATGAAGGTCTGTCGGAAGGCGGAGTATATCTCAGGCGGGCGGCGGCGGGAAGGGCGGAAGCAGGGATGAAGGATGGAGGCGGAAGGATGAAGGATGAAGTTAAGTCAAGACTGCTCGAACTTCATCCTTCATCCTTCCGCCTCCATCCCTTACTTACGGCTTCTTGTACTTGTCAATCAACTGTTGAAGGCCCGCGTCGGAGTTGTTGTGGCGGAACTTGTAGTACTTAGTCAAGTCGCCCATGAGGGCGTCATGGGCCTGCTGATATTGGGCGTTGCCCTCGGTCATGGCGACAGCCGCCGCGTAGGACTCGATCACTTTATCGAGACCCGCCTGCGCGCGGGCGAGCGCGGCGGGCTTCTCGGCGTCGGACGCGACGTTGTACTCCTTCGTCAGCCGGTCGTAGTCGTTGTAGGTCAGCTCGCTCAGCACGAGATAGACGCCGGGGTCTTTCAGGTTGAGCGCGACGGCCTTCTCGAGCCGCGCGATGGCCGCGTTCGTGTCGTTCGTCTTGTAGGCGATGATGCCCGTGGCGCGGTAGAGATTCGGGAGCGCCTCGGCCTTGTACGAAGCCCACTTCGCCTCCTCGACGTTCGCGGGCCTCTTGTCGGCCTCGATCAGCTCGATGGCCTTCGCGCCGTACTGCATCCCCTGCGCGGCGAAGGCGTTGTTGCCCTTGATGGTCTCGTTCGAGGCGACGATGGCGAGGGCGCGCAGGAGGTCAAGGTCTTCGGGGTTCTTCGCGAGCCGCGCCGCGCCCATCTTGAAGGCCTCGTCGGCCTGTCCCGCGTTGATGTAAGCGTTCAGCAGCGCGTCGTTGACGAGCGAGGCCTCTTCGGGCTGGTTGAAAATGTCGAGGTAAGCCTGCGCGAGCGAAATCTTCAACTGCGTATCCTGCGCGTTCGCGATCTCGCCGGCGACGTACTGCGCGACCTTCGGGCGCATCGTGCTCGTCGGGTACTTCTTGACGAAGGCCGCGGCGGCCTGCAACTTGGCCTCCGGCCCCTGCGCCTTCTCGATCTTCTGCGCCATGTCGCGCTCGCCGCTCGAAACCTTCGCGTCCGCGGCGGGCTTCGCCTTGTTGTCCTGCGCCGACGCCGCGACGCACGAAAACGCGAGCGCGCACGCGAGCGTCAAAATAATTCTGAGCTTCATCTCATCGCTCCTCATTTTTAAGATTGCTCGTTCGGACTCTTACACCCGTGGCCGGTGCCGCAAGGTTACACCAGCCCCTTCGGGGAAGGCAAAAGTCAAAAGTTAAAAGGCAAAAGAACGAAACAACAAGACGGCGGGCGTCATCGCTTTCGTCAATCAGCGACCGATGAGAGCGGTGCTGCCAGCCGTCTTGTTCACTTCTTTTGCCTTTTGCCTTTTTACTTTTACCTTCAGGCTCTGCCCGCGACTTCGCCCGTCTGCGTGTTGACGCGGACGCGCTCGCCTTCTTTGATGAAGAGCGGGACGCGGACTTGCAGGCCGGTCTGGAGCGTCGCGGGCTTGAGGTCGCGGCCCGCGGCGGTGTCGCCTTTGATCGCCGGCTCGGTCTCGGCGACCGTGAGTTCGACGAACTGCGGAAGCTCCATCGCCACGGCCTCGCCGTTGTACTTCAAGACCTGCACGACAAGCCCGTCGGTCAAGTAACCGCGGTCGTCGCCGACCTGCTCGGCGGGCAGCATGAACTGCTCGAACGTCTCGTCGTCCATGAAGTGAAAGCCGTCGGCGTCCGCGTACATGAACGAAGCGGGCGCGAAAGAAACGTCCGGCTCCTCGAACTTCTCGCCCGAACGAAAACTCTTCTCCAGAACAGCGCCCGTCAGCAGGTGTCGGAGCCGCGTCCGCACCATCGTCGTCGCCCCGCGCGCCGATGGCGACGCGAAGAAGACCTCGACGACCGAGTACGGCTCGCCGTCAACCTTGATCATCATCTTCCGCTTCAACTCGTTCGCACCCGTTAAAGCCACTCTCTTCTAAACCTCCGTCCGACTTTTCCAGTCCGTCCTTTTTATTCTTCCAGACCGCGCGGCCTCGCGCCCAAGAAAGTCACGGCAACTGTCTGAAGATTCCTGCGCCGCGCGACACGACCGCCCGACGAATCGCACATTTAGGCCGACGCGCGCGGGGAACGCGCCTTGCCACGCCCAACGCGGGCGGCGATTTCGCGCCGCAATAATTTTGGAGGCTAACATGAGAACTAACCTCTTCGCACTCCTGGGCGCGCTCGTCCTCGCGCTCGCCAACACGGGCCTTGCCGCGGCACAGAACAAAGACGCGCGCGGCAAGTGGTCTGACGTTCAGTCAATCGCGCGCGGCGCGGAGATAGCCGTCCGCACGAGGGACGGCGACCGTCTGACGGGCCGCTTCGCCGACGCCGGCGACGACGCGATCAACTTCACGCACGACGGCAAGCGCGTGACGCTCACGCGCGACAGCGTCCGCAACGTGAAGATCAGCCGCGGCAGGAACCGTCTGAAGGGCGCGCTCGTCGGTGCCGGAATCGGCGGCGGCGCGGGCGCTGGCGCTGGCGGCTTCGTCGTCGCGCACACCGACCACTTCGGCGGCACTCCACTCGGTGCCGGTATCGGGATAGGCGCGGGCGCGGGCGCGGCCATCGGCGCGGCCATCGGCCTCGGCAAGAACTACGAGACCGTTTACGAAGCGCCCTGAACCGATTGCGGATTTCGGATTGCGGAATGCGGATTGGCCGACCGGCGATAGCCGCGCCGTTGTTAAATCCGTTCTCGCGTTGCGCTCAATCAGAGACGAAGAGAGGCAAGCCCCTCATCAAATCCGCAATCCGAATCCCGCACTCCGCAATCGTCAGGCGTTGTCGTAGTCGAACTTGAGCGGCGCGTCTGACGGCTTGAGCGTGATGACCACGGACTTCGACGCGGGCGTGTTGCTCTTGTCGGCGACGGCGCGGACGGGGACGAGGACGTTGGCTTCGGGGAAGTAGGTCGCCGCGCAGCCGCGCGGGATCGAGTAGGGCACGACGATGAAGCGGCGCGCGACTCTCTCCTCGCCCTCGAAGTGGCCGACGAGGTCAACGACTTGGCCCGCGGACAGTCCCAACTCTCTCACGTCGTCGGCGTTGACGAAGACGACACGGCGCTCGTTATGGACGCCGCGGTAGCGGTCGTCGAGTCCGTAGATGGTCGTGTTGAACTGGTCGTGGCTGCGGACGGTCATCATCAACAACTCGCCGGGCGCGAGTTCGCGGCGCGGCATCTCGTGGACGGTGAAGTTCGCCTTGTTCGTCGAGGTCTTGAAGACGCCTTCGCGCGCGAGGTTCGGAAGGTAAAAGCCGCCGGGCACGCGCACGCGGCGATTGTAGTCGTCGAAGCCCGGAATCACGCGCTCGATTAAATCGCGGATGCGGTCGTAGTCTTCGACAAGCCACTCCCATTCAACCTTGCTCCGACCGCCGAGCGTCGCGCGCGCGAGCCGTGCGACGATTGCAGGCTCGCTCAGGAGGTGCGGCGAAGCGGGTTCGAGCGAGCCGCGCGAAGAATGCACGACGCCCATCGAGTTCTCGACGCTGACGAACTGCTCGCCCGACTTTTGCACGTCGCGCTCCGTCCGACCGAGGCAAGGGAGAATCAAAGCCTGCTCACCCGTGACGAGGTGCGCGCGGTTGAGCTTCGTCGAGACGTGTGCGGTGAGGCGCGCGCGGCGCAGAGCCTCAGCGGTGAATTCGGTGTCGGGCGTGGCCGAGAGAAAATTTCCGCCGAGCGCAAAGAAGATTTTGATTCGGCGCTCGTACAGCGCCTTGATCGTCTCGACGGTGTCGAGTCCGTGGCGGCGCGGCGGCTCGAAGTCGAACTCGCGTGCGAGCGCGTCGAGCAGAACTTCGGTCGGGCGCTCCCAGATGCCCATCGTGCGGTCGCCCTGCACGTTCGAGTGGCCGCGCACGGGGCACGCGCCCGCGCCCGGCTTTCCGATCTGGCCGCGCAGCAGAAGGAGGTTGACGATCTCCTGAATGTTCGCGACCGCGTTCTTGTGCTGCGTTAGCCCCATCGCCCAGCAGACGATGGTTCGATTCGAGTTGATGAAGACACACGCCGCCTCGCGCATCTGCTCGCGCGGGACGCCGCTCTGCCCGACGATCTCGTCCCAGCCGACTTCACGAAGCGCGCGCGCGAACTCGTCGAAGCCGTGCGTCTTCTCCTCGATAAATTTGCGGTCGAGGACTTCGCACGGTCGCCGTTCCTCTTCCTCAAGAACCTCCTTCATGATTCCTTTCAGGAGCGGCACGTCGCCGTTGATTCGCACCTGAAGGAAGAGGTCGGAGAGTTGCGTACCCGCGCCGAGAATGTCGAGCGGGTGCTGCGGGTGCTTGAAGCGGTTGAGTCCGGTTTCGGGGAGCGGGTTGACGTGGACGATCTTGCACCCGCGTTTCTTCGCCGCCTGCAATGATGTCAGCATCCGCGGGTGGTTCGTCCCCGGATTCTGTCCGATGACGAAGATGGCTTCGGCGAGATGGAAATCTTCGAGCGTCACCGTGCCCTTGCCGACGCCGATGGTTTCGGTGAGCGCGCGGCCAGAAGATTCGTGGCACATGTTCGAGCAGTCGGGCAGGTTGTTCGTGCCGAACTGGCGGACGAAGAGTTGGTAGAGGAACGCGGCCTCGTTCGACGTTCTGCCCGAAGTGTAGAACGCGGCCCCGTCGGGCGAGTCCAATGCGTTCAACCCTTCGGCGATGAATTTGAAAGCCTCGTCCCACTCGACCGGCTCGTAGTGCGTCGCGCCGCGTCGAAGAATCACGGGGTGCGTGATGCGCCCCTGCTTGCCGAGCCAGTAGTCGGACTTCTGCGAGAGGTCTGCGACGCTCCACTCGCGGAAGAACTCCGGCGTCACGCGCCGTGTCGTCGCCTCTTCCGCGACGGCCTTCGCGCCGTTCTCGCAGAACTCGGCGTGTGAGCGATGGCCGTCCGGGTCGGGCCACGCGCAGCCCGGACAATCAAAGCCGTCCTTCTGGTTCAGTCGAAGAAGCGTCCGCGTGCCGCGAATCAGCCCCATCTCGCGCGTGGCGTGCTTCGTCGCCTCCCACACGGCGGGCAGTCCGCCCGCGACGCGCTTCGCGTCTCCGAACTCGCCGCCCGTGAACTCCTCCGGCGGCTGCGCGCTCACGCCGCGGCGCGCTTCGTCCTGAACTTCAAACGCGCCGTCTCGAACTTCGACAGCGCCCGTCCCGCTCGCGTCCGACTCGTGCTCCATGCGCGAGTCGTAGTGCGTCGGCTGCGCGGCGGAAGTCTCCTCAGCCGCGCGCGCGCGCGCCCGTTCGTCGTCGCCCCGCGTCTCTCTCTCAGTGCTCATCGCCTGTGCTCCGAATGAGACGAGTTTACTACAAGCCGGACGCGCGCGCCGAAAGTCGCGCGCCGTGTGGCACTCTGCTTGTCTCACCCTTCCGACGACGGCGAATCCGCGTACCGTAACCGTCCAAGACCGGGCGAGAACCGTTGAACAGGAGGAGGACACATGAACGCTTTTCAACTGCTGAAGGAAGACCACCAGAAAGTCTCCGGCCTATTCCAGCAGGTCGAGCCGACGACCGAGCGCGCCGAGAAGACACGCACCGAATTGTTCGCGCAGATCAAACAGGAACTCGACATCCACGCGCGCATCGAAGAGACGATCTTCTACCCTTCGATTAAGAAGGCCGCCGCGACGCGCGAGATCGTGCTCGAAGGCTTCGAGGAACACCACGTCATCAAGCTGCTTCTGAAAGAACTCGAATCAATGCCCGTTGACACCGAAGAGTGGGCGGCGAAGATGAAGGTGCTTCAGGAGAACGTCGAGCACCACGTCGAAGAGGAAGAGGGCGAGATGTTCCAGAAGGCCCGCGACGTTCTCTCCGAGAGCGAGATCAACCAACTCGGCGAGCAGATGCAGGAGTTGAAGACGCAACTGAAACAGCAGGCGAAGGGGACGGCGGCCAACGCCTAGCGATTGCGGATTTCGGATTGCGGATTGGAAATGCACGCGCGTCGCGCCGTTTCCAATCCGCTTTATTCTTTCAACCCGCGATCCGAAATCCGCCGCTCCGCAATCTAAGAGTCCGCCGCTTCGCGGTCGTCAACAATCCGCATTCCGCATTCCGCATTCCGCAATCACTCGGCACGCCTTCAGAATCAGCGCGCACGAAATCCCTTGCGTGATCTCGCCGTCCATGACCATGCGGACGGCCTCTTCAAATTTGACCTTGACGGTCTGCATCTTCTCGCCGCCTTCCCTGTCGGTCTCGCCGAACTTGAGGCCGCGCGCGAGAAAAATCTGCGCCGGAGAAAAAACCTGCGACGTGACGGCGTCAACCAGTCCGAGGTCTGTCCACTCTTCGGCCTCGATGCCGAGTTCTTCGCGCAGTTCGCGCCGCGCCGCAGCTAGCGCCTGCTCGCCCTCGTCAATCATCCCCTGCACGACCTCGACGCACTCTTTGCCGACCGCGTAGCGGAACGTCCGCACGAGGTACGCGAATCCTTCCGCGTCGAGCGCCATCACGGCGACGCCCGGCCTCATCCTCATCGTCGCGTAACATCCCGGCTCGCCGTCCGGCTTGACGACTTCGTCGAGCCACATCTCGCCGAACTCGTCCTTGTGCAGACACTCCGACGACTTGATCGTGTAAGGCCCGTACTTCCTCTCCATGAACCCTCCTTGGACGTTGGACGGTGATTGCCGAACCGCTCGACGCAAATATACCTTGACGACGCCGCGCCTGTCCGCACGCTTGGCGACGACCGCGGCGCGTGGGTTAAACTCGCGGGCGAATGAACAATAATCGCAACACGGACACGAATCGGCGGGCGGTGCTGTGGGACGTTGACGGCACGCTGATAGATTCGAGCGAGTACCACTGGCTCTCGTGGCAGGGCGCGCTCGCCGCCGAGAATTTCCCGGTCACGCGCGAGCAGTTCGCAAAGACCTTCGGCCAGCGCAACGACGAAATCCTGCGCTCGTACTTTCCCCGGATCACGCCCGCCGACATCGCGCGCGTCGGCGACGCGAAGGAAGAAGCCTACCGCGAACTCATACGCGAGCGCGGAATCGGGCTGCTGCCCGGCGTCCGCCGCTGGCTCGAAAAACTGAAAGAGGAAGGCTGGCTCCAGGCCGTCGCCTCGTCCGCGCCGCTCCTGAACATCGAGGCGATCATCGCCGCGCTCAACCTCGAATCCTTCTTCGCGGCGGTCGCCTCCGCCGAAGACGTGACGATGGGCAAGCCCGACCCGCAGGTCTTCCTCGCCGCCGCGCGCAAGGTCGGAGTCGTGCCCGCGTCTTGCGTCGTCGTCGAGGATGCGCCCGCCGGCACGGAGGCCGCGCGCCGCGCAGGGATGCGCTCAATCGGCGTCCTCTCGTCGCACGCGGAACTCGAAGCCGACATCGTCGTCCGCACGCTGGAAGAACTCCCCGACGACGCGTTCGACAAGCTGCTGTCGCGGGCGGCTTGAGTGTGCGCCCGCGGGTTGATAGATTCTCAAACGAACTTCTAAAGACAAATTCACAGGAGCGCCTTCGTCATGAGCCTTATTGATTCCGTGCAGGCGCGCGAGATTCTGGATTCGCGCGGGAACCCGACCGTCGAGGCCGAGGTCTATTTAATCTCCGGCGACGTTGGCCGCGCCGCAGTCCCTTCGGGAGCTTCGACCGGCGAGCACGAGGCCGTCGAGCTTCGCGACGGCGACAAGAAACGCTACGGCGGCAAGGGCGTCACGCGCGCCGTCCGCAACGTCAACGAGACGATTGCGCGCGAGGTCGAAGGCATGGACGCGCTCGACCAGGCGGAACTCGACGCCGCTCTCGTCGCGCTCGACGGCACGCCGACGAAGTCGGAGCTTGGCGCGAACGCTTTGCTCGCCGTCTCGCTCGCCACGGCGCGCGCCGCGGCCTCGTACCTTGAGATTCCTCTTTATCGTTACCTCGGCGGCGCGAACGCGCGAACGCTTCCCGTGCCGATGATGAACATCCTCAACGGCGGCGCGCACGCCGACAACAACGTGGACTTTCAGGAGTTCATGATCGTGCCCGTCGGAACCGAGAGTTTCGCCGAGGCGCTGCGGACGGGCGCGGAAATCTTCCACTCGCTCAAGAACGTTTTGAAGAAGCGCGGCTACGCGACCGGCGTCGGCGACGAGGGCGGGTTCGCGCCGAACCTCAAGTCGAACGAGGAGGCAATCGAGACGATTCTCGAAGCCGTCACGCAGGCCGGCTACAACGCGGGCGTGAACGTCATGCTCGCGCTCGACCCCGCGGCGAGCGAGTTTTACGACGGCACGGCTTACGTCTTCAAAAAGTCCGACGGGCGCAAGCTTTCGAGCGCCGAGATGGTCGCGTACTGGAAGGGTTGGGCGGAGCAGTACCCGATCATCTCGATTGAGGACGGCATGGCGGAGAACGACTGGGAGGGCTGGAAGTTGATGACGGACGAACTGGGTCAGCGCCTCCAACTCGTCGGCGACGACCTCTTCGTCACGAACACGGAGTTCCTGCGCCGCGGCATCGAACTCGGCGTCGCCAACTCGATTCTCATCAAGGTCAACCAGATCGGCACGCTCACCGAAACGCTCGACTGCATCGAGATGGCGAAGACAGCCGGGCGCACCGCGGTCATCTCGCACCGTTCGGGCGAGACCGAAGACACCTTCATCGCAGACCTCGCCGTCGCGACCAACGCCGGCCAGATCAAGACCGGCTCGCTCTCGCGCACCGACCGCATCGCGAAGTACAACCAACTGCTCCGCATCGAGGAAGACCTGCGCGACGCCGCGCGCTTCCCCGGCCACTCGGCCTTCTACCAACTGAAGCACCCGCCGCAGACGGTTGGCACAAGCAACAGCGCCAAGAAGGCCAAGACGGCCAAGGAAGCGAAGCCGCTCGATCTCGCGGTCGAGATTACCGATTGCCCGTTTTGTGGAGCGAAGAAGGGCGAGAACTGCTTAGGGCCTAAGAAAGAGGGAGTAGTAAAGCGTAAAGTCGTTGATATTCCCCACGCTGCACGCCGAACCAAGGCAGCGCAGGAATCGAAGAAGGCGCGCGCGGCGAAAGGTTAGTAATCCGGCGGCAGCCACCGCCAGGTGGAAGAGACAGTTTTCAGGGGGACAAGTTTTGCTAAAACAGAAAGGCCCGCTCGCGCTCATCATTCTCGACGGCTTCGGCCACAGCGACGCGCGCGAGGGGAACGCCGTCGCGCTCGCCAAGATGCCCTTCTACGACGAGATTCGCGAGAAGTACCCGCGCACGCTCATCGAGGCTTCGGGCACGTGCGTCGGCCTGCCCGCCGGCATCATGGGCAACTCCGAGGTCGGCCACCTGAACATGGGCACGGGCCGCGTGATCATGACCGACGTGCGCCGCATCGACTACTCGGTCGAGACGGGCGACTTCTTCCGCAACGAAGCCTTCGTCAAGGCGTTGGACGGCGCGAAGTCGCGCGGCGGCGCGGTGCATCTGATGGGCCTGCTCTCGGACGGGCTTGTCCACTCGTCGCAGGAACACCTGTACGCGCTGCTCCGCATGGCGAAGGGGCGCGGAGTCAGACAGGCATACGTCCACTGCTTCCTCGACGGTCGCGACACGCCGCCGTCTTCGGCCCGCACTTACGTCAAGGCGCTCGAAGACAAACTCGAAGAGATCGGCTTCGGAGAAATCGCCACCCTCTGCGGTCGCTACTACGCTATGGACAGGGACAAGCGCTGGGAGCGGACGCAGCGCGCCTACCGTATGCTCGTCAACGCCGAGGGCGAGCGCGCCGCAGACCCGGTCGCCGCGGTCAAGCGCTCATACGAGCGCGGCGTCACCGACGAGTTCGTCGAACCCGTCGTCATCACGCGCGACGACGGCCAGCCCGTCGCGACGATCAAAGACGGCGACTCCGTCATCTTCTTCAACTTCCGCGCCGACCGCGCGCGCCAGATCACGCGCGCCCTCGCCGTCGCGGGCTTCGACGAATTTCCGACGCCCGACCGCCCCGATATTGATTACGTCTGCTTCACGCTCTACGACAAGACCTTTGATCTGCCCATCGCCTTCCCGCAGCTTCGGCACAAGAACATCCTCGCCGATGTGTTCGCCTCTTTGGGCGTGAGAAACTGCCGCCTCGCCGAGACGGAGAAGTACGCGCACGTCACGTACTTCTTCAACGGCGGCACGGAGAAGGAGTTTCCGTCGGAGCGACGACTGCTCGTGCCTTCGCCGAAGGTCGCGACTTACGACCTGATGCCGGAGATGTCGGCCTTCAAAGTCACCGACAAAATCCTGCGCGGGCTGGAGGAGGGCGAAACGGATGTCTTCATCGTCAACTTCGCGAACCCCGACATGGTCGGCCACACCGGCAACCTCGCGAAGACCGTCGAGGCCGTGCAGTACGTTGACACTTGCCTGGGATGGATCATGAAAGGCTTGCGAACGGCGAAGGGGCGATGCATTATCACCGCTGATCACGGCAACTGCGAGCTGATGATTGACCCGACGACGGGCCAGCCGCACACGGCGCACACGACGAACCCCGTGCCCTTCCACCTGATTGACGAGGACTCGCTCGGCGTCAAGCTCCGCGCCGACGGCGCGCTCGAAGACGTTGCGCCGACGATGCTCGGCCTTCTCGGCATTGACAAGCCCGAAGAGATGACGGGCCGCGACCTTCGCGAAACTTAGAAGCTTTTGCGTGATTGTAGGGGCAGAGGCTCAGTCCCCGCCCGCCGTTTGTTGGGCTGTGCGTCTTGATTTTTGTTGAATCCTGGCGGGCGGGGACTGAGCCTCTGCCCCCACGGCTTTGAACCTCGCCCCTGTAACTTGCGGGCCGCGGTTCCGCTCCGCACCGGCCACATCAAAACAAAAGCATGAACAGAAACCGTCTCATCTTCGCCGCGGCGGTCGCGGCCATCGTCATCGTCTTCATCATCATCCTCGGCGTCGTCATGCTGCGCTACGTCAGCCGTCGCGTGACGGAAGGCGTGCCGCCGTCAGGCACGGTGACGAAGACGCCCGCGGCCAAGCTCAACGCCGCGCTCGGCGACCCGAGCGGCGCGACCAGTGACGCGTCGAACAAGAATAATTTTCTCGTCGTCAAGCCGCAGTACGTCCTCTCCTACAACAACGACAAGGGCGAGCCGAACTGGGTGAGCTGGCACTTGCAGGCTTCGGACATCGGCGACGTGGAGCGGCAGAACAACTTTCACCCCGACGACGCGCTGCCCGCGGGGTTCAAACACGTCACGCCCGAAGACTACACGGGCACGGGCTTCGACCGCGGCCACGTCTGCAACTCGAAGGACAGGACGGCGAACGAGGACGACAACTCC
>Ga0209581_1001815_pt1 | contig 23015 bp, 18 predicted proteins | sample Coa_R2_FD_187160 | JGI IMG/M metagenome (GOLD analysis project Ga0209581, IMG submission 187160) | Surface soil microbial communities from Centralia Pennsylvania, which are recovering from an underground coalmine fire - Coalmine... | ecosystem: Environmental > Terrestrial > Soil > Unclassified ...
GCTCGCTTCCGCTTCGCCAGCCGATTAAATCGTGCATCGAAGAGCCGGAAATCGTCAACCACCACTCGACCGGGGCTGGGGAATTTTCAGGCGCCGAAACGGGGAAATTTCAAATGGCGTTGACATTGTCGCCATAATCCTCGCGCGAACACCCCAACGCGCACGAATTGCAGGTAATGTTCAAAAGACCGATATCCATCCCATCGCGATCCAGGTGGTGGGGGCCTCGGAGGTTTGGACATCCTCATCAACAATGCTTCCGATCTCGGGCCTACGCCCATTGGCGCTCTTGGCCGATACCGAGTGCGAAGATTTTGAACGCGCTCTCACAACCAACGTTCCGGGCCGTTCCGATTAACGAAGGCGCTGCTCGGCTTGCTTGCGGCCTCAGCGCGGGAGGGGGGGCCGCCGCCGTCGTCGCGATTGATCGGCGCGAACGGATACGGCCTCATCCACGTTCAAAGTGGGACTGATCTGCTCCTGCCCGGCAATCTGGTCTTCGCAAATGATTGAGCGTGCGCGTTAACCGTTTCACATCTTGCATGCCTCCGGATTGGCGCTCTGTTCGCAACGGCTCTTCTGGAGGAAGAGTGCAATGCAAAGTTTGAAGGTACTTACGCTCGGCCTTGCCTGGACCGCAGTAGCGGCGCTCGCCGCTGACTTGATGGTACAGAATGCGCGACTTTACGGGCCGAATGGCGCAGTCGACGGCAAAATTGTCATGTTCAATAACAGGATGGCGTTTATTGACGACAACCAGCCCGACATGTCGTTCGTCATTCCAAAAAGCGATATCCGCTCGGCTGCCTGGGAAGGTGGACGCCTCACAATTAACCTGGCTCATCCCTATTCGAGCAGCCTTGGCGCGAACCAGTCGACGGTAATTTTGACCATGCCGGATGCGGCGAGCGCCAGTTCGTTCATCACATGGATGGGCGTGCCGGTTTCCGGGTTCACGGCTGGCGAAGCTGATCGCGCGGCTACGCCATCCAACACAACCCAGGTCGCCGATGTACGCTTTGATGTCAAGAACGGCGATCAAAAAGGGAAGCTCATTGTCGCGCCGGATGAGCTGATTTTCGAATCGCTAACCGACGCAAATCACTCGCGCCGGTGGAAGTACACTGACATTCGGGAGTTCACGCATAGCGACCACGAGATCAAGTTGGAGCCGTATCACGGCGACAAGTACAAATTCCAGTTTAATAACAAGGCGATGCTACAGACGGCTTACGATATGATCTCCAATAAAATCGTCAATGCGCGGGTGAATCGATAACGGGTATATGACGGTTCTTACAGGGCTGGCGCCGGCTAGCCCTTTTTATTGCCTTTATTGCCGCGTCGGCGGCGGAGGTCCGGCGAGCGCGGGGAGGCGGAAATCGACGCCTTTGTCCCGATTAATTTGCTCACTAAAAAGACGATCCACGTCACCGAGCGGGACGTCATGCAAAGAGTGATCCTGGGTGACATAGTGCAGCCGCCCATCCTTTACCCAGTAGGCAATAGCGTGCACAATCTGATGATTGTTGAAGGCGATCGAGTAATCGGGCGGCTGATAACGACCCTCGTTCTGGCGCCGCGCCGTTTCTTCCCGGTATTGAACGGTACCAGGCTGCATGGGAGGCGCAGGCTGAGATGCGTTGACGATTACAACTGGCGGATAAGATGGCGCGGCCGCATAACCGTAGGAATAAGTCGGATACGACGCGTACCCGTACCCGTAGTAGTAAGGATCGTAGTATGGATAGCTCCAGTAATATGGGTAGCCCCAATCCCACACTGCGCCGATAAAGAGCGGATAGGGCCAAAAAACAAAACTACGGCGGAATCCGAAGCCCGTTCGGAATCCGAATCCATGCCCGAAAAAGCCGCCGCGGAAAGCGCCGAAGCCGCCGCGAAATCCATAGCCGCCTGCGCGAAAATTACCGCCAATCGCGCCCCCGCGGAATCCGCCCCCGCCGATTCCACCGATCCTGCCCAAGCCGCCGCCGCGGACCACGCCCCCGCCGAAGCCGCGTCCTCCTGCAAATCCGCCGCCCCGCCCGCCGCCAAATCCGCCGCGTTGCGCGCTGCACATAACGCTAAAGGCCAAAGAAATAATCGCGACCACGACTGCACGCCGCATAACAGCTCCCCTATCACGGAGCTTACGCCCCGCCGCAGGTGGTTTCAAGCGCCCGGAAGCGACGGCCGCGGCAGCGCTAGCCGCGCGCTTGCCGCATAGGATCGAGGAGCTCGCGTAAACGCTCCTCGGGAATTCCGCTCTTCTCACGGGCGATCTCACGAATAGTGCGCCGCCGCTGGTACGCTTCCTTAGCCAGCGCGGCTGCCCGCTCATATCCAATCTCGGGAACGAGCGCTGTGACCATCGCCAGCGACTGTTCGACGTACGCCTTGATGTGCTCGCGATCCGCCTCCAGGCCGCGCACCAGGCGTTCGGTAAAATTCCGAGTCGCTGACGTGAGCAGGCTGATGGATGCGAGCAGATCATACGCCATCACAGGCATCATGACATTCAACTCGAAATTGCCGGAGGCGCACGACCAGGCGATCGCGCCGTCATACCCGATCACCTGCGCGCACACCATCAGCAGGCTCTCGGCGATTACCGGATTCACCTTGCCGGGCATGATGCTGGATCCTGGCTGCGTCTCCGGAATCATCAGCTCCCCGAGCCCGCATCGCGGTCCGGAGCCGAGCCAGCGTATATCGTTCGCAATCTTCGTCAGCGAAACCGCGCAAGTTCGAAGCGCGCCGCTGAAGAAGCAAACGGCGTCTTTTGACGCCTGCGCCTCAAAATGGTTCGTGGCTTCCCGGAACGGCAACCCGGTCCGCTCCGCGATTTGTGCGATGACTCGTATTGCAAACTGCGGATGCGCGTTCAACCCGGTGCCCACTGCCGTGCCTCCAAGCGCGAGTTCGTATAAGTCTTCGCAGGCAGCCTGGATCCGTTCACCCGCAAGCTCTGCCTGCCGCGCGTAGCCGCTGAACTCCTGACCGAGCAACATCGGCACGGCATCCTGGAGATGCGTTCGCCCAATTTTGACGATATCGGCGAACTGCTCCGCCTTTTTTGCAAGTTCATGTTGCAACGCGCGAATGGCGGGCAGCAATGACCGCGAAGTCTCCACAGCCCCCGATATATGCAACGCCGAGGGAATCACATCGTTGCTCGACTGTCCGCGATTCACGTGATCGTTGGGGTGCACGGTGGAGTTCGCGCGCGCAAGACGCTGATTAGCAAGATGCGCGATTACTTCGTTCGCATTCATGTTGGTCGAAGTGCCGCTTCCGGTTTGAAAAACGTCAACTACAAATTGCGAATCGTATTCGCCCCGGGCTACTGCTTCTGCCGCCGCTTCAATCGCGCGCGCCCGGTCTGGATCGAGTTCGCCCAGTTCACCGTTTACCTTCGCCGCACACGCTTTGATCAAGCCCAGCGCTTCGATGAATGCGCGCGGCATCCGGAGCCCGCTGATGGGAAAGTTCTCGACAGCTCGCTGCGTCTGCGCTCCGTAAAGTGCGTCAGCAGGGACGCGCATTTCTCCCATGGTGTCGCGTTCAATTCGATAGTCAGGCATATGGACCTCCCATAAGACGCTCGGTCGGCGCTTCCGATCATGTTGTATTTCTTGCGGGGCTGACCCGGTCCCCACATCGTAAGTACGTGCTAACTCATTGTCGGAAAACTGGAAGACCAGTGGGTGCGGAATTGCATGCGCGTAGCAGGAGAGCATTTGATGACTACGGAAACGAGGGAAGCTAAAAAATCATCGCGCATCACGCATGACCATGAGGAGATTCGGCGCTGGGCCGAGGAGCGTGGCGCAAAACCGGCGTGCGTCCGCGGCACAGGCGGCCAGGGAGACATCGGCATGCTCCGGCTCGATTTCCCGGGTTACTCCGGCGAAGACAAGCTGGAACATATTTCCTGGGACGAGTGGTTTGAAAAATTCGATGAACGGAACTTGGCGCTCGTTTACCAGGAGGAGACGTCGTCTGGACAGAAGAGTAATTTCAATAAAATTGTGAGCCGTGAGGCGGAGGACGATCCTCAGAAAGGCGACCGCAGTCGTCACGGAGGCAGCCCGCGCTCACATCGCAAATAACCCGGCGATTCATTTAAACCATCGCACTCGCAAACTGCGAGGTCACGAACCACTTGAGTACGCCTCGAGGCTGAGGACCGAAGTTTTCAGCCTCAAGGCATAACAGGGCGCCCTTTTTGAAATCAATTCTAAGCTGAGGCGCGCCCAACAAATAAGCTCCCAGCGCGCTGAACAAAGGCTCATGACCGACCAACAGTATTGATCCCTCCTGCTGATGCGCGCGAATCTCATCCCATACTGCCTCCGGCCGAGCGTCCGGCAGCAAAGCCTTTGTAGTGACCGGTTCAGTAGCTGCGCCGAATGCTTCTGCCGCTGTTTGCGCTGTCATTACCGCTCTTTTAAAGGGGCTTGACAAGACGAGAGTGGGTCTTACGCCGATGGCGGCGGCCATCCGCGCGAGGCCCCGAATCTTCGTTTTGCCCTCAGGAGTCAGCGCACGGTCGGCATCCGCCATGCCGGGAGGAGCGGCCTCGGCGATCCCGTGCCGCAAGAGGTAAATCTGCATGTCGTCAACTCATTTTGTCATACTGGCAAGCGAGTTCCCTGCGGAATGTTGTTGAAAAACTTGTCCTTTGATCAAGCAGCGATGTGGTTGGCCTTTGCATCCGTGATTTCGATGCTGTTCTCGATCGCGGTTGCAAATATTTTTCTGGCGGCCGCATTCGTTGTGCTGCTCGTTTCGAAACGGCCGCTCCGGTTCCCGCCATTCTGGCTTCCACTGGTTGCGTTCTTTGTAGGAACTGTGATTTCGCTAGTTTTTTCCGTTGATCCCCGCGGGGGAAGACCTGCTGTTCGGAAATTTTTTGTATTTCTAGTGGTTTTGGTTGTGTACAGCACCGTACGGCGGCTCGCGCATGCGCGCGCGCTCATCCTGAGCGCAACCGGGATAATGACGTGTTCGGCGGCCTGGAGCCTACTGCAGTTTGCGCACAAAGTGCGCGAAGCACACGCGCTCGGGCGCCCCTTTTACGGATATTACACTTCGGAGCGCATCACCGGCTTTACAAGCCACTGGATGACGCTTGGCGGAGAGGAGATGATCCTTGCCCTGATGGCGTCGGCTCTGCTCTTCTTCGGCGCGAGCGGCTGGTGGAAGCCATGGACTAGCGCCGCCCTTGGCGTGATCCTTGCGTCGCTGCTCTTCGGGTACACGCGGAGCATATGGCTGGGTACATGCCTCGGGGCGGTGTACTTATTATGGCTGTGGAAGCGATGGTGGACGCTTGCGGTTCCGATCGGGCTGGCATTGCTGATTGCGGCGAACCCGTTCGGAGTCCGGGAACGCGTACGGTCGGCTATACAACCGCACGGGGATACCGACTCCAACGAGTTCCGGCATGTTTGCCGGCGAGCCGGCATCGCGATGATTAAGGCGCACCCCTGGTTTGGTCTGGGACCTGAGCAGGTGAAGGCGCAGCTTAAGCAGTGGATACCAGCCGATGTGCCGCGCCCGCTGCCCACGGGCTGGTACGGGCATCTGCACAACATATATTTGCAGTATGCAGCCGAGCGCGGCATTCCCACGGCGATTGCGCTTTTCGCGATGATCGGCAAAATCTTGTATGACTTCCTTCGCGGCGTCCGGCGACCGGAGATGACGCCGGAGGGGCGGGCGGTTCTGCGCGGCGCAATCGCGGTGACTATCGGTATGTTGGCGGTCGGATTTTTTGAAGTGAACCTGGGCGACAGCGAGGTGTTGTCGACATTCCTGGCAGTCGTAGCCTGCGGTTATGTAGCGTTGGATACAGAGCGACCGACCGATCGCGGCGGGGAAGCAGCCGCTGTAGATTTCAGGTTTTCCGCCGATACGTAGAGCATGCGGCGTTCCTCGCGCCTCGTGGGAGCGATTGTGTGGCCGCGGTTGCTCCTCGCGGCTAGCCTGTTTGCTGTACCCGCGGACGCGCTTGATCCGCACAAATCGATTTCCCACTACAGCCACACGGTCTGGCACACCGCGGACGGTTTACCGCAGGACTCCGTCCGTGCCATCGCCCAGACCCGCGACGGGTATCTGTGGCTCGGCACCCAGGCCGGTCTTGCCCGTTTCGACGGAGTGCGTTTCACCAGCTTCGACCGTTTTAACAGTGAGCTCAACGCCGATCACGTCCTCGCGCTGTGCGCTGCCGCCGATGGATCCCTGTGGATCGGAATGGCCGGCCATGGCGGCTTATACCGCTGGATTCCGCACGCCGGATTCAAGAAAATCTGGACCGGAGCGAACGTGCGGGCCCTGTTTGAAGACGGTCACGGCACGTTGTGGATAGGAACGGAGGGAGCAGGTCTGCTGCGCTACAACCCGCGATACGATCGAGCGGCGTCGCGAGTGGACGTTGCCTCCACCCATATCCGCGCTATTGCCGCGGACAACAGGGGGGCGTTATGGATTGGAACCGACGATGCCGGGCTGTTCCGCTATGAAAATGGCCGTTTCACCCGCTATGCGACGCAGGACGGGCTGCTGGATGTGCAGATCTGGGCTGTTGCGCCAGCCGCGGATGGCTCAGTCTGGGCCGGCGCGCGAGGGGGCGGTCTGTTTCAGCTTCGCAACGGCCGGTTCCAGAAGTTCACGACGCGCGACGGGCTTTCGAGCGACGTCATCCTGAGTCTTGCCGAGGACCGTCATGGCGGTCTGTGGATTGGCACTGACGGAGGCGGTCTTGATCGGTACTACGACGGTAAATTTTCGAGCTACACCACCACAGAAGGACTGAGCGGGGACATCGTCCGGGCGATCTATGAAGACCGGCAGGGCATTGTCTGGGTAGGTACGGCCGGCGCCGGACTGAATCGGTTGAAGGATGATCCCTTTAACGACTACGGCTATCGCGACGGTCTCTCTAACGACCTGATTACCTCCATGCTCGAGGATCCGGACGGCTCGATCTGGATCGGCACGTCGGAAGGATGGATCAACCATTGGAAAGACGGAAAGATCACCAAGTTCAGGGCGCCTGGCGCCACCACGAAAAACAACATTGCTCCGCTGTTTCGAGATGAAGCGGGGAGGCTATGGGCTGGTCTGACCGGGAAGAGTTTCCAGATTGTCGTCCCCACTTCCAGGGGGCGGGCCTTCGGCGAGGGCGATTCTCCATTCTCGCGCTTGCCGGCTGAGGCTGTGCGATCCATCGTTCGCGCCCCTACCGGCGAACTGTGGGTGGCAACAGACTTCGGCATCCAAGTGGTGCGCAATGGCGTCGTGGTCCGAAAATTCACGGTCGCGGATGGACTACCCGACAATCGGGTGCTGACGATCGCATTCGAATCTGACGGGACAGCTCTGGCGGGTACGTACCGTGGCCCCGCGCGCTGGACCGGGGGCGGGTTCCGCGCGATCAAGGCCCGGGAACCAGGTGATGATCCGGTTTATGCGCTGTGGCCCTGCTCGCACGGAACCTGGATCGGGTCTATGCGAAACGGCCTGTGGAGGCTGCAAGCTGGAAAGCTGACGCGATATGGCGCAAAACAGGGGCTGCCCGACGATCAGGTGTTCTCGATTGTCGAGGACGGAGCGGCAAATTTGTGGCTGACTTGCCGAAAAGGCATCTATCGCGTCTCCATTTTCGATATCGAAAAGTTCGACTCCGGCGCGTTGCGGAGTATTCCCACGGTGATGTATGAGAATATCGACGGCCTGCGCAGCAGCGAGATTAACTATGGGGCGCGACCGCCTGCGCTGCGAATGCGCGATGGGCGCCTGTGGTTCGCTACTTACGGCGGCGTGGCGGTAATTGATCCCGAGCACCTCACAACCAACAACGTCCCCCCTCCTGTATACATTGAACGCGTTCTGACGGACCGCATGGAAGCGCCGCTCGGCGCTCCAGTGATACTGGATCCCTCGCAAAGGAATCTCGAATTTCACTATACGGCGCTCGATCTGCGGGCGCCGCAACGAGTTCGTTTCCGCTATCAGTTGGAGGGCTTCGATTCGTCCTGGATTGACGCAGACACGCGTCGCGTCGCCTATTACACGAATCTGCCGCCAGGACGCTACCGCTTCCGCGTGATCGCTTCCAACGGGGATGGCGTCTGGAACCGGGATGGCGCCGCGTTCAGCATCTCCGTGCGGCCGCAGGTATACCAAACCTACTGGTTTTGGCTGCTCGTTACGGCGCTCGGCGTTTCAGCTTTCGTTTACGGTGTTCGAGCCCGCATGCGTGGGCTGATGGAGCGCGAGGCGGAGCTGGCGCGGCGGGTGAACGAGCGCACGAACGAATTGCGCGACGAGATCCGGATCCGTGAACAGGCCGAAAAGGCCGCCGAAGCGGCCAGCCGCGCGAAAAGCGAATTTCTCGCCAATATGAGCCACGAAATCCGCACGCCGATGAACGGCATTATCGGCATGACTCAGCTCGCCCTGTCGCTGGCTGAAAATCCGGAACAACAGGAGTATCTGCGGCTGGCCAAAACATCGGCTGATTCGCTGCTGGTCTTGTTGAACGATATCCTCGACCTGTCGCGCATTGAGGCCGGGAAGCTCAACATCGAGCCTGTGTCATTCGAACCGAGGGCGCTGCTCAGCGAGGTGGTTCACCTGCTCGGTGTGAACACCCGTGCGCGGGGCTTAGCGCTGCGCTGGTCGTGCCATCCGGATGTTCCCGAGCGGGTGGTGGCCGACCCGCTCCGGATCCGGCAGGTGCTGATGAATTTGGTCGCGAATGCGATCAAGTTCACGCATAAAGGGTATATCGAAGTTCGCATTTCGGTGACCGCGGACGGGTGCGCGCTCCACTTCTCCGTCACCGATACGGGTATCGGCATTCCGGCCGATAAACAGGAAGCCATCTTCAAGGCGTTCACCCAGGCCGATGGATCCATTACGCGCAAATACGGCGGCGCGGGGCTGGGGCTCGCGATTTCGTCGCGGCTGGTGAAATTGATGGGCGGATCAATATGGCTTCATAGTGAGCCTGATAAGGGTTCGACGTTCGAGTTCACGACGCCGTTTGAACTGTCGCCCGAACCGGCGCCGCCAACTCCGGCGTCTTCGCGCGTCGCTGCCTGCGGGACCTTTCGCATCCTGCTCGCAGAGGACAACCCCGTGAACCAGATGCTCGCGCGACGCATCCTCGAGAACCACGGCCATGTCGTAACGGTCGTTTCCAATGGCCGGGAAGCCCTGGACGCGCTTGGTTCAAAATCGTTTGATGTGGTCCTCATGGACGTGCAAATGCCGGAGATGAACGGCCTGCAAGCCACGTCGATCATCCGGGGTCGCGAGGCGGCTTCCGGCCGGCACGTTCCGATCATCGCGATGACGGCGCATGCCATGGCCGGAGATCGCGAGCGCTGCCTGGCTGCGGGAATGGACGGATACATCAGCAAACCGGTGCAGATGGCCGAATTGTTGCAAGCCATCGCGGACGTGTCTGATCGCTGCAAGCTGCCGGCTATCAGCTATCAGGATGGGCAGGAAAACGTTTGTTGTACAGAGCTGTCGTAAGTGACAGCTTCAAGTACTACTTAACCGAATTTATCGCTAAAGCGTCAAGCGCTCAGCGCCGGCGCTGCGCGGTTGGCCCGAGAGCCGAGGAGGCAGAGTCCCGCTCGACGATGATAGCTTGCAAACCGAGCCGCCCTCCGGTCTCAATACGGCTTTGCGGCCGTCCGCGCTAGCGGCGTTTCGCCCTAAATTTTAGTGGCAGACGTTCTGCTCAAACAACTTTGGGTCGAGCCCTGAAGGTCCAGGGCTGCAAGGAATCGCGCTCAGATATGTGTAGATCGCAAGCAGATCACGATCGGTCATATTCCGATAGACTGGCCAGGGCATGACTTGCAGAACCTCGCCATTAAATGGAGGCTGGAGACAATTGGGCGGAGTGTTGACGCCGGCGCAGTTGGGATGCAGGTGATCAAAGTCCGTTCCACGCCGCATGATGTCCAGAAACTCTGGAAACGTGTGGCCTCCTGCCGGGAGCCCGTTCTTGTCAGGTGTCAGGTTTCGAGAGTACAGGTGCGGAATGTTGGCGAACGGGCCGAAATCGCGTCCGCCGGCCAAGTAAGTGTCCGGGTTCACTCTTATGGTTCCGCTAAAGACTGGCGACCGGAGGTAGGGGTTCCCGCCCTGGCTGAACTCGGTGGCTGGATCCGCTGAGTGGCATCCGTTACAGTCGGCCAGTGCGTTCACGATATAGCTTCCCAGCCCCACGAGCGCCCGATTTCTTCCAGCAAGATTCAGCGGCACTGGAGCGATCGCAAAACCCTGCTGAATTTTCGACTCGTCATTATTGCCCTCGTCCGCACGGACGTGAGGCGATCTCACCAACGTCATTCCCGCAAGCGCCAGGCCAGCTAGCGCCGAAATTGTTGCCGCGGGGGTAGTCCATGGTCTTTGCTTCACCGTTATGCTCCTCCTGTTTGGCCATACTAAGTCGGAATATCCGTTTGGGCTTGCGGGCGGAGGTTATTATACACCCAGCCGCTCTGAATGCGCCGGCTTCTTGACGTCTTCCCGCCCCGGGACACTCCGCCGATCCCAGGGAGCCAGATCCTCCTCCGGGCGGAAAAGCCCGCTGTTGTCTTGGCGCGGGTGAACAGATCCGGCCCGGAACGGATGTCCGGGTAACTTCAGATCTGCCACTTGCCATCTTCCTCCGTCCCATGTACGGTTACTTGAGGAGGCTCGATGCTGATTACACGACGCGCGATGTTATCCGCGGCGGTGTTCGCCGCGTGCGCTCTTTCGCAGACTGCTCCGGAGCATTATCCCGACGTCCCATTCGTTCCAACCCCGCCCGAAGTGGTCGAACAGATGCTCAAGCTCGCCAATGTTCATAAGGGCGATGTGGTGTACGATCTCGGCTGCGGCGATGGCCGCATTGTCATCATGGCGGCGGAAAAGTTCGGGGCTACAGCCACCGGCGTGGATATAGATCCCGAGCGCATCAAAGAAGCGAACGAGAACGCTGAGAAAGCCGGCGTCAAGGACAAGGTCCGGTTCGTACAGGGCGACCTTTTCACCGCCGAAATCAAGCCAGCCACTGTTGTCACTCTGTACCTGCTTCCAAGCGTCAACGAGAAGCTCAAACCCAGGCTGCTTTCGGAGTTGAAGCCCGGGACCCGCGTCGTCTCCCACAGCTTCGATATGGGCGACTGGAAACCGGATAAAACGGTCGAGGTGAATGGCCGGCGATTGTATCTCTGGATTATTCCGGAAAGACATGAATAGCGACCAACGCCGAACGGGCAGATGTCCCGACGATTCGCGCGGAGCACGGCCGCCAAACGGAGACTCCCAGGATCCCAGCCCTTTCCTAACGATTAGTCTCATCCGCTGGACGCAATCACATCATTGTCCGGGCGTTTCGGCGGCCGCTGCGGCCCCTGAACACGATAGAAGCCCTTCTCGTTGTTGAAACCATTGATGTATACGTAATGGCCCTCCTGCACACGGACCTCAATTTCCCAACCGTCCGCCTCCAGCTCGCGGATGGCGAGCGCCGCTCCTTGCGGCAGGTCAATTTTGCGGTCGGCCAAGAAACGCTTGGCGTCCTGACGCATCTGATCGCGCAGTTCCGGTTTCGAGCCGAGATCCGACAACAGCGACGCCAGCCCGGCGCTTTTGGCCAGTTGTAAGGTAATCTCGTGGCCGCGGATCATCGGGTACAGATCGTCATCATCGAGGGGTAGTTTCTTTTGTAGCCAGCACATACATTCCTTCGCGAATTAGAAATAAAAAGCCAGGTTGTTACACAACGCGGGAACCTCACTCGCCCAGGGTGGCCGTTCGAGCATGCGCCTTACTCCGTACGTGCGCTTCTACGGACCGGCAGTTACGCACGGCCGGAATCAATTCGCGGCGTAACTCCGCCACGGATCGGTACCGATCCTCCGGGTGCTTGGCAAGACAGCGGCGCAGAACACGATTAAGCTCTTTCGTCTCTCGGCCCTCGCCTTTGACGCGCACCGAATCATGCAACAGAGATCGCAGCAGCTCCGTTGCAGTTCGCCCGTAGAACGGCGCGGATCCGGTGAGAGCCTCTACAATCACGATGCCCAGCGAAAACATGTCAGACCGCTCGTCGACTTCGCCGCCCGTGAACTGTTCGGGCGACATGTAGCCGATTGTGCCCACGACAGCGCCCGCTACGGTCAGTTTCTCGGGATCGGTAATGTCAAGCTGCCGCAGCTTGGCGAGGCCGAAATCCAGAATTTTCACCTGCCCCGGACCGTTGTCCTCAAACGCGATTACAATATTTTCCGGTTTCAGGTCGCGGTGAATGACGCCTTGCTGGTGCGCGGCTGACAAGGCGTCGAGCAGCTGATCGAGCCATTCGGCGAGGAGGCCGGGGGCGATTGCACCCGAACGGCGCAGTTCAGATCGCCAGGTGGATCCGCTTACGTATTCCATGCACAGATACGCCCCCTCCGGCCGCACCGCTCCGTAGTCATAAACAGCGACAATGTTCCGGTGATTGAGACGCGCGACTGCCTGCGCTTCCCGCTCGAAACGGCGAAGCGCGCCTTTGTTGGCGAGGACCGCGCCAGTAATCGCTTTAAGCGCCACCTTTCTCTTCAGGCGCGCGTCCCAAGCCTCGTAGACCACTCCGAAGCTGCCCGCGCCAATCCGCTGGTCGAGCCGGTACTTTCCATCCACAACGCGCTCCAGCATGACGGGAGCGCCCAGCGGCGAATCGTCGGCTGAGCAAGAAGCTGCTGAGCTGTCGTAGCAGAGGCCGCATTCGGGACATTCCTTGACAAGATTCAGTTCCCCTCGATCGAGAAGCATCATCGCGCGCTGGCGAATCTGTCGTTCGCTTTCGACCCGCTCCTTCAGCAGAACGAGCTCGATCGCCAGGCCCATCTGCGTTGCGACCGCCTGAAGAAGATTACGGTCGGAACTGGTATATGGCTCTTCCGACCTCTTTTCCCCCAGAATGAGCAGCCCGGCGATCTGCTGCTGTGAGTTTCTGACCGGCACGATCAGGTGCGCCTCCAGCTGGCTCAGAGCCTGCGCCACAGAGGTCGCGCGAACGCCGTCTGGCGCGAGTTGGACGGGACTCCGAGAGGTTCCGATCAAGCGCAGGAGTTCCTGCTGCTCCGACCGATCCAGGTGAATTCCTGAGCCCAGCGAGGAATGCAGCGGTGTGAGCGCTCCTGCCTCACTGCTGTGATAAAAAACGTGGAGAGCGCGAGGATGGAGCGCAGCATCCGTCTGTATTCCGATCAGCGAGGCGATTTCTGACGCCGACTCGGCCGTTTTCAGCCGCTCGATGAGGTTCAGCAGCAGATTTTCCTGGTCGTAAGCTTCGCGGAAAAATTTCCGGTCGAGCCATCCGGTCAGGTAGCGTCGATATTTCAGACCCACGCCGGCGCCAGCGAAGAGCAACAGGTAGGGATAACGCGCACTGTCGATGAAAACTTCCGCTACTGTCCGTTCCGGGTGCGTGGCCACATTGGACATGATGACTAAAAGCGGCAGAACAAGAAGCAGCCGCAGGAACTGCTTTGCCAGCAGGTACTGCAAGCCGCGCCTCAGAACGACGCTGATGCCGAGTACGCGATGTTTGACGACGGCATAGCCGAGGGTGAGCGGGATGACGGCCGCCGCCAGATTGGTGATGAGAATATTGATGGGATAAGAACCGGCAGGAGGCAAGTTCGCAGTGCGCCGTAATGCCCCGATCAGCACAAACAGAGCAGGCATCGCGATGCCTGCGGCCGCGGCCGCGATGACCCACTTGACGCGCCGGCGCTGATCTGGCATGCCCGCAAGCAGCCGGTAGTTACGGCGCAGTACCCAGAAAATTCCGGCCGCGACGAACAATTTGAACAGGCCTTCCAATGCGAACACATGCTCGTAATAGAAGTTGATAGCTGCGGCGTTGCGCAGGTGAAATTGAACCGTAGTGTTCTCGCCGGCGGCGCTGACGAACATCAGCGTCGCCCGCGGGGCCCAGATTATTGCGCTGTAAATGTAAAGGAAAACGCGAAACGCCGCCAAGCGGCGCGATTCAGGAACCGCCGCCGGAAATCGCGAAAAGAAATGATAGCCGAACGTCAGGTGCCAGGGCGGCGCCGACTCCGCGATGGCGCCCATGAACCGAGCGCTTCCCACAAGCGCCGGCCGCACCGACCGCAGCATTAACCCGCCAATGTGGGCGGCGCAAGTAAGAGATGACACGCACCCCAGGCGCGTCACCGAGTAACCCGGCCTCGAGACGCCCATCACCATGCCAACGGCATAGAACACCAGTCCTGTAACAAACAGCGACAGTATCCACCCTACATAGGGGCGAATTTGAAGCGGCGTCAATCGAAGCTCAACCTCCCGGTCTGCTCCCCGACGATTCACCCCCACCCGGTAGGTTTGCGGCGAACCGGCAAACTGAAATTCCAGGCTTGGATTGATGATGCTGAAGCGCCGGTCCCCATTGATGGCAGTCACGCGATCGCCGGGTTGGAGGCGGTCGCGAGCAGGCCCGTTCGGATCGACTGACTGAATGTACCATCCGTCGTGACGGCGGACGCTGGTCCATCCTGCTTCACGGACAGCCGCTCCCGAACGGATGAGAATGACCGGGATGGCGACGTACAACCCTAGAACGCCGAGTCCCAGAGTGATGGCCAGGACAAGGAACGAACCGCTCGCACACTTAACCCGCTCCACTCGTCGCATAGCGCTTCGCAAACGGCGTTACTCGATAATACACGGTTTGCGAGGCAGCGCAAGCGCATTTTAACCGCCGAAATGAACCGCGCCGTTAATTCTTCGGCCCGTACCGACGCCGCCGGGTGAATGGGCGGCATATCCTGGCGAGATACTGATGAGGGAACCCGTAATGAAGCGATGGAGCTCCTGGCTATTGCTGATGATCTGACCGGGGCGTTTGAGGTGGGCGCGCAATTTTCCGAGGAAGGCCTCGCTTGCGTGGTCTCGACCGGCGAAGTGTGCGGGAGCGTTCCCAGGCTGGTCATCGATGCCGAGACCCGGCGCCTCGACAATCGCGCGGCGGCGATTCGAATTGGCGAGATCATCCATGCGTGTTCAAAGGCCGCTCCGATACCGCATCTCTTCCTGAAAACGGATTCAACGCTGCGCGGACCAATCGGAGGCTCTATCCAGGAAATTCTGAAGCAGGATCCTCGGCGCAAAGTGGTGTATGCGCCTGCATACCCTGCGCTCGGACGCATGGTGCGGAACGGACTTTTATTTGTTGATGGGCAGTTGGTGGCGGAGACAGCCTTCGCCCAGGACTTGTTAAATCCCGTTCGCGAGAGCTCGGCCTTGCGCCTGATTTCGGAGGCAGTCGCAGGGGAAGTAATCAGCGCGATGCCGCGAGAACTGGAACATGCGCTCACCGCCGGCGCCGTTATTGTCGTGGACGGAGAGGCCCAAGAGGATCTCGAGACCGCGGCGCATGCAACATGCAAGGCCGGAGCTGTCGCGGCCGGAACTGCGGCGTTCGCCCGCGCATGGGCGAGAGAGCTGGGTTTGTCGCGCGCGCCCCGGCCGCCGGCCCCGGTTGCGAGATCGGGGCTGATTGTCGCCGGCAGCCTGCACCCGCGCTCGCGGGCACAAATCCGATGCGCGACGCAACTCGGAATTCCGATGTTCAAACCCGGCGGCGATGTCGCCGTGCTCGCGTCAGCGCTGCTTCAGCGGAACTGGGCCATCATTGCCTCGGACGATCAGGCATGCGCCGAGCCATCACACATTGCGGCGGAGCTCGGACGCGCGGTTCGTCAGATCGCAGTGCGCGTCCAATTCGACGCTTTAGTCCTGTTTGGAGGAGACACCGCGTCAGCCGTTCTCAAAGAGCTGGGATGGACAGCCGCGCTTCCCATTCAAGAGCTGCTGCCAGGAGTGCCTGTTTCGACGCCATATCACGGTTGCTCCCCCGCCCTTGTCACGAAGGCGGGCGGGTTTGGCGAGGATGATGTTATAGAACAAATCATTATCAAACTGGAGCGAGGGCGGTGATCTTCGGAATTACGATGGGCGATTCGAGCGGCGTAGGGCCGGAGATCGTGCTCAACGCCTTCCGAAAGCGGGAGCTGCGGCATGATGTCGTGATTTTCGGAGATCTCGCTGTCCTTCAGTACTGCAAGCAGCGTCTGGGATATGATGTCCCGCTTCATGCGGTGCAGTCCGTGCAGGACCTTCGCGCGGATTGCTTAAATGTGCGCGATTTCAAGCTCATGACAGCCGGCGCCATAACCCCTGGCAGAATCAATCGCGCATCGGGCGCTGCGGCGCGCGCCTACGTGGTTGCTGCGACGAAAGCGGCGCTGGCAGGCGAGATCGCCGGCATGGTCACCTTGCCCATGAACAAGGAAGCCACGCAGCTTTCCGATCCCGACTTTGTCGGCCACACCGAGCTGATTGGCGCGTTGTGCGGCAAGGAGGACGTCACCATTATGCTCGCTTCCGACCAGTTGATTGTCACGCACGTGAGCACTCACGTCTCGCTGCGCGAAGCCATCGAGCGGGCTAAACAGGAGCGGATTCGCAAAATTATCGAGTTGACCGCGGAAGCGGTGCGACGGCTGATTGCGAATCCTCGAATTGCTGTCGCCGGCCTCAATCCGCACGCGGGCGAGCACGGCTTATTTGGAAGAGAGGAGATCGATGAGATCGAACCGGCAGTGGCATGGGCCCGCGCGCAAGGCCTGCCTGTCGAAGGACCCATCCCGCCGGACACGCTGTTTTACATGGCGGTGCAGAAGAAGCGGTTCGACGCGGTGGTGTGCATGTATCACGATCAAGGCCACATTCCGCTGAAGTTGCTGGATTTCGAAGGCGGCGTCAATATCACGCTCGGGCTGCCGATCATCCGCACGTCGGTCGATCATGGCACTGCCTTTGACATTGCCTACCAGGGCGTCGCATCCACCCGCAGTCTGGTGAGCGCGCTGGAGTTCGCGGCGCGGCTGGCCCGTGGAGCGTCCGCAAGCAATCGCATTCCGTAAACGGCTTGCTACTCGCGGTGCTTGGCGTTTAGCTTCCACGTCCGCATTTGGCCGGCCGGGATGTGGATTGAATCCGAAAGCGACCATAACGGCCGCTGGGGACGGTAGCTCGCATCGAGCAGAAATGCCTTTGAGACCTGCTCAACCTCGCAGGCGCCTGTGAGCGCCCATCTCTTCCCTTCAGGCGGGGCCACAGCGCAGGCAAGTCCGATTTCCGATATGCTGTCCGGTTCCGTGCCGGGCGGCAATTCCACCGTAGTCCGGATCCATCCGTCGCGGGCGACCGCGTAGTCCAAGCGCCCCAGATCGGATGAGCGCCACAATCCCTCTTCTTTCAGCCGGACTTGCACAGCGAGGGCGGCGCTCTGAGTCTTCAACCGCGCCTCAAGGTAGAGATAATTGCGTGGGTCGCTGATTTTCTCTCCATCGATGATGCCGAATTCCCGCAGCTTGCCTTCCCGCGCCAGTTCTTCGGCCATGACGCGGTAGGTTAGCGGATCCTCGTCCATCACCTGCTCCCGCGAATGCGCAGTCAAGTCGGCGGGCCGCGGCGCGATCCGGTACCGGATCGCGGATTCGCCGCCGCTTACCATGTTGTTGTCCGTCACCGGCATGAGCAGCGGGTGCAGGTCTTCGCGTTGGCCGTGAAATTCCTCCTCCTTATGACCACGCGCCTGTATGGTGGCGCGGTTTGTCGCTGGGTCCACCTTGTAGACATATTCGATATCGGTCGTACGTCCCCATCGCGCCATCAGCGCCCGCGTTGACGTGCCGCCGTCCTCGTTGGTGAAGATGACCGTATATTGCAGCAGATTTACGCCATTCTCGCGGATTTTTTCGGCGTAGACGACCATGGGCGCGTCGGTGAACCTGCCTAACGTGTTTTCGCGAGCGGACAGGACAGGGGCATAGGCGATTATTGGGTCATCGTCTACCCGGACGTTCTCGATTCGCGGTTCCGAGATTGAGCACGGCGCCGCCGAATACCGTACGTTCCGGCTGATGACCACTTGATGGCGGCCCGTCTTCAGACGGCCTAGGAAAACGGGGTAACTCCGCCGCTCTTCGCCGGCGTACAGCATCACCTGAAAGGGGGCCCGGCCATCCACCGCGACGTCTGCGACCGCCGCCTCGCGCCCCGTGCGTCCCCAGTTGCAACCGGGGGATGACATCGCGATCTGTGCGACGACTTCACCCTCGCGGTCCAGCCGGATTTCGGCCGCGCTCCCTATGAGCGGCGCCAGCAGGAAAATGTATGCTGCGAGCCGGGCGACCGCGCTCAACAGCCGCTCGCTGCGAGCGGGTTTTGCCAACACCGTGTCAATCATAGCTGCTTCCGGCGCGCCCGACAGATCGTCCGCGTAGCCTGAGAGCGCGATAATTTTAACGTCCGGTCGGGTCGAGCGAAATTCGCGAATGAGCGCCAGGCCGTCGCCTTGGTTTGGGATTCGCAAGTCCATTACAATCACCTGGGGCGCGCATTCTCGGAATGCGGCCCGCGCCGATTCGCAATCGTTGGCCGTCGAGACTTCGTGACCGGCGTGTTCAAAGATCAGTTTCCGGATGGACGTCTGCTCGGCGTCGTCATCGACCAGCAGGACGCGGGGCATCAGGAAAACCGCATGCCTGCGATCACCAGTTGTGGCATCTGGTGGTTCCAGCTATCCGGAACGTCGTCAAACGGCAGCCGGAACGGTTTCGTTTCTGAGGGCTTCAAGACCCCGGTGCGGGCGCTGACAATGGGAACGCGCTCGCGCCGCACCAGTTGGCCATAGGCGTCGTAAAATACGCAGTACACATCCACGAATTCCACCGTTTTGTCGCCCGTATTGGTGATTTTTCCCTGAACTTCAATCACCAATTGTTTAACATAACTCTCGGTCGCTTTAAGGCTCACGTCCGAAAGCTTCAGATACCGGACGTATTCTTTTGCCTCTTTGGTCAGACCGGGCGCCTGGGGCTGGTGCGAAGCCGTGTAGCGAGAATACCAGTAGAGTCCGCCTGCAATCACAATAGCGGCGATGATGACGTAGGCGATCGCGCCGATTTCAAAATCGTGACGCTTCGTCACGTTGTTCCTCCGGGTGGTGACAGCGACCCCGCCACTATTATCGCAATGAGCCCGCCGGGCTGAGCGTCCCCGGAACCGGTTAGCGTCCGCTGATTGTCATTTCGCGAATCAGCAATGTGGGCGATGCGAGCGCGCCGCGAAATTCAAGGTCCGATCCGATCGCTTCAATGCCGAGCAGAATCTCTTGAAGCGAGCCGGCGATGGTCACCTCCGAAACGGGGTATGCGAACTCGCCGTTTTCGATCCACAGGCCCACGGCGCCACGCGAGTAGTCGCCCGTGACCGTGTTCACGCCAAAGCCGATCAGCTCGGTCACATAGAGCCCCTGGTGGACGGAGCGAATTATGTCCTCCGAAGCCGCGGGTCCGGCCTCCAGATACAGCGTGCCGTGTCCGACGCCTGTGTTGCCGCTCAGCCCGCGGGAAGCGTTTCCGGTAGTCCTCAATCCGAGCCGCCGGGCCGAGTACGTGTTCAGCAGATAACTGGAGAGCACGCCATTTTCGATGACGACCGAACGGCGGCTGGGCACTCCTTCGTCGTCGCATGGCGATGTCCCGAGAAGGGTCGGGATCGTCCCGTCATCAATGAGAGTGACGTGATCCGCCGCAACTTTCTGTCCGAGCTTGCCGGCCAGAAAGGACGCTCCTCGATATACTGCGCCGCCGTTAACCGCATCGAAGACATGGTCGATCAGGCTGCGCGCGACCCTCGGTTCGAAAATGACCGGCGCCTTCTGTGTGGGAATCTTGCGCGCCCCCAAACGGCGCAGTACGCGCTCCGCCGCCCTCCGTCCCACGTACTCGGGAGATTCCAGCCGAGCGGCCGACCGGGCCGTCGTCATCCAGTAATCGCGCTCCATAGCGCCATTTTGCTGCGCGACGGGAACAGCGCTCAGCGAGCAGTTGCTGGTTCGATACGAGTGGACGAACCCGCGCGAATTCGCAAAAACGCGCAGGCCCACATAGGAATCGAAGGACGCCCCCTCGGAATTGTTGATTCGCGCATCGGCATCCAAGGCCGCGGCTTCCGCCTGGCGCGCCCGCGCAATCTTCTCCTCCGTCGATAGCGCGGCCACGTCCTCGTGATAGAGTTCGAGATCGCGTTCGATGTAACCGAGTTCGGAAACGTCCGGCAACCCCGTATACGGATCCTCGCTCGTGATCTCGGCGACTTCCAGCGCGGCCGACACCATGCGGCGGATGCCGTCCGGCGACAGATCGGATGTATACGACGATCCGCTTCGCTTTCCGATCAGAACGCGAATCCCCGTCCCTCGCGAACCGGCCTCCTTCAGGCTCTCGACTTGCCCCATGCGGACAGTGACGTTGAACTCATCGCCCTGCGCGATGGTGCACTCGGCATCCGTCGCGCCGCGCGCCAGCGCCAGGCGCACCGCCTGCTGCGCGAGATCTTCCAAAACGCGCTGCTCGATTTCAAGATCCGCGCGTTCGGCGGGGATCATTGCGCCGTTCCTCCCACCGTCATGCGATCGATCTTGATCGTCGGTATGCCGACGCCCACAGGCACGCTCTGTCCTTCTTTGCCGCAGACACCCACGCCTTCGTCAAGCTTCAAGTCGTTGCCGACCATGCTCACATACTTCAGCGCTTCAGGCCCGTTGCCGATGAGAGTCGCACCGCGGACCGGGCGCGTCAGTCTGCCGTCCTCGATCAGATAGCTTTCAGAAGCTGTGAACACGAAATTACCGCTGGTGATATCCACCTGCCCGCCTCCGAAGCTGACGCAATACAGGCCGCGAGGAACGGAACGAATGATCTCCTCCGGATCGCTCTCGCCTGGCAGCATGAACGTATTGGTCATGCGGGGCATGGGGATGTGCTGGTAATTTTCGCGGCGGCCGTTGCCGCTGGGACGCGTTCGGAGCAGCGTGCTGGACAGTTTGTCCTGTAAATAACCGCGGAGCACTCCCTTCTCGATGAGCACATTCCGCTGCGTCGCGTTCCCTTCATCGTCCACGTTGATGGACCCTCGCCGGTTTTTGAGCGTGCCGTCGTCGACAATAGTGCACAGCGGACTGGTGACCCTCTCGCCGATCCGGTTGCTGAAAGCCGAAATTCCCTTGCGGTTGAAATCCGCCTCCAGACCGTGGCCGACAGCCTCGTGCAGCAGGATGCCAGGCCAGCCCGGACCAAGCACAACAGTCATTTCCCCGGCAGGAGCTTCGGTTGCGTCGAGTTGAACAATGGCCTGGCGGACGGCCTCCCGCGCGAAATATTCCGGCGTCTTTTCTTCGAAAAATTCGAGGCCGACGCGCCCTCCGCCCCCTGCATGGGCGCTCTGCGGCTTGCCGTCGCCCTGCCGGGCGAACGCGTAGACGCTCAGACGGGTCATCGGCTGGGTGTCAAAGCTGATTTTGCCGTCGCTGGTCGCAATCAGAATATGGCGCAAGCTGTCCGCGTAGGCCGTCTGCACCAGAAAAATCCGCGGATCCGCTTCGCGGGCGGCTTTATCGGCCCGCTTGACCAGCGCCACGCGTTCAGAGAGGCTGGCATCCGTGGGAGCGGTCAGCAGCGGGTAGAGATCGCGCCGGCCCGCTTCTTCAAAGCCAGTCTTCTGAACCTTGGATGGCCCGCTGGCGATACACGCTGCCACCTTCGCGGCTTTAAGAATCTTTTCCGGACTGAGATCGTCGCTGTAGGCGTAGCCCGTTCGCTCACCCGAAATCACGCGAACTCCCACGCCGAGCGTCGTCCCCTGGCTCGCGCTCTTAACGATGGACTCGTCCATCACGATCGAGGTGGTCGCCAGATACTCGAAGTACAAATCGGCATAGTCCCCGCCGGCAGACATTGCCTCGGCCAAATACCGCTCGAGATCGCGCTCCGTAACGGCAAACGTTCGCGCGAAGAAACAATCCGAAAACTTCATGTATTTCTTAAGGTTAGCAGACCCGGACCCCCGTCAGGCGTCATTGTGGCCAGACGCGAGGCTAAACCGCTTGCGCCTATGCTTTGCGCATTCCTCGGCGGGGGTTCTTAACAATCGCCTGGTGGCGCTTCTTCTCCTTGCGTTTCGGTTTGTGGATGATGAACGTCCCGCTGCCAAGGTACTCGGCGCGCCACACATTGTCACGTTGGCGTTGATCTTTGTCAGAACCCATTACTGATTCCATTGTACTAACTACATTGCTTCCCAGCCGACTACAATTCAGAGGGAAGGTGGATGGAGCGCGGCGTGACGTTGCAGGCTCCTGCCGCTACGGCCGATCAAAGCACGTTCGGTTTGAAACGATGATCGCGTTCGCCGCCGGTCAGTAGCGTTCGGGCGCAATCCCTTGCCCCTCGGTGCACGCGTACCGGCCAGGACCTATATTCTTGTAGTCATCAACCCTGCCGCTCGGCCATTCGATCACGAGCCGCGCGATTGCGCCGGTTTTCCCCAGTCCGAATGTTACAGGCAGCTCCGACTGCGAGAGATAACTGGACCCGCTCTTCACCGTCCGGGTCTGCGTTCCCGCCGGCGTCGTGGCGCGTACGATTGCTCCAATCCCATCGCGGTTCGATTTCACGCCGATCAGTCGAATCCGGGCCGAACGATTACCGCTGAGCACATCATTCCTGTAAAGAAACGCCGGCCCCTGATTGGTCGTCAGCAGCAAATCCACATCGCCATCATTGTCGAAATCGCCGAAGGCGAGCCCCCGGCCGACCTTCGGCGCAGCGAATTCGGCGCCGGCTTGCTGAGCGACATCGTGGAACCGCCCCCGTCCATCGTTCAAAAATAGCAGCGGCGGCTGCGCGTAACCAATATTCCCTTCAATGTTGCGCACCGTTTCGTCGATATGCCCATTCACGGCGACAAGATCAAGCCAGCCGTCGAGGTTCAGATCCGCGAATCCGCAGCCGAAGCCGAGCCGCGTCCGCGAGCTTTGGCCGACGCCGGTCTGCAGCGCAACGTCC
>Ga0209581_1001817_pt1 | contig 22999 bp, 24 predicted proteins | sample Coa_R2_FD_187160 | JGI IMG/M metagenome (GOLD analysis project Ga0209581, IMG submission 187160) | Surface soil microbial communities from Centralia Pennsylvania, which are recovering from an underground coalmine fire - Coalmine... | ecosystem: Environmental > Terrestrial > Soil > Unclassified ...
TGTCTGTCTCTACCTTTCTTTCTTCTACCAAATCAGCAGACCCCAAATCCTTTGCTGTCAGGTCGTCTAGATTGTTAACTATTCTGGCACCTGTTGCCTTGGCAAGCTTGAACATGTCGCTTTCCTTTACACGCCTGACAGCCATGATATTGGCCTTGGCAAGATAGTGCTGCGCAATGTCGTCTATGCCTTTCTGGCATAGCAGTACATTTGCGCCTGAAGATTTGACCTTGTCAACCATTGCCTTGAGCATCTTGTTCTCTTCCTCGAGGAACATCTGCATTTGCTGTGGGTCTGTTATGCGGATCTCTGCACTCATTTCAGTCTTTTCTATCTCAAGGGCCGAATTTATCAAGGCTATCTTGGCGCCGTCTATGCGCTTTGGCATTCCAGCGTGGACTACCTCTTTGTCAAGTACCACTCCTTTGATAAGCTTGGTGTCCCTTATCGAACCGCCAGCTTTCTTTTCTACCTTGATGTTATCAAGGTCGACCTTGAGGCTCCCATCCTCTGATTTTTCGGCAATTTGCCTTGTTGCATCAACCACTATCTGGCCCAAAACTGGACTATCGTCTGAAACCAGTTTTGAATCCATGCTGGTTCTTGCAATCTTTAGCAATATCTCCTTGTTGGCAGGATCTATCTTGAAAGCAATCTTTTGAACTAGCTTTAATGCCTGCTCTGATGCTGCGGAATATCCATCGATAATTACTGAGGGATGCACGTCTTTGTTTATCAGGTCCTCCGCTCGCTCAAGAAGAGCTCCGGCAAATACCACTGAAGAGGTCGTTCCATCGCCTACCTCGTTATCAACAGACTTGGCAACTTCAACCATCATCTTTGCAGCTGGATGCTGAACATCAATCTCCTTCAGTATGGTAGCTCCGTCATTTGTTATTGTAACATCTCCCAAAGTATCTACAAGCATCTTGTCCATGCCTCTTGGGCCAAGCGATGTCTTGACAATCTCTGCAATCAGCTTTGCCGCGGTAAGGTTATTCCTTTGCGCTTCCTTGCCTTTGCTTTCTTTTGTTCCTTCTTTTAGAATCAGAACTGGCATGCCGCCAGGTGTAGTTTGGATCGATGCCATTTTTTCAATTTCACCCTATAAAATATCGAATTCGTATCTGCCTCTTTTATAGTTTACAGACAATGCATCCAAACCGGTGCAATGAGAGCATTTTGCTACTACTTTTCTTTGTCCATTCCCTTTGCTTTCTCAGTCAGTCGCTTTTGCTTCTCGTCAAACTTGGCTCTGAAGCGCGGGATATTAATTATGAATCTCTCGTGTATCCCTTCGCCAAGTTTTTCAATACTATCGCTTGCCTCAACCTCAAACGTGATTCTTCTACCTTCGACGCCAATCACTTTAGCCTTGAGCACAACTTCAGTTCCCACAGGAGTTGCGGCCAGATGTTTTACGTTGACGACGGTGCCTACAGAATCCCACTCTGGATCAAGCGGTATCTGCTGCTTGAGAAGGAGCCGGCATGTCTCTTCCATTTCAGATATCATGGCAGGTGTTGAAAGGACATTCTCGCCTTCCCACAAAAAGCTTGTCGTCTGGTTGGAGCTTACCCGTATCTTTCTTTCCTTAAGAGTTCCGATCTTGACGCTAAAATCCACGCCAAAAATAGGTTCGGTTATAATTTAATTTAACTTATTTGACAGCCTGTTCGTCTTTTGCCGATTATGCATGCCTACTTATCTGTGTTTACGTATATCGATTTTTTTCTCATTCTCCTCCCTCACATGGTGGAGCCTTTCTTTTTCGTGGAGAAATTCTTTGCCGCAACTGCCACATCTGAAAATATGGTGGTGATGTGCGGTCCTTGCATGATTGATCAGCTCTTCGCGGCTGCCAAATTTCTCATGGCAATTCTCGCACTCGTTCTTTTCTCGATGGAAGAAACCCATGCAATCTCGCCATACTTTATGGCAACTGCTGGTTATTAACCTCTTTGCAAAGCTAGAGCATCCGCTAGTCGTTGATCAAAAATAAAAATAGAAAGAGCGGCCCGTCTAACGCTGTCTCCTCAGACCTGAGATAACTGCGTAAATGAGGCCAACGCTTAGGCCAAAGGCCAGAGGAATCCATACCGGAAACGCCGCTGCGTCGATCGTCCCTATCAGAGCGCCGAATGCCATAGGGATGCATTATTTCATTAAGTATATTAGATTTTCCATTTTGAAGCCGCCGCTAGTTCCATAGAAGCCTAGAAAAGGATCTGAAGACCACAGAAACCCATAGGAAAAGTGGTGGCGGGCAGGATTGTGCTGGAAGATATGGAGCAAAGCAAAACTAAGCAAAGCTAGTTCAATGCCATGGGCGCAACGTCAAGCTAGCTGACTTGACTAAGCTTAAGGAAGTCAAGTTAAATTAAATTACCCTAACAGACCATTGCCTGCTATGAAGATGCAGAAGGAGATGCGCAAGTTCTGCCCTAAATGCAAGACTCATACCACTCAATCAGTGGCAATTTACAAGAAAGGAAAGGACAGAACTGTCGCCGAAGGTGCACGCCGGCATGCTGAGGATAAGAAGGGCTACGGTGGGCAAAAGTTCCCAGAGCTCAAGCGGACTGCCAAGACGACCAAAAAGATAACCCTGCGCTACACCTGCAAGACATGCCAGAGAAAGACAATGAAAGAAGGCCTGAGGATGCGCAAACTGGAAATCTGACAAGAAAATGAAAGAAAAGAATCAGTTAGTTAATTAGTCAGTTAATTGGGTGATTGTTGATGGTCCGCAGAGAAAATATAATGGTTCCAAAGCCCCGGAGCAATTTTGTTTCTGTCCAGTGCAAGAAATGTGGCGAAAAGACAGTAGTGTTTACACATACAACAATAGACATCAATTGCAAGTCATGTGGCGAGCCAGTAGCTACAAAGACAGGTGCAAGGGCAGAGATTCTGGGAAAGGTTATGGGCGTACTGGATCAATAAGCGTACTTTTCTGCCAGCTTTAAATCTGCTCTTGTATTTACGTTGACTGCAATCGGTATCCTATTCATGACTATATACTGCTCCTCTACAGCTGCCCCCTGAGCAATTTTTGATGTGTCAAAAACGGTTATCCCAGAGTGGCAGTACTCCCTGCCACCCATTTTCAGGACTATGCTTGGCTCAATTCCTGCAGATGTCACAAAATTTTTGTCCATTACAACAGAGAGGGCAGATGGAGCCTTGTTGGCAGCTGAAGGACCGGCATCAAATGATACTAGTGCAAAGACTGACAAGATATCTCTGATAACATGAGACGTGATAAGCGGAAGATCTGCAGGAACCACAAATACTTTTGCAGGTTTTAGATTCTCCAGCAGAAAAAAAAGATCCCGGTGGTATCCTTCTCCAGATGTCCTGATAACTTGTGCCCCCCTTACCTGAAGAAGTCTGCCAGTTTGTCTTGTGTTTGGCGATTCTGCCGCGACTATTTTTTCAAATCGTCCAGATAGCTCAAGTGCATCAAAAACGTATTCTACTATTGCCCTACCTTTTACTTGCAGGAGAGGTTTTTCAATTCCGGGCCGCAGATGCATCCTGCTTCCCCGTCCGCCACACATTATTGCTGCTACTATTGTTTTCATTCTATCTCCACTGCATTGTTCTAAGATTGGCTTTTTCATTAGATCAATCAAACATAGGGTAATTCATCTCGATCTGCGCTACAGAACTGCCACTGTAGACGAAGAGATTACTACAAGCGAAGCAAGCCTAGTAATTTCATTGGAAGCTCCCAGCACATCTCCTGAAATGCCGCCAAAGTTTCTGTTTGACATGTACAACATCATAAGCGATATTGCTATCGATACCGATAAGGCAATTAGACCTGCTTGACCTGTAGCAAACCAAGCTATGGGAAGGGTTATTGCAGTGGCTGCCAACAATTTTTTTCCACTTTTCATAGCGCTTGTGAAAGGCGAGCTGAACCCCTGCCATGCAGAGGCCCCCCGATTTGCAAGCAGAACCATCGAATACTTTGCTATCGCCTCAGCAGTTACAAGACTAAAAAACACCTTTGGGCCGGGAGATAGGCCGGTATAAAATACAATTATCATGCCTGCAAAATACAAAACAAGTGTTGCTACCCCTGCCGAGCCCACCGCAGGGTCAAGCATTGCCTTGTGCTTTGCTTCTTTGCCTCCCTTGGCCATAAGGCCATCAGCAAAATCTGCAAGAGCATCGGTATGATGAACACCTGTAATTATTACGAGAGCTCCTGTCGCCAGCAATCCTACGATAAGAGGATGCAGAAAAAACGAGAGCCCAAAAGCCATGCCACCTACAATGACACCTACCGCGGCGCCAACAAGTGGGAAAAGGTACATGCCCCTTGCCGCAGTGTAGATGTCATAGCTTCCTGCAGGCAGCACAGTTAGAAATGAAAGCACAGCTCTGAATGCCTTAAATTCCAAACAAGAGATTCCACCAGCCAGCCAGATATAAAACTGTCATCAGCGGAGCTGAAAAGAATAGACAGAACAGGATTGTGGTTAGCTTCATTATAGAGAGGGCAGTCCTGCATTTGGAGATCGAATTCGGTTCCTGCTCGTCGCCAAGTGAATAGTAGCCGATCTTTTCAAGCTTTATGCGCAATGCACCTGCCATCGCAGCCATAGGGTAGCCGGCATTTGGGCTTGATGTCTTGGCCCTGTCGCGTTTTAATACCTGCATGGAGTTTCTCCAGTCAGCTCCTATGATTTTTGAACAGACCACCATAAGGCAGGCAGTTATCCTTGCAGGGACATAGTTGGCAAGAGTGTCCATCCTAGCCGACATCCAGCCAATATTGCAATAGTAATCATCCTTATATGCTACCATTGAATCGAGTGTATTGATAACTCTGCAGCCGACGGCACCTGCTGGCCCAAAGAGCGAGTAGTAAAATAGTGGAGATACAATCCCATCCACGGTGCTTTCACCTATGCACTCTATGGTAGCTGAAATGATATGCTGCTCGTCGAGGTTCCCTGTGTCTCTTCTTACAATCATTGACAGGTCCTGTCTTGCCTTTGCCAAGTTACCTTCTGCCAGAGAATTTGCAACAGCCAGTGCATGTCTTTCCATTCCCCTAATGGCAATAGTTATTTTCAGTACAAGTGCAGAAAACACCACCATAGCGGCAAGCCCAAGGAAAAGCAAAATGGCAGCCTGAATGCAGTAGATCGCAAGAGCTGCGAGCGCGACCAATAAAGTCGCAAAAACAGCTCCCTTCGCTTTTTCTTGCCTTGCTATCGACCGCCTGGTCAGAGTTTTGTTGCTCAGTGAGTGTGTATCGCCTGCTCCCACGACTGTCTCGCCTGTATGTGCTGGGCCAGTTTTCAAAAGCGGCACAAAGAAGATTATCAATCGGCCAAGCCATGATACAGGGTGATACCTGTTGCGAGGGTCGCCAAATACAATGTCAATTGCAACACCAGCGGCAAGGGCAGCAAGTAGATAGATAATAATTATCATGGTGTTAGCCTTCCCTGTTTTACCTTTAGTCCAGCCATTTCTGCTATAGCCTTTATGTCAATACTTTCCTCGATTGCCTTTGCAATGGCATCTACCTGCCAGCTCCATGATTCTTCTGTCAGCGCTACGTGCTTGCTCTGCGGACTGGCATCTAGAGAGTCTTCCTCTGGAAGGTCGAATTGAATCTTTGGAACTACACCAAGCACAGGTTTGCCTGTTATTTTTTCCATAGACTTTATGGCAGGAGTAAGAAGCGACTTGTCTCCGCGGAACTTGTTTATTATGAATCCCTTTACCAGCTTTCTGTGGGCCGGCTTGAGCAGCCTCATTGTCCCCACAATGGATGCAAAGCATCCGCCCCTTTCTATGTCTGCCACTATAATTACTGGCGCACGGACCTTCTCAGCAATCAGCATGTTTGCAATATCATATTTTGAGATATTGATTTCTGACGGCGAGCCGGCGCCTTCCATGACCACGATGTCATTTTCCTGTACAAGACCTTTCAGAGAATTCCAAGCAATTGAAAGTCCCTGCTGTAGGACAAACTTTTCATAGTATTCTTTTGCATGCATGTCAGAATAGAACTTGCCGTTCAGGAAAATGCTACTCCTGTAATCTCCAAGCGGCTTGAGCAGGATTGGATTCATCCTCGTATCAGGCTTGCTCCTTGCAGCAACAGCTTGGACTGCCTGTGCCATGGCAATGACTCCGGCATTATAAGGCTGTATGTTTTGGTTTATAGGATAAAGGTTGGAGGACATGTTTTGTGCCTTGAACGGGACGACCAGATAGCCATTATTAGAAAATATCCTGCAGAGACCAGCCACCAGAGTGCTCTTGCCTGCCCCTGAAGATGTACCTTGCACCATAAGGAATTTACCACGTTTTTTGCTAGTTGCCACCGTGTCTATTTCCCCCTCCCTTATCCTGCCTTTTTATTTCCCGACTATCAGTGTTGTTGCACCATTTACTTTTTCTTTCCCTTTCCCTTTTTCTTTTGCTGGCTTTCGGCAGACTCGAGTGCCTGTATTAGCTCAAGGTTTTCTCTGTGGGTTTTTACAGCTACCCTGACAAACTGTGACTGATCCTCTGACTGCAATTCCATGCCAGTGAATGTACTGCAATCTCGGACAAGTATGCCGGTATTCTCAAGCAGTCTGTCTCGCAGTCGAGTTGAACTTCCCTTCAATATCTTTATCAGGAAAAAATTTGCATCTGACCTGTAAGGCTCAAACCGTTGTGTTCTGGCCTTTATTGCCCGCTGCATGTATGTCCTTTCTTTTTTTATCATCATCCTTGCCTTTTGAATATGCTGTCTGTCATGCAATGCTAAGATGCCTGCTTTCTGCGCTAGAGCGTTTACGTTCCAAGGCATAAGTCTGGAAGCAAGCTGTGCGGCTAGCTTTGGGTTGCATACGCTATATCCTAGCCTGAGGCCCGCAAGGCCAAAAGACTTGGTCATGGAGCGTAGCACTACGAGATTGTCAAATTCATTTATTCTTCCTACCAGCGAATGCATATCAGGATCGTCTGCGAGCTCGATAAAGCATTCGTCCAGCAAGATCTTTGTTTTTCCTGTCCTGTCCCTGCTATATATGCCCTCGACTATTTTGGTTATCTTGTCTGTGGCAAGCATCCCCGTAGGATTATTTGGGTTGCACAGAAATACCGCGTCAGCTCCTTGTGCCTTTTCTACAACAATATCAGGATCAAGCTCAAATTTGCGCATCGGAATAAATGATACAACTGCTCCTGCATGTTGCGAAGCTACTTCGTATTCGCAAAATGTGGGAACAGGAATCACTACTTGCCTTGCTGCAAGTGCTTGTGCAAAAATGTAGATCAGTTCAGTAGCGCCGTTTCCAACAGCAATCCATTCCGGAGTAATAGAAAATAAAACAGAATTGCACGACGAAATGTATTCTGCCAGACCTTTTTTTAGTTCCATGCATTTAGGATCAGGATATACAGATGCCAAGGCTTGGATATCTTTCCCAATTTCCCTCAGAACATGATTGGGGGCTCCCAGTGGATTGACATTTGAGCTAAAGTCTATCCTGACAAGTTCCGGGTCTACTGAGTAGATTCCGCCGTGACTGCACGAAGAAAGCTGGCCGCTGTTTGCTATTTTTTGCTGTGTGTATTTAGCATTTCCTTGCTGCCGCCAGATGCGACCAGAATCGGCATCTGAGTCTATGCCAACATGTCTGCTAATGCTGCCAGCCAATAGAATCGACTTATCTGCTAGTGTATTTAGAGTGTTGCTTCTCATCCGATATTGCCTGCTTGCCTGTCTTGATGCAGGCTAGTCGAAACCTCAAACCATAACAAAGATGCAGATAATCACTTTTGCATGACAGATTGCAGAATAACGATTATTAGTTGCAATACAACAAAAGCCGTGTATGTTAAGGGTTGCAGTGGTAGGCGCTACTGGTGCGGTGGGACAGGAGTTTGTCATAGCTCTCAACAAGCACCCGTGGCTTGAACTTGCCCAAGTGGCTGCATCTGAGAGATCAGCTGGCAAGAAATACATTGATGCCATAAGGGATCCAGCTTCAGGCATTCTGAGGTGGCATAATAGAGAGCAGGTTCCAGAATATGTAAAGGATATGATAGTCAGCAGAGTCGACGAAATAAATCCTGCCAAGTTTGACCTTATTTTCACTGCTCTGGAGTCAGAAGACGCAAAGGTCGTTGAACCCAAGTTTGCACAATCAACGCCTGTCATTAGCACCGCAGCCGCTTTTAGGTACGAATCTGACGTGCCAATTCTCATACCGGGAATAAATGACGATCACGCCCGCCTGCTGAATGTTCAGCGTAAGAATAGAGGATGGAAGGGTTTCATTGCGCCACTTCCAAACTGCACCACAACAGGCATGGCAATCACCCTAAAACCTATCATGGACAAATTTGGTGTTGAAAATGTTTTCATGACATCCATGCAGGCCCTCTCGGGAGCAGGAAGGTCACCCGGGGTAATTGCCCTAGATATCATGGACAACGTAATCCCGTACATTCCGAAAGAGGAAGAAAAAGTTCAAGTTGAGACAAAAAAAATACTTGGCAAGATGAATTCGAAGTCAATTGTCCCTTCATCAGTCAAGGTAAGCTGTACCTGTACAAGGGTTCCAGTGCTTGACGGTCATACCGAGAGTGTGTTTGTCGGGACAGAAGATCCAGCAGAGCCGGCAGATGTCAAGGCCGAAATGCTCAGGTTCTCAAAATCTGTTAGCATCAAGGGCTTACCGTCAGCACCAAAAGACTACATCATTGTGCATGATGATCCAACTAGACCGCAGCCGAGGATTGACAGAGAGGTAAACGACGGCATGACTACTGTAGTAGGACGTCTGCGCAAAGACACTGTCTTTGACAATGGGATAAAGTACGTCCTTTTGTCACACAATGAGAAGATGGGATCTGCCAAGGGAGCCGTCTTGCTTGCAGAGATGCTAAAGGATGAAAATCTGCTCTGAGCCTAGCTCTGGCAATTTCATGATAGAATAGAATTGAATATAGAGCAACAGACAGCTGCGTTAACCTAGCTTGGATTGTGAATTAGCTTTTGCAGCCCTTCGTCGAGCTTTACGCGTGACCTGAATCCCCATAGCTTGAGGGCCTTCTCTATATTGGCATAGCTTTGAAGGATCTCGCCTTTTCTGCTCTTGTAATGCAGGGGCTGCAAAGTCAGGCCGTATTCTCTTATCATCTTGTAGGCTAGATCGGTTATGCTGGTAGCCGACCCTGTCCCTATGTTGAACACCCCGGGTTCAGCATCCATTGCCAAAATCAGTGCATTGACTACATCATCAATGAAAATAAAATCCCTAGTTTGCGTTCCATCGCCATAGACCACGGGCTGCAGTCCTTTTGAAAGTTGCTCCGAAAACTTGGCAATTACTCCCGCGTATTCTATGTTCTGTCCTTCACCGTATACGTTGAAGAGCCTAAGTGAAATCCCTGTGCGTATTTTCTTTGCCTGGACGTACGAAGAGACAAGCATCTCTCCGGCAGCCTTGCTTGCCCCGTAAGGTGACAGAGGCTCTAGCGCATGTTCTTCGGAGATAGGCAGGGCTTTCGGGTTGCCATATACTGCGGCAGATGAAGCAAATACAAAAGAGCCAACACCATTGCGAGCGCATGCTTCAAGCATTGCAAGCGTTCCCATCACATTTACCTCCAGAGTATCATTAGGTCTCACAAAAGAATCAATGATGCTAGTTTTGGCCGCTAGATGTATGCATGCGTCTAGTCTTTCTTTTTTGACAATATCAGACACTGTTTCTTTGTTTCGCACATCCTCCCGGTATAGCCTTACTTTGCCTTTTCCATTGCCCACTTTTGCTAAAAAGTCTTTGTTTGAAGTACTGAGATTGTCTATGATTATTACATCATGGCCGCTATTTACCAGTGTAGAAACCAAGTGATGCCCTATAAAGCCTGCTCCGCCTGTCACCAGTATGCGATTCAACGAGTTGCTTTGAGGTTGTAGGATAGAAAAATGTTTGTCGGCTATTGTTATTGTATGCATTTGGAAAACATCCAGCATCCGGTTATTAGCAAAGCTAGTGCAAAGTTGGACAGTAACAGAAAAGGGCAAGCGGTAATGTCAAAAAGGACTAGCAAAAGGACTGTCTGTATGCCTCTAGAGCCGGACTTCATTAACAATATTACTTGCCAAAGTTCAGCAATTTCTTAAGAAGAGATCCTGCATTATTCACAACGAGGAAATTCAGAATGAAAACCAAACTTGTGATCGCAACAGGAATAGCTGCACTGGCAGTAATGCTGGTGCTCACTGTGCCTATCTATGCGATGGCACAACAAGCAGACAACAGTACAAGTACTGGGACAGGCAACAGCGGTAACACTGGCACAAACCCAATTCAGATACAGGGCTCTGTAAAGATTTCATCAATAATTGACCAGATACTCTCGCAAGCCAAAACAAGTCTCGGTGAAGCATCTGATGCTGCAGCCAAGGCGGCCAACGGAACTGCAGTTTCAGGCAGACTCGGGATAGTAAATGGGTTTCTTGTTTACGACATGCAGGTAAAAGCTAGCGATGGAATGCACAGGGTTCTGGTAGACGCAGGAAACGGAACAGTGTTGTATATTTCGCCAGCACATCAGATTGGCAATGGAATGCACTTTTTTGGAGGCTGGCATGGCAACGCAGAGCAAAGGATAATGAAACAAAAGCACAACCTAGACAATGAATAACAGAGGAAAAGCCAACCGCTTCTTGCTTTCTCTTATTTTTTGAGGGTCGATAATCTAATCCAATGCAGTATCCAACCTTTTCAATTCATTCATATCAATATGTGCATCTTTAGCAGCCGGTACAATCAAGCGTCCGGAATTGACTGCCACATTATCTGCAAATTGGGTCAGACCATTCAACAACATTTTATATGTTGACGCCATATCTTGTAGCATCTTGTCGACAGAAAGTGCACAGCGAAAAGAGAAAAGCAAGATAGCCTATGCCATAATAAGAATGCCCGATGGGAAAGAGCACGAGATACCGCTGCCACCTAAAACATTTAGCTCAGGCAGGGTAGGATATTATGCGCAGATTCCAAGTTTTGTCTTTGAAGACGAAGTATACGGCGGCCAAATTCAAATATGGAAAAAGCAAAAGTGAATATCTATGTATTCCATGCTTGCCTGCCGCAGGCAATTCTAATATTTTTTTTCTCTTTATTTTGGCTGCTAGAACACGATTAGAGCAGCAACAAATTGCAAGAATTCGTTCCAAGCTTTGCCTACTTTTCTTTATCTTATTGATAAACAAAATTGCGGGAATAAGTACTGCAAGCAGAACAATCTCTGCCATTGTTTGAATTTGTCATCCATCCGGGTATAGAGTGAAGTGCAATCCCTGTGGCTCCGTCACCCAGTGCTCTATTTCCCGTCATATTGTTGCCAGTTGAATTCACCAGATAAAATGCTTCATTGCTTCCAATGGAAGTATTGTTTATCAGTGTATTATTCTTGGAAAAGCTCAGGTAAAAACCTCCAAATTTATTGTCCCTTGCGGTATTTGCATGCAGTGCATTATCTGAAAATTCATAAAAGTGAAATCCCTCATTGGTGTTGCCTGTAGCATTGTTCGTATCAAGTTTGTTGCCCGTAGAATTGCTGAGAAAATAGCCATAACCATTACCAGCGGCTACGTTTTGTATCAGGCTGCTATTCGCAGAGGCCCCTACATAAAATCCAGTTTCATCATTTTGTACAGATGTATTATTCTTTATTATGACGCCATTAGCATTTAAGACGAAAATGCCGTCTGCACTATTATTTGCGGCAGCGTTTCTTGCCAGCGTAATATTTGCAACATTCTTTAATGCAACACCGACATTATTTTCCACGGCCGCACTTCCGACAAGCATGGTTTCAGTGGCATTGTAAATAAAAAAGGCGTTGATAAATCCACCTACCTTACAGTTACTAATTGTGACTTTTGAGTGGCCTGCAGAGGTTATCCCCTGTCCAGTATTATTATCGGTTCCGGTGATTGCATGGCCATTGCAATCAAGGTGGATATTATTGGCTCCAATTTCTATGCCATTATCCGGACAGGGACCTAGATCGGCAGTCAGGTTTATAGATCGCATTATTGTCATGCCACAATAGAAAGATGCCTGTTGCTCTGCAGCGCTGGCATTACCTGAGACATTAGCCGTTTCCATAGTCACAGTAGTAGTCGCAATGACAGAAAGCAGCAAGTACAAAATCAAAGTAGCAGGTCTAGCTGTTGCCCGCGTTGTACATTTTTCTCCTGTCGTAAAATAACGCCTTTCATTTGTGGCCTGGTGCAGGCTAGTGTTATTCTTTCGGCCTTGCCAACGCATTTGCGCTAGCTAGAGGATTTATAGCTTAAAGGAGTTCTGAAAGACTTGTACGTATACACAACATTCTTTGTAGAGCCTGCAATAGTGTTGGATATTATTCAATACATAGGAAAGTAGATAGGCAGGCAGAGTAATCCTGTTCGTTTCTAATGTGATCGCATTCACACAAACGGGTCTTTGAACGAGACAATTAGCTTTGCTATCTCTGGCCTCATAAGGTGTGGAGGCGGTATTTCACCGGAGCTTACCATATTCCTCATCTTTGTGCCGCTCAGCTCTTCTCTCATGTCAGGCCCATGAGGGCATATTCTCTCATTCGCGTACCCTATGCATTTTTTACAGTAATAGAATGCGGGAAAGAATACAGGAGTTATTCCAAGCTCTGGATAATCTGCAAAAATGGCCTGTGATGCAAACGGATGGTAATAATTACCAACTCCAGCATGATCCCTGCCCACAATAAAGTGAGAGCATCCAAAGTTTTTGCGCATAATCGCATGGTGGATAGCCTCTTTTGGACCAGCATACCTCATTTCTGTGTGCAGCGTTACAAACATGGCTCTCTGCTTCTGATAGTAGTTGTCAATCAGGGTCTCATATGCACCCAAAATAACCTCGTCTTTAAAGTCACCTTCCTTTTTCTTGCCGATAAGCGGGTTGACAAAAAGGCCATCAAAGAGGTTAAGTGCAGCCTTTTGCAGCATCTCATGAGCAACATGGGGAACGTTTCTTGTCTGGAACCCGACAACTGTCTTCCAGCCGTTATTCTTGATCTCGGCCCTCGTTTCAGACGGAGCTTTTCTATGCTTGCGCAACTGAGAATCCGGCAGCCTCTCAACAACATCAACCCTGCCGCCGACTAGCAGATTTTTCATTCCAGTTGTCTTGGCGACTCCAGGATGTTTCGGGTCGTCTGTTTGGTAAATCGCCTTTGCAACTTCTAGCTTGTTGAAAGGATATACCTCTTCGACGGAAAGTATTGCAAACTGCTTGCCTCCCTCAGACAGAGCCACCTGTCCAGCATCCCTAATTTTTGCCCCGGTATTTTCGTCTACGTCAAGGACAATGGGTATTGTCCAAGCAAGACCGTTCTTTAGCCTTCCTGTTTTTACAATGCTCTGAAAGTCTTCCTGACCGACAAAACCTTCAAGTGGGCTGAATATACCGTCTGCAATATTTTCTATGTCATTGCGGAGATCAGGTGTGACCTCTACTGACAGCATGCCTTTTGTATCTCGTTTGGTGAATCTATTTACAAGCTTGCCACCGTGTGGTGCAGGTATGCTACTGCTGTTGTGGTTTACCAAGAGTGCTGATTCCTTCCTTTCTTCCTTTTTCTTTTCGATATTATTCAGTGGGCATTCTTGGCAGTTAGCTTGCCTTTCGTTGGGTCAAAATGCAGTCCACATTCTTTTTGTGCAGCATCTTCCCACCACCATCTGCCTGCCCTTGGGTCTTCGCCTGGTTTGATTGCCCTTGTGCATGGCTCGCAGCCAATGCTTGGAAAGCCAGCGTCATGGAGTTTATTGTATGGAACATTATTCTTGTGGATGTAATCCCAGACCATATCTTCTGTCCAGTCGGCTAACGGGTTTACTTTTACAATGCCACCGTGCGACGCATCTAGCTCTACCTTTTTGGTTGTGGCCCTTGTGCTTGCCTGCTGCCTCCGCAGTCCAGTTATCCATCCATCAAGGCTGCTTAGAGCCCTGTTGAGTGGATGCACCTTCCTTATCTCGCAGCATAGTTTTCTATTCTCTACACTATCATACATCAGGTTCATACCCCTTGTTCTGACCATGTCTTCTACTTCCTTCTGTTCTGGGAAATACACGTCTAGCTTGATACCGTACTTGCTGCGTATAGCATCCATCACATCATAGGTCTCTTGATTCAGACGGCCGGTGTCCAGAGTAAAGACTTTGGTCTTGTCCTTGTTGATCTTGACCATCATATCTATAACTACAACATCTTCTGCTCCAAAACTTGAGGCAAGGCCAATTCTTGAGCCAAATGTGTCAAGGGCCCATTTCAATATCTCCTGTGCAGACTTTGTTTCCATTTCGTCTGCAATTTTTTCTATCTGTAGTGCAGTCAATTTTGCCATAAAATTATCTTCATGCTGACATTAGTCAAAGACCTAATAATATGCGTTACCTCAATCGATACAGAAAAAATCTCTTATTCATTCTGTACCTAAATTCTTTATTCTACTATAGCCATGGTTGAAGTAATTATTCTGCCTAGATACCATAATGAAAGATTTGTTTATTAACTAGCGTTTTTCTATAGATTGTGTAAGCACAAGCAAGTAAAGTGGTTGCTAGAGGAGTTTATAGTTGAGCGAAAATTTCTGGGGATTAATCGAACAGTACAGGACACTTGGCTTTGATCCTCTGCGATGGGTTTCTGGTTGTTCTAACGAAATTGATCCTCGTGTTTTGTCTGATAGCATAGAAAGGGTCAAAAAAGCTGCAGTCAAGATCTCACCATCCTGGTTTGATTCCTACTATTACATGGACGGTAAGACGCCTGATCTTACAAGAAGGATATACAGCTTTGACAGGCCGACGGTAGACAAGGAGGTCGATATAAGAAGGGCTCTGGCAATTATGCGCATTCATGCTAGGACATCCGAAGATGAACAAGCACTGACAGAAGCTTTTCAGAATTTTCTAACAGGTTTCCATTCAAAGGTTTCTATATCGATGGCGGCTGTTGTACTGACAGAGCACGCTGACGGCCAATTTGCAGTTTTTGATTATATTGGAATCCACAGAGGAGACAAAGTAGGTTACACCCCTGCTACAAGTACGGTGACTCATATTACTGATGTTACTCGGCCGCCAGACGCTGAAATCCACAGCAACATTGCAATGACTTCAGCTATAGATACTCTGAACCTGCTTGGATGCTACAATTCTTCGTCCTTCAAGCTATTCCCGGTTTATGATGCGCCATCTGAAGAGACGCTTGATAGGATAAGGGCCAACCTTGATTCATTTACTTCCAGATACAACCTTGCCATGGAAGACTATAGCTCACTAAAGATAGGCAAATTATTTTACGGTTGCAGTGGAATTGCCAATACACTAAAGGAGCTTCCCACTGGATACGAGCACATGGAGGAAGGTATGCAGATTATCCTGACAAAAAAATTCGGCTCCCTTGTACCACTTTCGCTGTACATGCTTGCAATGATGGACCAGGGGAATATCTCAAAGTATGAGCAGAATGGTATCAGCTTCAATGATATCACCGCCGCAAAGGATGAGGCGCTAAAGAGCCTAAGTGAGCCCCATTTTTCACTTGGCAAGATAATTTCCAAGTACTGCCCTGACTTTGGGTCAGTATTTGACAAAAATATGCACATAGCTGCAGTGCACCCCGTTACAACAAGGGGCATTCTGGCGCTTGGAGACTTTGCAAGAGTAGCAAATTCTCATATTCAGGTTGCTGAACTGCCGATAAAATATGAAGAGCTCTCCAAGTTTGCAACAAGGGAGTTTCTTGTTGAAAATGCAACATGCTCTGCGAATGGTTGCCACATGATAGTAGCAACACAAGATGTTGCGCAAGCAGTTAGCGAAGAGTTGCAAAAGCATAATTTTGATCCTGTGTTGATTGGTCAGATTGCAGGAAGAGGCAGACCTGCTGTCACTATTGATAGAGACGCAGGTCAGTACGTAGCGTCCAAGGTAAAGCTTGCAGGTCTGACAGCCGTTGCAGCCGACTCTGGACCTAAAGGCGTAGCCGACAAAAAAGCCGCCGAAGGAAATTAAGCAAATTACCTAGAAAATAAAACTTAAATATCCCATTAGTCACATTATGTGACTAACTTAAGGTGAACATTATGTCAGCGCAACAAGTTCCTATTGTTCTTTTAAAAGAAGGCACCTCTGAAACAAAGGGTAGCCAAGCACAGAGAAACAACATCACTGCAGCCAAGACAGTAGCTGAAATTGTGCGGACATCTCTGGGACCACGCGGCATGGACAAGATGCTTGTAGATACTTTGGGAGATGTTACAATAACAAATGACGGAGCTACCATACTGAAGGAGATTGATGTTCAGCATCCAGCTGCAAAGATGATGGTAGAGATTAGCAAGGCGACAGACAATGAGGTTGGAGATGGGACGACATCTACTGTAGTTCTCGCCGGCGCACTGCTTGAAAAAGCAGAAGAGCTTGTATCAAAGAATGTCCACCCAACGGTGATCGTTGAGGGCTTCAAGAAAGCCTCGCAGAAAGCAATCGACACACTCAGAGACATTGCGATCAAGGTAAGCCCCACAGACAAAGAGTTCCTTGGCAAAGTCGCCCGCACTTCTATGGCTTCCAAGATGGTCTCTGCCAACTCACAAGAGCTATCAGACATTGTAGTTGATGCGGTGCTTGCTGTTGCAGAAAAGTCAGGTGAATCATACAGAGTCGATATCGACAACATCAAGGTAGAAAAGAAAGCTGGGGGTTCGATAAGGGACACCAAGCTTGTCCACGGAGTCATACTGGACAAAGAAGTAGTCCACGGAGCAATGCCAAAGCGCATAGACGGCGCCAAGATAGCACTTGTAAACTCGCCCCTTGAGATAGAAAAGACCGAGTTTGATGCCAAGATAAACATCAACTCTCCTGACCAGATGCAGAGGTTCATTGACGAAGAGAACAGAATGCTCAAGGCAATGGTTGACAAAGTAGTCTCGGCAGGCGCAAATGTACTGCTGTGCCAGAAGGGCATAGACGATATGGCGCAGCACTATCTTGCCAAGGCCAACATCATGGCAGTAAGAAGAATAAAAGAAAGCGACATGTTCAAGCTTGCCAAGGCAACAGGCGCCAGAATAGTAAGCAACCTAGACGAGCTATCTGCCAGCGACCTTGGATTTGCCAAAGTGGCCGAAGAGCGCAAGGTGGAGACTGACAAATGGGTGTTTATCGAGGAATGCAAAAATCCCAAGGCAGTCTCAATTCTTGTCAGGGGAGGCTCGCAGAGGGTTGTAGACGAGGCGGACCGCTCGGTTCATGATGCCATAATGGCAGTCAAAGATGTAGTCGAGTATCCCAGTGTGCTTGTCGGCGGCGGTGCGCCAGAGGCTCTGGTCTCACTCAAACTGAGGGAATGGGCAAGTAGTCTATCAGGCAGGTCCCAGCTTGCGGCAGAAAAGTTCGCCGACGGTATTGAAACGATACCAATAGTTCTTGCAGAAAATGCCGGAATGGATCCGCTTGACACGCAGGTGCAGCTTCGCTCAAAGAGCACGACCGGAAAAGCCAGATATGGAATCGATGTAATGAACGGCAAGGTAGCTGACCTGGCAGCAAAGGACATCTACGAGCCCCTTGCTGTCAAAGAGCAGGTAATCAATGCCGCAACAGAAGCAGCGTGCATGATTCTGCGCATTGACGATGTGATAGCCGCTTCCAAGCCAAAGGACACACCCAAACCTCCATCGCACGGCGGTGGCGGAATGGGCGATATGGACATGTAAAACAGAGTGCAGGAGTAACCAAGTCTATTCCGTTCCTTTTTATTTTGGAAAAGCAATTGGGTAGGATGCAAAACCGCATGGATTCTGAGATTCTTCTGGACATATTGGGCAATGATACCCGACGCAGAATCCTTTCGATTCTTGCTAAGGAGCCAATGTACTTCAACCAAGTAGCAAAAAAAATAGGCATAGGCCAGCAGGCGGTCCTGCGGCATATGCAGGCACTTGAAAATAGCGGGCTAATTGAGACGTATTCTGAAAAGAGCGACTTTGGAGCGCCTGATAGAAAATACTACAGGCTCAATGCATCGTTTGTCTTGACAGTAGCTCTATCGGAAGACAACTTTACAATTAGCAGCCAAAGGGTAGTAGAGTCTCGATATAAAGACTTCCTCAAATATTACAGGAGCCTCGAGTCCATATCGGAAGATACTGGCAAAGCCCTTTCTTCTTTGCAGGAAAATCTTGGCAGGATAGAGCAAGAGATATCTACTGTCGAATCGCATCTAAACGATTTGCTTGCACTGAGACAGCTGATACTTCAGAGGCTACACAAGATAGGACAGAGAGATTTTGAAGAGGATGAACGCATGATTCTGTACAGTATAATAGAAAAGCTGCCAAAGTCCATGTCCGAGTTATCAGGCATGACAGACATGGAGGAATCAGCCATCAAGTCCAAGCTGATGGAGATGAAAAGCAAGATTAGCAAAGACAGCGCGGAACTGTTGTTTGGTGAACTGGGATAGCACCCTTTTAGTCAAGTTTTTGTTTGATTTAATCTGGTGTAAGGTTTTCGCAGCAAAAATTGTGGTAAAAGTCATCTAGAGTTCCGCTCCTGTTTCCGGAACCAGCCCTCATTCCCGTTATATTTTATGTTAATTTTGCAAATATAGTTGTCAACCAAGAAATTGATCGCAACAAGCATAGCGGCCATAGTGCTGGCAACATCTCTGATTGCAGGAGCCAGTCTTGCTGCAGCGCAGGCGGCATCTGTTTCTGCTGGCACAGGCCAGGGAGCCATTGTCTATCATGCACATAGAATTGCATCACCTGACTGGGCTCCCTGCTTTGCAACAACATGTGATGCAGGGACAGGTCCGGGTGCAGCAATGTACTTTGTTGTGTACAACAGCACTGGTGCGATGGTAGCTGATGGATTTGCCGATGAAACAGGGACGCAAATAACTGGACTGACCATAGGCTCAACCTACTACATATATCCCACTGACTGCAACCTATGCCACAATTCAACCCACAACGTAGTCTTTGACCACTGGGGCGATGGCAGCACGGATAGGCCGAAGGCATTTGTGGTAACAGCCACACCCATTTCAGCCGATGCATATTACAGGATTGTAGAGCTTGGGTCGTCTGCAACAACGACTACCTCCTCGCCTCCTTCAAGCTCCAACCAATCTGCAACACCTACACCTACGCAGACAACCAACCCTAGTTCTATGCCAACCTCCGCCGCTACCCCTACCTCAACCTCTACTTCCTCAACGTCTTCCCAACAAACAAGTCAGACCAGTACAACAAGTACGTCTACGGGCTCAAGTATAACCATCACCCATACTGCAAATAGTGAGCTTCCACCAAGCCTGATTCTCAGTGTGCTGAACGCGCGGGAGGCAACTGCCTTGCAAAAAGTAAACGAAAGAGAACAAAAGGCCACCGAGAAAATAAATGACATGTTGGAAAAAATTAAAGAAAGAGAGATCAACGCTGAGCAAAAGTTGGACAAGATGCTCGAAAATAGAGCAGATCAAGAGCAAAAACAACTGTTGCAGCTGGGAGACGAGCATCAGGAAAACGACAATAATGATGGAGAAGGAGCAGACAATTAGAAATAGCCAGATCCATCCATCCATCCATCCTTCCTTCTTTTTCTTTTCTCTTCTTTTCTTCTCTCTTCTCTTTGCAGAAATACCTTGTTGTCATGCCTTGATGATTGCCTTTTTATCCTTCTTTGATTTGTGTACTGCCAATGCAACATGACCAAAAATGCATTTTCTGCAAGATTGCATCAGGTGCCGTGAGGTCTAGAATAATCAAGCAAAATGAAAGGGCGATAGTTCTGCTTGATGCTTTTCCTCTTGCTGCAGGCCATTCGCTTATCATTCCAAAATTGCACTATGCAAAGTTACAGGAGATGACCAAGCAAGATTCGCAGGCGGTTTTTGAGTTACTACAGGAAGTTACAGGTGCAATTGAGAAGGCATCTGGCGTAGACGCCAGCACAATTGCCATCCATAACGGCAAGGATGCCGGGCAGGAAATACCTCATGTGCATGTGCACATCATCCCGCGCAAGGCCGGCGACGGAGCAGGCCCTGTGCACTCGATGTTCAGGTCCAGACCAGAGCTGAAGGACTCGGAGATGGATTTACTTTTGGGAAGAATAAAGCAATTTATTCCTTGATTTGACAAGTCTGGATCTGGATCTGGCTCTTAATTTTACAATCAAGAATCTAAGTACCAGGACAGGAGTAGTGGATCTGATATTGCCTTCAATAGCGTGTCCTGATAAAAACATCGCTATTGCAATCAGCCAGAGTGAAAGCCCCTCCTCTATGTCTGTGTGAAACCCTGTCAGGAATCCTACTACAAATACTACTCCAAGCGCATAGACAGGCGCACCCGTCAAATGCAGTAACCTGTTCGCAGGGTGTCTGTGGGTTGCTGCAACTATGGTTACAATTTTTGACAGAAACACCATCAATTTCTCCTTATTCTCACCTTGCGCGGCTGATAACCTTTTCCACTACTTCTGGGACTCTGGATATATCCGGCACAGTGTAGGTTGGCCTCTCACATTCGCTCCTAGGCTCTTGGAGGCTGAAAAGCGAGTCCGTTGTCCTGATGGTAGCCATCATCCCGATCTGGTTTGCCGGGCAGATATCGGTGTCGAGCCTGTCTCCTACCATAATGCATTCTGATGGCTGCCTTGAGGCTTGCCCCATAGCAAGCTCGAATATCCTGCGGTCAGGCTTTTTCAGGCCAACGTCTGAGGAAATAACCTTTACTCTGAAAAATCTGTCCAGACCTTCCTTCTCAAATATGGCGGCGACATCTTGTGCCTGCTGGTTGGCAATTATCCCAAGCTCGCAGTGCTGCGACAGAGATTCCAACGCTTTAGTTGTCCCGTCATAGAGGCAGTACAAGCTCCTCCTGCCCTGCGAAATTTCCTGGTCTATTCTTGGCATTACAAGCCTGTCGTATCCCGGCTGGAGTATCAGCCGACAGACTTCATAAGCAAGCTCCCGAGCGCTGCCATAGCCTATCCGGCGGTCTTTTATTACGTTGTCCCTGAGGGCTCTATAGTTGCGCATGTCAATCCTTGCGCCAAAGCCGTTCAAAAGCTCAAGAAACCTGGCATCAAAGGTATCGATAAAATCCCGCTCGTCTATCAGAGTCTGTCCAAGGTCAAAAAATACGATGGGCCCTTTCATAGAACACCACCCAAAGCGAAAGAATACTCATATTAACTATAAATAGAGTTTTTGGCTTCAGCGGTTTTGCATGCTCAAGCGGGATTATGATATTATCGTGGCAGGCGGCGGCCTGGCAGGGTTGATAGTGGCATCGTCGGCTGCCTTTTATTCAAAGCAATCTCTGCGTATCCTTGTCGTTGACAGAAATGCCCTGCCTACCATGGGCAAAAAGACAGTGTCAGGCTGGGTCTGTGGCGATGCTGTGGGCAAAAATACAGTCGACTATATGTCTAGCAGAATCGGTATAAACTGGGGATACCCGGAGATAGAGCACCCCGTAAAGGGCGTGATCGCTTATTCGCCTGACCACGAGACTGGCATATCGTTTGACGGCGAAGGCTATATCCTGAACAGAAGGATGCTTCCACAGAGGCAGATAAAAGACGCAGTAAAGGCAGGCGTGGAGATAAAGGATAGGATTGCGCTGCGCTCTGTCATAACAGAAGGCAACACAGTAATCGGGGTAGAAGGTGAAAGCCTAGTTGACAAGACTGTCTTCAAAAAGACAGCCCGCCTCGTAATAGACTGCACAGGCGTTACTTCGGTCCTGCGTACCAACCTGCCGATAAAATCATTCATACAGCGCCGAATAGACCGCGACGATCTTGAAGCCACAGGAAGATACATTTACAATTTTGATGTTTCAAAGGTGGACAGGACATATTTTGACCCGGATTACTGCATAATCCACCTTGACCAAAAGGCAGCCCCTGGCGGATACGGCTGGGTCTTCCCAAAGGGAGAAAACAAGGCAAACATTGGACTTGGCGTGCAGCAAAAGGCCTTCGAGGCGCGCAACAGAGAGATGGGCGTGCACCCGGACCTCAGGACGCTTATAGACGAATACGTAGAGTCAAACCCGGTGATAGAGAACCCCCGGCTGGCTGACGGCGAAATGGACGAAGGCAATGCATGGGGCACATGGCAGGTATCTGTAAGGAGGCAGAACGACTGCATGGTGGCAAACGGCTACATGATAGTGGGCGATTCTGCGTGGATGCCAAAGCCACTTGATGCCGGAGGGATAGGGCCTGCGATCATTGCAGCAACTATTGCCGGCAAAGATGCCGTAGAGGCTATCCAGGCAGGCGATACTACAGAAAAGGGCCTGTGGAAGTTTAACAAGAACTTTATTGACGCATACGGGTACAAGACTGCTGGGCTAGAAGTATTCAGGAGGATGCTGCAGGGCCTGACAAACGACCAGATTAATTACGGCATGAAGCACTTTTTGTCAAAGATGGATATTGACAAGATTACAAATGGAGAGCACCCAGAGTTTGGCGCTGTCGACAAGCTGGGAATGATGATAAGAGGGGCCCTGAACAAAAAGCTTGCAGAGGACCTCAGGTATACTGCGAACATGAACAAAAAGCTTGTCGAGCACTATTACAACTATCCGAGCCAGCCTGAAGGATTTCCCGAATGGCAGAAAACACTCAACGGCTACCTGTCTGAAGCCTTTGCAAAATACAAGTGAGTAAAGTAGGTAAATAATCCAATAAATGGCAAGACAGGATGCGCACGTGGCTAAATGATTCTCTCCCTCTTTGCTTGGCCGTGAATAAGCATTGCCGCCAAGCGTGAATAAATGAATAATCCAAGCACAGGATGAATGAATAACCAATATATTTTCACGAAGGAATCTGTGAATAAACCAAGCGTAGATGAATGAATAATATTCA
>Ga0209581_1001821_pt1 | contig 22960 bp, 33 predicted proteins | sample Coa_R2_FD_187160 | JGI IMG/M metagenome (GOLD analysis project Ga0209581, IMG submission 187160) | Surface soil microbial communities from Centralia Pennsylvania, which are recovering from an underground coalmine fire - Coalmine... | ecosystem: Environmental > Terrestrial > Soil > Unclassified ...
AGATTTCGATGTCTTACAGGCATAATTCTTATACAGGTGTTGTGTTTTTAGAGAGTGCCTGATGCCGGCGCCCACACTTGCTCGCGCCTGCGGCGCTCGCCTTCTGAAGTTCCGTATTGTAAAAAAATGCGCGAAGCGCATTTTTTTACAATACGGAACTTCAGAGCATGTCCGACGCTCAGCATCCTCGCCTTCTCTATGGAGTCGGCGCGCGGCTCCGCCGCGCCGAAGATGGAGAGCGCCGCAGGCGCAAGCCAGCGCGGGTGTCGAAGATCAGACACTCTCTCATCTCTGGCGCGGCGGAGCCGCGCGGAAGGTCCGAGGAGAGTGTTAAGTAAAGAAAAGGCAGCATCTCCTTGCATCCCTGCATAAAAGAGAGGAACGAACAGGCATGGCAGATCTACGACATGAGAAACTGGCAAAGGTGCTGGTCCATTACTCACTCAGCATCAAGCCTGGCGATAAATTGCTCATTGAGGGTGCGGATATCGCGGCGCCATTGATACGCGAGGTTTACCGTGAAGCGGTGCGCGCCGGCGCGCATGTTACCACCGATATCACGCTCCCTGGCCTGCGGGAAATCGAACTGCGCGAGAGCAGCGATGAGCAGCTGACGCACGTTTCCGAACTCGATAAGTTCTGGACAGAATATTTCGATGCCACGCTCACCATCTGGTCTGAGCAGAATACGCGCGCGCTCAGCGGCATCGACCCGGAGCGCATTGCCAGGAGACGGGAGGCACGCGCCGGCCTCTTCAAGCGCGGGTTGGAGCGTATGGCAAAAGGCGAACACCGCTGGTGCGGCACCCTCTTCCCGACACATGCCTATGCACAGGACGCAGGCATGTCGCTGAGCGACTATGAAAAATTTGTCTTCGACGCCGGAATGCTCGATCAGGAGGATCCGGTAGCGGCCTGGCGTAAGGTCCACCAGGAACAGCAGCGCATCGCGGATTTCCTCGCGCAGCACGACGAAATCCATATCATCGCGCCCGATACCGACATCATCTATCATGTTGGAGGTCGCAAGTGGGTGAACTGCGCGGGAACGGAGAACTTTCCCGACGGCGAGGTTTTCACCGGCCCCATCGAGAACTCGGTCAACGGGTCGGTGCGCTTCAGCTATCCAGCCGTCTACGACGGTCATCAGGTAGAGGATGTTCGGCTCACATTCCGCGAAGGCAAGGTTGTGGAGAACCAGGCCGGGCGCGGCCTGGATTTCCTTAACGCCATGCTCGATACCGATGCCGGCGCTCGTTTTCTTGGCGAGGTCGCCTTTGGCCTCAACTACAATATCAAGGGTTTTACCGGAGAGACGCTTTTCGATGAGAAGATCGGCGGCACGATGCACATGGCGCTGGGTGCATCCTTCCCGGAGACCGGCGCGGCCAATGAGTCCGGCATTCACTGGGATATGGTCTGCGATTTGCGCGAGGGCAAAGTCTATGCCGATGGAGAGCTATGCTACGAGCATGGCAAATTTCTGATTTAACATTTCTCTAGAGGTTATTGGATGAATCGTGCGCAGTTCTACGATAACGAGGTTTATCGATCACCATCGGGAATGTCACTCTGAGCGCTCACATGTCATCCTTCGCTGTGCTCAGGATGACATGTGAGCGCTCAGAGGCCCTGCCCTGAGGAACGAAGGGATGACAGGGATCTCATGATTTCCTCGAACCAGCCGTCGCCGAACTTCCAGCCGCCATAGAGCAGGAGATTCGCCTCGCCCGTCGTTGAGATATTGCCATGCTGCGCCAGTACGAACCCGCGCAGGCTCTCGCCGCTCACGGGCAGAGTGTGCAACTGCACGATCTCATCGTCTTCAGGTGTGCGTTGATGCAGTACGTCATCCAGCGGGATGCGCAGGCGCGTGACGAAGCAGAATTCCGCGTGCGGCAGCGCCAGGTCGTAGACGAGGCCCAGGCAATACTGTTCGCGTATATCCACTGTCTGGATGCCCGTCTCCTCACGGATCTCGCGTCGCATCGCGCCGAACGCATCGGGGCGCGCACCCATATCGCGATCACGCTCGAAGAAGCCGCCGATGACGTGGTAGCGCCCGGCATAGGCGCTCGTTTCGGGCCGTCTTTCCAGCAGGATGAAGCCATCGCTGGTCTCGATCACAGAGCAGACCGCCAGCGCATTGCCCAGTTCCCGGCGCTCGTGAATCTGGGCGAACTCTGGCATGCGCGTCGCGACGTATTCCTTGTAGCCGGTAGCGCCCGCGAGAACGCACAGCGTGCCATCAGCCCGCACGCCGGCATCGACGAAGCGAAAGAGAGCGCCGTCGAACAGTCGCGCTCCATGCTCGCGCGCAAACGCCAGCCTCTCCTGCCATACGCGATCCATCCAATTCCGAATCTGCGGCGTCGTAGGCATGCGCAGGGAAGGATCGTAGTCGATCACAAGCTGATCGGGGCGATAGAGGCCGCGCGCCAGTATCTCAAATTCGATCATCGGAGATGCCCCGCGCTACTCCCACTCGATAGTGGCCGGAGGCTTCGAAGTAATGTCATAGACGACGCGGTTGATCGCGGGTACCTCATTGACCAGGCGGTGAGCGATGCGCGCCAGCAGATCGGGCGAGAGGCGCGCCCAGTCCGCCGTCATGAAATCGCCGCTTGTCACTGCGCGCACGGCCACCACATTCGCATAGGTGCGCCCATCACCCATCACTCCTACGCTGCGCAGCGGCGTCAGCACGGCGAACGCCTGCCCCAGTTCGCGATAGATCCCGGCGCGGCGAATTTCATCGATAACGATTTTATCGGCGGCGCGCAGCGTCTCCAGGCGCTGCTCATCGACAGCGCCGATGATGCGAATCGCCAGGCCGGGTCCGGGGAAAGGATGGCGCCACACCCATTCTTCGGGCAAACCCAGGGAGATGCCAATCTCGCGTACCTCATCCTTGAAGAGCATGCGCAGCGGTTCCACCAGCTTGAGCGACATCTCTTCGGGAAGACCGCCGACGTTGTGGTGCGTCTTGATGCGTGTCGCCGTCGAGGCCGTATCGTGGCTGGTGCTCTCGATCACGTCGGGATAGAGCGTGCCCTGCGCCAGAAAGGTGATCGGGCCTTGCTCTCGCTCCAGCCGCGCCGCCTCCTCCTCAAAGACGCGGATAAACTCCTCGCCGATGATCTTGCGCTTCTGCTCGGGATCGACCACACCGGCCAGGCGGCTCAGAAAGCGCTGCTGTGCATCGACCACGACCAGTGGAATGTGCAGGTGGCTGCTGAAGGTCTCAACAACCTGTTCGCGCTCGCCGGCGCGCAGCAGGCCGGTATCGACGAAGACGCAGGTCAACTGATCGCCGACGGCGCGATGCACCAGCAGAGCGGCCACCGCCGAATCGACGCCGCCGGAGAGTCCACAGATGATCCGCTCGCCGCCGACGCGCTGGCGAACCTGCGTCACGGCCTCCTCGATGGCCGAGCCGGGCGTCCAGGAGGGTTCACAGCCGCAGATGCGAAAGAGGAAGTTGCTGATGATGGCCTTGCCCTGTGGAGTGTGCGTCACTTCGGGGTGAAATTGCAGGCCCACCAGACCCTCAGGGCTGCCAATGGCGGCGACAGGATTGCTCTCGCTGCGAGCCAGCAGGCTGAAACCCGGCGGGAGTTCATCGACGCTATCGCCGTGGCTCATCCAGACCGGCAGGCACAGGGCAGGCGCGCCCGCACTCTCCCCCTGCGGGGAGGTGTTGATACCCTCGAAGATGCGATAGAGCCGCTCATCGCGGGCGACGGCGGCCGGCACCTCGATGGTGGCCGGGCCATACTCGCGCGACCCCTGAGCGGGCGCGACGTGTCCGCCGAGTTGCAGGGCCAGCAACTGCATCCCGTAGCAGATGCCCAGTACTGGCAAGCCGCTGCGCAGGATCGCCGGATCGCAGGCAGGCGCATGCTCGTCGTAGACGCTGGCCGGGCCGCCGGAGAGAATGAAGCCCTTGATGTCGAGATGCTGATTCTCTCGCAACTGCGCCAGCGTCGCGCCCGCGGGCACAAGCTCACTATAGACATGACACTCGCGCACGCGCCGCGTAATGAGGCGGCTGTACTGTGAACCAAAATCGAGAACGATGATCGCCTGCCGGCGCTCCTGGGAATGCATAGGTGTGATTATTTCTCCTTGATCGGTTATGTCATCCTGAGCGGCGGCGAAGGATCTCCATCCTGCCATCAGATCCTTCGCTGCCGCTCAGAATGACATGACAACGCTCTACCTTACCGATGCTGGTTGTTATACCTCGTCATCGCATAGCCATAATGCTTATAAATTACTCAAATACGCGCTGGCCCGCCGGCCACGTAAATAATCTGACCTGTAACGTAGCTCGCCTCCTCGGAACAGAGGAAGCAGATGACGTTGGCGACATCGCGCGGCTGCCCGACGCGCCTCACGGGGATACGCTTCGCGGCCTCCTCCATCACCTGCTGCGGATCAAGGCCCTGGCGGCGCGCCGTGGCGCGCGTCATCTCGGTATCGATAAAGCCGGGCGCGACAGCGTTGACGGTTATACCGAACTGGCCCAGTTCAATAGACAGGGTGCGCGTGAAGCCCTGCAAGCCAGCTTTGGCCGATGAATAATTCGCCTGGCCGCGATTGCCCAGGGCGGAAGTCGAAGAGAGCGAGACAATACGTCCATAGCCCTGCTTCACCATGTACGCCTGGGCCGCGCGGCTGCACAGGAACGCGCCTTTCAGATGGACATTCATCACCGTATCCCAATCATCCTCCGTCATCTTGAAGAGCAGATTGTCGCGTATGACGCCCGCATTGTTGACCAGAATATCCAGGCGCCCGAAACGGCCCGCCGTTTTGTCTATTGCGTCCTGCACCATCGCGCTATCGGCCACGTTGCATGGCGTCACCAGCGCCTCGGAGCCAAGACGATCAATCTCGGCAGCCACCTGCTGGCAGCCTTCGCTATCGATATCCGCGAGAGCGACGCGGGCGCCCTCCTCCGCCATACGCAGCGCGGTAGCGGCACCGATGCCCCTGCCGGCCCCGGTAACAAAGGCCACTCGTCCTTCAAGTCGTCCCATATGGTTTCCTTTCTACATCGAAAATAGACCCGGCCTGCTTTGTCAATAACGAATGATTGAGTATATCACAACGCCGGAACAGCCGGGACGACGAGCGGCAAAAGCTAGTAGCGCGGCGCTTCAATGCAGGTCACGCCCTCGTCGCCAACCTGAGCGCTATGGCGCACACCTGCCGGGAGGATCATACAATCGCCGGGCGCGAGATCTACAGCCTGCGCCCTGCCCGACTCGTCGCGTTGATCAGGAAGCACAAAACGAATGGAGCCGCGCACGCAATAGAGAACCTTTTCATAGCTATGGCTATGCACAGCGTAAGTATCGCCGGGTCCGTTCGACCATGAGTGGGGGGATAGTCCTTGCTGCTGCATGCGCTGGCGCAATGCCTGCTCCTGTGGCGGCGTGGACTCCTGCCAGCGAATAACCTGCATACTTTTAACCTCCTCGCTCGCTTTCTTTTTAAAGCGCGCCTGTTTTCCCAGCACCTATGCTTGCTCGCGCCTGCGGCTCTCGCCGGATAGATGAGGTTGTTTGGCGGAGCCATGCGGCTGCCCGGTGAGAGAAGACAAGGACACAAAGAATCAGAGACATTCTTAAATAAGAGACATTCTTAAATATAAGTATACTGCCATCAAGGGACGGCTGCTATTGCGATCAACAGCAATCAGGCAGTACAATAAGGACAGATCCCATCGCTGTCGTATGCTCAGAAAGGAGGAATCGTCTGCCCATGAGCGCGACACAGGTGGCCGCTGCACTTTTCCGGTTGCAGCAGCTCGACCTCGAACTGGATCGCTTGAAAGCCGAACAGCAAGCGATCTCGAACTCTCTTCAAGGTAGCGCCAGATTACAAAAACTACGTTCAGAGTATCACACCGCACAGCAACAACTACAAGCAGGTTTACAGACGCAGAAAGAGGCAGAATGGACGCTTGAAGATCTGAATCGTCGTCTCAAGGCACAGGAGCAGCGCCTCTATAGTGGCACAGTGGTCAACGCAAAGGAACTTCAATCGCTGCAACAGGAAGTGCAGCGACTGCGAGCGCAGCAGAGCCGCCAGGAAGATATCGTTCTGGAAGTGATCGATGCAACGGAGGCACTGCAAGAGATGGAGAAGCGCAAACTGGAAGCGCTCAAGCAAGAAGAGGAAGCCTGGCAGCAAGAGAGCGCCACACTGCTTACCCGTCACAGCAGCCTGGAAACGCAGCGGCAGGAACTTCAGGCCAGGCGCGATCAACTGGCGGGAGGCATCGCGGAAGACCTGCTTGCTCGTTACGAAAAGATGAGACGCACGAAGCAGGGCCGGGCTGTTTCTAAAGTGGAGCAGAGTTCATGTCAATGGTGCCGCGTGATTCTGTCTCCCAGTGAACTGCAACATGTGCGCATCAGCGCGGAACTGCAAACATGCACGAACTGTGGCCGCATCCTGTACTATGATCGCTGAAGTGATTAACGTTTTTCTTCTCAGATGGGGCAAAGAAGCGCAGCGATAACAAAGAAGTTTTCTACTGTCAGCGTTGACAAACTCTTGCCTCTTCTTGTATCCTTTATGCTAAGGTATGCTGTTTTTTTCAAATCCTGGCCTCGCCAGTTTTAAGGAGGTGCAGACTTATGATAAAGCACATCTACGTGGCAACTGTGCTTGTATGCACCTTGTCTACCCGGCACGGGGGTTATGAGCCGACGCTACCTGGCCGGTATCCTTTCGCAAGCATGCTGATACCTGGCAGGTAAACGTCATCTCGCACGAGAGAGCGCACGCTCATTCCCTCCGCACGGTAGACCTCAAAGCATTCATTGCATGGACCGTGTTTTTTTATTCTCCTGGAGGGAAGGAAGCATTGATTAACGATCCGGCACTACTTACCGGGACAGTCTTACATGGCGCACATGGCATCTACGATGTTTATACCGATGAAGGCGTGCTGCGCTGTACTCTACGAGGAAAACTTAAAAAGGGCTATACACAGGCCCAGACAGCAAAGGCGTCTGGCAAGACGCACTCACGCTCCGGCAAACAACTGCACGAATCACCACCAGCCCCAACACGCCTCACGGTTGGCGACCATGTGAAGCTGCGCCGGCTCGATGCGAACACAGGCTTGATCGAGGAAATATTGCCGCGCCAGAGCGCTCTGGCGCGTAAAGATGCCGGCTCAACGGCGAAAAAGGCCCGGCAGCAGACATTACTGGCAAATCTCGATCAGGTTGTGATCGTCCTTGCGACTGCGCAGCCCGAGCCGCATTTCGGCTTGCTGGACCGCTATCTGACTATCTGCGAATCGGCGGAATTGCGCGCGATAATCTGCCTCAACAAAGTGGATTTACCGCACGAGCCGCGCGTAGAAGAGGCGGCGCGGCTCTATAGCAAGCTCGGTTACACGACGCTCTGGACCAGCACAAAGACGGGCCAGGGCCTTGAAGAATTGCGCGCTTTATTGAAGGATCATACCTCGCTCTTTACGGGACCGTCGGGCGTGGGCAAATCATCGCTGGTGAATGCCCTCGAACCTGGTATGGCGCTGCGCACAGGATTGGTGAGCGACGCGACGGGCAAGGGCCGGCACACTACCACGAGTTCGCAGCTCTATCCGCTGTCGGGAGGCGGCTGGCTGGCGGATTCGGCGGGCATTCGCGCGCTGGCGGCCTGGGATATTGCACCTGATGAACTGGCCTGGTGCTTCGTCGAGTTTCGCCCCTACCTGGGAGAATGCTTCTACGCGGATTGCACGCATATCGACGAGGAGGGCTGCGCTATCATCCAGGCCGTGAGGGACCAGGTGATCGACGAGCGGCGCTACAGGAGCTATGTGCGCATCTATACAGGAGCGGAACGCTAAAAAGACGTTTGACGGAAATAGAAACGAAATGTCACTTTATCGTTTCAACCAACGCGCGCACAAGCTCTTCATCCTGCTCTTCGAGCACGGTGCGGGGATCGAGCAGGAGCGCGTCGCGCAAGATGCGGGCAACGATGGGAGTACGACGCGTGCGCAGCCGCCGCGCCAGTTCCTCTAAGGAACAGGGTACAACTGTGGCGGAGAGGGCCAGCAGCGTCGTTGGCAGCGTCTCCCCCGGCAGCGATCCCCCGCCCACGGTTGACATGCCAGGCTGTGTGCTGGCCGCGATGCCCCGAACCTGGAGATGAGAGGCCCAGCTTGCCGCGCGGGCGGCAAGCTGTTCGGGCCGCGCGGCGATCATGCGCCACACAGGAATATGCGTCTCGGCCTGGCCGCGCTGATAGTGGCGTAAAGTTGCCTCCAGCGCGGCCAGCGTCATCTTATCGATGCGCAGAGCGCGCATCAGAGGATGCTTCGCCAATGACCTGATCGCGTGTTCCTTACCAATGATGATGCCCGCCTGCGGCCCGCCGAGCAGCTTATCACCGGAGAAACAGACGATATCAGCCCCCGCCGCGATGCTCTCCGCGGGCGTCGGCTCATGCGCCAGGCCATAGCGCTCGCTGGCGAGCAGGCAGCCGCTGCCCAGATCGTTCATCAACAGGAGGCCGTTGCGGTGCGCGAGTTCCGCCAGCGCGGGCAGCGGCGTTGACTCGGTGAAGCCAGTTATCAGGAAATTACTGGGGTGTACACTCAGCAACAACGCCGTGCGCTCGCTCAGGGCGGCCTCGTAGTCCGCGATACGCGTGCGGTTCGTCGTACCGACCTCCACCAGAAAGCAGCCGCTCTGGCGCATCACGTCGGGCACGCGAAAGCCGCCGCCGATCTCTACCAGCTCGCCGCGCGAGATAATCACCTCGGCTCCCGCCGCCAGAGCGCTCAGACTCAACAGGACCGCAGCCGCATTGTTGTTCGTCACAATAGCGGCTTCGGCCCCCGTCAGCTCGCGCAGCAGCGCGGCCACATGCGTATGACGCGAACCGCGCGCGCCGGCGTCAAGGTCATACTCCAGATTTGAGTAGCCGCCCGAGACGCGCTGCACCGCCAGCAGAGCTTCCCGGCTCAGCGGAGCGCGGCCCAGATTGGTATTGATAATCACGCCAGTTGCATTGATGAGTTCGCGCAGGTATGGCCGCTGTTCCTCTTGCAGCAGCTTCTCGGCGGCGGTCAGCAGTTCCTCCAATGAAGGGCATGGCGCGCCTTCCTGGATGGCTGCGCGCGCCTGTGCTATGCTGGCACGAACGGCGCGCAGCGCCAGTGCACGAGAGAAGCGAGCAGCCAGGCGTTGACCGCCGGCGGATTGCAGCACCTCATCAACAGAGGGTAGAAGGCGAAGCTGATTCTGTTCTCTGGTCACTCTGCACCTTCTCTATTAAGCAGTTTCTATTTGATTTCTTGCGCCAGCGCTTGCTCGCACCTGCGGCACTCGCCTTCCAGCCTGTTCTGCACGGCACATGCTCCTTCTTGCGCGGCGAAGCCGCGCTAAGGACTCGCGAGAGAGTGAGGACACTGAGCATCAGATACCCTCTCAGTGTAAGGTGTAGAACATGGTAATCGCCAGGCTGTTCGCGATCTTGCCCATAATCGCATACAGGTCGGCATCGTTGAGGCGGCAAATGGCATACTGATCGGCCAGCAATGTACGCAGCACCGGATACATCAATTCCGTCTTCACCAGGCTGTCGGTATCGAGCAGGGGATAATCGCGCTTCAAAAGCAGGTGGTGATAGGGACGCAGCTTTCCGCGATACGAGGTAAGAGCGACGACGTTCACCGCGCCGGCATGGCGGCAAAATGGATCGCCCGAAACGACCAGAGCGGGGTGCCAATCGAGGATGCGCTTCTCCTCGATGCCGGGAGGAAGCGCGGGATATCCAAAGTTCACCCAGTACACCATGCCAAACTGCACAGGCGTTTGATAGGTCAGAGCATCCGGTGCAAGTTCAGGTGGATGAGGCATGGCTATTTACTATTACATACCTTTATAAACTACAAAAAACTACGGACGCGCAAAAGCAACCGGGCTATACACCGACGCCTCGCTCGACTCGGCCTGCGCGTGAAAGCAGGCGGTGGTGAGCTGCCAGGAGCGCGCAACGAGGCTCAGGCGCTCTTCACGTTCCTCTTGACTTTCATCCTGGAGGGCAACAGCTATGAGTTCCATTTCACGCTGGTACTGTTCATTAAGTAGAGAAGAACGGCTGAAGTCACAATTCGTTGCCATAGAAGCTACCTCGCTCATTCATTCCTTAAAAGTCCAGATCGCCGTCGACATTACGGACAGCGAGCAACCACAGTCGGTGAGGGTGATGTATTAATTTTCTCCAACGTTGGAGATTATACCAGCAATTTGTACAAGAAGCAATCCTTTTTGAGCAACTTTATAGCGACGTTTGTCGAAACATGTAAATTCCTTTTTTTTAATTAAGTATATTTGCTGCCCGGCATCCTTGCTTGCACAGGACGGCGGCGCTGCTGCGCTGCTCGCATTTTTTCTACCCGCTCATATACACCTGGCGAGCAGCGCAGGCATGAGCATATACCAGGATTATAAAGAGGAAATCGCTTATAACGATCTCGCTCATGTTCACTCATAAGAGAAGTAGAAAGCTGTGAGCGCGGAAAAACTACTTGACATGGCACAAAGTGTCGGCTATAATGTGTCCGTCGATCAATCAGAACGAACTGGCGAACACAGCGCGTTCCTCAACCTGGGCAGTTACCAAAGCGGTCAAATGGGACTGACTGTAAATCAGTTGCGAGAGCTTCGGAGGTTCGAATCCTCCACTGCCCACCAGTACAGATCTTCTTGTATGGTATGGTTGGCCCGTGTGGCGCAGCGGTAGCGCACAGTCTTGGTAAGACTGTGGTCATGGGTTCGATTCCCATCACGGGCTCCCGTGGTTTCTGAGTGATGTTTTGAGCTGGGTGCTGTCAAAGCTCTCCAGATCCATCTTCACGAAAATCCGCGTAGGACGTATAAAACTGTGCCGCCGTCTTCTGAAATGATCGTCATTCCCTTCAACTCAACGCATTAAGTTTCCTGGGAAATGTTTCCCACACCGGACGATCAGGGCATCGGGAGACGGCTGCTGCATGTCTATACCATGCCACATGATCGCCAGCTGCCAATTTTAGCAGTACAGATTGGATTGCAGAAGGAGCCAGAGAATAGGAAATGGCGAAACAGAAGTATGAGCGGACCAAGCCGCATGTGAATGTGGGCACCATCGGCCACATCGATCATGGCAAAACGACGCTGACGGCAGCCATCACCAAAGTGCTCGCCGCCGCCAGGCTCGCCAAATATACCGCCTTCGACCAGATCGACAAGGCCCCCGAGGAGCGCGAGCGCGGCATCACCATCGCGATTGCCCACCTGGAGTACGAAACCGAGAAGCGTCACTACGCTCACGTCGACTGCCCCGGCCACGCCGACTACATCAAGAATATGATCACCGGCGCCGCCCAGATGGACGGGGCCATCCTGGTCGTCTCGGCCCCTGACGGCCCCATGCCCCAGACGCGCGAGCATGTGCTGCTGGCCCGCCAGGTCAACGTCCCGGCTATGGTCGTCTTCCTCAACAAAGTCGACATGATGGACGACGAGGAACTGCTCGAACTGGTCGAACTGGAGGTGCGCGAATTGCTCTCCAAGAACCAGTTCCCCGGCGATGAGGTCCCCGTCATTCGCGGCTCGGCCCTCAAGGCCCTGGAGAGCAAGGGCGACCTCTCGCGCACCGATCCCGATGCCCGCTGCATCTGGGAGTTGATGGATGCCGTCGATGACTACATCCCCACTCCCGAGCGCGCCGTCGACAAACCCTTCCTGATGCCCATCGAGGATGTCTTTGGCATCAAGGGACGCGGCACCGTCGTCACCGGCCGCATCGAGCGCGGCACCATCAAGGTGGGCGAGAGCGTGGAGATCGTGGGCTTCCGCGAGGAGTCGCGCACCGTGGTCGTCACCGGCGTGGAGATGTTCCAGAAGACGCTGGATCAGGGCATCGCTGGCGACAACGTGGGCTGCCTGCTGCGCGGGGTGGAGCGCACCGAGGTCGAGCGCGGGCAGGTGCTCGCCAAGCCCGGCTCCATCAAGCCGCACAAGACCTTTCTGGCGCAGGTCTATGTGCTCAGCAAAGAGGAGGGCGGGCGCCACACCCCCTTCTTCAATGGCTACCGCCCGCAGTTCTATGTGCGCACCACCGATGTCACCGGGGCCATCCGCCTGCCGGAGGGCGTGGAGATGGTGATGCCGGGGGACAACATCGAGATGACCGTCGAGTTGATCCAGCCAGTCGCCATGGAAGAGGGCGTGCGCATCGCCATTCGCGAAGGGGGGCGCACCGTCGGGGCCGGCGTCTGCACCAAAGTCATCGAGTAAATAACCGGGGTCATGGATTTCGCCGGACATCTATCCCTGTTCGAGCGATATTGCCCTCTGGCCCCTTCCGTAAGGAGAAAAAGAATGGCTACGGGAACAAAACAGCGTATCCGCATTCGTCTCAAGGCATACGATCACCGTATCCTCGACAGGTCGGCGATGCAGATCGTGGATACCGCCCAACAGACGGGAGCGCGCATCTCAGGGCCGGTGCCTCTGCCGACAGAGATTGATAAATATACGGTCATGCGCTCGCCTTTCATTGATAAAGACGCTCGCGAGCAGTTCGAGATTCGTACACATAAACGCCTGATCGACATTATTGATCCGACGAACAAAACAGTTGAAGCTCTGACGCGCCTGAACCTGCCCGCAGGCGTGGATATCGAGATCAAGCTCTAAATGTAGAGAGGTGAAAGATATGCTAAATGCATTGCTGGGCAGAAAGATCGGCATGACGCAGGTCTTTGGTTCCGACGGGACGGCCATTCCCGTTACCGTGATAGAGGCCGGCCCCTGCGTCGTAACACAGATCAAGACCGCCGCCCACGACGGCTATGAGGCCGTCCAGATAGGCTTCGAGGAGAAGCCGAGCAGGAAGGCGACGCGCCCGGAACTGGGGCATCTCGGACACCGCCTGCCGCTATTGAGAGCGCAGCGCCGGCGCCTGCAAGCGTATCAACAGGAGCAGCGCGCCAGAACCAGAACGCAGGGCGAAGGCGAGGCTGCCGAGTCAAACGAGCCGGCGCAAAAACCGGACAAGCAAATTCAGAAGTTGCTCAAAGTTCAGGAAAATCGCCAGCGCCGCCCCGGCCCCGAACTCGGCCCGTTCAGGGTGCTGCGCGAAGTCAGACTACAGGAAGGCGCATCTTCCGCAAAGGTAGAGCTGGGCACGCGCTTTGATGCCGGTCTGTTCAAAGTTGGCGAGATGGTTGATATCGTGGGCACCTCCAAAGGTAAGGGTTTCCAGGGTGGTGTCAAGCGACACGGCTTCGGCGGCGGCCCCAAAACGCACGGTCAATCAGACCGCCGGCGCGCCCCGGGATCGATTGGCTCTGGTACAACCCCTGGCCGTGTATTGAAAGGCACGCGCATGGCCGGCCATATGGGCAATAAGCGCGTCACGATAAAGAAACTGGAAGTGATTCAGGCTGATCCTGAGCGCAACCTGCTGGTGGTCCAGGGTTCGGTGCCCGGCGCCAATGGTGGCTTGCTCATGATTAAGAAGCAGGTGATGAGGTAAACCGCAATGCCCTCGACTACAGTATATAACATGGCCGGTGAGGCCATAGACCAGCTCGAACTGAGCGAGCAGGTGTTCGGAATCACTCCCAACATGGCGGTTCTCCACCAGGTAGTGACTGCCCAGATGGTGAACCGGCGGCAGGGGAATGCTTCGACGAAGACTCGCAGTGAAGTATCGGGCGGTAACAAGAAGCCATACAGGCAGAAAGGGACGGGCCGCGCTCGTCAGGGCAGTACGCGCGCCCCCCAGTTTCGTCACGGCGGCGTCGTCTGGGGTCCCAGGCCGCATCCCTACCATCATGATGTACCAAAGAAGATGCGGCGCTTAGCCATCCGTTCGGCTTTATCTGACAAGGTGGCGAGCCAGACTCTGGTTGTGGTCAACGAGCTGTCCCTGGAAGCGCCGCGCACAAAGGATATGCTATCTCTGCTGGATAAGTTGCCATCGCGGGAGGGCCGGCGCGTCCTGATGATGCTGCCGCGCCGCGACGAGAACATTGTTTTGTCAACGCGCAACATTCCCAGCGCCAAAGTGCAGCATGTCTCCTCGATTAACGTCATCGAACTGCTCAAGCACGATTACATAGTGATGCCCGTCGAGACAGTACGCTGGCTGGAGATGGTATTTGGCGAAGGCAAGAGCGCTGAGGAGGCAAGCCGCGAGATCGCTGAAAAGGTAGCCGTAACGGCTGCTGGCGGCGCGGAGCCGGAAGAGTCAGCCGAGCCAGCGGAGCATCCGGAGCCAGAAGCTGCGGAATCCGACGGCGAAGCGTAGACGAGGAGGATCATACCGTGGAGATTACAGAGGTACTGCGCAAGGGTATCATCACCGAGAAATCGATGAAGCTCCAGGGCCAGAACAAATATACCTTTCAGGTGGCATTGCAAGCGAACAAGATCGATGTACGCCGCGCGGTTGAAACCCTGTTCGGGGTTAAAGTTGTCAAGGTGAACATTATGCGTATGCCCGGCAAGCCAAAGACGATCCGGCGGCGCGGTTCCCCTCCTCGACCTGTAGAGGCCCGCGAGTGGAAAAAGGCGATTGTCACGCTGCGCGAGGGGCAGACAATCGATGCATTGAAGGCATAGTCCTGACACATCTACCGGCGCTGCGGCGCCGGGGGATGGATCACAGCCAGAGGGGATTGAGAGATGCCAATCAGACAGTATAAACCAACATCTCCCGGGCGTCGCGGTATGTCTGTTTCGACGTTCGAGGAGATTACCAAGACCAGGCCCGAGAAATCGCTGACCGTCAGGTTGAAGAAACATGCCGGGCGCAATAACCAGGGAAAAATCACGACGCGTCATCGTGGAGGCGGTGCCAAGCGGGCCTATCGCATCATTGACTTTAAGCGGAACAAGCCGAACGTACCCGCCAGAGTCGCGGCCATCGAGTACGATCCTAATCGCTCGGCCCGCATAGCGCTCCTGCATTATCTGGATGGGGAGAAGCGCTATATTATCGCGCCGCTGGGTCTCAAAGTCGGGGACCAGGTAATGTCCGGGCCTGAGGCCGACATCAAGGTCGGGAATGCGCTTCCGTTGAAGAACATTCCGACCGGCACAACCATCCATAACGTAGAGTTGGAGCGCGGGCGCGGCGGTCAACTGGCGCGCGGCGCCGGCGTTGGCGCGCAGTTGATGGCGAAAGAGGGCGACTACGCATTGCTGCGCCTGCCATCGGGCGAGCAGCGGCGCGTGCATATCATGTGCATGGCAACCGTCGGCCAGGTGGGTAACGTCGATCATGAGAACGTGAGCATTGGTAAGGCCGGACGCTCGCGCCATATGGGCCGGCGCCCCAGCGTGCGAGGCTCGGTCATGAACCCGCGCGATCATCCACATGGCGGTGGCGAGGGCCGCGCACCTATCGGCGGGCAGCCACAGACGCCATGGGGGAAGCCAGCAATGGGTTACAAGACACGCCGCAACAAACGAACCGATCAGTTCATCGTCAGGCGGCGCAATGCCGGCAGGAGGAAGAAGTAATGTCGCGCTCAAGGAAAAAAGGGCCATACATCCATGAATCGCTCAGGAAAAAAGTGCTGCAGCTAAGGCGCAGCGGTGAGCGCCGCCTCATCAAAACCTGGTCGCGCGCTTCGACGATCTTCCCCGAGATGGTCGGCATGACCATCGGCGTGCATAACGGGAAGACGCATGTGCCTATCTATATTACTGAGAACATGGTGGGCCATAAGCTCGGAGAGTTCGCCCCGACGCGGCACTTTCGCGGCCACGCGGGCGGCAAGAGTGAGAGAACCACGTCTGTACGCTAGTGGAGATAGCATAGAGGTAAGAGATGCAAGTCAGGGCTATTGCAAGAAATATCGGCATTTCGCCGCGCAAAATGCGCCTGGTAACGAACGCGGTGAAGGGGCGCCGCGTCAACGAGGCGCTGGCTATTCTCCAGTTCTTGCCCAACGCGGGAGCAGTCCCGGTGAGCAAGGTCGTGGCGTCAGCGGCGGCGAACGCGGAGAACAACTATAATCTGAATCCAGATGACCTGTATATTCTGAATATCGTGGCGGATGATTCGTTTCGCATTAAGCGTGTAAAGCCACGCTCTCATGGCCGCGCGGCTCGTATTTTGCGTCGCTACTGCCATGTCACGGTAATCGTTTCGGACGATCTGGCCGACGCAGGCCGCTAAGAAGACTACAGTGCATTCAGGTAACGCGCGAGTGTTATGGCTGAATGGGTAGATTTAGGAGGACACTGTGGGACATAAAGTGCATCCCACCGGGTTCAGGCTCGGCATCGTCAAAGGCTGGCAGTCTTACTGGTACGCCGAGCGTGAATACAAAGATATCCTGGCGGAAGACTTTATGATTCGCCGGGAAATCAATAAGGAACTGAGCAGCGCAGCAGGTGCACGCGTTGACGCGGCGGTTTCGCGCATTGAGATCGAACGCGCCGCCGCTAATCAGGTGCTGGTGAAAATTTACACGGCCAAGCCCGGCATCGTCATTGGCAAGAGCGGCGAGAAGGTTGAGCGACTCAAGGCCGGCCTTGAGTCGAAAACGAAGAAGCGTGTACGCATCGAGATCAACGAGATCCGCCAGCCGGAACTGGATGCCTACCTGGTCGGGCGCAGCATCGCGGAACAACTGGAGAAGCGTATCTCGTTCCGCCGCGCCATGAAGCAGGCGGTGCAGAAATCGATGCGCGCCAACGCCAAAGGCATCAAAATCATTGTCGGCGGGCGCCTGGGAGGCGCGGAAATCGCGCGCTCCGAAAAAGAAGTTGAGGGCAAAGTGCCCCTGCACACGCTGCGCGCGGATATCGACTATGGTCAGACCGAGGCGCATACGACCTTCGGCGTGATTGGTATTAAGGTATGGATTTATAAGGGAGATATCCTTCCCAGCAAACGTCGTGAAGGGCTGGAGGCAGCGCAGGAGGCTCCAGTGCAGCCTGTATTCCCCGCTCGTGAAACCGGTGAGCGCCGGCCAGAACGGCGCCGCCAGGGCGAAGGCGGCGGGCGCGGCGAGCGTGGGCGCGGCGAACGCCAGGCGCGTGGCGAGCGGCCTGCCCGTCCTCAAGGCGAACGCCAGCCGCGCGGCGAGCGGCCTGCCCGTGCGCAAGGCACAGCGGCGGAACGCCCGGCGCGTCCACAGGGAGAGCGTCCTCAGCGCGGTCAGGGTGGCGAACGCGCTCCGCGCACTCCTCGCCCACAGGGCGAGAGATCGCCACGCACACAGGCTCAGGAACAGAGTGGGCAGCCCGCCAGCGCCGAGCAGGCGCCGGTAAGTCCTGTGGAGACGCAGAACGCACCCGCTCCAGAACCAATGCCGCAGACTCCGCCACCAGCCGCGCCGGAGACAGATACTGGCGCCACTCAGAGCGAGTAAGGAGATTTAAGAAGCCATGTTAATGCCGAAACGTACAAAGTACCGCCGGCAGCATCGCGGGCGCATGAAGGGAGTTGCCCAGCGGGGTTCTACCATCGCTTTCGGCGAGTTCGCCTTGCAAGCCCTGGAACCCTGCTGGCTGGAGGCGCGCCAGATCGAGTCGGCTCGTATCGCGCTCACCCGCTATATGAAGCGCGGCGGGAAAGTGTGGATCCGCGTCTTCCCGGATAAGCCCGTGACCGCCAAACCCGCCGAAACCCGCATGGGCAGCGGTAAAGGCGCTGTCGATCACTGGGTCGCAGTCGTCAAGCCAGGGCGCATCATCTTTGAGGTCGGCGGTGTGAGCGAAGAGGTGGCGAAAGAGGCCGTTCGCCTGGCGAGCCACAAGCTGCCGATCAAGTCGCGCTTTATCACCCGAGAGGAGGCGGAAAGTGTCGAAGCTTAATGAACGTCGTAAGGAGATACAGGGGTACAGCGAGGCAGAGACGCAGCGCGAGTTGAAAGAATTGCGGCTCAAGCTGTTCAACCTCCGCTTGCAGCAGCAGCGCGGCGAAGTGAAGAATAACCGCGTGTTCGCGCAGACTCGCAAGGATATTGCGCGCCTGCTGCATCACCTGACCATGTTGGAGAGGGAGAACGAAGAATGACGCAACATAGCGCAGAAACCACCCCTGAAACAGCAGCAACCAGAAAGCGTCGCCAGCAGAGAGTCGGGCGTGTGGTAAGCAATAAAATGGATAAGACGATAGTCGTTATCGTCGAAAGATTAAAGAAGCACCGGATCTACAAACGTACCTTTAAGCAGACCAAACGCTTCTACGCCCATGATGAGCAAAATGTCTGCCAGGTAGGTGATATGGTGCGCATCGAGGAGTGCCGCCCGCTCAGCAAAATGAAACGCTGGCGCCTGGTAGAGATCGTGAAGCGCGGCCCCGGCATTGTCCCGGTTGAAGAGGTGCTGGCAGAGGTCGATCCTGACCTGTTAGCCCCTGAGGAGGCGGAAGGAGAGTCCGCCAGGCCGGAAGAATAGAGAGGTAACGTCGTATGATCCAGCCACAAACACGCCTGAAAGTCGCCGATAATACCGGCGCCAAAGAAATTATGTGCATCCGTGTGATGAGCGGCTCATCCAAGCGCTATGCACGGGTAGGAGATATTATCAAGGCATCCGTGAAGCAAGCGGCCCCCAACGGGCAGGTTAAAAAAGGAGAAGTCGTCAACGCGGTGGTGGTGCGCGTCGCCAAAGAGTATGCGCGCCCCGACGGCTCGCACATTCGTTTCGATGAGAATGCCGCCGTCATCCTCGCGCCCGGCAACAACCCGCGCGGCACACGTATCTTTGGGCCGGTGGCGCGTGAATTGCGCGAGAAGAACTTCATGAGGCTTGTTTCACTCGCGCCTGAAGTGCTCTAAGCGAGGGGAAAGATGGCAGTAAAACAGAAAGAAAAGAAGCCGCTCCACCTTGCCAAGATGAATATCAAAAAGGGCGACACCGTTTTGATCATCACCGGCAAGGATCGGGGAAAAGAAGGCACGGTTTCACGGGCGATGCCGCAGGCCAGCAAAGTGATTGTTGAGGGCCTCAATACCGTCAAGAAGCACATTCGCCCGCAGGGGCAGGCGCAGCAGGGCGGCATCATTGAGAAGGCAATGCCCATCCACGTCTCGAATGTCATGTTAAAATGCACCGAGTGTGGCGAACCCACCCGGGTTGGGCATGAGCGCCGTCCGATGGGAGCCGACAAGAAACTGCGCCCTGTACGGATCTGCAAGAAGTGTCACAAAGTTATTGAAGATCGGACGAGGAGTAGTTAAATGGCACCGCGCTTGAAAGAGAGATATCGCCAGGAGATCGCGCCCGCGCTGCAAAAGGAATTTAACTACAAGAACCCGATGCAGATTCCCAGCATTAACAAGGTCGTCGTGAATATTGGCATGGGCGAAGTGATCCAGAACCACAATGCGATGGAGCACGCCATTGCCGACCTGACGGTCATTACCGGGCAACGGCCAGTAATAACGAAGGCCAGGCGCTCGGTTGCCGCATTCAAGCTGCGCGAGGGGATGCAGATCGGCTGCATGGTAACATTGCGCGGTGAGCGCATGTACTACTTCCTCGACAAGCTCATCAACGTGGCGCTGCCGCGCCTGCGTGACTTCCAGGGGGTTTCTCCCGATGCCTTCGATGGTCGCGGCAATTATACGCTGGGCTTGCGTGAGCAACTGGTCTTCCCCGAAATCGATTATGATAAGGTCGATAAGGTGAGAGGTATGGAGGTCAGTATCGTCACCACGGCGCGTACTGACGAAGAGGGACGACGGCTGCTCGCATTGATGGGCATGCCCTTTAAGAAGTAACGCTGGAGGGCGCAATGGCAAAAATCTCAATGATCGTGAAGTCGCAACGCAAGCCTCGCTTCAAGGTGCAGCAGCATAACCGCTGCAAGGTCTGCGGGCGGCCTCGCGCGTATATGCGTAAATTTGGTCTCTGCCGTATTTGCTTCCGCGAACACGCTTTGCGCGGTGAGCTACCCGGCGTGATGAAATCGAGCTGGTAGTCGCGAAGATGAAAGGACGTGCAGGAACGAAGGCGTGCTGATATAATAGACACGTTGCGCTGTTCACGTTTTCGCTCCTTCGTGATTGTGGAGGATATTCCATGAATATGACTGATCCGGTTGCGGATATGCTGACGCGCATCCGCAACGCAGCGACAGCACGACACACTCGCGTACTGATTCCCGCCTCGAAAATGAAGCTGGGTATTGCGCGGGTGCTCAAAGAAGAAGGCTATATTAAGGATATTGAAATCCTGAAGGATAATCCGCAGGGAACGCTTCGCCTCACACTGCGCTATATCGATAAGAAGCCGGTGCTGACACAATTGAAGCGCGTCAGCAAGCCGGGGCTGCGTGTATACACCAGGCGTGCGAATATTCCACGCGTCCGGGGTGGCCTGGGGATCGCTATCCTTTCGACGCCCAAAGGCTTGATGACCGGTTCTAACGCCTACAAGCAGGGGCTTGGCGGCGAGGTCATCTGCTACGTTTGGTAAAGGGAGGTATCGGATGTCTCGTATTGGACGCGCTCCAATCACAGTGCCGGCAAAGGTGCAGGTGAGCTGGACCGAGGATAACCTGGTGACGGTCAAAGGCCCCAAAGGTGAACTCTCGCAAAAGGTTGATCCAGCGCTGACGCTCAAGCTTGAGAACGGCACGCTGCATGTTTCTCGTCCCTCGGACAGCAAGGAGCATAAATCGAAACACGGCCTTTACCGCACTCTCGTTAATAATATGGTTGTGGGTGTCACAAACGGGTATACGAAACAACTGGAGATTCACGGCGTCGGCTATCGCGCGACGAAGGTCGGCGAGAACCTGGTGATCCAGGTTGGCTATTCGCACCCCGTTGAGGTGCAGCCCCCCAAAGGCATCACGTTGTCCGTTGATGGCATAGATCAGGCGACGAAGGCGACAAAAATCAGCGTCAGCGGCATCGATAAGCAACAGGTAGGCGAAGTGGCGGCCACGATTCGCCGCATCCGCAAGCCCGAACCCTACAAAGGCAAGGGCATCCGCTACGCTGGCGAGAAGATTCGCCGCAAGGCAGGCAAAGCCGGTAAAGTCGGCGGTAAGAAGAAGTAGCGCGCAATCGAGGATACAGGTGGGGAACGTAGTGCCGATCACGTTCCTCGGGCGATCCTCTTTTGCCCTGCGTATCTATAGAAGAAAGGGGATTTGCGAAAGACGATCTCACGCGGCCAGCAGGTTCTGGATACGGGAGATCACCTTCGCAATGAGGCTATGATCAAGCACTTTAATGCAAACAAGGCTCGGCTGCGGCGGCACCAGCGCATACGACGCCGGGTAAATGGCTCACCGGCGCGTCCTCGCTTGAATGTTTTTCGCAGCGGGAAGCATATCTACGCACAGATCATCGATGATAGCACAGGCCACACGCTGGCCGCCGCTTCCTCGCTCGATGTGAGTCTGCGCGACTTCAAGCCAGCAGTGAGCGCGGCCCCAGCGCAGCAGCCACAGGCCCGCGCGCAGGCGGAAGAAGAGGCCGAGGCGCCCGCAGAGATGGTTGCCTCGGCTGCCCCGGCGAAGGGCAGGAGCGCGAAGGCTCCGGCCAGGGGAGGACAGCAGCAGAAAGGGGGCGCGGCTAAAGGCCGGCCCGTTCAGCAGGCCAGGACAGTGCTTCCGGCGGCCCAGAAAGGCGCGGCCAGGACGCCTGTAGAGGCGCTGGCGGCGATTGCGCATAATCGCAAAGTCGCGCTGGCGCGTGAGGTAGGCAAACTGGTCGCCCAGCGCGCTAAAGAGCGGGGCGTGAACAAGGTTGTCTTTGACCGTGGCGGCTACACCTATCATGGACGGGTTGCTGCGCTGGCGGAAGGCGCGCGCGAGGTAGGTCTGGATTTTTAGTGCATGCATCCAGACCATGCAGCGGTTCCTGGTGAACTGCTGAGGGTTGAAAACTAGGGGAGTAAGATGAGAATAGACGCTTCAAAGCTAAACCTGGAGGAGACGGTGGTCGAAGTCAGCCGCGTCTCCAAAGTGGTCCAGGGGGGCCGGCGCTTTAGCATTCGTGCCCTGGTAGTGGTCGGCGATCACAACGGATACGTCGGTTTTGGCTTTGGCAAAGCCAGCGAATATACGGAGGCCATTCGTAAGGGAGTGGAGCAGGCCAAGAAGAATCTGATCCAGGTGCCGCTGGATGGGACGACTATTCCCTTCATGGTAAGGACGAACTTCGGCGCCTCCGAAGTGCTGCTCAAGCCGGCGGCCCCCGGCACAGGCGTAATTGCAGGTGGCGCCGTGCGAGCGGTCATGGAAGCCGTTGGCATCCGCGATATCTTGACGAAAACGCTTGGCAGCACAAACAAAGCCAATACGGTCCAGGCGTGCATGCGCGCGCTGCGCGAACTGCGCTCCCCGGATGACGAGGCCGCGCGGCGTGGCAAGACCGTCGTTGAAATCCTGGGCAAGAAGCGCGCCGAGCAGATAGCCGCCGCAGCCGCCAGCGCCGCCGAGCAGGCCGCCGTGGCCCGCGCCGCTCGTGAAGAGGAAGCGCGCGAGAGCAGAGCGGCGGCAGGACGCCGAGGCGGGGGAGACCGCGAACGCCGTGGCGAACGTCGTGGCGGTGAGCGCCGTCGATAGGAGAAAGCAATGGCAAAACTGCGTGTAAAATGGGTTAAGAGCGCAATCGGGTATCCCAAAGACCAGAAGGCGACGATTCGCGCGCTGGGCTTTCGTAAGCTCCAGCATACTGTTGTCCATAACGATCAGCCCGCCGTGCGTGGTATGATTCGTAAGGTAAGTCACCTGGTGCAAGTAGAGGAGATTGCCAGTGAGTCCGATTAACCTCTCTAATTTGCGGCCGGCCCCCGGCTCCCACAAGGCGGAGCGACGCGTTGGCCGTGGACACGGCTCGGGGCGGGGCAAAACCGCCGGTCGTGGTACGAAGGGGCAGAAGGCGCGATCAGGCGGGACAATTCATCGCGCCTTTCGTGGCGGTCAGACGCGCCTTTCGAAA
>Ga0209581_1001822_pt1 | contig 22960 bp, 20 predicted proteins | sample Coa_R2_FD_187160 | JGI IMG/M metagenome (GOLD analysis project Ga0209581, IMG submission 187160) | Surface soil microbial communities from Centralia Pennsylvania, which are recovering from an underground coalmine fire - Coalmine... | ecosystem: Environmental > Terrestrial > Soil > Unclassified ...
GTCGGTGCCCACCAGCTCGCCGCGCAGCAGGGTCAGCAATCGGGTTCCCAGGGTCGTCATCGGCGCGGAATGTGCACCGCCGCGCGGCCGCGGTAAAGAGCCGACCAGATCGCTCGAAGCGCGGACGGGGCTCCTCTCGCCTCACGCCAACTTTGCGAGGGCAAGTCGGTTAGCCCTACTTTCGTACCGGGCGAGCCGCTCCCAACGGTGCGACCAGTATCGAGAAATTCCAATGCCTAACCTTAGCAGCGTCGGTCACCGTTAGGAGGACCTGTCTAACGTTTTATCACACGTTTCATGCTTGCCTTAAGTCACATTATCTAGTAGCGTTTCGCTACATAGACACTAGATGGGGTGGGGTGCCCTTGATGGCTCGTACTCAAAAGCCCATGCCGGACCTCGTGACAAAAGCTGGAAGGGCACTGAAGAATCCGAGATCGGCCTCTATGAAGACTATACGGCGAATGGCTGCGGTCGTACTCGACGATCAGGAGTACGATCCAACCCCTCATAGGCCAAAGCGGAAAGGACGCTGATCCCGTAATAGCGGTGAGAGCCTTTGATCACTCACGTTAGCGACCACCGGAGCAATCAGCCGTTTTGAGGGAACGGTCTGCCCAGCCTCCGGGAATAGAAACCGAGCGCTTTTCTCAAGTTTGAGATTGTAAGCAAGGGCAGAGGTTGCCCTTAAGGGAGGGTGCGTGTCGAATCCACGTGGAAGCGGCACGCGAATATCGGGGGGGAAGAAATGCATATCGCGCGTCGCTTTACCACTGCCGGGCGGGACCCGTACGAGACCGTTGCGTTCCGCACCGTTGCCAGCGAGATCCGCAACCCCGACGGATCGGTCGTCTTTGCCGCGGAGGGAATCGAGGTCCCCGCCGAGTGGAGCCAGGTCGCCTGCGACATCCTCGCCCAGAAATACCTGCGCAAGGCCGGGGTGCCGTCGAAGCTGGTGCCGGTCGCGGAAGACGGCGTGCCGTCCTGGCTGTGGCGCCGCAAGGCCGACGAGGCGCTGCTGGCGCTGCTGCCCAAGGAGGAGCGCTACGGCGGCGAGACCAGCGCCAAGCAGTGCTTCGACCGGCTCGCCGGCACCTGGACCTATTGGGGCTGGCTCGGCGGCTATTTCGACGGCGAGGAGGACGCCCGCGCCTTCTATGACGAATTGCGCCTGATGCTGGCGCGCCAGATGGGCGCGCCCAACTCGCCGCAATGGTTCAACACCGGCCTCTATTGGGCCTACGGCATCGACGGGCCGGCGCAGGGCCATTTCTACGTCGACCACCGGACCGGCAAGGTGCGCGCCTCGGAAAGCGCCTACGAGCATCCGCAGCCGCACGCCTGCTTCATCCAGTCGGTCGCCGACGACCTCGTCAACGAGGGCGGCATCATGGATTTGTGGGTGCGCGAGGCGCGGCTGTTCAAATACGGCTCGGGCACCGGCTCGAATTTCTCGCGGCTGCGCGGCGACGGCGAAAAGCTGTCGGGCGGCGGCCGCTCGTCCGGGCTGATGAGCTTCCTGCGCATCGGCGACCGCGCCGCCGGCGCGATCAAGTCGGGCGGGACGACGCGCCGCGCCGCCAAGATGGTCATCGTCGACGCCGACCACCCCGACATCGAAAGCTATATCGACTGGAAGGTGATCGAGGAGCAGAAGGTCGCCGCCCTCGTCGCCGGCTCCAAGCTCGCCGCCCGCCACCTCAACCGCATCATGGCGGCGTGCCGCGCCGAGGGCGAAGACCCCTGCGATCCCGCCAGGAACCCGGCGCTCAAGGCGGAGATCCGCGCGGCGCGGCGGGCGATGATCCCGGAGAACTACATCCAGCGCACGATCCAGCTCGCCCGCCAGGGCATCGACACGATCGACTTCCGCACCTACGACACCGACTGGGATTCGGAAGCCTATCTCACCGTCTCCGGCCAGAACGGCAACAACACGGTGCGCATCACCAACGAGTTTCTCGAAAAGGTGCGCAACGACGAGGACTGGCACCTGATCCGCCGCACCGACGGCAAGGTCGCCAAGACCCTGAAGGCCCGCGCCCTGTGGGACAAGATCGCCTATGCCGCCTGGGCCTCGGCCGACCCCGGGGTGCAGTTCGACACGACGATCAACGAGTGGCACACCTGCCCGGAGAGCGGGCGGATCAACGCCTCCAACCCGTGCTCGGAATACATGTTCCTCGACGACACGGCGTGCAACCTCGCCTCGCTCAACCTGATGGCGTTTCGCGGCGAGGACGGCCGCTTCAACGTCGGCGATTTCCAGCATGCGGTGCGGCTGTGGACCGTGGTGCTGGAGCTCTCGGTGATGATGGCGCAGTTCCCCTCGCGCGAGATCGCCCGGCTCAGCTATGCCTACCGCACCCTGGGCCTCGGCTACGCCAATCTCGGCGGGCTCTTGATGTCGCTCGGGATTCCCTACGACAGCAAGGAGGGCCGCGCCATCGCCGGCGCGGTCACCGCGCTGCTGACCGGCGGCGCCTATGCCGCCTCGGCCGAGATGGCGGCCGAGCTCGGCCCGTTTCCCGGCTTTGCCAAGAACCGCGAGGCGATGCTGCGGGTGATCCGCAACCATCGCCGCGCCGCGCACGGCGAGACCGGCGGCTATGAGGGACTGTCGATCCTGCCGGTGGCGCTCGACATCGCCAACTGCCCGGACAAGCCGCTCGCCGAGGCCGCCGGCGCCGCCTGGGACGCCGCCCTCGCGCTCGGCGAGAAGCACGGCTACCGCAACGCCCAGACCACGGTGATCGCGCCGACCGGCACGATCGGCCTGGTGATGGATTGCGACACCACCGGGATCGAGCCGGATTTCGCCCTGGTCAAGTTCAAGAAGCTGGCCGGCGGCGGCTATTTCAAGATCATCAACCGCATGGTGCCGGTGGCGCTGCGCAGCCTCGGCTACGACGAGGATCAGATCGCCGCGATGGAGCGCTATGCGCTCGGCCACGGCACGCTGGTCGGCGCCCCGGCGATCGACCACAAGAGCCTCGCGGAGAAGGGCTTCGACGACGCCGCCATCGCCGCGGTCGAAGCCGCGCTCGCCTCGGCCTTCGACATCAAGTTCGCCTTCAACAAATGGACCCTGGGCGAGGCCTTCTGCACCGAACGGCTCGGCATCGCCCCGGCGGCGCTCGCCGATCCGGGCTTCGACCTGCTCTCCGCGCTCGGCTACTCGAAGAGCGAGATCGACGCCGCCAATGCCTATTGCTGCGGCGCGATGACCCTCGAAGGCGCGCCTCATCTCAAGGAAGAGCACCTCGCGGTATTCGACTGCGCCAATCCGTGCGGGCGCAACGGCACGCGCTGCCTGTCGGTGGAGAGCCACATCCGCATGATGGCGGCGGCGCAGCCGTTCATCACCGGGGCGATCTCGAAGACGATCAACATGCCCAACGCAGCGACGGTCGAGGAGTGCAAGGACGCCTATCTGTTGTCCTGGCAGCTCGGCCTCAAGGCGACCGCGCTCTACCGCGACGGCTCCAAGCTGTCGCAGCCGCTCGCCTCGACCCTGTTCGACGACGACGCGGACGCCGAGGACAAGGCCGCCGAGCTTTACGCCCAGTCGCCGGCCGAGCGGGTGCCGCTCGTCGCCGAGCGCATCGTCGAGCGGGTCATCGAGCGCGTCGTCCACAAGCCCGAGCGCCGGGTGCTGCCGAGCCGCCGCAAGGGCTACACGCAGAAGGCCACGGTCGGCGGCCACAAGGTCTATCTGCGCACCGGGGAATACGAGAACGGCGATCTCGCCGAGATTTTCATCGACATGCACAAGGAGGGCTCGGCCTTCCGCTCGCTGATGGATTGCTTTGCCATCGCGATCTCGCTCGGCCTGCAATACGGCGTGCCGCTCGAGCGCTTTGTCGACCAGTTCACCTTCACCCGCTTCGAGCCGGCGGGGATGGTCGAGGGCAACGACGCGATCAAGATGGCGACCTCGATCCTCGACTACATTTTCCGCGAGCTGGCGATCTCCTATCTCGACCGCAGCGATCTCGCGCATGTCGAGCCGGCCGACCTGATGCCCGACACGGTCGGCAAGCAGAGCCCGGCCGGCCCCAATCTGCGCGAGGCCGGCGGCGCCGGCGCCGAGGTTGCGGCGATGATGCAGAAGGTGGCGTCGAGCGGCTATGTCCGCAACAAGCTGACCGTGCTGCCGGGCGGCGGCGGCGGGCGGCGCGCCCAGGCGCGAAACGAGGCGGCGGGCCAGATGCCGCTGTTCGACGGCCCGCTCGCCGTCGCCGCCGAAGCGCCGGAGAGCGCGGCGCAAAGCGAGCGGATCGAGCGGATTCGCGCGGCGCGGATCAAGGGCTACGAGGGCGACAGCTGCGACGAATGCGGCAACTTCACCCTGGTGCGCAACGGCACCTGCCTGAAATGCGACACCTGCGGCTCGACCAGCGGGTGCAGCTGAGCATGCGCCGGCCCGGCGGCGCCGCCAACGGCGCCCGGCCGCTGCGCCTGTCGCGCGCGATCCTCGCCCGCCGCGCCGTCACCGCGGCCGCGCGCCCGGCCTGGACCCCGGCGCCGTTCCCTCGGCGGCCGTGTCGCGCCGGCGGGAGGGGTTGCGCCGCGTCCTCGGATTGCAAGCGTCACCCCTGCGGGTAGAGAAACACCACGTCGATCGCGGTGGCGCCGTCGAAGGCGGCGCGGCGGCTCGACAGGCGCAGCGTCATCGGCCGGTTGCCGGCGGCGTCGAGCTCGACCGGGAAATCGAGCTCGGCCGGCCCTTCCCGTTCGGGCTTCACCGTCGCCGCCCCGAGCGGCCGGCCGGCCGACAATTCGACGAGAAACTCGTGCTCGCAGGCCTCGCGCGAGAACAGCAATTTGACCTTGACCAGCCAGCGGCCGGGCGCGACCAGGATGTCCGGCCCGTGCGCCAGGCAGCGGGCGCGGCCGGTGATGTCGATGATGCGGGTGGCGCGCTCGGCCGGGCTGTCGCCGATAAAGAACAGATCGCGCCGCCAGATCATGTGGCACAGCGCGCCGCCGAGAAAATAGTGGACATAGGGGGCGAGCGCGTCGGTGACGAGACCCTGCTGCTCGCCGTCGAGCGCGTGCCACAGCGTCGCCGCGTCGGGCGGCCGCGGCTCGATCCCGGCGGCGGCGAGGTCGGCGACGATCGCCGCGATCTCCGCCGCCGCCACGTCGAGCCGCAGGTGCCGGGCGATCGCCGCCGCCGCGCCCGCCGGGTCGGCGGCGTCGCGGTCGGCGTGGAGGACCAGCGCGCCCGGCAGGTCGCGGCACGGCGCGACCGCGGCGCAGCTTGAGGCGGTCGCCGCCACCGCCGCCGCCAGCTCGGCCTCCGCCGCGATCAGCCGGTCGGCGAGCGCCAGGCGGGGATCGTCGAGCGCGACGACGAACCGCCGCCCCGCCTCGGCCAGCGCCGCGCACAGGCTCCCGTCCGGCCGCCGCGAGGCGACCGCGGCGTCGGCGCTGCCGCGCTGCAGCGCCGCCGCGGCCAGCTCGGCCAGGGTATCGGCGGCAAAGGCATCCGCCTCGCCGCCGCCGGCGCGCGCGAGCAGCGCCGCGGTCACCGCGTCGCACCACGCGGCAAAGCGGCCCGCCACTCCGACAACCACCCGCAGCATCGCCGAGTTCTAGCCCCCGCCGCGCGCGATTGACAGGGCCGGTTTTGCCGGTGTAGCGAGCGGCGGCGTCATGACCCGATTTTCCCCGCTCACCGAACGGGTGGCCGGAACCGGGGCGGCCGCCTGGGCCATCCACCAGGCCGCCGCGCGGCTGCGCGACGCCGGCGAGGACGTCATCTTCCTGACCGTCGGCGATCCCGACCAGGCGCCGCCCGCGCCGGTGATCGAGGCGACGGTGGCGGCTTTGCGCGCGCACCGCACCGGCTATTCGCCGACGATCGGATACCCGGCCTTGCGCCAGGCGGTCGCCGCGCGCTGCGCCCGCCGCTCGGGCCGGGCCTGCACGGCGGAGAACGTCGCGATCGTGCCGGGGGCGCAGGGCGGGCTGTTCGTGGCGCTGCACTGCCTCGCCGGGCCCGGCGACGAGGTGGTCGTGCCGGAGCCGACCTACGCCACCTACGAGGCGGTGATCGGCGCCAGCGGCGCGCGGATGGTGACGGTGCCGCTGCGCCCGGAGGCGAATTTCCATCCCGACCTCGACGCCATCGCCGCCGCGATCACCCCGCGCACGCGGGCGATCTGGATCAATTCGCCGCACAACCCGACCGGCGCCGTGTTCACCGCCGACGAGATCGGCGGCATCGCCGCGCTGTGCCGCGCGCACGATCTGTGGCTGCTCTCCGACGAGGTCTACGAAGACCTCGCCTTTGCCCGGCCGCATGTCGGGGCGTGGTCGCTGCCCGGCATGGCCGACCGCACCGTGGTGGTGTCCAGCCTGTCGAAATCGCACGCGATCCCGGCCTTCCGCCTCGGCTGGGTGATCGGCCCGCCGGCGCTGACCGCGCATCTGTTCAACCTGCTCCTGTGCCTGACCTACGGCAGCCCGGCCTTCATCCAGCTCGGCGCGCTGGCGGCGCTCGGAGCCGAGCTGCCCGAGGTCGCCGCCCTCGGCGCCGATTACCGGCGCCGCGCCGGGCTCATGTGCCGCCTCCTCGCCGGCGCCGCGAACTGCCGCGTCGTGCCGCCGGAAGGGGGAATGTTCGTCCTGCTCGACATCCGCGGCACCGGCCTCGGCACCGGCGAGTTCGCCGCCCGCCTGCTCGACCGCGAGCGGGTCGCGGTGCTGCCCTGCGACGGGTTCGGGCCGAGCGCCGCCGGGCATGTGCGCATCGCCCTCTCGGCGCCGGACGCGAGGCTCGAAGAGGCCGCGCGGCGCATCGTCCGCTTCGCCGGCCAGCTCGCCGCGCCGTAGCCGCGGCCGGCCTCGCTTGACGGCCGGCGCGGCTTTGGCCGATTGTCGCGCCGCCCATGATCCTGCTGTCGATCGGCCTGCCCGGCGATGCCGCCGCCCGCTGCGACGCGATCGCCGCGCGCCTGGTCGAGACCGCCCTGGGGCCCACCGAGCTGTTCGCGGCCGACACGGTCGAGGCGATCGGCGCCGCGCTCGTGCGCCTGCAGGGGCGGCACGCGGTGATCGCCGCGCGCCGGCCGGACGCGGCGTTGCGCGCGGTTCTGGCGGCCGGCGGCGCCCGGGTCCTGGCGATCGAGGACGAGCCGCACGCCGCGGTCCGCGATCTCCTCGCGCAGGGGCTCGGGCTCGCGGCGGCGACCCGCGCCGTGGCGACGAGCTGCGCCGCCCTCGTCGAAGCCGCCGCCCTGCCCGGGGCGGCGGTGCTGCCGGCGGCGGAGATTCTCGCCCGCCCGGCGAGCCTCGCCGCCGCGCTCGGGATCGACCGGGGCGCCGCCCCGCCCGCGCCGCCGCCGGAGCCGGCCGCGCCCTGGCGCGACCGGCTCGACCCCGCCGCCCGCGCCCTTGTCGACGGCGCCGTCGCCGCCTATGCCGGGACGTTGCGCGGCGGCCTGCTCGGCGAGATCGTCTGGGACCGCGGCCTGTTATGGCGGGCGGGCGATCCGGCGCAGCCGGCGAGCGCCGCGATCGAGCTGGCGGGCGGGGCGCGCGAGCTCGTCGCCGGCCCGGACATCGCGCTGCCGGCGGGACGCTGGGCGGCAACCCTCACCCTCGCGGTGTCGCGCGAGGCGGCCGGCATCGCCTTTGCCGCCGAGCTGGTCGCCGGCGCCGAGCGCCGGCCGCTGGCGGCGGCGACCGTGGTGCCCGACGGCCGCGGCATCGGCAGCGCGACCCTGCCCTTCGCGGTCGATGCCGCCACCCCGCAGCCGCTCGCGCTGCGCCTCGCGACGGCCGGCCCGGCGGCGGCCGGCCGGCTGGCGCTGGGCAACGTGACGCTGGTGCCCGGGCATGGCGACGCCGGCGCCCTCCCCGTCGAGTTCGGCTCGCTCGGGCTGTAGCCTTGTTGCCGGCCGCATCCTCTGTGCCTAATCTGCCGCGAGGCCCAGGGCGGTGGCGGAACGCGCGATGAAGGTGATGGTGACGGGGGGCGCCGGGTTCATCGGCTCGGCGGTGTGCCGGTTGTTTGTCGGCGAGCTCGGCGTCGCGGTCCTCAATCTCGACAAGCTGACCTACGCCGCCAACCCGGCCTCGCTGCAGCCGATCGCGGCCGAACCCGGCTACAGCTTCCGCCAGGGCGACATCTGCGACCGCGCCCTGGTCGCGGCGCTGTTGCGCTCGTTCCAGCCCGACGCGATCCTGCACCTGGCCGCGGAATCGCATGTCGACCGCTCGATCGACGGACCCGGCGCCTTCATCCGCACCAATATCGAGGGCACCTACGCCCTGCTCGAAGCCGCGCTCGACTACTGGCGGCAGTTGCCCGGCGAGGACAGGGCGCGCTTCCGCTTCCACCACGTCTCGACCGACGAGGTGTTCGGCTCGCTCGGCGCGACCGGACGATTTACCGAGCGCAGCCCCTATCGGCCGAATTCGCCCTATTCGGCGTCGAAGGCGGCGTCGGACCATCTCGTCCGCGCCTGGCACGAGACCTATGGTTTGCCGGTGGTGATGAGCAACTGTTCGAACAATTACGGGCCGTACCACTTCCCCGAAAAGCTGATCCCGCTGGCGCTGCTGAAGGCGCTGCACGGCGAGCCGATCCCGGTCTACGGCACCGGCGAGAACGTGCGCGACTGGCTCTACGTCGAAGACCACGCCCGCGCGCTGCACGCAATCCTGACCCGCGGCCGCGTCGGCGAAAGCTACAATGTCGGCGGCAATGCCGAGCGCAGCAACCTCGAGGTGGTCACCCGCCTCTGCGCCCTGCTCGACGAGTTCCGTCCGGCGGGCCGGCCGCATGCGCGGCTGATCGAGTTCGTCGCCGACCGCCCCGGCCACGACCGCCGCTATGCGATGGACGCGCGCAAACTGCGCCGCGAATTGGGCTGGAAGCCGCGCGAGAGCTTCGAGTCGGGCCTGCGCAAGACGGTCGCCTGGTATCTCGAAAACCGCGCCTGGTGGGAGCCGATCTGGTCGGGGCGCTATGCCGGGGCGCGGCTCGGCCTCGCCGTCGGAGCGGCGCGATGAAGGGGATCGTCCTCGCCGGCGGCCAGGGCACCCGGCTCTATCCGATCACCCTCGTCGTCAGCAAGCAGCTCCTGCCGGTCTACGACAAGCCGATGGTCTACTACCCGCTGACCACGCTGATGCTGGCCGGCATCCGCGACATCCTGGTGATCGCCACGCCGCAGGAGAAGCCGCGCTTCGAGGCCCTGCTCGGCGACGGCAGCCAGTGGGGCATCGCCCTGTCCTACGCCGCCCAGCCGCGGCCGGAAGGGCTCGCCCAGGCCTTCCTGATCGGCCGCGATTTCATCGGCGACGGGCCGGTCGCGCTGGTGCTCGGCGACAACATCTTCTACGGCGGCGGGCTGTCGGCGGCGCTGCAGGAGGCGGCGCGGCCGCGCCCGGGCGCGACCATCTTCGCCTACCAGGTGCGCAACGCCCAGGCCTACGGCGTCGTCGAATTCGACGCGCAGGGCCGGGCGATCAGCATCGAGGAAAAGCCGACGCAGCCGCGCTCGCACTGGGCGGTGACCGGGCTCTATTTCTACGACAACGCGGTGGTCGACATCGCCGCCGGGCTGAAGCCGTCGGCGCGCGGCGAGCTGGAGATCACCGACCTCAACAACGTCTACCTCCAGGCCGGAACCTTGCGGGTCGAGCGGCTCGGCCGCGGCGCGGCGTGGTTCGACACCGGCACCCACGAGGCGCTGATCGAGGCCGGCGAGTTCGTGCGCACGATCGAGATGCGCCAGGGGCTGAAGATCGCCTGCCCCGAGGAGGTCGCCTATCACATGGGCTATATCGACCGCGGGCGGCTGCTCGATGCCGCCCGCCGTTTCGCCAACAGCGAGTACGGGCGCTATCTCGCCGGGCTCGTTGACTAGAGAGAGGGACGACGCGATGAGCGGCTCGGGATTCGCCTATGCCAACCTGTTCGCCAGAAACCTGCCGGCGCCGGCGGTCCGTTTCACCGGCTATCCCAAATACAACTTCATCGGCGGCCACAACGACCCGACCCTGATCCCGGTCGAGGGGCTGATCGAGGCGACCGCGGCGGCGCTGCGCAAGGACGGCGCCAAGCTGGCGATGTATACCGCGGCGCAGGGGCCGCAGGGCCATCTCGCGCTGCGCCAGTTCGTCGTCGAGAAGGCGAAATTGCGCGGCATCGCCTGCACCCCCGACGACGTGCTGATCACCGCCGGGTCGGGCCAGGGGATCGACCTCGTCAACGCCGTGCTGCTCGAACCCGGCGACACCGTGATCCTCGAGGAATTCTCCTATGGCGGCGCGATCAACAAGCTGAAGCGCGAGGGGCAGAAGATCGTCGGCGCGCCGCTCGACGAGGACGGCATCCGCATCGACGCGCTCGCCAACATCCTCGCCGACCTCAAGCGCAAGGGCGTCACCCCGAAATACATCTACACGATCCCGACGGTGCAGAACCCGACCGGCAGCATCATGCCGCTGGAGCGGCGCCGCCAGCTTCTCGCGCTCGCCGTCGAATACGGCGTGCCGATCTTCGAGGACGAATGCTACGCCGACCTGATCTGGGGCGGAACCCAGGCGCCGCCGGCGATCTACTCGATGGATTCCGACCATGTCGTCCATATCGGCTCGTTCTCGAAGACGCTGTCGCCGGCCCTGCGGCTCGGCTACTGCATCGCCGACTGGAAGTTCATGAGCCAGATGATCGCCTGCCGCAGCGACAGCGGCTGCGGCGCGCTCGAACAGATGGTCGTCGCCGAGTATTTCTCGCAGCATTTCGGCGAGCATGTCGACGAGCTGAGCGAGACCCTGAAGGGCAAGCTCGACACGATGGTCGAGGCGCTGGAGCGCGAATTCGGCACCGCGGTCGAGCCGTGGATCCCGAAAGGCGGCATCTTTCTGTGGATGAAGCTCCCCGATCAGGTCGACATCATGAAGCTGGTCGGGCCGGCGGCAAAGGCGGGGATCGCGCTCAACCCCGGCCCCGAATGGGCGGTCGACGGCGCCGATTCGCGCTCCCGCCTCAGGCTGTGCTTCGCTCTGACCAGCAAGGAGGAAATCCGCGCCGGCATCGCCGAGCTGGCGCGGGTCTGCTACGAGGAGACCGGCATTCCGGTGCGCAGCGGCAACGTCGAGCGACGGCAGGGATGAGCGCTGCGGCGATCGACGGCCTGCTGCGCCGCGCCGTCGATGACGGCGCAGTGCCCGGGGTGGTGGCGCTCGCCGCCACCGACCGCGGCCTCCTGTACCAGGGCGCCTTCGGCCACCGGGTCTTGCCGGACGGGCCGGCGATGTCGCTCGACACCGTGTTCCGCATCGCCTCAATGACCAAGGCGGTCACCTCGGTCGCCGCCTTGCAGCTCGTCGAGGCCGGCAAACTGACCCTCGACGGCCCGCTGCCGGATATCGATCCGGCGCTCTCCCGCCCGCAGGTGCTCGACGGGTTCGACGCCGCGGGCGACCCGATCCTGCGGCCGGCGCGGCGGCCAATCACCTTGCGCCACCTGCTGACCCATACCGCCGGCTTCGCCTACGAGGCGTGGAACGCAAGCCTGAAGCGCTACGTCGCCGCCACCGGCACGCCGGCGCTCGCCAGCGGCAGGCTTGCCGCGCTGCGCCTGCCGCTCGTCTTCGACCCCGGCGAGCGCTGGGAATACGGCATCAACACCGACTGGGTCGGCCGCCTCGTCGAAGCGGCCGCCGGACAGAGTCTCGACGCCTATGTCCGCGACCGTATCGCCGGCCCGCTCGGCATGGACGACACCGCGTTCTCGCCCTCGCCGGGCATGCGGGCGCGCCAGGCGGCGGTCCACCAGCGCCGCGCCCACGGCGGGCTGGCGCCGCAGCCGCTCGAACCGCTGCCGGAGCCGGAATTCTGGGCCGGCGGCGGCGGGCTCTATTCGACCGCCGGGGACTACCTCAAATTCCTCGCGATGCTGCGCGACGGCGGCGCCGGCATCCTGCGCCGCGAGACGGTGGCGCGGCTCGGCGAGAACCATACCGGCGGGCTGCAGGCCGGGATCATGAAGACGGTGCAGCCGGAGCGCTCCGCCGACGTCGATTTCTTCCCCGGCCTGCCGGCGCGCTGGGGGCTGGCGACGCTGATCAATCTCGCGCCGGGGCCGCATGGCCGCAGCCCCGGCAGCCTGTCCTGGGCCGGGCTCTTCAACACCTATTACTGGCTCGACCCGGCGCGCCGCCTGATCGCGACGATCATGACCCAGATCCTGCCTTTCGCCGAGCCGCGGGCAGTGGCGCTTTACGGCGCGTTCGAACGGCACCTCTATGCCGCGCTGGACGGCTAGCCTCGCCCTCCTTGCCGCGCTGTCCGGCTGCGCGGCGCCGCCGGAAACCGCGCCGCCGGCGCCGGGCGTGCCGGCGATGGTTATCGTCCGCGAATTCCGCACCACCTCGTCCACCCGGGTGGCGATCGACACCAGCTTCGGCTTTTCGCTGCACCGCGGCCAGCCGGGCGTGCCGCTGTCGCAGCGCGCCCTGTCGGTGTCGCGCGCCGCCGCCTTCGACATCGCCGACGCGGCGACGGAACGGCTGCGCCAGGCCGGCTACAATGCGGTGCACGGCGACACCCGAGGCCCGGCGCCGACCGGCAAGGCGATCATCGTCGTCGGTACCCTGCGCGATGTCGACGAAGGGCACCGCCGCCAGGTCGGCGCGGAGAACGCCGCCGTCGCCGCCGATGTCGAGATCGACTACTGGGCGCCGGGGATGCAGCCGCTCGCCGCGCTGCACATCGATTCGCGCCAGCTCGGCGGCGGCAATGCCGCGGCGGTCAACGTCGCGGCGGCGCGGGTCGGGGCCGAGATCGCCCGGGTGGCGATCGCCGCGGCGCAGCGGGTCGGCCTGCCGCCGCGCTGATCCTACGAGCCGGGCACGATCCCCGCCGGCAGCCCGGCGCAGTACCGCGCGATCTCGCCCGGCGTCGTGATCCACAGGTCGTCGCGGTGGTCGAGGATGTGGCGCAGCGCGCCGCGGAAGGCGCGCAGGCGGAACGGCTGGCCGATGATGAACGGGTGCAGCGCGATGCCGCAGACCAGCGGATATTTGCGCGACTGCTCGAGCATCTCGTCGAACTGGTCGATCACCATCTCGGCGAACTGCCGGCCGCTGTGCCGGCGAAACACCAGGCTCGGCGAATCGTTGAGCTCGATCGGGTAGGGCACCGACAGGATCGGCCCCGCGCGGGTGCGCATCCACACCGGCTGGTCGTCGAGCGCCCAGTCCATCACATAGCGGTAGCCGGCCTCTTTCAACAGGTCGAGGGTGACGCCGCTCTCCGCCAGATAGGGGCCGAGCCAGCCTTCCGGCCGCCGCCCCGACAGCCGCGCGACGATCTCGGTGCACTCGGCGATCAGCCGCGCCTCGTCGTCTTCCCACAGCACGTCCTGGCGCTCGGAATTGGTGCGGCCGTGGCCGATATACTCGTCGCCGCGGCCGTTCAGCCGCTCGACGATCTCGGGACACGCCTCCAGCACCGCCGAGTTGACGTTGTGCGCCCCGGGCAGCGCGAATTCGTCGAGCAGGTCGAGGTAGTACCACAGCCCGACCCGGTTGCCGTAATCGCGCCAGGCGTAGTTGCGCTGCGATTGCGGCGCCGCCGCCCCGGTCGAGTCGCTGCCGAGCCCGGCGCCGAAGGCGAAATGCTCGATGTTGTTGCACAGATAGACCGCGAGCCGCTTGCCGCCGGGCCAGTCGTAGACCGGCCGGCGCGGCAGCGGCACGTAGTCGTAGCGGTCGTGGCGCGGGAGCTTCATCGCCCTTTGAACACCGGCCGGCGCTTTTCCATGAAGGCGGTGCGGCCCTCGGCGTAATCCTCGCTGGCGAAGCAGGCGTCGACGACGCGCTTGCACAGGGCCATGTCGCGCTGCGACTCGTCCTTTAAGGCCTCGCGCACGATCTGTTTTGCGGCGCGGATGGTCAGCGGCGCGTTGGCGGCGATCGTATCGCAGTAGTTCTTGACGTAATCCTCCAGCTCGTCGGCCGGCACCAGCCGGTTGATCAGCCCCATCGCCAGCGCCTCCTCGGCGGTGAACTGGCGCGCGGTATAGAAAATCTCGCGGGCGAAGGCCGGGCCGACCAGGCCGATCAGTTTGGCGATGCCGTCATAGGCGTAGCCGAGGCCCAGCCTCGCCGCCGGGATGCCGAAGCGCGAACCCTCGGCGGCGATGCGGATGTCGCAGGCCAGCGCGGTGGCGAGCCCGCCGCCGATGCAATAGCCGCGGATCATCGCGATCGTCGGCTTCAGCGTGTCCTGCAATTTCAGGCGCGCGGCCTCGGAAATCTTGCTGTAGGCGGCGGCCGCCTCCTCGTTGGCGCGCTTCTCCTTGAACTCGGAGATGTCGGCGCCGGAGACGAAGGCCTTGCCGCCGGCGCCGGAGACGACGATGACGCGGATCTCGTCGTCCTTCTCGAAATCGTCGATGATCTGCCCGACCGCCTGCCACATGTCGAGCGAGACGGCGTTGTGGCGCGCCGGGTTGTTGAAGATCAGGTGGCCGACGGCCCCGTCCTTGCGGGCGAGCATCTTGCTGGTGAGCGGCTGGTCGAGCATGCTTTCGTTCCTTGTCAGGTCATTGCGGGCGCGGCGACGCAATCTGCCGGGGGATGGCTGTGCCGCCGGCGGCGCTGCGCCGCGACCAAGGTCACACCACGGCTTTCGCGCGCAGCTCGGCGATCGCGTTCTCGCCGAAGCCGAGCTCGCGCAGGATGTCGTCGGTGTGCTCGCCGAGATCGGGGGTCGCCGTCCGCATCCGCGGCGGTTCGGGCGTCTTGGTCATGTTGATCGCCTGGCCGACCACCTTCAGCTCGCCGAGCCGCTTGTGGTCCATCGGCCGCGCCATCTCCAGGTGCTGCACCTGGGGATCGGCGAAGACCTGGTCGATCGTATAGAGCGGACCGCACGGCACGCCGACCTCGTTGAGCAGCTCGATCCAGTAGGCGCTCGGCTTCCGGCGCGTGATCTCGCCGATCGCCTCGTTGAGCCGCTTGCGGTTTTTCGAGCGCGCCGGGCCGGTCGCATAGTCCGGGTCGGTCAGCAGGTGCGGCGCCTCCGCCGCCTCGCAGAAGCGCCGGTAGAGGTTGTCGCCCGAGGCGGCGATGTTGATCTGGCCGTCGGCGGTCGGGAACAGCCCGGTCGGGATGCCGGTCGGGTGGTCGTTGCCGGCCTGCTGGGCGACCTCGCCGGCCTGCAGCCAGCGCGAGGCCTGGAAGTCGAGCATGAAGATCTGCGCTTCCAGGAGCGAGGTGTGCACCCACTGGCCCTCGCCGGTGACCTCGCGGTCGAGCAGCGCCATCAGGATGCCCTGGGCCAGCAGGATGCCGGCGCAGAGATCGTCGATCGGGATGCCGACCCGCACCGGCCCCTGCCCGGGCAGTCCGGTGATCGACATCAGCCCGCCCATGCCCTGGGCGATCTGGTCGACCCCGGGGCGCTTGGCATAGGGCCCGGTCTGGCCGAACCCCGAGATGCTGCCGTAGACGATGCGCGGGTTGACCTTCTTCACCGACTCGTAGTCGACGCCGAGCCGGTGCTTGACCGTCGAACGGAAATTCTCGACCACGACGTCGGCCTTCTCGGCCAGCTTCATGAAGATGTCGAGGCCTTCCTTGCTTTTCAGGTTCAGCGTCAGGCCGCGCTTGTTGCGGTGCAGGTTCTGGAAGTCGAAGCCGTCGCGGCGCGAGCCGGTGATGTCGTTGGCCGGCGCGCCGGGCGGCTCGATCTTGATCAGCTGCGCGCCCCAGTCGGCGAGCTGGCGCACCGCCGTCGGTCCGGCGCGGGCATGGGTCAGGTCGAGAACGGTGAAACGCGACAGCGGCAGCGATCCCATGCTCACGACGGATTCCTTTCCTGGCGGGCTCGGCCAACTTTCCTCCGCCGATCGGGCGATCGTCAAGGTTGCCGGGCGGCGCCCGCGGCGCTAAGGGAAGGACGGCAAGCGCGAAGAGGTTGCGATGCGTTGCTGGAACGCGCTGGTTCTGGTTGCCGCGCTGGCCGCCGCGGGCACCGGCCCCGCCCGGGCGGAGACGCCGGTCGAGCGCGGCCGCTACCTGGTCACTGCAATCGCCGCCTGCGGCAATTGCCACACCCCGCACGACGCCGCCAACCGCGAGCTTCCCGGCATGGAACTGGCCGGCGGGCGCGAGTTCGACGACGCCGAGCTCGGCCACATCGTCGGCCCCAACATCACCCCCGACAGGGAGACCGGGATCGGCGCCTGGAGCGCGGCGCAGATCGTCACCGCGCTGCGCACCGGCAGGCGGCCCGACGGCACTCTGATCGCCCCGCCGATGCCGATCGAGTTCTACCGCGGTCTCGGCGACCGGGACGCCGAGGCGATCGCCGCCTATGTCAAGAGCCTGAAGCCGGTGCACCACGCCGTCGCCCGCTCGCACTACCGGGTGCCGCTGCCGCCGTCCTACGGACCCGAGGTCGCACATGTCGCCGAGCCCGACCGCGGCGACAAGGTCGCTTACGGCGCCTATCTCGCCGGCCCGGTGGCGCATTGCATGGAGTGCCACACGCCGCGTATCCGGGGCGTGTTGCAGCGCGACCGGCTCGGCGCCGGCGGTCGCGAATTGCCCGATATCGGTCACCCCGGCGCGCTGACGGTCAGCCGCAACATCACCCCCGACCCCGAGCACGGCCTCGGCAAATGGAGCGACGCCGACATCGAGCGCGCGATCACCTTGGGGCTGCGCCCGGACGGCACCAGGCTGGCCGAGACGATGCCGTTCGCCGCCTACCGTCGGATGACCGCCGCCGACCTTGCCGCGATCGTCGCCTATCTGCGCTCGCTGCCGCCGCAGCAAGGACCGTAGGCGGAGCGGACGCCGCCCCGGTACCCGCTATCGCTGGTCGGGGGGTCCCGGCTCCGCCCCGCTCGCCCGGCGGAAGCGGTCCTTGAGCAGCACGCCGTCGCGCGGCGGCAGCACCCGCGGCGGCTCGTCGGCGCGGATCGCGACGCGGGCGAACAGCGTGTCGCCGGCGGCGTGAATCTCGCGCGCGAAGGCGGCGAGCGCCGCCATGTCGGCAATGTCGCGCACATGCTCGATGCCGCAGGCGCGGGCGACCCCGGTCAGCGAGGCGGTCTGCGCGGTATGGCTCGCCTGCATCCCGGTCTCGCCGTAATGGCCGTTGTCGAACACCGCGATCGCCAGGTTCCGCGGGCGCATGACGCCGATCGTCGCCAGGCTGCCCAGCCCCATCAGCATCTCGCCGTCGCCGGTGACGACGAGCACCCGCCGCTCCGGCCGCGCCAGGGCCAGGCCGAGCCCCACCATCGCCGCCGCGCCCATCGCCCCCCACAGGTAGAAATTGCGCGGGTCGTCGCCGAGCGAGGCGGCGTCGTAGGTGGTCGAGCCGAGCCCGGTGACGACCAGGAGATCGCCGCGCCCGGCGAGCAGCGCGCGGATCGCCTCGCGCCGGTCGAGGCGGGGATCGTTGCCGCTCATTTCACCCACACCTTGGCGCCGATCAGCCGCTGCGACAGCAGGACCGCCGTCGCCAGGCTGCCGTTGAAGGCGATGTCGAGCGCCGCGGCGACGGTCTCGGCCGCCTCCTCGGCGCGCTCGGCGCGATAGACCAGCACATCCATCAGTTCCAGCGCCGCCCTGGTCTTCGACCCCATCGGCACCTGCCACGGGTTGAACTCGGCCCATTCGCCGCGCATCGTCACCAGCATGACCAGCGGAAAGCGGCAGGATTTGACGAGGCCGAGCAGGTTGATGCAGTTGCCGACCCCGCTCGACTGCATCAGCAGCGCGCTGCGCTGGCCGCCGAGCCAGGCGCCGGCGGCGAGGCCGATCCCCTCCTCCTCGCTGGTCAGCGGCACCGCCGCGATCGCCGGGTCGGCGCGGCACAGTTCGATCAGCCGGGCATGCCCGGCATCCGGGACATAGCCGACCTGGCGGATCTCCGCCGCCTTCAGCGCGGCGAAAATCGCCTCGCGCCAGTCGCCTGTCGTCGTTCCGCTCACGCCGCCCTCGTCCCGCCGTTGATGTGCAATAATCGCGGCCCCTACCGGCCGGAGCAAGGGAGCCCGACATCATGGCCAAGCGCATCGACCCGCAGACCCTGCCGGCGGTCACCGGCACCACCTATCCGGCGCCGTACGACGAGCCGTGCCGCAGCCGCGAGCGCAAGCGGCTCGGCGACGCCGCCGGGCTGACGCAATACGGCGTCAACCTGCTGCGCCTGCCGCCCGGGGCGTGGTCGAGCCAGCGCCACTGGCACACCGGCGGCGACGAGTTCGTCTATGTCCTGTCGGGCGAGGTGGTACTGGTTAGCGATGCCGGCGAGGAAATCCTGCGGCCCGGCGACTGCGCCGGGTTCAAGGCCGGCGACCCCGACGGGCACTGCCTGCAGAACCGCTCCGGCGCCGACGCCACGGTGCTCGAAATCGGCAGCCGCATCCGCGGCGAGGCGGCCTATTACCCCGGCATCGATCTGGTCGCGCGGCCGCAGGGCGGCTACGCCCACACCGACGGCACCCCCTACCCGGCGCGGCCGCGCACCGCCGGCTGACTCACCAGCCGAGCGCGTAGGCGGCGCGGCGCGGGTCGGCGCCGGCTTCGAGCGTGCCGCGGCCTCACCCGAGTCAGCTTCTATCTGTCGGGTATGCAAATATCCGGCTGGAATAATCGCCTCCGTCTGTTATTACAAAATCTCCTGATTCTCACCAACTGGCGGCGGCGGAACCTGTCGCCTATCCAACTCCTGGCGCGCCAATTCCAAATAGAGCAGCTGTATCTGAACCCGAGACAGACTGCCTTCTTGCGCGATCCGCCGGATGGCCTGAATCGCATGTTCAAGGTCATCACCTAAGCGATAACGGGTGAAAATTGTGGGGAGCATGAATAGGAAAATTCCAACAAAAATGCACTCGGGCATGCTAAGTCTTGTCAAATCTATAGATGTTTTTTCGATGATAACCGGATTGAGAATCGCAACGATGACGTGTACAACAACACCAGTGAGCGCACCAAGCGAGAGGCGCTGAGGATAACGGGCGAGGAATGTTCGAAGAAAAATTCGGGCGGAATAGGTCGGGTCATCCATTCGTAGCGTGATCGCCTACCTCCTTATCCGCGCCCAAAGACGACACAGAACTTGCTGCGGGACGCTTCGAAAGCGGCGTGATTCGCCTCATTCGATTTAACGACCCTCCCCGGCCGCTCGATTGAGAGAGAATCCACGTCAACAGTTCTCGAATCTCGGTCTCATTATCGGCGAATCTGCCCTTCGATATCCTAAAGGCGAGAATTATCAAATCAGCAAGCGGTATTATAATAATACCTAAAGCTAACGCAATCCCTGTGAGAGATATATTTACGCTCTTTATCCAAATTACGGTTCCGAAATACACCACGAGTCCAAAAATAACCAAGATATGCGCCGAAGCAACTGTTCGGGTCTTGTCTTTTAACATTTCGAGCGCTGCCGAAACCTCCTGGGAGTGATCACCAGTGATATTTGTTATTATACAATTGAATACAATTTTAAAATAAATATTTATCAAAGAACTTAGTAATACCGGAATAATTATGTATGACAATGCTATGCATAATAATAAGGCATTTAAAAAACTAAATAATCGAGGCAGCAATATTGAGAATGAGGACAGTGTTACTGCAAGAGCAATTTCCGCAAAAGCAACTGAAAACAAAATTCTCAGCGCTATGAGTCGCTCCTGAACGTAATAGCCTTGGTTCTTGTCTGGCACGACTATGAACTCAGAATCCGAGCGCGTAGGCGGCGCGGCGCGGGTCGGCGCCGGCTTCGAGCGTGCCGCGCTTCTTGTCGACCTTGATCGCGCACACCGCGCCGGCGAGCCAGGCCCAGTCCGGCCAGCGCTCGATCTTGTGGCCGCGCCGCGCCAGCTCCGCCGCGGTCTCCTCGGGGAAGCGGCCTTCGAGGTTGAGCCGCCCGGGATAGTAGTCGTAGGGGGCGAACGAGGACGGGTAGGAATAGCTGGCGAAGCGCGGCTCCTCGATCGCCCCCTGCACGTCCTTGCCGTGCACGAAGATGTTGAGCAGCACCTGCAGCATCGCCTGGGTCTGCACGTCGCCGCCCGGCGTGCCGAACGGCAGGAAGGTGTCGCCGCCCTTGATCGCCAGCGCCGGGTTCGGGGTCAGCCGCGGCCGCTTGCCCGGGGCGACGCCGGCCGGGTGGCGCGGATCGGGGCGCGACTGCGAGCCGCGGTTCGACGGGATCAGCCCGGTCCCGGGGACGATCGGCGAGCCGTAGGAGCCGTCGCTCGGCGTCGCCGAGAACAGGTTGCCCCAGCGGTCGGCGGCGCAGACATAGGAGGTATCGGGCTCGGGAAAGGCGTTTTCCGGCGACGGCGCCAGCGCGGCGGCCGGCACCCTCGCCCCCGCCTCGCCCGCCAGATCCCCCGGCGCCGGCATTTCCGGCCAGGCCCGCTCGGGGTCGATCAGCTTGCGCCGCTCGGCGGCGTAGTCCGGCGAGATCAGCGTCGCCAGCGGCACCTCGCCGAAGACCGGGTCGGTGTAATAGGCCTCGCGGTCGGCAAAGGCGAGCTTCAGCGCCTCGGTCAGGTGGTGGACATAGGCGGCGCTGTTGTGGCCGAGCGCGGCGAGGTCGGTGCCTTCGAGCAGCGCCAGCGTCTGCAGCAGCACCGGCCCCTGGCACCAGGGACCGCAGGTGAAGACCTCGAGGTCGCCGAAGCGGCGGCGTTCCGCCGGGCCGACCGGCGAGCGGTAGCCGGCGAGGTCCTCGGCCGACAGCAGCCCGCCTTCCTGTTTCATGAAGGCGACGATCTTTTTGGCGATGTCGCCGCGGTAGAAGGCGTCGTGCGCGGCGTCGAGCCCGGCCTCGCGGCCGCGTTTCGCCGCCGCCTTCTCCTCGTCGATCATGTATTGCAGCGAGGCGCCGAGATCGGTCTGGCGGAACACCTCGCCGACCTCCGGCGGCCGTCCGCCGGGCAGGAACACCGCCGCGCTCGACGGCCATTGCGCATGCCGCTCGGCGTGGCGCTTCAGGCTGTCCGCCATCAGCGGATACATCGGAAAGCCGTCGCGCGCGAGCCGCGTCGCCGCCGCCGCGACCTCGCCGAAGCTCATCGTGCCGTAGCGCTTGAGCGCGGTGATCCAGGCGTCGGGCGCCGCCGGTACCACGGTGCGCAGCACCCCGACCGGGATCTTGCCGCCGTGATGCTTCATGAAGAATTCGGGGTCGAGCGCCTTCGGCCAGGTGCCGAGCCCGGCGATCGTCACCACCTCGCGCCGCTCGGCCAGGTAGATCATGATCGGCGCGACGCCGGCGACGTCGACCAGGTCGCTTTGCAGCACCCCGAGCGCGATCCCGGCGGCGACCCCGGCATCGACGGCGTTGCCGCCCGCCTGCAGGATGTCGAACCCGGCGGTCGCGGCCAGGTAGTGCCCGGCGGCGATGGCGTGGCGGGTGACGGCGATGGTGGGGCGATGCGCGACGGTCATCCTGGCGCTCCCGGAACGGTGGCGGCGCGATCGTAGCGCAGATCGGGCGGCCGCGTCATCGCCGGCGGGCGGCGTAGGTGTGCTCCGGCGCGGGAAAGCGGCCGCTGCGGACCTCTTCGGCATAGTCGCGTGCGGCGGCGCCGATTTCGGCGCCGAGCTCGCGGTAGCGCTTGACGAATTTCGGGGTGAACTCGGCGAACAGGCCGAGCATGTCGTCGGTCACCAGGATCTGCCCGTCGCAGGCCGCCGACGCGCCGATCCCGATCGTCGGCGCCGCCACCCGCGCGGTCAATTCGCGCCCGACGCTCTCCGCCACCCCCTCGACGACCAGGGCGAAGGCGCCGGCCTCGGCGATGGCGACGCCGTCGGCCAGAATCTTCGCCGATTCCGCCTCGCCATGGCCGCGCGAGCGGTAGCCGCCCAGCGTGTTGACCGATTGCGGCGTCAGCCCGACATGGCCCATCACCGGGATGCCGCGCCGGGTGAGAAAGGCGACGGTTTCCGCCATCTCCTCGCCGCCTTCGAGCTTGACCGCGGCGCAGCCGGTCTCGGCCATCACCCTTGCGGCGGCGCGAAACGCCTGCTCGGGCGATTCCTGGTAGCTGCCGAACGGCAGATCGACCGCGACCAGCGCCCGCCTTGTGGCGCGGACCACGGCGGCGCCGTGCGCGATCATCATGTCGAGGGTGACCGGCAGGGTGCTGTCGAAGCCGTAGATCACCATCGCCAGGCTGTCGCCGACCAGCAGGAGATCGACCGCGTCGTCGAGCAGGCGCGCGACCGGCGCGGTATAGGCGGTCAGGCAGACCAGCTTGTCCTTGCCCTTGCGGGCGCGGAACTGGGTCACGCTGAGGCGGCTGACCCGGGTTTCGACGCTCATGCGCTCCTCGTGCCGGTGGCGGGACGGCTTGCCTAGCAGATCACGGCCCCGGCGAAAAACCGCCATCGCCGCGCCCCTGCCATTCCGCTCGCCGGGAGCTGCCGAGAACCCGAAGGACAGGGAAGCGCCGTCCGCTCGCCAGAGCCATCCCCGAAACCTCGGGCGCCTTGCCCCGCTCGGACCCCTTCGCGTCCTTTGCGCCTTCTCTGCGCCCTCCGCGTCAACGAACCCTGCAACGCCGAAGCCGCCGAGGCGGCGCGAAGGGCGCGGAGGCACCGCCCGCTCGCGCGCAGCGCAGCCAAAATCCCGATGAACCGGTGCCGTTCCCGAAACCTCGGGCGCATCGCCCCGCTCGGACCCCTTCGCGTCCTTTGCGCCGCCTCTGCGCCCTCCGCGTCAACGAACCCTGCAACGCCGAAGCCGCCGAGACGGCGCGAAGGGCGTGGAGGCACCGCCCGCTCGCGCGCAGCGCAGCCAAAATCCCGATGGATCGGTGCCGTTCCCGAAACCTCGGGCGCCTCGCCCCGCTCGGACCCCTTCGCGTCCTTTGCGCCTCCTCTGCGCCCTCTGCGTTGGCATGTGCTCCCGGCGACGAAAAGGGTGACCGCTTCCGCCGCG